>Ga0137403_10005623_pt1 | contig 14502 bp, 17 predicted proteins | sample CZOMad2_1_16fung_FD_122057 | JGI IMG/M metagenome (GOLD analysis project Ga0137403, IMG submission 122057) | Vadose zone soil fungal communities from Angelo Coast Range Reserve, California, USA - CZOMad2_1_16fungal (Hybrid Assembly) | ecosystem: Environmental > Terrestrial > Soil > Vadose zone... | reverse complement strand
TCTTAGTACGGATCAGTCATTGGCTTACCATTCCGCTCCTTCTCGGCCTGATTCTGAGCGGCATATCGATCTACTGGGCTTCGCCTGTTTATCAACATAATCCCGATCCGCAGTCAGGTACCTTCGACTACTTCGCTGACGCGGGAATCTGGATTTGTGCTCACATACCATGGCTGCACAACTACGCAGACCCGGAGGACTGGGTCTACAACCACATCAGCCTTGGACCCTTCATGCTCGCCTTCGCTCTGCGTTTTCACTGGCTCTGCGCCTACTCATTGATGCTGAACGGACTGGTGTACCTTGCAGGCCTCATTCTCGGAGGGGGATGGCGCTCACTCCTGCCCCGGTTGAGCGATGCTCGCGGCGTTCTGCAGGTGGCCAGATATTACCTGGGCCTACCCTACGCAATACTGTTCCGGCGCCGGCAAACGCATCCCGGCTTTCGCACAAAATACAACCCCCTTCAGCGGCTCGCCTATTTTTCCGTTGCGGCTGCTGGCTTCCTCGCTGTCGCCACTGGATGGGCAATTCACAAACCGGCGCAACTCTCCTGGCTTGCAGCCATCTTCGGCGGATTTGACAAGGCCCGCGTTTGGCACTTTTGGCTGATGTGGTTCTTCGTAGTGTTTGTGATTCCGCATGTTGTGTTGGTTATCGCCGCCGGTTGGGACACGTTGCGTAGCATGATCACCGGCTGGTCCACGAAGTTCGTGCCGGAGGTTTCGAATCATGAGCTCTAAACAGAATGGTGCGGAACTAAAGTCCGCCAGGAGATCTGCACTTCTGCAGAAGTTTCAAGGCGCACTCAGTGAACGGCCGGCCGAACCGATTGAAGCCGAACCCTCGATGCTGCGCCGCTGGACTCGGCGTAATCTGCTGATCTTCGGTGCGGGAGCGCTCGCCACATTGGCAGTTGGCGGATCGCAGCTTCCCCGGGAGGTTTTCGAACGGCTGGGTCTCGATCCACTTAGGACTGGATCGGACGACAAATGGCTTCTGAACAAGGCACTCCAACTCGACGATGATGTGGCAACAGCTCTATATTCGCAGCATCATTTGGTGCCCACCTATACTAAATCGCAGATTACTCCGCTCAAGAACAACTACAACGGCGCGACGCCAGATCCGGCTTATATTCCGGGGTGGCGTCTGACTCTCGATGGGCTGTCCTCCGGCCTGACCGTTTCTCTCGACATCGGCGTTCTTCTCGCACACCACCAGATCCATGACCAGATTACTCGCCTCGTGTGTGTCGAGGGTTGGAGCGCAATCGCATGGTGGTCCGGTTTGAGATTCGATGATCTCTTGCATGCTTATCCGCCGGTATCCCAGGCAAAATGGGCCCACATCGAATCGTCCGTCAATCTCGACGCAAACGGGAATCCGGATCCATATTTCGTTTCGATTGACCTGCTGACAGCGCAGCATCCGCAGACTCTACTGGCGAGCCACCTAAACGGAGAGCCTCTCACCGTGGAGCACGGTGCTCCACTGCGACTGCTTGTGCCTGTGAAACTAGGCTTGAAGAACATCAAGGCGATTACGCGGATTACCTATACTAAAGACGAACCGTCGGACTATTGGGCAGAGCGCGGGTATTCACGCTATGACGGGATTTGAATCCACCGCCCCGAGAGTGCCAGATCCTGAAGGAGTGCATCGCACGCCTTTAGTTCGTTGTTAAGATCCAGCTCGGTTCAGCATTCGTAACTGATCGCTGCTTGGCAGCCGCTCAGCACTGTCTCGTCCATCAACAATTCTAACTGGGGGCCTGCTCAGCTCATTCGAACTCTCGGCGTCATCTCACTTCAAGACAGCCTGAGACAGCCTGCAAACTGATTGTAATTCGTTGGAGTTCTGTCTCTGTGTGCATGAATGTAGCAAGATTCCGACCATCCCAGCAGAAATCCGCACAACTCCTTATGCGATGTGCAGTTTACTCAGAGCCGAACAGTAAAGGAGCTTAGAAATGGAAAATACGCGGAAAACAGCAATTGTTACTGGAGCCTCGCAAGGGATCGGAGCGGGTCTCGTCGAAGCGTTCGTGAAGCGAGGTTACAACGTAGTCGCAAACTCGCGAAACATTACCCAAGCAAATCCATTCGCAGCCGCCGCGAATGTTGCATTGGTTGATGGAGACATCGGCCACCCAAGCACGGCCGCAACGATTGTGGATACTGCCGTATCGCGATTTGGCCGGATCGATGTGCTGATAAACAATGCGGGTGTTTTTATTCCGAAGCCCTTCATCGAATACACGACGGAAGACTTCAACACTTTAGTCTCCACGTCCTTTACGGTTCGCTGCATCTCCCGTTTATCCTTCCGCACAACGCCAAGCTGTACGCTGTCCTGCGGGAGGCGCATACGGTCTTGGCCTACTTCTTTTTCCTCACATTCCTTGTTCACTTTGGTGTGATTCTGTTTCACACGTTGATCCTGAAGGACGGAATTCTAAGGCGAATGGCGCCATGGAGCATTCGGCCACAGGAAGCCCGGCCTCATCTTTAGGGAGATCAGCTTGTCTCAACACGAACAGTATGATCTCCTCGTTTTTCACGATTTTCGAGGTACTTGCCGTGCTGCTCGCCGCCATCGGGTTCTGCTACGGCGGAGCATGGAGTACCGCCGCCGGTCTGCGGCTTCCATGCGCTCGTAATCGCCGGCCAATAGAATCGCTTGCGTACGGGCGCTTATAGTTTCAAAGCCTGTCACATCCTCACAGTGACTCGTGGTTGGATTCTCGCGGCCGCCGCTCTCTTGTTTTCGGAGGACGATGCATTTTTGTGCGCTTTGATCTTGACGCCAAAACTCCAGAGATATACAGCGGCGTAAGCTCGCCATGGGCGCCATACGAACGAGCGTCGCTCAAATTCAGCCGCACTTCCAATGGACAGCGCACGCGCAAGATCAAAGTCAGCGGACGGAAACGCGTCGGGGTCCCGAAGGACACGCATGTTCACCCATTGTGCTGTCGATTCTCGAGTTCCAGGAAGTTGCGAGAACCTTGTTAGGAACGAGTTAGAGTCCGCCACTTTTTCAAAACAGATTTGTCCATCACGAACGGCACGCGCTAGAGCCCGAATGGCATCCGATTGCGACCGTGTCAACCCGATGCTTTCCAGGTCGGCCTTGGTTAAGAGTTCGGCAGTCGGAAAAAGATGACTAAGCCCGTTAGCGGGGCAGAATGACTCCCCGAACGCTAAGATCAACCGGCTGGCAAGCGCGTCGGTTCTCTGAGTTTCTGCGCCGGTTTCTAGAATGGCTCGCGTGGCGAACTCGAAACCGCTCCAGCAACCTGGAACTCGGAGTCCCGGATGAGAGTTGACATGCGCGGCCAAAGCTGGCTCAGCGCCTAAGGTTCGTGCGATCGTCGACAAGTCCGCGTCTACATCGAACATTGCTCGGATGCGCTCGATGATGAAGAAAAGTGAACGCGGTTCGCCGAACTGAACGCGCACGTTCAATGCATTGCGAGTCTCGTCCCAAGACACCTCGAAAAATCCCCGATTTTCATTCACGGAAATCGACCGACGGTAGCACCCGTCTTCGACTACTTCGACGCCAGGTGTTGCTTGAGCGGCGAGGAACTCTAACATCCGTTTCCAATCATACGGCGGGCGAAAGTTCAGATGAAAATGACACTGGTTTTGGGTCTGACCACGCACATTTTGAGCTAGGCCGCGGATTTGAGTTGGAGTTCGATGATAGACGTTGCGAATAGCGGCATTGAAGCGTCGCACGGAGCCGAAGCCCGCAGCGAACGCGATCTGCGTCATACGTAAGTTAGTCTCGGTGATGAGCTTCTTAGCAAAGTGCAAACGGCGCGTGTGCGCAACGGCGCTTGGCGTGGCTCCGAGATGACGCAGAAAGAGCCGGCGAAGATGGCGCGATCCGATTCCAAGATGTGCCGCCAGTCCTTCTACGCCGCCGTCTTCCAAACCCGTCTCGCTGATCAGCTGTAAGGCGCGCGAGACGGAGTTTTGCGTACCAACCCACGCGGGTGTTCCAGGAGAGCATTCCGGACGACAACGCAAGCATGGGCGAAAACCAGCTTCAGCGGCGGCCGCGGCGCTCGGGAAATAACGGACATTGCTTTCTCTTGACGTGCGCGAGCGGCAAATCGGGCGACAATAAATTTTCGTGGTGAGCACTCCTATAAAAAACTTGCCGTCGAATCGCGCATCACGTGCCAATCTCGCTCGCGAGCACACCCGCAAGTCCATGTTCATAGTTCCTTTCCTTCGCGAGTAATCGTAGTGGGTTCGCACCCGCATACTAGACGTTTTCGGACCTAGATTTCACGCGCGATCGCCAGCCCGCAAAATCCTGAATTCCCCCTACCGACCAATAAAGACTTGAGTTTTTTGAGGTAGGCGAACGATCCCATCTGTCCGCCCCGGATATTCACGTCCGCAAACGTCCAACCTTATTCTTTCTATCGCACTATTCTGGCGCTCGTTCTAGAGGGTGTCCACGGATTCGGTTTGTTCTTTCTTGGCTGAACCCCGCATCAGCCACGGTGCAATGGAAGAGCGCAGACCAGTATCTCGGTCACTCGGCTTAAACCACATACCAAGAAGGAGGCATCATGAAGTTCAGGATATCGACGTGCATGGCTGGGATAGCCTTGCTTGCGGCGTTCGCAATTGCACCGGTTCAGCTCACTTCGCAATCTGCGCAAACCATGTACAAGATAGTTCCACTCGATACGCTCGGCGGAGTGAGTGGCGGAGGGAGCGGCATCAACAATCGCGGCTGGGTTACCGGGTTTGCTGACCAGCCAGGGGACAATGTTTCGCATGCTGCTTTGTGGGTGGGCGCGCCGCAGGTAATCGACTTGGGGGCTCTCGGAGGGCCGGGCTTCAACAGCGCCGTGGCGTGGCCGGTCAAGAGCAACAATGGAGTGGTTGTAGGAATCTCAGACACCGATGAGGATCAGCAGCCCGCAGATAATTTTTCTTGCTACCCTTTCTTTGCTACGGGGTCCCCAACCGGGAAAGTATGTAAGGGCTTTCGATGGGCGAACGGTGCGATGACGGCGCTTCCGCCTTTTCCAGGAGGGTTCAACAGTTATGCCACGGCGGTGAACAACCGCGGTGAAATCGTCGGCTGGGCAGAGAATGGCGTCGCAGACCCCACGTGCAACACTGCTCTCCAGACGCTACAGTTCCGAGCGGTAATCTGGGAACTAGATGGCACAATGAAGGAGCTCCCGCCGCTGCCCGGTGATTCCACCAGCGCCGCGACGGCGATCAATGACCGGGGCCAAGTCGTCGGCATCTCTGGGGCCTGTGGCATCGCCGTCGGAGGCGTGAGTGCTGCTCATTCCGTTCTCTGGCAAGACGGAGTTCCAATAAACATCGGCGACCTGGGAGGGCATACATGGAACACTCCAACCGCCATCAATAATGAAGGTACGGTCGTGGGTTTCTCGCTGCCAGCCGGCCAGGACGGCACGCGAAACTTCGAAGCATTCCTTTGGACCCAAGAGGGTGGTATACAGCGACTGGGTAAGCTGCCGGGCGACATACGCGCAGAGGCCTTGGGGGTGAATGAGAAGAACCAAGTGGTTGGGCTATCGCGCGGAGGACCGCACCGATTCCGGGCCTTCATTTGGCAGAACGGGGTCATGAGTGACCTCAACACCATGACATTGGCGGGCTCTCTATTTCTGCTGTATGCCAACGACATCAACAATCGTGGGGAAATCACAGGCGAGGCATTTGACCCAAACACGCTCGCGGCACCTGCCTTCTTGGGGATACGAGTCCTTGGCGAAGAGGGAGCGGAGGCCCAGGCCATCCTCAATGGAAACAGGATAGCGACTCTTCCGGACAAAGTGCGCAAACATCTTGAGCAGCGACTGGGCCTCCTTGCAGATGACTGACGAGAACTGATTGGGAAGCGGAGAAAGCAGTATTCGACGGTGCCGCAGTCGTCGATTGCTGCGATGAGAGAGACGTAGTTAGTTTGGCGAGGATGGGTGCAGGCAAACGCAGTACACACCCCGATACACCCCTCTGCCTGCACCCATCATTTTGATTTACTCCGGCAGCGCCACTGTGCTGACCGTCGTCATCAGGAAGAACTCATGAGGAATGCGATCCAGGCAATGAAAGCCAACGCTCAGTCCATAAGATTCAGCCTACGACCTCTGTTTGTCCTTTCCATCGTAGGCGAAATCCTGCTCTTTATGGCTTCTCTCGGCGCTAAATCAGTTACATCCGCGCCTTGTTCCGCTCCCGAGTATCACGAATTCGACTTTTGGCTCGGCAATTGGGACGCCTTCGACTTCGGCACTTCCACAAAAGAAGCCCACGTTCGCGTCGACCGCATTCTCGATGGGTGCGTCATTCACGAAGACTATCAAAGCCTCGACGGCCACAAAGGAGAGAGCTTCAGCATTTTCGATGCTTCGCGAAAAGTCTGGCATCAGACCTGGGTCACCAATCGCGGCCAGCTTCTCATCATTGAAGGCAACCTGCAAGACGGCGCAATGGTTCTCACTGGCACGGATCGCACAATGTCTGGAGAAGATCGCAATATTCGCGGCATTTGGAAGCCGGTGGAAGGCGGCGTGCGCGAAACCGCTTTCACCTCAACCGACGGCGGCAAGACCTGGAATCCGTGGTTCGATTTGATGTTCCGCGCACACAAATAGATCGTCATCCGGACTCCTAGGTCTGCGGACTAGTTCTCTTACAGGAAAGGATCTCGACATGAGCGCAACTCTCCATTCCTTCATCGATGTGGGTATTTCAAACTACATTGGCAAATACAGCGACGCTGTCGAAGTCCCTCGACCTGCGCGATGGCTTTTCACTTCCGGAACGCCCGGCCTAACGCCGGACGGCACTCTACCTGACACGTTCGAACTCCAAGCGGAGCAAGCCTTGAAAAACATTCTCTCGGCTCTCCAGAAAGCGGGCATGGGACCCGAGCACTTGGTCAAACTTGTCCAATATTTCGTCCGCACCGAAGATCTTCCCGCTTACGGCGCAATCCGCTCCCGCTTCCTTGGCGACTGCCGCCCCGCTTCCATGCTTCTAGTTGCCGCCGCCCTGCCCAAACCTGGCTTCCTAATCGAAATCGAAGCTATCGCTGCAGCACCTGCGTAGCGTCAAAAGCCGCCAAGCACCGATGAGTTTCAGCCGCCACCCCGGTTATACACAGTGAGAGCGCTCAAAGCCCTGTAATGGCAGATAGCCCGCAGGGAAGGCTTAAGCGGCATTCACAAGATGCAACTGCCGAAGTGAGCTAATAGGCCGCAGGCACACATATGTTCCTAATTGCGCATGTCGCGCAAGGACTGGCAAGGTGGACGGTCCCGAGCGCGAAGAAAAGTGAGAGGCAAATTCCAAAGGTCATCTCACCGAGAAGTTTTCGCAGGAGGCACTACGTCATGAAGACGATGCAAGAATCGAAAATGGCCCCGCCGATTTTCATCGGCAGGTGGACACCCAAAGTTTTGTTTTCGCTGAATGAGAGGCCTTATCGTCACGGGCAGTTGCGCCGCTACCTTGGAAGCGTCTCCCAACGGATGCTCACAAGAACTCTTCGCAATCTCGAATCGACAGGATTAGTCACCAGGCGCGTTCCGAGAGCGAAGGCCATTGCTGTCGAGTATTCCTTGACCCGGCTGGGAAGGACAATCATCGCTCCACTCAGGGGCATGTGCCGCTGGGCAAGACGACACCGCAGGGACGTGAGTGCCGACGCATACCTTCCGCAAGCGTACGAGACGCAATGAGCGAAGGCTGGATGTCAACTTTTTTAACGAAAACCGATCCAAGAAGGAGAACAGTATGAACATTACAAACAAGGCAGTCTTGATCACCGGGGCCAACCGCGGTATCGGTCGGGCACTCGTCAACGAGGCCCTTCGACGGGGCGCGAAGAGGGTCTATGCGGGAGCGCGCAGCGCGTTTCAACACGCCGACAAACGCGTGACGCCGCTGACGCTGGACGTGACCAGTGCTTCGCAGATCCAGCGGGCCGCCGCCGAGGTCGACTCGCTCGACGTCCTCATCAACAATGCGGGCATCTACCTCTACGACGATCTGGGCAATTCCGATATCATCGAGCAGCACCTGGCCGTCAACCTCTTCGGATCGTTGAAAGTGACCCGCGCTTTTTTGCCGCTGCTCAGACGCTCCAAAGGGGCCATCGTCAACAACCTGTCCCTAACGGCGCTCGCCCCAGTGCCGGTTACCCCCGCTTATTCCATTTCGAAGGCTGCCGCATTCAACATGACGCAATCACTGCGAGCGCTCCTGGCGGGCGAAGGCGTGACGTTCCATGCCGTCCTCTTGGGCCCCGTCGACACCGATATGACCCGAGGCCTCGAGATTCCGAAGGCTGCGCCCGAGTCGGTCGCGCAGGGTATCTTCGATGGGTTGGAGAAGAAGGAAGAGGATATCTTTCCCGATCCCGTGTCTCGGTCTATGGCCGAGGGCTGGCGGACGGGCGTAGCCAAGGTGTTCGAGCGCCAGTACGCAGGCTTCGTGCCGGAGCGCTCAGCGTGGGCTGCCGTAGCGGAGTAAAAAAGGGCGGAGCACCGGTGCGCAGCTTTCGTGCCGGAGGATGCGTGCTGGGGTAGCCGAAGCCCTCGAGCGCCAGTACGTAGCTCTCCGCGAATCTTCAATGACGCGACGTAGCGACAGGAGAACAAGCGATGATGAAGCAAGGTTTCACCACTAGTTTTTCGGTAGACCAAACTCCGCAAGAGGCATTCGCTGCCATCAATAATGTTCGTGGATGGTGGTCAGGACAAATCGAGGGCGACACAGACAAAATCCGGCGCCGAGTTCACATACCGTTACAAAGATGTGCACCTTTCCAAACAAAAGATCACGGAATTCATTCCTGGCAAAAAGGTCGTTTGGCGCGTCTTAGACAGCAACCTTAGCTTTGCGAAAGACAAAAGCGAGTGGAATGGCACGGACATTGTTTTCGATATCTCTGAAAAAGAGGGCAAAACGGAAGTACGTTTCACACACGTAGGTCTAGTACCCGAATACGAATGCTACGGCAGCTGCTCGAGCGCCTGGGGCATGCTCGTAAACGGCAATTTGCGCAAGCTGATCACCACGGGCAAGAGTCAGCCAGACGCGTTCGCATAGAAAAGAAATCATCGCGACCAGCACCGATGAGTTTCAGACGCGATACCGGTTCTACATATGGGGGCAGACGACGCCACAGGGAAAGCTACGAGGGGGGCAACAGCAATTCGATAGGCAATTGAAACTTAAAGGAGCTCAAGATGAGAAAGGTTCAGACAATTGCAGTAATCGTTGGTCTATTGTTCTCGTTCACTGCGAGCGCGCAAACTAAACCGACTCCCGGCGGGATGAATAAAATCGAGCCGCTGCCGCGAGATTTGGAAATTCAGCTGGCGCTCAGCGCGCTCCCACCGCACCTCAGAAACAATGCGACCGTCTATGTTTTGAACCCGGACAAGGGCTTCGAAGTAGCCCGCAAGGGTACCAACGGATTCCACGCTTTGGTTGCTCGAACCGGCGATGATACGTTCCGCGGGTCCTGGCCGTTTGCGAAGTATAGAGATGATATTCTCTACCCGATTTCCTTTGATGAAGCGGGCACCAAAGCGCAGATGCGCGTCTTCATCGATGCCGCAGAGATGCAGGCGAAGGGAACTCCTCCCGAAGAACTAAAGAAGATCATCCAAGACCGTTACAAAGCAAAATACTACAAAGCGCCGGAGCGAGCCGGTGTCTCCTACATGCTGTCCCCAATCCTGAGGACTTACGTAAATCCGGATCAAAACGACAGCTTAGCTACTTCTAACATCCCTCACATAATGCACTATGCCCCGAATGTATCCAATGAAGACGTAGGGGGAGCAATGCCAAACCCCGAAGAATTCCGTTACTACAGCGAGCATGGGCGGTGGCCGGACAGCCCGTCTCCGTTTGTCATACTCCACGGTCCACATGGATACTTCATCCAGTTTCTCGGCGTAACGGAAAGAGACGCCATCAATAAAGAGTATGAAGAGATGCTTACACGACTTTGCAAAATCAAAGAAGCCTGGTGTTTGCCACAGTAAGAGGTCGAATCGGGCAAGGATCGCGCGCCGATTCCTGCGCCCGCTCGCGTGTGTTGAGTTCAGAATCGGGCGCGAGTGCGCAACTTGAATTCGCTAACCTTGCGACAGAAAAGGATGGAAGAAATGAATAATCAAAGTTTTACCACCACTATTTCGGTAGACCAAACTCCGAAGGAAGCCTTCGATGCCATCAACAATGCTCGTGGATGGTGGTCAGAAGAAATCGAAGGCAGTACCGATAAACTCGGGGGCGAGTTTACGTATCGTTAGCAGGATGAAACTAATAGAACTCATTCCTGACAAAAAAGTGGTTTGGCTTGTGTTGGACAATTACTTCGATTTTACTAAAGATAAAAGTGAGTGGAAGGGCACAAAAGTTGTTTTTGAGGTCTCGAAAAAAAGCGATAAAACGGAAATCCACTTCGCTCACCTGGGTTTAGTTCCCGAATATGAATGTTTCGATGTCTGCTCGAACGCATGGGGCTCTTATATCAACGGTAGTTTACGGAGTTTGATTACTACCGGTAAGGGTCACCCCAACCAGAAAGAAAAAGGGAGTGGGCAAAAGGCTTAGTTGCAGTGCGCAACCGGGATTGCGAGAAAAGCGGTCAAGCACCGATGAGTTTCGTCCGCCACGCCGGTTTTACATATTAGAGGGGCAGGTGTAGCCACCCGGCGCCAGGAGGACAAGATGCCTTCACTGAGAGACAAGAACGTGGTCGTGATCGGCGGGAGCCGAGGGGTAGGAAGGCGGATTGTGGAAGCCTGTATCCACAATGGCGCGCGCGTGCTGGCGGTGGCGCGACGGGAGGGGTCGATCCGGCAATTGGCGCAAGAGGTCTCCGGCACCGAAGTTCTGGCGCTCGATGCAACGGAGGAAGGCGCACCTTCCAAAGTATTCGGCGTCCTACAACCCGATATCTTGGTTCTGTGTGGAGGCGCGTTTCCGCCCGCGGCGCCGCTACACGAGCTGAACTGGCAGGAGTTCGCCGTCAACTGGGAGACGGACGTCAAAATCGCATTTCACTTCCTCAAGGCAGCGCTGTCGCGGCCTCTGCCCGCAGGCGCCTCGGTTGTTCTCATCTCCAGCGGCGCCGCTCTTGCAGGGTCTCCGAATTCGGGAGGCTATGCCGGAGCCAAACGCACACAGATATTCATGGCGAACTACAGTCAGAAGGAATCGGATCGTCTTGGGCTCGGGCTGCGATTCATGGCACTTGCGCCCCGCATGATGCCAGACACCGATCTCGGAAAGCATGCCGTCGCGGGCTACTCCCGCTATCTTGGTATATCCGCGGCTGGCTTCATTCAGAGCATGTCTTCGCCGCCGACCTCATCCGATGTCGCGACCGCAGTCATTCAGTTGGCTACGAACCCGGATCAATCCAAGGGAAAAGTATTCATCGTCTCCGGGAAGGGCCTCGAAACCGTGCCCTGATCATAGAGCCCTTGAAAAAGGTGATGGGAGGTCTAATACTGATCACAATGTCGGCGCAACCACACCATCAGGAGCAAGCGTCGGCGGGTGCGAACCAGGCGTTTGAGCGCCTCGCCGAACCGTTCCGCCGAGAAATCAAATTGCATTGTTACCGCATGCTTGGCTCCCTACACGAAGCGGATGATCTCGTGCAAGAGACCTATTTGCGCGCCTGGCGCAGCTTCGACAGCTTCGAGGGAGGATCGTTTCGCGCATGGCTCTATCGGATCGCCACCAACGCGTGCCTGAATGCGCTTGCCAGCCGCAAGCACGTGCGGCGCTTGCTTCCTGACCAGGAGGCACGTGCCACCATCACCGTGGAGATGCCGGAGGGCGCCCCGCCAACCGATGTGGAGTGGCTTGAACCTTACCCGGACTCAAACCTGGACGGGATCGCGGACGACGCGCCGAATCCGGAGGCGCGCTATAAGTCTCGCGAGGCCGTGCAGCTGGCCTTTGTCGCCGCCATCCAGGAGCTGCCACCGCGCCAGCGCGCCGCAATCTTGCTGTGCGATGTGCTCGGTTGGGCTGCCGCCGAAGCCACAACGCTGCTCGGCGGCTCGACTGCCTCGATCAACAGCGCTCTGCAGCGGGCGCGCGCGACGCTTGCCAAACGCTATCCCGACGGCCGACCGCCGGAGGCGTCCCGGCCAGATCCCCCGCAGCAAAAGCTCCTCGACCAGTATCTCCAAGCCTGGGAAGGGCATGATCTGGACGGGTTCGTGGCCCTCCTCAAAGAGGACGCGACCTACACCATGCCGCCGTGGCTACAATGGTATGCGGGGCGCGAGGCGATCCGGTCCTTCTTTGCAATGGCTTGGAAGACCTGTACCGGCCTTCGCCTGGTATCGACGGCAGCCAACGGGCAGCCCGCTTTCGCCGTCTATGCCCGCGCTGACGCAGACGGGCCATTGACCGCGCACTCCATCCACGTGCTCGCGCTCGAGCATGACATGATTTCGACGCTGACCCTGTTTGTGCCACCCACCGGCCCGCGCCTGTTTCAGGCCTTTGGGCTTCCACCCAGCCTCTCGGGCGCCGCGAGCGCCGAATTGCCGGCCACGCCGCACCACTCCTAAGACGCGCCGCTTTGCTGTGCGACGCTCATGGCCTGCGGTGTCTCCCCGTATGCGAAAGTGCAGGGCGGCTTCATCACGCGGACTCCTTAATCCGTAAGGGAGCCGCGCGACATCGTCTTTCCTTTCCGCGCGGTGGTGAGATCACAGTCCGCCAAGATCTCCTCCTGGCTATGCTCCGCGCACCCTGCGGAAGCACTCGCGCAGCTCCTGTGTGAAAAGAGCCGGCTGCTCGAAGGCGGCGAAGTGGTCGCCCTTCTTTAGTTCCCTTTCGCCTCTGCGTCGCGCTTTCGGAAGGCGGCTTCTCCAGCGTCGGACACCTCGACCCACTTCGGGTCAGGCGAGGCCTCGGCGTCGTAGTTGTCGTGCCAGTTCCACCACTTGTACGGCGGGGTCTGGGGGTAACCCTCTGGCGAGTCCTCCCAAGTCTCCTGACGGCCGAGCGGCGTGATGTCGAGGTAGCTCCAGGTGGTCCCCATCGCCTCGTCGCCGCGGCCGTTGATGAAGTATGTGCGGAACACCCGCTCGCCGTCGCGGAAGAACACGTTGTGGCCGTGCCATTCATCGACGCCGAAGTCCGCGTCGAAGCTGTCGGTGATGGTGTACCAGGGCATCTCCCAGCCCATCCGCGCCTTCAGGCGCGCGATGTCCGCCTGCGGCGCGCGTGAGGCGTAGGCAAGGGTGGTGTCGCGGGCGTTAAGATGGGCCAGGTGGGCCACCTGATCGGCGCCCAGGGAGCAGCCGCGGCAGGCGTGCTCGGGCCAGCCGAACACCCCGGGCTCGAAGAAGGCGCGATAGACGATCAACTGACGGCGGCCCTCGAACAAATCGAGCAGGCTTACCTTGCCCTTGGGTCCGTCGAACTCGTATTTCTTGTCCACAGCCAGCCAAGGCATCCGCCGACGCTCGGCGGCCAGCGCATCACGGGAGCGGGTCAAGGCCTTCTCCTTCACGAGGAGCGGCTGCCGCGCAGCCTCCCACTCCTGCTCCGACACGATCGGGGGTGTCTTCATCGCGATATGCCCTTTCGGGTGCTCCTTGTCTCTCTCTTTGCTTGTTGCCATATCATTTCTCCTTTGTTTTCCGGTTGTGAGTTCTGTCACGGCTCCATTCGGGAACTCTTCTTTCATGAGCATTCTGGTACGTTTCCGGACCGCTCGATTTCTCAACCCGGTAAGCGAATGCCGCGCGGCCTGAAAAGTTCCCGCCGCGAAGCGAGCCACTCTTTACGTGTTCCGGTCTTGTGCTTGGTCATCGTTTCTTGGGTCATGATTCCTCTCCTTCTCATTGTCCTGGTCTGGGGCGTTCTTCCCGCCGAATTTCTTGATTGCGATTGCCGCGAGTCCGCCCGTCGAGATGACGCTACCGGCAATCAGCACTACGGTTGATATGCACATTGGACACATACGCTTCTCCTCACTTGCGACTCGTTGATCGCGATACGGACTGTGAACCGGCCTCGGCGTGCTTGCGAACACGTTCATTCATCGAAGCCCAGCCTTTGTTCATCCCTGCCTTTTGATCCTCGGGAACGAATCCCAGCGCGGTGTGCTTGAAGGCGATCAAGGTTCCACCATCGACTTCACTCAGCCGATATTGCACGTTGGAAACAAGCGGGAACGAGGCAAACAATGGACCAGCGAATTCCAGCAGCGTGGGCCGCTTGATAGCCTGGACATTGGCCCAGTAGTGCCCATTGCCGTCGCCCAAGTCGCGGTACCATCTTCCGCCGGGCCACGCTTCGATCTTCATGTTGAGAGATTTGCCTTCAGGTGTCTCGTTGCCGGGCCCCAGTTGTGCCAGAAGCGATTCGAAAGTTTTTTCGATCGGCGCGCGCACGTGGATTTCCTCGGTTATGCTCAGCGTCAGATCTT
>Ga0137403_10005622_pt1 | contig 14502 bp, 12 predicted proteins | sample CZOMad2_1_16fung_FD_122057 | JGI IMG/M metagenome (GOLD analysis project Ga0137403, IMG submission 122057) | Vadose zone soil fungal communities from Angelo Coast Range Reserve, California, USA - CZOMad2_1_16fungal (Hybrid Assembly) | ecosystem: Environmental > Terrestrial > Soil > Vadose zone... | reverse complement strand
TGACCGTCCGGCTGCTCGATCCGCCGCTGCACGAATTCCTGCCGCACACGCACGCCGAGATCGAGGAAGTCGCGCGCGCGATGAACACCGATCCGCGGCGGCTGGCGGACCGCGCCCGCGAGCTTGCGGAGTTCAATCCGATGCTCGGCTTCCGTGGCTGCCGGCTTGCGATCGCCTATCCGGAGATCGCCGAGATGCAGGCGCGCGCCATCTTCGAGGCCGCGGTGGAAGCGGAACGGCGCACCGACAAGGCGGTGGGGCTCGAGGTGATGGTGCCGCTGATCGCGACCAAGGCCGAGTTCGACCTGGTCAAGGGCCGCATCGACGCCATCGCGCAGTCGGTGATGAGGGAGACGGGAAAGAAACTCGTCTATCAGGTCGGCACCATGATCGAGCTGCCGCGCGCCTGCCTGATGGCCGGCGAGGTCGCCAAGACCGCGGAGTTCTTCTCCTTCGGCACCAACGATCTGACGCAGACCACCTACGGCATCAGCCGCGACGACGCCGCGAGCTTCCTCGGGGCCTATGTCTCCAAGGGCATCCTTGAGATCGATCCCTTCGTTTCGCTCGATCGCGAGGGCGTTGGTGAACTCGTGAAGATCGGCGTTGCGCGCGGGCGCAAGACGCGCTCCGGCCTCAAGGTTGGGATCTGCGGCGAACATGGCGGCGATCCGGCGTCGGTGGCGTTCTGCCACGAGATCGGGCTCGACTATGTCTCGTGCTCGCCCTATCGCGTGCCGATCGCGCGGCTTGCGGCGGCGCAAGCTGCGCTCGGCAAGACGGTCGCTAGCCAGGCGTAGTTCCGCTCTGCACTCAAATTCTAACGCACCGTCATTCCGGGGCGCTGACGCGTCGCCCCGGAATGACGTGCAGATATTTTGGCGCGACCTGTCCCATAGTGACACGGAACCAGCGAAGACTTTCTTCACCATCTTTGTTGACTGGATATTTACCAGTTTCGTCGGGCGCCCATTTACCAACGTTTTCAGTGCAACCACGCGATCGAACGCGACCGCTTGCCTGTATCGCGCGTGCCACGCCGATTAACGCCCCAGCAACCTAAATTAGATACCAACGATAAAGATCGAATTGCACGGATGCACTGCCCTTCGGTCTTAGTTGCGTAAGCGTTGCGTGAGCGTATCGATGTTCGTCATGCGTAACCATCCGAAGGGCGCACGGTTCGCGTCCTTCGGACTCGGTCTCTCCATATTCGCACTGATGCCGAACCAGATCGGTTATCAGGACATCGCGTCATTGCTGGCGCGTCAGCCCGGGGTCGCCGAGCGCTGGCAGAAACGCGTTTATTCCGCCGCCGCTTCCGTTCAACTCGCCACCTACAGCTTCGGCCGTCCGATCGGAACCTCCACGCCGGAGAGCACGACATCTCAGCTCGCAAGGCTCGACAATCAGGACGGCGACGTCACGGGCTCGCTGCCGCGCAATCCCGTGCTGCAGGCGCCGCCGCGCTATCAGCCATCCGATTTCCCCAAGGTCGACCGCACCCTCAAAGGCGATCGCCTGGTCGTTCCTCAATCCGTCCCGCCGTCGGAGAGCACTGCACCGGCCGGGAAATCGCCGCTCGACGATCCGGCGACATCAAACAGTTCCGTCATGGGCGCGAAGACCGCCGCAGCGCCATCCGCCGGCCGCACGCCGCTCGATCCCGAATTGCAGGCAGCCCTCAGCGCGCCGCCGCTCGCGCAATACGATATTTCGATGTCGCTCGAGGCCCAGCCGCTGGACGATCGGAAGGCCGCGTCCCAGCCGTCGCATGACGGCTTCAACGTGAAGACGGCGAGCCTGTTCTTCGGCAATTCCTCGCTCGGCGGTTCGCTCAGTGGCATCGAGCGCTGGCAGCCCGGGCAGGAGCCGACCATCGTGCTGCCGGATCCCGACATGAAGGTGATGGCGGCGCTGCCGCCGCCGTCGGAAGAGATGGCCAAGGCCACCGACAGCGGCGAGAGCATCGCACCGAAGGGCGAGGTCAACGCCGACAATCAGCGCGCCAAGACGCCGGCCGAACGGCTCGGCCTGTTCGACGACAAGCTGCGCGCGAAGTCCGAGAAGTGCCTTGCCGAGGCCGTCTATTTCGAAGCCCGCGGCGAAGCGGTGCGCGGCCAGATCGCGGTCGCGCAGGTGGTGCTGAACCGCGCCTTCTCCGGCTATTATCCGACCACGGTGTGCGGCGTCGTCTATCAGAACAAGTACCGGCACTTCGCCTGCCAGTTCACCTTCGCCTGCGACAATACGCGTGACGTCATCAACGAGCCCGACATGTGGGAGCGCGCCAGGAAGATCGCGAAGGCGATGCTCGACGGCCAGGTCTGGCTGTCGGAAGTCGGCAAGTCGACGCACTACCACGCCTATTGGGTGCGCCCGTCCTGGGTCAGCGAAATGAAGAAGATGTACAAATTCGGTGTCCACACCTTCTACCGGCCGCGCGCTTGGGGTGACGGCAGCGAGGCGCCGAGCTGGGGAACGTCCGCCGAAACCGCGGCCATATCGGCGAGGCTTGCCGAGGCTGCGCGCAGCTCGGCCGAACTGTCCGACGCAACATTCCGGCGCTAGTGCGGGACCAAGGCGACAACCACTTTCCCAAATATTTTCAACAGCCTGGATCGCGGATGCGCGATTGCCGCCCTAAATCGCAAGGCTGCATTGCGGGCGTCGACCTCCCCAATATCGCGGTTGGGATTTGCATGCCAATGCATTAACCTCGCGGCACGCCGGCGCGCGGCCAATGTCCGTCTCGCGCTGGTCGAATTTCTTTGTTATCTGCCCCAAACCGCGAGGAATTCACATGGCCGCGACTGAAGGCGATCGACGTCCGGCTTCCGCCGCCGTGACCTGGCGGACGCCGCTGGTGATCGTGGTGTGCGGCTGCCTGATCGGCATGCTGACTTTCGGTCCGCGTTCGACCTTTGGATTCTTTTTGCAGCCCATGAGCCGCGAGTTCGCATGGGGCCGCGACGTGTTTGGCCTTGCGCTCGCGATCCAGAATCTGCTGTGGGGCATAGGCCAACCGATCGCTGGTGCGATCGCGGACCGGTTCGGAAGCTTGCGCGTGATTTCCGTCGGCGCACTGCTGTACGCCGCGGGTCTGCTCCTCATGCGTTACGCTGCCACGCCGCTGTCGCTCGACATCGGCGCGGGCGTCCTGATCGGCTTCGGCCTGTCCGGCTGTTCGTTCAATCTGGTGCTGTCGGCATTCGGCAAGCTGCTGCCGTCGGAGTGGCGCGGCATTGCGCTGGGCGCGGGGACCGCGGCAGGATCGTTCGGGCAATTCGTGTTCGCCCCGTTCGGGGTCGCCATGCTCGATAATTTCGGCTGGCAACCGGCGCTGATCGTATTTGCCTGCCTGATGCTCTTGGTCGTGCCGTTGTCGCTGGCGCTGGCAACGCCTCCTCCGACCGCAGGCCCTGTCGCTGTGGCGAAGCAGCAGACCTTCAAGCATGCGCTGGCCGAGGCGTTCGGGCACCGCTCCTATGTCTTGCTGGTACTGGGATTCTTTACCTGCGGCTTCCAACTTGCCTTCATCACCGTGCATCTGCCCGCTTACCTGGTCGATCGCGGCGTGCCGGTTCAACTCGGCGGCTGGGTGATTGCCACCATCGGCCTGTTCAATATCGTAGGCTCGCTCAGTGTCGGATGGCTCCAGAGCAGGCTTCCGAAGCGCTACATCCTGTCGGTGATCTATTTCGTTCGCGCGATGTCGATCGTCGCCTTCATCTCGTTTCCGATCACCACCTCTTCCGCGATCGCCTTCGGAGTGATTACGGGCCTGACGTGGTTGTCGACGGTTCCGCCGACTTCCAGCCTGGTCGCGTTGATGTTCGGCACGCGCTGGCTGGCCACGCTCTATGGATTCGCGTTTTTCAGCCATCAGGTCGGCGGGTTCCTCGGCGTGTGGCTTGGCGGTATCGTGTTCGAGAAATTCAACTCGTACACGCCGATCTGGTGGCTGTCGGTCCTGTTCGGGGTGCTGTCGGCGCTGATCAACCTGCCGATCGTCGAGGCGCCGGTGACGCGCCCGGTTGCGCAGCCGGCCTAGACCGTTCAATCTAAGCGCACCCACGACTTCAAACCGCGGAGAGGCTGCGTTGGGAACCTTCAAGGCGATCAGGATCGACAAGGCGGAAAAAGGCACCACCGCCGCACTCACCCAGTTCGACGAAGCCGAGTTGATGGAAGGCGACGTCACCGTGCGGGTCGAATGGTCGACGCTGAATTACAAGGACGGCCTTGCCGTCACCGGCAAGGCGCCGGTGGTGCGGCGCTTTCCAATGATCCCCGGTATCGATTTTGCCGGCACCGTCGAGCAGTCGTCGCATCCGCGGTGGAAGTCCGGCGACCAGGTGATCTGCAATGGCTGGGGTCTCGGCGAGACTCATCTCGGCGCTTACGCAGAAAAAGCCCGCGTCAAGGGCGACTGGCTGGTGGGTCTGCCGGAGGTCATGTCGACGCGCGACGCGATGGCGATCGGTACCGCCGGTTACACTGCGATGCTGGCCGTGCTCGCGCTGGAACAGCATGGCCTTACCCTGGCGCACGGACCCGTCGTGGTCACCGGCGCTGCTGGCGGTGTCGGCTCGGTGGCAATCGCCGTGCTGTCGAAGCTCGGCTACCACGTCATCGCATCGACCGGCCGGCTGTCGGAGGCCGGCTATCTCCGCAATCTCGGTGCGGCCGAGGTGATCGATCGCAGCGAACTCACGGCGCCGGCCAAGCCGCTGGCCAAGGAACGCTGGGCGGGCGGCATCGACAGCGTCGGCTCGATCACGCTTGCCAACCTTTTATCGATGACGAAATACCGAGGCGCCATTGCCGCATGCGGGCTCGCCGGCGGTATGGACCTGCCGACATCGGTGGCGCCGTTTATTTTGCGCGGGGTGTGTCTGTTAGGTATCGATTCTGTGATGTGCCCAATTGAGCTAAGGAAGGTCGCATGGAGCCGGCTGGCCCGCGATCTGGATTCCCGAAAACTAGCTGAAATTACTCAGGAAATTGGACTCGATCAGGTCATCGAGGCGGGGGGTCGGATCCTCACCGGGCAGGTTCGTGGTCGAATCCTGGTAAAAATTGTCTAGTGGCATTCAGACTTTACCAACCAAGCTGCTCCAATGTTGCCACGGTTAGTATGGTAAGCAGCGGGTAAAGAGGCATCAGCCGATTGCCCGTGCTCGGGTCAAGTTGGAGTTGCAGCATGCTTGCGCGTTTTGTGTTGGGGGCGGTGGTGGCTGGTGCAGCAATTGCGCCCGCTATGGCCGGGCAGATGAATGCCGAAGAAGCCCGCAGGTTCGTATCCGGCAAAGTGTTCGCGTTTACCTGCTTTGACGGAACGCGCGGCGCCGGCCGGATACTCGACGACATGGGTGCGGCTGGCGCGGTGCAGTTCTCGGGCGGCGGTCCCGTTCGTCACCTGCGGTTGCCGGGCAATACGCTTCAGATCCGCGGCCAGGCCGTCTGCGCGTCCATCAAGGGCATTCCGTTCGAGCCCTGTTTCAACCTCGACAAGAGAGACGAGCGCAGCTTCCGCGGATCGGTCTCCGGCATGAGTTTCGCCTATTGCGATTTTAATCACCAGGGCGCGGCGCAGATGTTGATGGCGCGGGCGGTGGCGCGCCCGCGTTCGCTGCACCGGCCGGAGCATACCGGCTCGGTTGAAGTATCGTCGCGCGTCGAGACCCCGCCAGTCGAGCGCGCCCAAATCGAGCCGGTCAAATCCGAAGCGAAGCCGGAGCTGGCAAAACCCGAAAGCGCCCCGGAGCTGCGTCGCTCGACCGACTAAGCGGCCCGGGGCCTGCAATGGTACCGGTTACGTCAATCTGAAAATGCACGGCGAATGGCCGTACGCAATGCGGCCCGGACCGTAGCCATACGGACGAAGCCAAACAGCCCGTGCTCAGAATCCGATTGGTGGCGAAAACGCTTCCGCCAGGCCGCGCCGTCGCGCGTTGAAAAGCGCCAGGGTTCAAAGCGCGCCTTTTTATGCCGCCCTGACCCCGGCGAGGAATTGATCGACCTCTTGTTTCAACCCGGTAGCTTCGCTGGCAAGGCGCGAGGCCGCGTGGAGCACCTGGCCGGCGCTTTCGCCGGTACGGCCAGCAGCGGCGCTGACTTCTCCGATCGTCCTGGAAACCTCCTGGGTGCCGATTGCGGCCTGTTGGACGCCACTGGCGATGTTCTTGGTCGCAGCATCCTGCTCCTCGATGGCAGCCGCGATCGGGTCGCCGATGGCAAGGTCGACGGTTCGAAGCTGCGGGTGTTCTACACGACCCCGCCTTTTGTCGATTACGTTTGGGTCGCCCGCAAGGACGTCGGCGGTGCGACGCAGAAGAAGTTTGCCGAGGCCTTTCTTCGTCTTGCGCCGGGCCGGGACGACAAGGTGCTGAGCATTCTTAAGGGTGTGCGCTATGCCGCGGTCACCGATGCGGAATACCAGCCCGTCCATGATTATGTGAAGAAGCTGTCGTTGTTCTGAAACAGGCCAGCGATCCCAATGCCTCAAGCTTGAGGCGCGAAGGCCCGCTTCGCGCAAGCGGCTCTATTCGCCGGGCTGCGCGGCAGGCGCCACCGGCGGTTTTTGCCGGCGGAACAGAACCCGCTGGTAAAGCCAGCCGATCGCCACCAGCACGAGGCCGAGGCACATGAACGACAGTGCGCGATAGACCCCGGTCAGCGTCGACATGTCGATCAGGAATGCCTTGACGATCGTCAGCGCGATGACGGCGGCCGAGGCAAGCCGCGCGCGCTGCGAATTGACCGCGATGCCGATGCCCAGCAACGCCACGCCGAACGCCAGCCAGGCGATCGAATAGGTGTACTGCTCGGCCCCGCCGGTCTCTCCACCTGTCAATATCGGCCCGTGATAGAGCCTTCGGATTTCGAGCGTCACATAACTCAGTGCGAGGATCAGCGCAGCCGCGGCGATGCTATTGGCATAGGACAAACTGCGTTGGCCTGCCACCGCATAGGACAGTAGCAGCGCGAGCACCGCGGGCAGGGCGTAGCCGAGCAGGATCTGATTGACGAATTCGCGGTCGATCGCGATCCGCCAAATCGCAGGATTGTCCAGGAACAATAGCCCGAACACAGCGGCCAATCCGGCAAACGCCGTCAGCAAGACAGCACCTGCGTTGTGCACGATGCTGCCGGTGCGAAGCCGCAACCGCTCCAGGCCGATGGCCATGGCAAGCGCGGCGCAGACCTGCAAGGCCGTCTCGGTGAGGCCGGCGGTATCGCGATAGACGTCGCCGCCGTTGACGGCATGGCGAATTTCCATGAAGGCCAGCAGCGCCGTGAACAGGATGGCCGCGGCCTCAACCACACGCAGCGGCGCGTCGTCGGCGCGCCGCCGCAAGAAGTGGCTTGCCGCCCAGAACGACAACGCCGGAACGCCGTAACCCCACAACAGCCAGTTGAAGATCGGCGTGGCGCCGACCGCGTCGCCGACAATGCGCGGCTCGTAGCCGATGCGCAGCACCACGAGGCTTGCGAGAATGGCGGAGAGCGCGCGCAGGAACGGGATCGGTCGCTGCATCGAAATCCAGGCCGATCCCGTCGACATCAGCGCGAGCGCAATGGTGAGCCAGCCTTTTTCGAGGGCGAAGGTCAGTGCCAGCGCCAGCGCGCCGAGCGCGCCGGTAGCAAACAGCGCCACCGAGATCGAAAGGCCCGGCCGGCTGTCCCGTTTGGTCAGGGTTTCGGTCGCCGCCGCAAAGGCTGCAGCCAACATGACTGCCAGAATCGCAAATGGAATTGAGCGATCGAGATGCGCGATGCGGGCGTAAAGCGCGATCAACAGCGAAAGCGGCACAAACACCCCCGTAGCCGACCACACCGCAGATATGATTGCGCTCGTCGAGCGGCCCTGCGCCAGGAATCCTGCGGCGCCGAATCCGGCGGCGAATATTGCCGCCGTCATCAGATGCAGCGAAACGGAGCTATCGGTGGCGGCAGGACCGATGCCTGGCAACGGCCCGCCCGGCAGCACCAGCATCTCCGGATTGCCGCGCACCGCCCATTCGGCGAACACCACAAGGACGAATGCGGCAGCGGCGGCGACCGCGCCCGTGGCGCTTGCGGCCTGCCACGCGACAATCAAGGTAGCGGCCACCAGGATGGCGAACACGACGAGGGCCGCGTTGGCGTGGAAGCTCGCGAACACGATCATCATCGCCCCGAGCAAATAGGCTGCGAGCGAACCCGATGAGATCGGCTCGATCCGGCCTTGGTCAGCGGGCGGGCCGAACAGGAAGCCGCAAACCACCAGCAACGCCGCGAGCACAAATCCCGACATGACGTGGAACGCATAGGGTCCAACCGCCGGCGGGTCGAATGTCAGGCAGGGCAGTGTCCAGAGCAGCGCGAATGCGATGGTGGTGACCGCGAGCCAGCGCCACAGCCTGATCCGGGCCAGGCCGAAGGCCGCCGCGGTAACCACGGCGAGGTAGAGATAAAGCGCCCAGAAATCCGGCTTCTCGGAAGAAACCAGAACGGGCGTGGCGAATGCGGCGACGACGCCGAGGCCTGCCAGCGCCGGGCCGTGCAGCAGGGCGGCGGCGAGCGTGCCCAGCGCCACCAGTCCGAGCAGGATGAAGGCGGTCGCCGGCGCAAGAAAGTCATAAAGCGCATACGCTGCATAGACCGTCGCGAAGGCGACCGCGGTCCCGGCTGCGGTGAGGATCGCGGGAATATTCGCGATCGGCAGCGTCTGGATCGCGGAAGTGTTCTCCTTGCGCCGCGTCCATTCGCCGGCCGCAAGCAACGCCAGCGCGAACGCGCCGCTGAGCAAGGTTCGTACGCCAGGTCCGAGCAGTCCGGCTTCGATCGAGTAGCGGACCATGAAGAAGCCGCCCAGCGCCAGCGTCAATCCGCCCAACCAGACCACCCAGCGGGTGCCAACGCGCTCCTCGAAGCCGGGAGGGGCCGATGGAAGAGGCGGGGGCATCGCCGTCGTGCCGCCGATGGCCTCGTTCGCTGCGTGGATTTCGGTCTCCCCGAGGGACGCTTGTTCAGCCTCGGCGATGGTTGCCGGGGGTTCGGCCGTAATATTCGGCGACGAGGCTTCCGGGGTCTGCTCGAAGGGCTGTTGCGCGGTGAGCGGTGGCGGGCCGGGTCTTGCCTGCATCCCGGCCGCTTCGATGGCGTCCAACCGGGCGCGCAGCGCTGCTGTTTGATTGAATGATTTGCGCGCGACGACGAGCGCAAGGATCGCGACCAGCAGCGAGAACAATTCAAACATCAAGCCCCCCCTGGCGATCGCGCCCGGCGCCCGGGCTCACCGCGTCAAATTTTTTGCTGCTTTCGAGATCGCTTCCCTAAGCCTGCCGCGCCCATTGAGTGCGAATTCCCACAACAAAAGTTCAAGCACAACGATACGGTATTTCGGCCAGGCGCGTGCCGCGCGACCGCCGCCGCCGGACATCACTCGAGATCGATGCGGAACGGTCTTCCTTCGACCGTCAAGCTGCCGGGTCCCATCTGGTCGAGCGCACGCAGCATCCGCCCTTCGCGTCCCAACGCCTTGTCCGCCAGGCTGACGATCAGCCGGTTTGGCGAGGCGATCGGGGATGCCGCGCGTATTTGCCGGGCGATCGAGATTTCATCGCGGTGCGGATTGAGCGCGCAGACCGCGGCAAAGGCGCTCGCGGTCGAACGGCTGATGCCGGCATAGCAATGGACGACCAGCGGCGCGCTGCGGTCCCAGCCGCGCACGAAGTTCAGGACTTGCTCGATATGCGATTCCGACGGTGCGACAAAGCCTTCCAACTGTTCGGTGATGTCGTCCATCTGCACCTTCAGGTGATTGGCCGGCAGCACGGATTCCGGCCGCTGCACCTGATCGACATTGGCCATCACCGTGAGGACGTGACTGGCGCCGACGGCCTTGACGGTGTTGGGAAGTGCGGCGAGCGAACAGACGTGAATCATGGTGGTCCCTGGGTTGTTCCGATTATAAGATGTAGGCTCGGCAAAGCGAAGCGCGGCCCCCACAATGCGATATGATTTGGTAGGCGGGAACGGCGAAGATTCGCCTTGCACGCTACTTTGCGAGCGCTTCAAACCTTGCCAAAAACCGCTTCTCGGCCTTGGCCGCGGTCCATGGCGTCAGGTAGTCCCGCCGGGTCGCCGCCGGCAGGCCGGGATCTCGGCCGAACAGGCGCCTGGCTTCGGCCGGCGCAAAGCCGGCAAGTTCTGTTGCCTCGAGGTAGGCAGCACCCCTGTCGGCGGCCTTGACCTGGCGCTCGATCTCCGGCGCCAACACGGCCGGTAGTCCGAAGCGCAGATGAATTGCCGACAGCAGCCGCCTTTCGACCGCTTTGTAGTCGCCGCCAAGCACGGCCTTGAACGGCGAGATCATGTCGCCGATGACATATTCCGGCGCATCGTGCAGCAGCGCGGCGAGCCGGTAGCTGACATCGACGCGCGGCATCTGCTCGCGCATCACCGCCTCGACCAGAAGGGTGTGCTGCGCCACGGAAAAAATATGCGCGCCGTTCGTCTGTCCGTTCCACCGCGCCACGCGCGCCAGGCCGTGGGCGATATCGGCGATTTCGACATCGAGCGGCGAGGGGTCCAGAAGATCGAGCCGCCGCCCCGACAACATGCGCTGCCAGACCCGGGCCGTCGCCTTGTCCACGGGTAGGTTTCCCGCCGTCATTTGACTTTGGGGCGGGGGGTGCGGCGTTTTCCGGCACTGCTTTCGTGGCAAAAGCAGCTGACAAGGTGGTCGTTGACCAGGCCGGTGGCCTGCATGAAGGCGTAGACGATGGTCGGGCCGACGAATTTGAAGCCACGTGACGCCAATTCCTTTGATAACTTGATCGATAGTGGCGTCGAGGCGGGAATGCTGGCCGTCGTCTTGAAGTGGTTGACCTTCGGTGTGCCGTCGACGAAATCCCACATGAATTTCGAAAAACCGGGGCCGTCTTCCATGATCTTCAGGTAGGACCTTGCGCTATTGATCGTGCCCTCGATCTTGGCGCGGTTGCGCACGATACCGGCGTCGTTCATCAGCGCATGAATTTTTTTTGCGTTGTAGCGCGCGATCTTCTCCGGCTGGAAATCGTCGAATGCTTTTCGGAAATTGTCGCGCTTGCGCAGGATCGTGATCCACGACAACCCGGCCTGGAAGCCGTCGAGGATGAGTTTCTCATACAGCGCGCGGTCATCGTATTCCGGCACGCCCCATTCGGTGTCGTGATAGGCGACATAGAGCGGGTCTTCGCCCGGCCACGGACACCGCGTCAGGCCATCGGCATGCAGGCGCGCCGTCCTCGTCATGCCACGGTCTGCCTTGGCGCGGAGCGCAGCTCATCGGGTTCGGCAAGACGGATGGCAAGGCCGCCCGAAGTCAGGGGTATGCCTGCTTCCAGCGCGTCGGCGGTACGATCGGTCCTGATCAGCGCAAGGCCGCGGTGGCCCGCAGTCGTTCCCATGGTGCCGACCGGTTTACCGCCGGCGAGAAGCGTTGCCCCCGGCTCTGGCGCCCCGCCGTCCAGAATGACCCGGACCGTTCGCGTGCGCGCGGTGCCGCGGTGCTGCATCCGCGACACCACCTCCTGACCGACATAACAGCCCTTGTCGAAATCGACACCGTGCAGCCGATCCATATTGGTTTCATGCGGAAATGCGTCGCCATAGATGAAGTCCAGCCCGCCGCGCGGAACGCCCAACGCGATGCGATGGGCGTCGTAGGCTGTGCTATCGACCATTTCCGCCCCGATCAGGCCGGCGGCCTTTGGCGCAAGCTCCTCGGGGACAAGAATCCGCCAGCCAAGTGCGGCGTTGCGCGGATCGGCGAATGCGAGATCGGGCTTCAACGCAGGATCGCCGTCCCATGCCGCCAGCACGCCGAGGCTCTCGGACAGATTTTCGACGCTCACTTTGGCCCGCAGCCTGTAGAAACCAAGCTTCTCGGCGAGAGCTTGCGCGAGCACCAGCGGGCAATCGAGCAGGAAGCCACCGCCATGGCCCGCGGGCGCTTCGGTGATCAGAAAATCCGTGGTTATCTTGCCTTGCGGCGTCAGCAATGCCCCGAACCGACCGAGGCCCGGGCGCAGCAACGTCACGTCCGTGGTGACGAGACCGTTGAGAAAGTCGCGGGCGTCGCTGCCTGTGACCTTGACCACGCCGCGGTCGGGTAGAAACGCTGCCTTCATGTCAGTTTCTCGTGCCAATTTCCTTGCGGGGGGATTGAGGAGTTACTCGGATCTCTCGGAGTTTCCTGGGGAAACGCCGCTGCCGCATATCACACTGGAAGGTAAGACGCTAAGGTGCTGAGAACAAGGCCCGCGCGACACCCAGTTCCTTAAAGCGGGTACCGAGGACCTATGAATCAGCGATTTGATACCATTCTAAAATCCGGCACCGTGGTCAATCAAGACGGCGAGGGCGTGTGCGATATTGCCATCGCCAATGGCCGCATCGCTGAAATCGGCGGGCTAGGACAAGCCGCCGCGGCTGAGGTCATCGACTGCAGAGGCCTGCACGTCCTGCCCGGCGTGATGGATACGCAAGTGCATTTTCGCGAACCGGGCCTGTCTCACAAGGAGGATCTCGAAACCGGTTCGCGCAGCGCGGTGATGGGTGGCGTGACGGCCGTGTTCGAAATGCCGAACACCGATCCGTTGACCATCGACGCGCAGGCCTTCACCGACAAGGTGAAGCGCGGCCGTCATCGCATGCATTGCGATTTTGCCTTCTTTATCGGCGGTACCCGCGAGAATGTGGCTGATTTGCCGGAGCTGGAGCGGGCGCCCGGCTGTGCCGGCGTCAAGGTATTCATCGGTTCGTCGACCGGCGCGCTGCTGGTCGAGGATGACGAAAGCCTGCGACGGATTTTTGAAGTGATCCGGCGCCGTGCCGCGTTTCATGCCGAGGACGAGTATCGCCTCAACGACCGCAAACACTTGCGCGTAGCTGGCGATCCGCGCTCGCATCCGGTCTGGCGTGACGAGATTGCGGCGCTGACGGCGACCCAGCGCCTCGTCAAACTTGCGCATGAAACCGGAAAGCGCATTCACGTGCTGCATATCTCGACCAAGCAGGAGATCGAGTTCTTGAGGGATCACAAGGATGTCGCTACCTGCGAGGCGACGCCGCATCACCTCACGCTGGCTGCGCCTGAATGCTATGAGCGGCTCGGCACCCGCGCCCAGATGAATCCGCCGGTACGCTCAGCCGATCACCGCGAAGGCATCTGGCGCGGCATCGAGCAGGGCATCATCGATGTGCTCGGCTCCGACCACGCGCCGCATACGCTTGAGGAAAAGGCCAAGACTTATCCCTCCTCTCCCTCGGGCATGACCGGGGTGCAGACGCTGGTGCCTATCATGCTCGATCACGTCAATGCCGGGCGCTTGTCGCTGGCACGCTTTGTCGATCTCACCAGTGCGGGCCCCGCGCGGATCTACAACATCGCCGGCAAGGGGCGGATCGCGGCGGGCTATGACGCCGACTTCACCATTGTCGATTTGAAGCGCAGCGAGACTATCACCAACAAATCGGTGGCCTCGCGCGCGGGCTGGACGCCCTATGACGGCGTGCGCGTCACCGGCTGGCCGGTCGGCACCTTTGTGCGCGGCCGGCGGGTGATGTGGCAGGGCGAGATCGTCGCGCCCTCGACCGGCGAGCCGGTGCGGTTTTTGGAGACGTTGAAGGGGTGATTTGCGGCGACTACTGTTTCGCTAGCGCCGTCGAAAACTCGCCATTGCGAACGCGGCCGGGAAGGCTTTCCACGAATTTGGCCACGGCGTCCTCGCCGTAGGTGCCGACCAGTTCGGCGAAGGCCGCAAACAGGCTGGCTTGCGCCAGACAGTCGCCATCGACGCCATCGTGCCGCGCTTCCGCCCAGGCCTCGCTGAGATAGCTCAGCGCCGCTTGCTTCTGTTCGTGGTCGGGCAGCGGATCGCGGGCTGATATAAAGGACACTGGACGGTTCATGAAACTCTAGGACTTGTGCGCGCTCCAGGGCGGACCGCGTCGAGTGCGCGAGGTTTAGCATGCAGGACGGAGCCGCCTAGACCACTTCTTTAGGAAAGGTTAACGGGCGCGCAAGAACCGGGCTTCACTATTTAAAATCGAAATTTTTGCGAAAGCCGATCATGATCCGATTGCATGCATTGGATCATGGTCTCATCTCCTTGTTTGAGCATGATGTTTTGGAACGGGTTCCCACTTCGCGCTAACGCGGCCCTTCGGGCCCGGATCACATACTTAGTTGGCGTAGCGGGCGGTCAGGTCCCGAGAGATCTTCGAGCCTTCATCGATATATCTGCGGATCGCCACTGAGGCGGCCGGCGTGCAGGTGCGGTAGGTTTGCTGGAAGCCGTTATAGCCGCGGTTGAAGCCCGCGATCATCCGCGCGCGCCTGTCGCCCGAGGGGGTTTCGGCGTCGATCAGCGCCTGCATTTCGTTCCGCCATTTGCCGCCTTCATTGCTGCCGCAAATCCCCCTGAGGTAATGAAGAGTGCCGAGAATCTCGGCCAGCCGCTG
>Ga0137403_10004328_pt2 | contig 14504 bp, 12 predicted proteins | sample CZOMad2_1_16fung_FD_122057 | JGI IMG/M metagenome (GOLD analysis project Ga0137403, IMG submission 122057) | Vadose zone soil fungal communities from Angelo Coast Range Reserve, California, USA - CZOMad2_1_16fungal (Hybrid Assembly) | ecosystem: Environmental > Terrestrial > Soil > Vadose zone... | reverse complement strand
GCGAAAGCACGAGCGCGCCGTGCATCGACCGGATCGTCTTGCGGCACATCTGCCGGTCCGCAGCGTGCTCCGCGGGAGCCGCTAGCGCAGGCGGCACCGGAAGCTTCTTCAAGATGGCGCTCTGCAGCCGGAGGAAGCCATTGGCAGCGCGCTGGCAGTGAGCCCTCATCCACCGGAGGGCCTCGGAGCTGTTCAGGTAGCTGGCGAGATCGTCGAGGCTCGTCGGATGCTTCGGCACGATGTAGTAGACGGAGTGCATGGGGACAAGCGTCCCCTCTCGATCGAGCCAGAAGCCGGGCGCTGCTGTGATGTCCTTGCAGAGGAGCTTGGGACGAAGGATCTCCGGGAGCGGCGCCGAGTCGTGGAACGCGTACCACGGCTTCCTCTTCACGCACGTGCGCGCCGTCAGGCGGTGCCGCTGCGATGTGAGGTACTCGCCGAGGGCGCCAAGCTCCTTCAGCCGGCAGAGGTTCCCCTCATGGTCGTAGGGAACAAGGATCGAGTGCCCGGTTCGGACGTGCTCCTGCCCCGGCACGAGCTGGCGGCCGGAGACGGTGGGGTAAGCGAACCGCGCCAGCGCCTTCGGCAGTGATTCGGTCTCGCGCACGAAGACCTTGTCCGCGCCGGTAGCCACGCCGCAGCTCACGCGAATGCAGATGTCTTCCAGCCTCAGGCCCGAAGGGCTCGGTCCGGTGTGGCCGTTAAGAAGCGGCAGCAGCGAGGATCCGTCGACAGGGAACCGGATCGTCTTCGCCGTGCCGTCTCGCAGCACGGCCTTTGTACCGGCGCTCGGCGGAACGTGGTCGACCGTGGTGATGGTCGGGTAGGTGACGAGGCTGCCGAATGTCTCTTCGTCGACCAGGAGAACCTCTTTGACGCCCAGGCCGCCGAGGATCCGACGTAGGGGTTCCGCGGTCTTTACATACAGGAACTTCTCGGGCGTGATGAAGACGAGCCGTCCTCCGGCTTTCAACAGCCGCAGCGCCTGCTCGAAGAAGAGAAGGTAGAGATCGAAGCGACCGCGCGCCGTCGCGTACTCGACGCGGAACGCCGCCCTCTCGCTCTCCGAGAGCCTGTTGATCGCAACGTAGGGTGGGTTGCCGACCACGTAGTCGAACCGCCGGCCCGATCGCGCCAGGAAGTCCTCATTGACAATGGTGACGGAGCGCACCCCCCGGAACTTCGCCGCGGCCTCGGCGTACCGCCGGGGATCCGACTCCACCCCGAAGATCTCGGGCACCTCGACGTGGTGGCGGGCGCACCACCGGATGATGCCTTGCACGAAGGCCCCGGCCCCGCAGCCCGGATCGAGGACGCTGCTGTCCCTTGACGGGGGTTTCCCATCGAAAAGCTTCGCAACCATCAGGTCGACGATCGCGTCCGGTGTTGGAACGAAGCCGCGCATCGTCGACGGAAGGAACGGTGCGAACACCTGCTGCGTCGTTCCCGTGCGGGTACGTGGGACCATGCGATCTACCTCCCCGTGTACCATGCGGCAGGATGCCACTGCCACGCGTCGAAGGGCCTCTTTCGCGGTCAGTTAACGTCCCGGCTCGGAAAGTTGCGGGATCGTGCATAGTCCCGGAAGGTTGCGTGTACCCAGCGCTAGCAGTCGAGCACGCGCACCACGTTCCAAACTGCATGCTTCCGTCCCTTGGGTGAGTCGTCTCGGGGCTGGCGCGGGGGTGTAATGGACGTTGGGCGCGTCAGCGGCGGGGCGGCAAGGCGTCCGCGGACGGCAACCCTGAAATCCCGCTCGCTTCCGGCGGCGGGAACCCGCTTCGCGCCGTCGCTATCGCCAGCTACCCCTAGCTTAAACGTAGCTACGGAAGCGGCTTGCGGAGAACGTCAAGCGGCATGAGCTTCCCCTGCTTGTCCTTGAAGCGCCAGAAGACCCACCCGTTCGTCGCCTGGTAGGAGGAGGCCTTCAGCGCCTTCGCCCGGGCCATAGCGCCAGCGACGGACGGTGAGTTGTAGCGCTCGCCGTCAAAGGAAACCGACCCGTCCTCCTCGACGCGTGCGGTAAAGCGCTGGCCCTTGTACGTCCTCTCGAGGTCGAGAGGTGGCTTTATCGTTCCACTCTCAATCAGCTCGCGAAGTGCCGTCGCCATTCACCCCTCGTCGTCGCTACCTTTGAATCTCGTGCAACCGTCGTAAGCGTGTCAAGCCGGTCTCGGTTCGCGTGGCGACGGCCTTGCCCTCAGCGTTGGCGCGAATGTTCTCAGCGCTCCTTCTGCTCCGAGGCCGCCGCAGCGCGGAGAATCACTTCCCGCGACGCTTCGTTGGGCAGCGACGTACGCCGCCAAGGGGGGTCACCCTGCCCCACGCGGCCGAGCCCGAGGGCCGAGAGATATTGGGGTAAAAGTCAACTTTGACCCTTGATCGTAGCTACATGCGAAGAGGCGCGAGCTCGCGAGGCCGGTTCGTCGCCGGCTTGCCGCGAGGTGATCGCCCTCAGCCCGCCTCGAGCTGCGCGCGGATCGCGTCCGCGACCGCCCCCGGGGCTTCGAGCGTGACCGCGTGCCCGGCTCCGGGGATCGTGCGGCAGCGCGCGCCCGGGATCGCGTCGGCCACCGCCTCGCCGTCCGGGGTGAGCAGGTCGCCTCCCGCGACCAGGACGAGCGTCGGCACGGAGACGTGCGGGAGGTTGGCGCGGCGGCTTCCCGACCAGCGCCGCATCCCGGCGGCCGCGCGCACGAGCCTGCTCGCCGGCACGCGCGCCGCCGTCGCGGCGAGGCCGCGCGCCGTCCGCTCCCGGCGGCCCTCGTCGGCCAGGTAATCGGCCGAGAACATCCAGGGCAGCACGAGGCGGGCGACGGCCTCGGGGCTCGCCTCGCTCGCCACGCGGCACCAGGCGTCGATCACCGCCAGCAGGCGCGCGTCGGCCTCGACGAACGGCGTGATCAGCGTGAGCGACCGCACGAGCGCCGGGCGCGCGAGCGCGAGCTCGACCGCGACCGCCGCGCCGAGGCTCGCTCCGATCACATGCGCGGGCGTGTCGAGGAGCGCGGTGACGTCCGCGGCCGCCGTGCCGACGTCGTAGGCGTCCGCGTCGGGCGCGTCCGAGAGGCCGACGCCGCGCGGGTTCACGCCCCGCACCCGCCACCGCGCCGCGAGCTCGGGGATCTGCCGCGCGAACATCGACACGTCGGTCCCGAAGCCGGGCAGGAGCACCACCGGGTCGCCGGCTCCCTCGCTCGGCACCTCGAGCGCGACGCCCTCGGCGACGGGGACCAGATCCCGCCGCCGTGCCGCCCACGCCTCGACGTCCTCGCGCGTCACGCGTCCCCCGGGTCCGGTGCCCGGGATGCGCGCCGGGTCCACGTGGAGCTCACGCGCGAGGGCGCGCGCGGCGGGCGTGATCGGCGCGGCGGTCCCACGTCGCGCCGGCGAGAGCGGCGTCTCGGCCGCGGGCAGCAGGCGCGCCGCCGCGGGCGCCGCCGCGGGCCGGTCGTGCTGCCCCCGAAACGCACGCACATCGAACGGCTCCTCTACCGTCGCCGTGATCGCGGCGAGCAGCGTCCCGCTCGGCACGGTCTCGCCTTCCGGGACGTAGACGTGGCGCAGCACGCCGCTCGCCGGTGCCTCGATCTCCACCTCCGCCTTCTCGGACTCGATGACGAGGACGACCTCGCCCTTCTCCACCGGCGCCCCGACGGCCCGCGGCCAGGAGACGACCCGCCCCTCGCGCATCGTCATGCCGAGCTTCGGCATCGCCAGCGGCACGGCCACGGCGATGAAGCTCAGCCGAGCTGCGCGCGCGCGGCGGCCACGACGGCTTCCGCGCTCGGAAGGTAGGCGTCCTCGAGCACCGGGCTGAAGGGCACGGGCGCGTGCGGCGCCGTCACCCTGCGGACCGGCGCGTTCAGGAGATCGAAGCCCTTGCCCACGCAGAGCGCCGCCACGTCGCTCGCGATCCCGCAGCGGGGCGGCGCCTCGTCCACGACGACGAGCCGCCCCGTCCTGCCGAGCGTGGTGAGGACCGCCTCCTCGTCGAGCGGCTGGAGGGAGCGGAGGTCGAGCACTTCGGCGCTCACGCCGTCGCGCGCGAGCAGCTCGGCCGCCTGGAGCGCGGTCTGCACCGTGCGGCCGAAGCCGACCAGCGACACGTCGGAGCCCTCGCGCACGACCGCCGCCTTGCCGAGCGGGACGGTGTAGTCCCCCTCCGGGACCGGACCCGACACGAACATGAGCGACTTCGGCTCGCAGAAGACGACCGGATCGTCGTCGCGGATGGCGGCGAGGAGGAGGCCCTTCGCATCCGCCGGGTTCGAGGGGATGACGGTCTTGAGACCGGGGATCCCGGTCGTCATCCAGTAGAGCGACTGCGAATGCTGCGCGGCCGAGCGGAGCCCGGCTCCGGTCGAGGTCCGCACGGTGAGCGGCACGCGCGCCTTTCCGCCGAACATGTAGCGGAGCTTCGCCGCCTGGTTCAGCAGCGGGTCGAGGCAGACGCCGATGAAGTCGATGAACATGAGCTCGGCCACCGGACGGAGACCGGTGAGCGCGGCGCCGACCGCGGCGCCCATGAAGCCCATCTCGCTGATCGGCGTGTCGCGCACGCGCTCGGGCCCGAAGCGTTTCAGGAGGCCGCGCGTCGCGCCCATGATCCCGCCCCACGCCTCCTCGATCCCCTGGTCCTTCCGCCCGCCGCCCCCGGCCACGTCCTCGCCGAGGACGATCACGTCGGGATCCGACTCCATGGCGAGGTGGAGCGCTTCGTTGATGGCGAACAGCATGGGGATGTCGCGTTCCACGGCGTTCACTCCTTCACGTAGACGTCGGTCGCGACGTCGTCGGGCGTCGGCAGCGGCGCCTCCTGGGCGGCCCGCACCGCGTCGTCCACCTCGGCCGCCACCTCGGTGTCGATACGGTGGAGGTTCCCGGGCTCGACCAGGCCCTCGCGCACCGTGCGCTCGGCGAAGTGCGCGAGCGCGTCGCGCTGCCGCCACGCCTCGGCCTCCTCCTTCGTCCGGTAGGTGAGCGGGTCGCCGACGTAGTGTCCGTAGTAGCGGTAGGTCTTGCACTCGAGGAGCGTCGGCCCCTCGCCCGCGCGGGCGCGGGCGACGGCGGCGCCCGCCTTCTCGTGCACGTCGAAGAAGTCCATGCCGTCGGCGATCGCGCTCGCCATCGCGTAGGCGCCGGCGCGGACGGCGAGGTCGCGCACGGGAGTCACGAACTCCATCGGCGTCGCCTCGCCGTAGCCGTTGTTCTCGGCGACGAAGACCGCGGGGAGCTTCCAGATCGCGGCCAGGTTGAGCGCCTCGTGGAACTGGCCCTGGTTGGTGGCGCCGTCGCCGAAGAACGCGACCGCCACGCCGCCCGTCCGCTTCACCTGCGCGGTGAGCGCCGCGCCGACCGTGAGCGGGATGCCGGCGCCGACGATCCCGTTCGCGCCGAGCATGCCGCGGTCGAGGTCGGCGATGTGCATCGAGCCGCCCTTCCCCTTGCACACGCCCGTCCGCCGCCCGAAGAGCTCGGCCATCATCGCCCGCAGGTCGACGCCCTTGGCGATCGCGTGGCCGTGGCCGCGGTGGGTGGAGGCGACGTAGTCGCGGTCCCCCAGGTGCGCGCACACGCCGACCGCGACCGCCTCCTGTCCCGCGTAGAGGTGGAGGAAGCCCGCCAGCTGGCCCGCGTTCACCAGCTCGGCGAGCTTCTCCTCGAAGGCGCGGATGCGCCGCATCTGGCGGTAGAGGTCCATCAGGCTTTCCGTGGAGAGGGGCATGCCGCCTCCCTAATCCCGTCGCCCGGGGCGTGGCAAGACGCGCTGAGAGACGCCTTCCGCGCAGCGCCCTGACCGGCGTCGCCCGACGGTCGGGCCCGCCGGCGCAGGGGAGCCTGGCTAGGCCGGCCCCGGGTCGCTCAGCAGCAGGTCGACGCGCAGATCGGCCGCCACCCGCTCGAGGCGCTCGCACAGCACGCGGCGGTCGAGCTCGGCCGGCACCCCCATCTCGACGCGCATGGTGAACATCGGCGTCCCCGTCTCGGGTCCCGGACGCGACTGCGTCTTCAAGGCCGTGATGTTCACGCCGTGGTCGGCGAGCGTGCGCGCGATGCGCGCCACGATCCCCGCCTTGTCGACGCCGTTCACCTCGCACGCCATGGGCACCATGTGCCGGCCGGGCGCGCGCGCGAAGGGATCGCCCTCGAGCGGGCGGAAGAACACCGTGAGCCGCTTCTCCCACTCGAGCCGCTTGCAGCCGGCGGAGAGCCGCCGCTCGACGTCGGGTCCCTGGCCGGAGAGCAGGAGGAGGACGGCGAACTCCGACCCGAGGATGGTCATGCTCGAGTCCTCGAGGTTGCAGTCGCACTCGTAGATCAGCTCGGCCAGGTCGGCGACGATGCCCGGCCGGTCGAGGCCGATGGCCGAGAGCGCGAACCACCGCTTCACGCGGCTGCCACTAGCACGCACCCGCGGAGCGGGGAAGCGCAGGCGTCCGGGCAATCACGCCGGCGGCGGGTGGTTGATGCGGGTCGCGGCCGCGGCGGCGCCGAAGCCGTTGTCGATGTTCACCACCACCACGCCGGCGGCGCAGGTGTTGAGCATGCCGAGGAGCGCCGCGAGGCCGCCCAGGCTGGTCCCGTAGCCGACGCTGGTCGGCACCGCGATGACCGGGCGGTCGACGAGCCCGCCCACCACGCTCGGCAGCGCGCCCTCCATGCCGGCGACGACGATCAGCACCGCCGCGGCCCACAGCTGCTCGCGCCGCTCGAGCAGGCGGTGGAGCCCGGCCACGCCGACGTCGTAGACGCGCTCGACGCGATTGCCCATGAGCTCGGCCGAGAGCGCCGCCTCCTCCGCCACCGGCAGGTCGGCCGTGCCGGCGGAGACGACCAGCACGGTCCCGCGGCCGGTCGGCGGCGCCGACCCGGCGCGGCGGAGCGCGAGGCGCGGCGTGGGGTGGTACTCGAAGCCGGGCAGCGCCGCCAGGAGACGCTCCCCGCCCTCGGGGGCGAGGCGCGTCACCAGCACGCGGCCGCCGGCGGCGGCCATGCGCTCGGCGATGGCGATCAGCTGCTCGGGGCTCTTCCCCTCGCCCAGGATCACCTCGGGGAAGCCGTTGCGCAGCGCGCGGTGGTGGTCGAGCCGGGCGAAGCCCAGGTCCTCGAAGGGCATGCCGCGCAGCCGCGCGAGCGCGGCGTCGATCGAGCACTCGCCGCGCTGGACCGCGGTGAGGAGTTCGGCCAGCTGCCGGCGCTCCATGGTCAGCCGCTCCGCTCGGGCGCCCGCCGCTCGCGCACGCGCAGCTCCTGCACCGCGCGAGCGCTCGAACGCGTCACCTCGATGTGCACGCGTCCGGCCTGCACGCCGTCCCCCGGCTTCGGCACGCGGCCGAGCCGCTCGAGGACGAGGCCGCCGAGCGTCTCGTAGTCGCCCTGCGGCAGGTTCCAGCCAAAGCGCTCGTTCACCTCGGACACCGCCGCGCGCGCGTTCACCACGAAGACGCCCGGGGCGACGCGTCGCACGTGCTCTTGTGGCGGATCATATTCGTCTTGGATCTCGCCCACAATCTCCTCGACCACGTCCTCGACGGTGACCAGGCCGACGAAGCCGCCGTACTCGTCGACCACGAGCGCGAGATTCCGCCCCTCGGCCTGCAAGGTCGAGAGCAGCTCCGGCAGCGTCTTCGACTCGGGCACGAAGAGCGGCTCGCGCATGACGGCGGTCACGGGCAGGTGCGGGTCCATCCCCCCGAGCAGATCCAGGCTCGACACCACGCCGAGGGTGTTGAACATGCGCTCGTGGAAGACCGGCAGGCGCGAGAAGCCCCGCTCCTGCACCAGGGCGACGACCTCGGCCACCGAGGCCGTGTCCGGCACGGCGCACACGTCGACGTGCGGCACCATCACGTCGCGCGCGGTCTTGGCCGTGAAGCGCGCGATGCGCGCGACCAGACCGGCCTCCGAGACCTCGAGCGGACCGCGCGCAGGGCGCGCGGCGAGCCACGCCCCGAGCTGGCGGAGCGCCGCGAGCGGCAGATCCGGCCGGCCGAGAAGGCTGCCCAGTCCGCGCTCGACGGCGAGGAGTGGCGCCAGCACGACCGCGACCACCCCCAGGAGCGACCCGAGGAGCGAGCGCCGGCGAGCCGGGGCGTCCGCGGCGAGGCCGCGCGGCACGAGGTCGCAGAGGATGAGCTCGGCCGGCGTCACCAGCGCGACCGCGGGGACGACCCAGGCGCGCCCGGCGGAGCGCCACACCAGCGTGGCGACGATGCCGACGCTCGCCGCGCCCGCCAGGTGCGCGGTGGCGCGCGCCGTGGCGGCGAGGATCGCCTCGGGCGGCGGCCAGCGCCGGGGGGGCCGCGCCGGCGCGTTGGCGAGCATCACCTCGGCCGCCGCCGCGAGCGCGCGCAGCGCCAGGAGCGGGACCAGGGCGAGGGCCAGCACGAGCGTGGTCACGTCGCCTCCGCCTCGTCGTACTCGTCGCGGATCTCACCGAACAGCTCCTCGAGCAGGTCCTCCATGGTGACCAGGCCGGCGATGCCGCCGTACTCGTCGACCACCAGCGCCAGATGGACCTTGCGGCGGCGAAGCTCGCCGAACACGTCGCCCGCGCGCATGCCGAGCGGCACGAAGGCCGGCGGGCGGAGGAACGGCTCCAGGCGGAAGCCGGGCGCACTCACGTCGCGGCCGAGGAGGTCCTTCGCGTAGAGCACACCGACCACGTTGTCGCGCTCGCCGCGATACACCGGCACCCGCGAGAAGCGCTGCTCGCACAGCGCCGCGAGGAGCGCGGCGCCGCCGATGTCGACCGGGAGCGCCGCGATCCGCACGCGGGGCGTCATCACGGCGCGCACGGGGCGCAGACCGAGCGCCCGCACGCGCGCGAGGAGTTGGCGCCCGCGCTGGTCGAGCGCCGCCTCCTCGCCCTCCTCCACCCGCCCGTCGGCGGCGAAGCGGAGCACGCTGGCGGGGGCGAGGCCGCGCTCGCCGGCGAGCCAGCCGGCGAGCACCACCGCCGGCCGCTCGAGCGGGCGGCGCAGCACGGCGAGGAGCCGGCCCGCGAGCTCGGCCAGCCGATCGGCGCCCGCATCCGGCAGGAGGAGACCGAGCGCCGGCGCCAGGCGCTCGGCGACCAGGAAGGCTGCGGCGCCCGCCAGCGCGGCGGCCGCCCACGCGGGGAGCGGGCCGGGCGCGGCGAGCGCCAGCCAGGCCGCGGCCGTCGCGGCGCCGGCGGTCCCGATCTCGCGCGCCACGAGGAGCGTCACCCAAACGCGGCGCGGCCGGGCCGGAAGGCCCCCGTGCCGCAGCAGCCGCGGCGCCTGCGGCGCGAGCAGCGCGACCAGCACGCCGAGCGAGGCGAGGAGCGCGGCCGTCGCGAGCGGGAGGGTCATCGCCGGAAGTGGTCGAAGCCGCCGCGCGCGACACGCACGACGCGGCCGTCGAGAGCACGCACGCGCACCACGGGACGGCCGGCGAGGAGGCGGCCGACGAGCGTGAGGCGGCACCCGAGCCGCGGCGCCACGCGGCGCAGCGCCGGCTCGCGCGCGGGCGGCACCGCGACCACGAGCTCGTAGTCCTCGCCTGCTTGCGCGGCGAAGGCCGCCGCGCGCCCGCCGAGCGCGCGCCGGCAGGCACCGGCTACCGGGAGCCGGCCGAGATCGATCTCCGCCCCCACCCGGCTCGCCCGGCAGAGCTGCCCCACGTCCTGGACGAGCCCGTCGCTCACGTCGATCATCGCGCTCGCCACGCGGGCGAGAAGGCGTCCCGCGCGCACGCGCCGCGGCGGGTCCGGCAGGCGAGCCGCGGCGCCGGCGGCGCGCCGCCGCACCGCGAGTCCGGCCGCGCCGAGAGCCCCGGTCACGTACAGCCGATCGCCGGGACGGGCACCGGCGCGCGTCACGAGCGGTCCCACCGCCTCGCCGATCACGGCGGCCGTGATCGCCAGGTGTGGCCCGGCGACGAGGTTGCCCCCCACCAGCCGGGCGCCCTCGCGGCGGGCGGCCGCCGCGAAACCCCCGACCAGCGCGTTCAGGTCGGCCGTGCGCATCGCCGGCGGCGCCTCCAGCGCGAGCACGGCGAAGCGTGGCACGCCGCCCATCGCGGCCAGGTCGCTGGCGGTGACGGCCCAGGCGCGGCGTCCGAGCGCGGCCGGCGCTGCCCAGCCGGCACGGAAGTGGACGTTCTCGACCAGCGCGTCGGTGGTGACCAGGAGCGGCCGCCGTCCCGGACGGACGGCCGCGGCGTCGTCGCCCGGCCCCACCAGGATGCGGCGGTCGGCCGGCCCGCGGGCGAGGCGCCGCGCGAGCGCGGCGATCCACGCATGCTCGCCCACGTCCCGGAGGCGCCTCACGGCTAGCCGCCGACCCGAGCCCTTGTCTCGGGTCGGAGACGGACAGCGAGAGTGCCGCTCGGAGCAAAGAGCCGACGGCGTGCCGCGGCCGGCAAACCGGGCGCGGCAGACTTCCCGGAGCGTGAGCGCGTGCCCGGGGGTAACGTGCCCACGGCGCGGCGCACGCGGACGCCCTCAGGGTCTTTAGTTTTGCCGCGCCGGCTTCGCCGGCCGCGGCACGGCGCTCGCACGATCGACCGACGCCACACGCTCGCTTCCGTTCCCGACCCGAGACAGGGGTCTCGGGTCGTTTATCCAAGCATCGACTTCACCTTCTCGAGGAAGCTCTTCGACAGAGGGTGCACCTCCTCGCCCGAGAGGCGGGCGAACTCCTCGAGCAGCTCCCGCTGCCGGGGCGAGAGCTTGCGCGGCGTCTCGACGACCACGCGGATGACCTCGTCTCCCCGGCCGTAGCCGTTCAGGTCGGGGATGCCGCGCCCCTTCAGCGTGAAGACCTGGCCCGACTGGGTGCCGGCGGGGATCTTGACCCGCGCCTTGCCCTCGAGCGTCGGCACCTCGATCTCCACCCCCAGGGCCGCCTGCGCGAAGCTGAGCGGGACCTCGCACACGACGTCGTTCCCCTCGCGCACGAAGAGCGGATGCTCGCGCACGCTGAGCACGACGTAGAGGTCGCCGGGTGTGCCGGCGTTCGGCCCGGCCTCGCCTTCGCCGCGCAGCTTGAGTCGGGAGCCGCTGTCGACGCCGGGCGGGACCTTGATGTTGAGCTGGTGCGTCCGCCGCTGCACGCCGGAGCCCTCGCAGCTGGGGCACGGATTCGCGATGATGGTGCCCTGCCCGTTGCAGTGGCCGCACGTCTTGGCGATCGAGAAGAAGCCCTGCTGGAAGCGCACCTGCCCCGAGCCGCGGCACTGCGGGCAGGTGCGCGGCGAGGTCCCCGGCTTGGCGCCGCGTCCGCGGCAGGTGTCGCACGTCGACAGGCGGGGCACCGCGATCGTCTTCTCGCACCCGAACGCCGCCTCCTCGAAGCTGACCTCGAGGTCGTAGCGGAGGTCCTGCCCGCGCCGCGTCCGACCGCGCCCGCCGCGGGTCCGGCCCGTGCCGAAGAAGTCTCCGAACAGGTCGCCGATGATGTCCTCGAAGTTGCCGCCGAAGTCGAAGCCCGCGCCTCCCGGCGCGCCCTGCGCGAAGGCGGCGTGCCCGAAGCGGTCGTAGAGGCTCCGCCGCTCCGCATCGGAGAGCACCTGGTAGGCCTCCGAGATCTCCTTGAAGCGCTCCTCGGCCTCGTGGCGGTCCTCGGGATTGCGGTCGGGATGATACTTGAGGGCGAGCTTGCGGTAAGCTTTCTTGACGTCGTCCTCGGTCGCGGAGCGGGACACACCGAGGATCTCGTAGTAATCGCGCTTCATCGCAAAACGAGAGGAGCCCTCACCCGCGCGCGGGTGAGGGCTCCTCTACTCTCTGCACAGGGTCACCGCAAGCGAGAACGGGCGCTTACTCCTTCACCTCCTCGAACTCCGCCTCGACCACGTCTTCCTTGCCCTTCCCTTCGGGAGCCGCGCCGTCGCCGTGCGGCGCCTCGCCCCCCTTGCCCGCCTGCGACGCCTTCGCGTAGATCGCCTCCGCGAGCTTGTGCGCGGCGCGCTCGAGCGCATCCGCGGCGTCGCGGGTGCGCGTGACGTCCTGGGACTCGAGCGCCTTCTTGGCGTCGGCGAGCGCGCTCTCGATGTTGCCCCGGGCGGCGGCGTCGAGCGTCGCGCCGTGCTCGCCGAGCGCCTTCTCGGTCTGGTAGATGACGCCGTCGAGCCGGTTGCGCACGTCGACCAGCTCCCGCTTCTTCTTGTCCTCCTCGGCGTGGAGCGTGGCCTCCTTGACCATGCGCTCGACCTCGTCCTTGGAGAGGCCGCTCGAGGCGGTGATCTGGATCGACTGCTCCTTGCCGGTGCCCAGGTCCTTCGCGTTCACGTGCACGATGCCGTTGGCGTCGATGTCGAAGGTGACCTCGACCTGCGGCACGCCGCGCGGGGCGGGCGGGATGCCGACCAGGTCGAACTGGCCGAGGAGCTTGTTGTCCGAGGCCATCTCGCGCTCGCCCTGGAAGACGCGGATGGTGACCGCCGACTGATTGTCGGCCGCGGTCGAGAAGACCTGGCTCTTGCGGGTCGGGATGGTGGTGTTCTTCTCGATCAGCTTGGTGAACACGCCGCCCAGGGTCTCGATGCCGAGCGAGAGCGGGGTCACGTCGAGGAGGAGGACGTCCTTCACCTCGCCCTTCAGCACCGCGCCCTGGATGCCGGCGCCGACCGCCACCACCTCGTCGGGGTTGACGCCCTTGTGCGGCTCCCTGCCGAAGAGCTTCTTGACGCGCGCCTGAACGGCCGGCATGCGCGTCATGCCGCCCACCAGCACCACCTCGTCGATGTCCTTGGTGGAGAGGCCGGCGTCCTTGAGCGCCGTGATGCAGGGCCGCTCGAGGCGGTCGAGCAGATCGGCGCACAGCGCCTCGAGCTTGGCGCGCGTGAGCTTCATGTTGAGATGCTTCGGCCCGCTCTGGTCGGCGGTTACGAAGGGCAGGTTGATGTCGGTCTCCATCGCGGTCGAGAGCTCGCACTTCGCCTTCTCCGCCGCCTCCTTCAGGCGTTGGAGCGCCATGCGGTCCTTGCGCAGATCGATACCCTGGTCCTTGCGGAACTCGTCCGCCAGGTAGTCGATCACGCGCTGGTCGAAGTCCTCGCCGCCGAGGAAGGTGTCGCCGTTGGTCGCCTTGACCTCGAAGACGCCCTCGCCGATCTCGAGGATCGAGATGTCGAAGGTGCCCCCGCCCAGGTCGAAGACGGCGATCTTCTCGTCCTTCTTCTTGTCGAGGCCGTAGGCGAGCGAGGCCGCGGTGGGCTCGTTGATGATGCGGAGCACGTTCAGGCCCGCGATCTTGCCCGCGTCCTTGGTCGCCTGACGCTGGCTGTCGTTGAAGTAGGCGGGCACGGTGATGACCGCCTCGGTCACCTTCTCGCCCAGGTGGTCCTCGGCGGTCTGCTTCATCTTCTGGAGGATGAAGGCGGAGATCTCGGCGGGGCTGTACTTCTTGCCACGCACCTCGACCCAGGCGTCGCCGTTGTCGGCGCGCACGATCTTGTAGGGCAGGACCTTCATCGCCTTCTGGACCTCGGCATCCTCGTAGCGGCGGCCGATCAGGCGCTTGATGGCGAAGACGGTGTTCTCGGGGTTGGTGATCGCCTGCCGGCGGGCGATCTGCCCGACCAGGCGCTCGCCGCTGTCGGTGAACGCGACCACCGAGGGGGTGATGCGGCTGCCCTCGGCGTTCGTGATGACGACGGGGTCCCCCGCTTCCATGATGGCGACGCACGAGTTCGTGGTCCCCAAATCGATTCCAATCACCTTGGCCATTGCGAGGTTCTCCTTCGGGACGCTTTAATCACGGTCCTTGTCCCTGGCAAGGTTCGGGTCGGGCGCCTTGGCCACGCTCACCAGCGCGGGACGGAGCAAGCGTTCCTGCAGCCGGTAGCCCGGCTGGTGCTCCTCGATCACCGAGTTCGGCTCGTGCTCGGCGCTCTCGACGTGCGCCATGGCCTCGTGCTGCGCGGGATCGAAGGGCGTCCCCTTGGCCTCGATCCGCTTGACGCCGTGCCGCTCGAGCACGTCGAGCAGGGATTTGAGCACCAGCGCGACGCCCTCGACCAGGGGCTGCCCGTCGCCCCCGCTCTCCGCGTGCGCGACGGCGCGCTCGAGGTTGTCGACGATGGGGAGCAGGTCCCTGAGCAGGCTCTCGTTGGCGAACTTCACGGTCTCGGCCCGCTCGCGCGCGGTGCGCTTCTTCAGGTTCTGCAGTTCGGCGCGCTCGCGCAGCCAGCGCTCGTGGTTCTGCCGCGCCTCCTCGCGCGCCTTCTCGAGCTCAGTCTCGAGGGCCGCGAGGCGTGTGGCGACATCCTCGCCCGCCTCGGGCGCGCGCTTCGGAGCGTCAGCCTTGGTGAAGCCGTCGTCCCTCATATCGATCCATTGCCCCCGTGGGCCGGGTGTAGCTAGGGACCAAAACCCCGTTTGTCAAGGTTGCGGCTGGTGGCCCCGTGGGGCATAGGGGAGGAAGGTGTCGACGCCGCCCCGTGCCCCGTGAACTCGCGACCTCCGCGCTCGTGCTCCGTACCCGCCCCTACGGCGAGTCGGACCGCATCGTCACCCTCATCACCGAGCAGCA
>Ga0137403_10005620_pt1 | contig 14506 bp, 14 predicted proteins | sample CZOMad2_1_16fung_FD_122057 | JGI IMG/M metagenome (GOLD analysis project Ga0137403, IMG submission 122057) | Vadose zone soil fungal communities from Angelo Coast Range Reserve, California, USA - CZOMad2_1_16fungal (Hybrid Assembly) | ecosystem: Environmental > Terrestrial > Soil > Vadose zone... | reverse complement strand
CAATGACAAAAAAATGAGTTTTTAAATTAGAAAGGATTGCTTATTCTTTTAAAATCTTTTGTACATCTCCGTTGTTTTGTTTGATAAAAAATACGAATGGAAAGATAATTCGATTCAGGTGAATGGCTTCGATCCAAGACGCTGGATTGCTGCTCATCATGGTGAACAGATGAATAATTGTGGATGAGAAGATCATTCCCAGCGCAGTGAGGACGGCGAGTATGACTGCGAGCGTCCAAAAAAGTCGGTTGGCGAAGTCCCAAATTTCCTCGTTCGTCTGCTCCACTTGATAGGAGCTGAAGACGGGGACGAAGGAGGCCGACATGGAGCCTTCGGCGATAAGTCTGCGAAGCAAATTGGGAATACGAAACGCCAGAAAGAAGGAATCCGACAGGATGCTGGTTCCCAGCAACAAGGCGATGCGCTGGTCGCGGATATACCCCAAAAGACGGCTTACCAGAGTCGCCAGGGTGATGACCGACGTGGACTTGAGTATTTGTTTTTTCTCGGTCAATCGTGGCGGGCTCCGGTCGATAAGCCCCTTAAAAACAAGCACTTGACAGGCTAACGCCGCTTAACATAACATAAACATAGCCCCTTTGCAATTCCTTCGTTTCGGGCGCTCATTCGTGAAAAAGCAAGCGGCAAGCTCAACCCTGAAGAAGGTTGTGGTGGTGCTGGCCGATGGGTCGGGCCTTCCCGGATACGTGAATCCGTCAAAACTTGGAAAGACCGAAGAATTCGACCTTTTGACGCAAGGGGGTGAGCACTGCGAAATGTCGCTGGAAGATGTTCGGTGCGTCTACTTTGTGCGCGATTTCACGCCGAACTATGCTCCGGAGCGGAAGGCATTTCTGAGCCGGCCAAAACTGGACGGTTTGTGGGTCCGGCTGAAATTTCGCGATAGCGAAACGCTGGAAGGCGTGGTGCCGAACGACCTGCTAGCGCTGCTGGATTCAGGCGTACACATAACTCCGCCGGATATGCAGGGCGATACACAGCGGATGTTCATCCCTCGAGCGGCAATTAGTGAGATGAAGGTGCTGGGCGTAGTGGGAGTTGCCCGACGACCTCGAGTCGCGGCTGCGGCAGCAGCGGTGTCGAGTCAACCGGGATTATTTGGCGAAGAGTAGTAACAACGGAATTCAGTTTCAATTCCCTTCCAAATCGAGTGGTTGTTGATCGGGCGGCAAAAGTGCGGCCATGGCTGCGCGGACGCGTTGAGCCAGTTCTGCGCGCTGTTCGATGGTGTACACACCGGCGTCAATGGGATCTCCGAAGCGGACTAAAACTTCGCCAGGTGAAATGCGCAGAGTTCCTTTTGGCGCGATGCGCTGGGCTCCGGACAAAACCATCGGAACGATTTGCGCGCGAGCTTTGATGGCGACGATGAAAACTCCTCTTTTAAAAGGAAGAAGGCGTCCGTCCAAACTGCGGGTTCCTTCGGGATAGGCAAGGAATGACATTCCTTGTTTCATTCGCTCGGCGGCGAGATCCACACTCACAACGCCGGAGTCCTTGTTTCCTCTTTCCACTGGAACAAATTTCGCAAGTTGAAAAGCCCAGCCAATCAGCGGAACTGAGAATAACGATTTCTTCAGCATGACGCCGACACGCCGTGGAATCGCCCACATGATCGGCACTGGATCCACAAAACTTGTGTGATTTGCTAGGAACATGCAGGTGCCAGTGGGAATTTTTTCGCCGCCTTCGACTTTCGTTTTCATTCCGACCATTCGGGAAACGACGTACGCGCCGGAGACGCCGGCGTGATAGAGCAAGTCGGGATTACCCGTGATCCAAGCGTGCAAAAGCAGGAACGGGCCCGCGATTAATGTGTATAGCGACAATACGATTGCGACGAAGGCTGTGCGAATCATTTTACGAGTGAGTTGCTGAGGGCATTATGCCGGAAGTAGCGGCGGCGCGTCAGTTTGTTTTGCCCTGGAGCAGGCCTTCGCGAATGCGATGCTGCTTTTCGTTTGCGTCTTTCATTGGGGCGACGCGATATTCCTGCGTGACAGTTGATCCGGCGGCGAACGAGAGGTCAAGCTCTGCTCCGCTGCGTCTCACGCGAAGTTTGAGAGCTTCGCCGGGGCGGTATTGGCCAGACGAAGGCAGAAATCCGCGCGTCATTGCTACTCCGTTGAGGGAAAGCAGTACGTCATTTGAACGCAGACCAGCTTTTTCGGCGGAGCTTCCGGATGCGACGGATGAAATTACGATTTGATTTCCGGCGAAGGCTTTGGACGCTTCAAATCCAAGATCGGCGCGGGTGTTTTGCGTTGTGATGAGGGCCAAGCCGGCCTTGACGAGGACGTCGGCGTAGGGCAATTCGTCGGTGCCGGAAACGTACTTTGTGAAAAATTCTTTGATGCTTACGCCGGCAACTGATTCGACGGTGGCTTCGATATCAGCGCTGTCATTGTAAAAGCGGCCCTTCTTCGCGAAGTTTTCGTTCATGGCGCGCATTACGTCGTCCAAACTTTTGTGATTGTCGGTGGCGTCGCGAATCAAAACGTCGAGAAGGAAACCGTCGAGCTGGCCTTTGTTGTAGTAAGAAATGCTGTATTCGGGTCGATTGTACTGCGGATACTTTTCCAGCCAGGCGTTCAAGCTGGACTCTTCGACGCTTTGCCAGAGGCGAGCTGGACGCGATTGCAGTTCGTTTATTTGGTACGACAGATCGTCGTAGAACTGACTTTGGGTCCACAGGCCTGTTCGGAGTAAAGCATATGCGCCGTAGGTGCTGGTGACTCCTTCCGCGAACCAGAGAGAGCGGGTATACATTTCCTTCGTGTAGTCGATCGGTTCAAGCGATTGCGGACGAATGCGTTTGACGTTCCAGAGATGGAAAAATTCGTGGGCGGCCGTAGTGATTGCGCCCGCAGTTGAGCTTGCGCCGATGGCGGTTGAGTTGGCGTGCTCCATTCCTCCTCCGCCGGTGCCGCTTTGATCGATGTGGAAAATGAACTGGTAGTGTTCGTATGGTGCGCCATCCATTAGTTGGGTTTCATAGCGGACGAGCTTTGTGAGGGCATCTTCGAGTTCCCGCTTGTTCCAGTTTTCGCCGTGGACGGCGACGGAGACTCGCGGAGTAGCGCCTTCCAAATTGAATGCGATCAATTGGCCGAACTCGATGGGAGAATCGACGAGAACATCATAATTTGCGGCCCTAAGTCCAAACATTCCGATCGCACCCGCTTCTACAGAACTCACGATTTCTAAAGGACTGGCGATACTCCACTTCCCCGAAATCTGGCCCCCTAATCTGAGTTGAATATTCTCCGTTCTCCGGTCTGGAATATACGCCAGAATCTCAGCCAAATTCATGAATGCATGGGTTGAGTTTAGTTGAGACGCAAACGGGCCAGGGTCATCCCAAAAAATTTCGTACTCAACTTCGACGGAGTTGCTGCCTGAAATATTCCATGTTTGCTTGTCGAGCTTCTCGATTGGCAACCGCTTTTTATTTTCGCCCTTGGCGCTCAGGTTTTGAATCCGCGAAGCGAAATCACGGATTTGATATGTTGCGTTCCAGGCGGGCATCTGAATCGTGACACTATCATGGACATCAGGAATCGTCATCGTGACGTGGAAAAGATGATTTTCAGGGTGCTCAAATGAGATCGAATAGTTGATAGTGGCGCTTGCGGTGCTTGTACATAGCAACGCTAACGCAATTAGCGCGATTGATTTTGAAGTGAAGAAATCTCGCCATACCGATGAGGGAGGAAATGTAGTAACGCGCGACTCACTGCTCATCGGTGCGCCTGACCGATAGAGGACGCCGACTTAGAAAACCGGGACACCAGTTTCCCACAGAGTCCGTCGAAGCTGCCGTTGGACATAACCAGAATTACGTCGCCGGATTTCGCTTCATTTACGAGATAGTCGGCGACGCCATCGACGGCAGGAAATGTTGCGGCCGGGCGGTTCTGTGCGGTAAGCAACGCGACGATGCGATCTGGTGACAAACGTTCGGCATCGGACAGAAGATTGGCGCGGCTGACGGGGCCGAGAACGACTCCGTCGGCAAGGGCGAGAGATTCGGCGAGCGGGCCTTCAAATGTATTGCGGCGCATGGTGTTTGAGCGCGGCTCAAATGCCGCCCACAGACGACGGCCCGGCCAGCGCCCGCGCGCGGCTTCGAGCGTGGCGCGAATTGCAGTTGGATGATGCGCGAAATCATCCACCACGAGAATGCCGCCTATTTCGCCTTGCACTTGAAGGCGCCGGCGCACGCCGCGAAATGTTTGCAGAGCTTCTTCGATCGCTTCGCGAGGAACATCCCTTCCAAACGCAATGGCTGCCGCGGCGAGGGCATTCAACACATTGTGACGTCCTGCGAGCGGCAGACGAATCTTTGCCATTTCTTTTCCGAAATGCGCGATACGAAATTCCATGCAGTCGTCAACGTGGGTGATGTCGGCAGCGATCCATGCGGTAGAGCCGTCGAGCCCATAAGTTTCTACGGGGCAAAATGCTTTTTCGGTGACTCGGCGAACGGCTGCGGCCAGCGGAGCGTCATCGCCCCAGGCGACAATTCTTCCTCTGCGCGGTACCAGATTTACCAGGCGGCGAAATTGCAGTTCGATGGCAGAAAGATCCGCGTAAATATCTGCGTGATCAAATTCGAGCGACGTGATGATGAGTTCGTCTGGATGATAGTGCAGAAATTTTGGACCCTTATCGAAAAAGGCGGTGTCATACTCATCGCCTTCCAAAATAAATTCGCTTCCTCCACCCAGTCCATAACTCTTGCCGAAGTTCTCCGCGAGGCCGCCAATCAGGAAGTTTGGACGGCGCCCGGCAACCTGCATGATCCATGCCAGCATTGAAGTCGTGGTTGTTTTTCCGTGCGTTCCGGTAACGACGAGTGATTCCCTGCCCGGCAGGAAAAATTCTTCAATAGCTTGCGGAAGTGACATGTAAGGAATGCGATTGTCGAGAACGTATTCGATTTCCGGATTGCCGCGCGGTAACGCGTTGGCAATCACAACAAGATTTGGATGCGGTTGAAGATGGGCTTCAGAAAATCCATTGTTCCAGGTGATTCCACACGATTCGAGCAACGTGGAAGCGGGCGGATAGACGCCTGCGTCAGACCCGGTAATGCGGTATCCACTTTCGGCGAGCATGCAGCCGAGGGGCGCCATCGCAGAGCCCGCGATACCGCTTAGATGGATGTGCTCGATGGGAGGAACAGGCCTCATTGCGTCACCGCAGGCTCAAGAATTTCGAGAGTTCCCGATTTGTGCGCGTTTAATCGCGCGGGAACGCCGAGCGGAAGAGTTAGCATTGGACGCGGCGTATGGCCGATTCGCGCGCCCCACACAACGGGAATTTCCAGTTCGCCGAGAATACGTCGCGCGACGTCGCGAACAGTTGGACTTCCGGCAACGGTCGGCACGCTTTCAGGAAATTCACCGAGGATGATGCCGCGAACTCCGCGAAATTTTCCTGCCTGGCGCAGATGCGTCAAAACGCGATCAACTTGATACGGCTTCATTCCGCGGTCTTCGAGAATGAGAATTGATCCGCGCGTATCCAATTCCCAGGGAGTGCCCAGAGTAGATTCCACGAGAGTCATGCATCCTCCGACAAGAATCCCTCGTACAGAACCTTTGCAGAGACTGGCGCCGCCGAGATCCAGCGTCCATCCCGATCGAGATTGCATGAGGGCTGAGCGGAATGAAGATTCGTCGTAACCGTGCGCTGCGTTGGCTCCGCCGCTGAAGCCGGAAGCGATCATCGGACCGTAAAAAGTTACCCAGCCGCGTTTTTGCCACAAATAAATCTGCAGAACGGTTACGTCGCTGTATCCCAGGAAAATGCGAGGAGACTTCGTGTGCTTCAGTTTTTTATCGAGAAGATACGTCGATCCGTAGCCGCCCCGCGTAGAAATTACGGCACCTGCGGAGCGATCCGCGAAGGCGTCGAGAAGCTCTTTGCGGCGATCCTTTGCTGAAGCAGAGAAGTAATCTTTTGTAGGGGCGAAAGGCTCCGATCTAACCGGGACGAATCCGAGGCGTGTCAGCTCCGCGCGGCCGCGCGCGAAGATGTTTGCGGCACCCGGAGACGCAGGCGAAACGACGCGAACGCGCGCACCGGGGGAGAGGGCTCGCGGCTTTTTGGGAGAACTCATTTCAACGCGAAAAAGTATATAACGCCGAACGCTTATTTCTGAGGCATGCTTGGGTTGCGCGTTCGCAAATACAACGCCGCCGCAACCGCAAATCGTCCGTTACAGCTTGAATGTGGTCAGTTTGTGAAAATGCCGGACACGATTTGTGATTTCGCTGCGCTTAAGCTTCAGCAAACGTTCCAACCCAAACCGTTCCACGGCGAAACTGCCCAACACAGAGCCGTAGACCATCGCGAGACGGAGCGAATTCGCGTTGACCTTGCCGGCGCTCGCGAGATAGCCCATGAATCCGCCCGCGAAGCTGTCGCCCGCGCCGGTGGGATCGTGAATTTCATCCAAGGGATATGCGGGTACGCAGAACACTGAATCGCCGTGCACCATCATGGCGCCGTGTTCGCCGCGCTTAATGACCAGAGTCTTTGGGCCCATTTTGAAAATTGCTTTTGCAGCGCGGAGCAAATTGTGTTCGTTAGACAGTTGCCGTGTTTCAGAATCGTTGATCATCAGTATCTGAGTTTGCTTCAACGTCTTCCGCAATTCAGCGGGCGTGCCTTCGATCCAGTAGTTCATCGTATCCAACGCCACGAGCTTTGGTTTTCCAGCCACCTGATCCAGGACGGACCGCTGCAATGTGGGGTCGATATTTGCGAGAAAAATATAGCCACTCTTTCGGAAGGAATCTGGAAGCTTTGGGCGAAACTCCGCGAAGACGTTTAGATCCGTCGCCAGCGTAGTGCGGTCATTCAAGTTGTCGTGATACTTCCCCGACCAGAAAAACGTTTTGCCCTCAGCGCGCTCCAGCCCGGCCAGATCCACAGTGCGTCCGCGAAATACCTGTTCGTGCTCATTGGTAAAATCCTTCCCTACGACACCGACGAGATTCACGCGGGTAAGAAAACTTGCCGCTAACGAGAAATAAGTGGCGGCACCGCCGACAGTGCGTTCAACGCGGCCAAACGGAGTTTCAATAGCGTCAAACGCGACCGAGCCCACAACCAAAAGTGACATGCAATCTCCTTGATGAGAATCGAATCCGGTTATTTTAGATAACGTCCGACAATTGCCGCGAGCTTGCGTTTTGTAGCCGCAGGGACCATTTTTGGATTGGTGACCAGCGCGTGCGCCAGCGCGCTGCCGCATTTACAAGTGCGATCTGCCGGCATCGCCTTCACGGCGGCGCGAATTGTGTTTTGCGCATTTTCGGCGTTGCGGCCCAGATTGTTCATGATCTGTTCCAACGTCACGGAAGCGTGATCCGGATGCCAGCAATCGAAATCCGTGACCATCGCAACGGTTGCGTAACACACCTCGGCCTCGCGCGCGAGCTTCGCTTCCGTGACGTTGGTCATGCCGATCACGTCAAAATGATGCGCGCGATTCACGTGAGCTTCGGCAAGCGTCGAAAATTGCGGGCCTTCCATGCAAACGTAAATTCCGCCGCGATGAGTTTTCACTCCAGCTTTTGAGCAGGCATCTCCGAGAACAACAGCAAGTTGCGGGCACACAGGATGATCGAAGCTGACGTGCGCGACGAGACCTTCTCCGAAAAAGGTTGCGATGCGAAGCTTCGTGCGGTCATAGAACTGATCCGGAATCAGAAATTCCATCGGCTGCACATTTTCTTTCAACGAGCCGACTGCGCTGATGGATACAATTCGCTGAACGCCGAGCATTTTCATGGCGTAGATGTTCGCGCGATAATTTATTTCTGAAGGAAGGATGCGATGCCCGCGGCCATGACGAGAAAGAAACGCAACGCGACGGCCTTCCAGCGTGCCGACAACGAATGCGTCAGAAGGATCGCCAAACGGAGTGCGAATGCGAATTTCGCGCGCCAATTCCAGGCCGGGCATTTCGTAGAGTCCGCTGCCGCCGATGATGCCGATCTCGGCGGAGGGCTTTCCGACGGTACCGCGACGCTTTGATTTCCTGGGCATTACAATCTCCTGTTCAATCATTCAAGCATCGGAGCGATTCACCGCTAATCGATTAGAACCGGCTCCGCGTCAAATCCGCCTTCACGTTCACGTAATTTCGCTGCGGGCATGTGCGGATCGTGGCCAAAAACAATTGTCCAATTCTCCCTGGCGATAATGGGGAGCCACTTGTGTTTGCTTTCGAGAGTTGTCATCGGGTACAAGTCATAACCCATGATCCACGGGTAGGAAAGATGCGCTGCCGTCGGAACCAAATCCGCGGCAAAAAATATCGTCTGTCCGCCGCCTGTGATCTTTAGACACTGCAAATCTTTTATATGTCCGGGGACGATGATGGCTTCAATTCCCGGAACTATTTCACCGTCTCCATCGCGAAAATCCCATTGCCTGGATTCAATCATGGGCATGAAATTATCGGGAAAATAACTGGCGCGATCCCGCTCAGTAGGCGCGCAGGCGTGGTCGAATTCCTTGCGCTGGACGATGTAGCGAGCGTTGGGAAAAGTCGGTACGGCGCAGCCATCTACAATTCTCGTGTTCCATCCGCAATGATCGAAATGCAAATGCGTATCGATAACGATGTCGATACTTTCCGGCGTGACGCCCAACGCCGCGAGACGCTCGGGCAAGCGTCCGAAATTTTCAAGGGCGTAGATCGAGGCTTGTTTTGCGTTCCATTTATCGCCCGCGCCCGTTTCGACCAAGATGCGTTTGCCTGCCACATGAATCAATAGAATATTCATGCCCAGAAGAATTCGGTTGCGATCGTCCGGCTGCGATTTCTTTTCCCAAAGCGGCTTCGGAATCACGCCGAACATCGCGCCACCGTCAAGGCGAAAAGTGCCATCACCGAGAAGCCGAACTTCCATATCGCCTAAGCGCATTCTAATGTTCCTGATTAACGGTTTCCGGCTGAGGCTAGAATCTCAGCAACTGCTGCAAAAGGATCTTTCTTTCGCTGAGCAACTTCTGAAGCCAAAGCGGCGAGCCGGTCTTTGTTTTCTTTCGTACCGAGGAGCCTGTCGAGCAGGCGTGATTCAAGCATTTCGATCAGACGACGGCTCCAGTGATCGGCTTCACGGGAATAAAACTCAGGTGAGGCTTTGGCGCGAGCCAGAAACTTATCAATTTCGGCTATCAGGTTCTCAATTCCCTTCGTGTCCGTAGCAATCGTGCGCGCGATTGCCGGACGCCAGCCGTCACTCTCGTGGGCCAACTCCAGCATGGCGTGAACTTGCTGTTCCAGGCGGTCGGCACCTTCGCGATCGGATTTATTAATCACAAAAACGTGACCAATTTCCATCAGACCGGCTTTCATGTTTTGCACGTCGTCGCCCAAGCCGGGCACGAGAAGTACGAGCGTGCAGTCCGCGAGGCGCACGATATCCACCTCGTCCTGGCCAACGCCGACTGTTTCGATGATGATGATTTCCTTGCCAGCGGCGTCAAGGAGGAGCGAAACATCGGCCGTAGCCCGCGCCAGGCCGCCGAGAAATCCGCGCGTGGCCATCGAGCGGATGAAGATTCCCGCATCGCTTGCATGGCTTTGCATGCGGATGCGATCGCCGAGAATTGCACCGCCGGTGAAGGGGCTGGTTGGATCCACTGCAATGATGCCGACCGTTTTTCCCGCGCGACGGTACGCGGCGGCCAGGCGATCAACCAGGGTACTCTTCCCCGTGCCCGGCGCTCCGGTAATTCCGATGATGGAAGCGCGTCCGGTGGAGTAAAAAAGCATTTTCAATAAATCATCTGCGATGGGATCGTGATTTTCGATTGCCGTGATGGCGCGAGAAATAGCGCGAACTTCGCCTGCGCGGATTTGTTGTGCCCAGGTTTCGACTGGAGTCGGCATCGCCGGGCGTTTATTTCTTTCCGAGAAGTTGGCGCGCGATGACAAGACGCTGAATTTCGCTGGTGCCTTCGCCAATCGTGCAAAGTTTTACGTCCCGGTAGAATTTTTCCGCCGGATAATCCTTGATGAACCCGTAGCCGCCGAACACCTGTAGAGCTTCGTTGGCCACGCGCACGGCGACTTCACTGGTGTAGAGCTTCGCCATGCTGGATTCTTTGGTCATGCGGGCATCACCTTTATCCGCGAGCCAGGCGGCGCGATATGTGAGCAGGCGTGCGGCGTCAATTTCGGTGGCCATATCGGCCAGTTTGAACTGAATGGCTTGAAAATCGCTGATGGATTTCCCGAATTGCTTTCTTTGTTTGGCGTATTTTGTCGCCGCTTCAAACGCACCCTGCGCCATGCCCAGTCCGAGCGCGGCGATGGAGATGCGGCCGCCGTCCAAAATTTGCAGACTGTTAATAAATCCCTTTCCGCGTTCGCCCAGCATTTGGGCTGAAGGAACGCGGCAATCGCTGAAGATCACTTCGGAAGTGTCACTGGCGCGCAGGCCGAGTTTATTTTCTTTCTTACCGGGCTTGAATCCAGGCATTCCTTTTTCCAAAATAAATGCGGAAATACCGTGAGAGCCGACTTCGCGATCCGTCACGGCCATCGCGACACAGACGTCCGCGTAGTGGCCGTTCGTGGTGAAAGTCTTCGCACCGTTCAACAGCCAACCGCCTTCAGCCGGAACCGCCGTAGTTCTTGTGCCACCTGCGTCGGATCCCGCTTCGGGTTCCGTTAACGACCAGCATCCCAGTTTGGTCCCCTGGGCGAGCGGAGTGACGTATTTCTTTTTTTGCTCTTCCGTTCCGAATTTGTAAATGTGATTTGTACAGAGCGAATTGTGGGCAGCAACGATTATTCCAACAGAGCCGTCAACGCGAGATAGTTCTTCAATCGCGATCACGTATTCGACGTAGCCAAGCCCCGCGCCGCCATATTCTTCGGGGAAAATCAAGCCCAGTAATCCAAGTTTTGCGAGTTGTGGAATTATTTCCTGCGGAAAATGAGAAGCTTCGTCCCATTCCATGATATGCGGCGCGATTTCTGCTTCTGCAAACTCACGAACGGAACGGCGAAGCTGCTGTTGTTCATCGGTAAACGAAAAATCCAAAGTAGCCTCAGTGGTGCTGGATGATTTTAGTCGACGTACTTTTATACCACAGCGAGCGGAGTTGCCCCAACGAAGGCAGCGAGGGTACGCAGCAAATGTTATGCGGTAATCAGCGCGCGAAATTCCGCGAGAGCGCGCTCAATGGCAGCCCGGTTGACGTCGCAGTGCGTAACCATGCGGATGGAGTGCGAGTCCGTCGGACCGGCGAGCACGCCACGCTTTCCAAGCCCATCACATATTTCCGCCGCGGAGCGCCCGGTTCCCTTCACATCGAAAATCACGATGTTCGTTTGAACTTTGGCCAATTCAACCTTCACGCCTTTGATGTGTGAAAGGCCTTCGGCGAGAAACTTTGCGTTATCGTGATCCTCCTGCAAGCGTCCCGGCATTTTTTCCAATGCGATCAGGCCAGCCGCCGCAAGAACACCGGCTTGCCGCATTCCGCCGCCCAACATCTTTCGATAGATTCGGGCTTGTTCGATGAACTCATTCGAGCCAACCAGCATCGAACCTACGGGCGCGGCCAATCCCTTCGATAAACAAAACATGATTGAATCAAATTTGCCCGTGATCTCGGCAACAGTTTTTTCCAGTGCCACGCCGGCATTGAAAATTCGGGCGCCATCCAGATGAACCTTCAGCCCGGCAGCGTGCGCGTGATCGCAGATTTCGTCGGAATGCCTGGGCTGGTAGACGGTTCCGCCAGCCATGTTATGTGTATTTTCCAAAGATACGAGCGCCGTTTGCGCGCGGTAGTAAATATGGGGACGAATCAGCGGCTTGATCATTTCCCAGGTAAGAATTCCGTCCGCGGAACGCACCGTCCGGGGCATGCATCCCGCAATTGCAGACATGGACGCCATTTCATACTGATTGATGTGCCCAAGTTCTTCGCAGATCACTTCGTTACTGTGATGCGTCCAAATCTTGATTGCGATCAAATTCCCCATGGAACCCGACGGAACGAAAATCGCGGCTTCGCGGCCGAATATTTCAGCGGCACGTTGCTGCAAACGGTTTACGGTGGGATCTTCGGCATAAACGTCGTCGCCGACTTCGGCTTCGGCCATCGCGCGGCGCATTTCCGGCGTGGGTTTCGTCACGGTGTCGCTTCGCAAGTCCACTGTTTGGGCGGCAAGCTTTGGCGGCGCGGCATCAATCGTCGAGTTCGATACACTGGGGCCGTACATGAATCCTCCCTGACAATTCCATTCAATTCATCAATTCAACAAAAACTTCATTGGATACAGTCAACCGATTCTGCGACAGACGGAGCCGGTTGCCTCGGCGCTCTACAAGTTCGCGGTCAACCAGTTGATCAATTCGCCTTCGCATTGGGTTCCAAAGCGTCGTATTGTATCGCGCTTCCAGAGACGTAACGTCAATTCCTTCCAACAATCTTAATCCAAGAAATAATTCTTCATCCAGCGCTTGTTCTTCGGAAAGAATTTCTTTTTGTTCAACGAGTAGTTTTCCGGCGCTCAACGCAGCCGAGTATTCCGCTGGATCGTGCGCATTTGCCCAACGCATTTTGCCGTCAAATGAATGAGCGCCTGCGCCGATTCCAAAGTATGACTCGCGTTGCCAGTATTTCAGATTGTGTCTCGAGCGCAATCCCGTTTTCGCCCAATTGGATATTTCATAGTGGTCGTAACCGCCATCCGCAAGCTGGGCGCAGGCAAATTCGTAAAAGTCGGCGATGGAATCATCTTGCGGAATTTTGCCGGCAGAATAACGCGAACCGAGCTGCAATACCTCGCGGCCCAGGCGGCTGCCTTCGTCAATTTCCAGCATATAAATGGAAACGTGTTCGGGAGAAAGGCCGAGCAATTCTCCGATGGTGCGCTTCCAGGATTCTTCGGTCTGGTGAGGAAGTCCGGCGATTAGATCGAAGCTGATGTTGTCAATCCCAGCGGCGCGCAGAGTTTTGGTGGCTGCGTAGATATCGTCGCGACGATGCAAACGCCCGGCAGCGGCGAGTTCCTTGTCGTCAAACGATTGTGTTCCCATGCTAATTCGGTTGATTCCCGCGGCCATCCAGGCTTCTGCCTTTTCGGAGGTAATGGTTTCCGGATCGGCTTCCAGAGTGACTTCTTGAAACGAGCAACGGAAAGACCCGCGCAATGCGTCAAGGATTCTCTGCAAGTCCGCAGGCGCGAGCAAGCTGGGCGTCCCACCACCGATGTAAACTGTGTCCACATTCAGCTCGGCAGCACAACGACAGGCGGTAGACGCAATTCCAGCAGCGTTGTAGAGACTTTCACGCTCCAATACCTCGCGCACCACGCCATCTACGTAAGCTGAATACATCCCGGACGAAAACACTCCTGTGTGGAAGTTGCAGTATGTGCACTTCGTTCGACAGAATGGAACTTGGACGTAGATTCCTAGATTCATGACAGGAAGTGAATGTAGCACAACGTGTCGGACCGATGCAGGAGATGGCCGATTCCCAAATGCCACTGCAGTGGACGGGAAGAGATTTAGCCTTTAATTAACTACACTTCTTTAGTATCACTGTGTGATATTCTCCACGAACTCCAGCGAATAGAGAAATATGCGAAGGCGATTGACACTTGGGCAGTATGCAGTTGCTCTGCTTGTTGCAGTGGCGGCGAGTGCATTCGCTTTTGCATTGGACCAGCTATTCGTTTCCTTACAGAGTCCGAGCTGGATCGAGATCATGAATGAAATACTCGTCGGCGTTTGCGGAGGCGCTGCCGCAGTTATATGGATGAAGTATCGTGAAGAGCGGCGCTCCCGAGCGCGGGAGAAAATGATTTTAGTTTCGGAACTAAATCACCATATTCGCAATGCAGTAACCCTACTGGGACAATCCGCCGCTTTGCCAGATAGCCCCGAAAAGTTGCGGATGATTGATGCTGCGGTTGACCGAGTGGATCGTGTACTAACCGAATTAGTGCCCACCGCAAATACCACGGATGCTCCGAGGCTTTTTCTGGACGAGCGGCCGGAGGGATTAGGCTCGCGACGAAAAAGTTAGACAGGCAAACATCTGAATCCGGGTTGCGATCCCAGAAAAAAGAAGGCCGGCATAATGCCGGCCTTCTCGTTGTTTCGTCGAGCAATCTAAATCGTTAGTTGCCTGAGCCACCCCGACGCCCACCACCACCGCCCGCAGTTTGCACGAGAACGATTTGCGGAACGCCGGCATCATTAATCGTCTTGTTCAGAGCGGGTAGGCCTGCTTTCACCAACTCCAGAACTTGTGGTTTCAGGTCATCCAGCTCTTTCTTCAGCAAAGCGTAGTCGGCCATTTCGTCAGCCGTCGGCAAAGCTGTAACAGATTGCCTTCCTCCGTACACCTGATTGATGCGTTGTCCAAGTGTTGCAGGATAGTTGATGAGCGGAGGAGCGGCGCTTCCTTGCTCTTCGCTTTCCAGTGG
>Ga0137403_10005619_pt1 | contig 14506 bp, 14 predicted proteins | sample CZOMad2_1_16fung_FD_122057 | JGI IMG/M metagenome (GOLD analysis project Ga0137403, IMG submission 122057) | Vadose zone soil fungal communities from Angelo Coast Range Reserve, California, USA - CZOMad2_1_16fungal (Hybrid Assembly) | ecosystem: Environmental > Terrestrial > Soil > Vadose zone... | reverse complement strand
CAGCCATCGCCGGCCATCTTCCTAACGCGCTACGCCAGCAGTTTCAAAGAAGACCTTCGAGTGCACAGGGGCGTCTTATCCAGCGGACCCAAGGGGAGGTCTGGAAGCTAGAACACGCGCGCAACGGGGTGGCTGTCGTCGATACTTTCGGGCACATGGAGTTCTGAAAGTGTGAAAGTGAAGGGAGAGAAGAGAAGGTGAAGGCACGTTTCCTATCACTAGCCCAGGTCATCGCGAGACGCATGCTCTTATCAAGGCCCGGGCTAACGTCGCTAGGAAATGAAGATCTTAGAGGTAAGATTTGCTCTCACTTGGCCTGAGTCGATCTAGATAGTTCGAGCACTTCGTCGGGGGACAACGCTACGACTTTCCCGTCACGCCAAATGTGGAGCGGCAATCCCAGACGAGCGTGTTCGTCGATGACCTCTTCAACGGCTTCTTTGAACGCCCTCTCAGCACGTTTTTCTAGCGGCAGCCGAAGAACACTTTTGGAAGCTTTTTTCATTTGTCACCATAGCGCGCGGTCAGCGTGCCATAATACCCAACACTCATTCTACGGAGCTTCCCGGCCGTCTCAAACGCAATTACTGGTGGGGGTCGCGCTCGATCAAGAACTCGGGGTAGACATCAAAAAAACTATCCGAATCGACGGCCAAACGGGCGAAAAATTGATTCTTATCGATGTACACACCGGAAAACCAAACCGCGTAAGTAACTTTATTGACGCCCGGTACTTGCGCGATGCGGTCGCGGTAGGCCAGAGGCAGCGGGAAAACAAATGACACGGCATGCCGAGTGATCAACCGGTTCGCCGCGGAGGCTTCAACTCCAGCGTGCCAGGCGGTGACCACGGTTTGCAGCAGGGCAAACGCCATCACGGCCACGCCGACGCCGACGATCGTCAAGAGACTTCTGAGCTTGTGCCGCAGCGTGTTGCGCAGCAGCAACTTCAACAATTCCATAGCTAGGTTTCGCTGGTCCTCATTGATGGGCCGCGGACGACGCCCAAGGAACTAGGGCGACCGGCCGGTCGCCCCTACGCTGCGCAATCCGCATCTTCGTAATGCTCCCGGCTTTTTAATCCGGTGCGTTTTCCCTTCCTCCAGGGCGCAGCATGCTGCGCCCCTACAGTATGCGCCCTTTGCGTTCCTTCGACGTCGCTCAGGACAGGCCTTTTCGGCTCAATTTTCTTGATCCATATACGCCTTCCTCTTTTCGTGCTCTGTACGCTTTACGGTTAATCCATTTTTTATGCCAGCTCTCCCTTCTCCAGGTGCCGCTGCGAGCGCGCCCGTTCGGCGGCGCGCGGGTCGTGGGTGACCATAAGAATAGTCTTGTTAAGCTCGCGGTTCAGCCGGTCCATGAGATCGAGCACTTCTTCCGCAGATATCTTGTCGAGATCGCCTGTCGGCTCATCGGCGACGAGGATCGCCGGATCCGTCGCAATGGCTCGGGCAATCGCCACACGCTGCTCCTGCCCGCCGGAAAGCTGGCGCGGATAATGATGCAAGCGGTCTGCGAGTCCGACTACTTCCAAGGCGGTCTCGGCGTGGCCGCGTCGTTCTTGCTTCGACAGTGGCGTTAGTATTAGGGGCAGCTCGACGTTTTCGAGAGCCGTGAGCACGGGGATAAGATTGTAAAACTGGAAAATGAAGCCGACGTTGCGCGAGCGCCAGACGGCAAGCTCGGTCTCATTCAATTCACCGACATCGACTCCGGCGATCAGAATTTTGCCTGACGTCGGCTTGTCGATGCCCGCGATGAGGTTGAGAAGCGTGGTTTTGCCCGAACCGGACGGTCCCATGAACGCGATGAACTCGCCCTGGGAGATCTCCAGATTGATGTTGCGCAACACCGGAATCTCCAGCCGGTCTCGATGATAAGATTTGTACAGCTCCTGCACTTGGATGAAAGATGATTCCATGGACGCCGCGATTTTTACTTTCCTTTGACGAAGACCTTGGCGCCGGCTTTGATCTGATCGTCCGCCTTGCTGATGACCTTATCGCCTTCCTTCAGGCCGCCCGTAATCTCGATCAGGCCAGCGAGCTTTTTGCCCGTCGTCACGGGTATCTCGACGGCACGCTCATCTCTAATTTGAAATACCACCTGGCGACCGTCCCGCGTCGCCACTGCCGCCGCTGGAACGGTCAAAACCGGCTTGACGTTAGTCCCATCGCTGCTGGACCCCGGTGCGAGAAAAGTAATCTTTGCGCCCATCTCCGGCAGCACGCGCTGGTCGTACGCCTTGAACTTGATTTTCACCATGACCGTCGCCTTGGCACGATCCGCAGTGGGCACGATGTTGCTGACATAGCCCGGATAGCGCTGCTGTGGATAGGCATCCAAAGCGATCTCACAGTTCTGTTGCGAAGCGACGCGTGTGATGTTTGCTTCGGAAACATCGGCGTCGACTTCCAGCGACGACATGTCGGCGATGGTCACGACTGCCGCTTTCGAGCTTGCCGCGCCGGCTAGTGGCGCAACGATCTCGCCGACGTCGGCGTTCTTTTTCAATACCGTGCCGTCGAAAGGCGCGACGATTCTGGTATTGTCTACAGCAACTTGGGCTTCTCTGACGCCGAACTTGGCGGCATCGATGGTAGCGACAACCCGTTTATAACGCGCTTCTGATATGTCGTATTCCGCTTGCGCTATCATCCCTTGCTTGAGCAAGGTGCGCATGCGCTCCGCGTTCGTCTTCGCGTCGTAGAGGTCCGCTTCGGCGACGCGGAGATTTTCCCGCGCGCGTTGCAAGCTGGCCATGACATCCGAATCGTCCAGGCGAGCGATCACCTGTCCTTTCTTGACGCGGTCACCCTCTTCCACGGCCAAATAAACCAGCGTCCCCGTTCCCTTTGAGGCCACCGCGGCTTTACGCCGTGCGACCACGTAGCCGCTGGCGGTCAAGACGGCATCGGCTTGGGACGGCGAAGTCAACGAGGCAGTCGCCAGCTGAACTTCGACACCAGGATTCAACCAATTCTTGAGTAGAACTATGCTTGCCAAAATAACCACTGCGACGACCGCCCAAACTATGATCTTGCTAATTTTGCGCGAATTGCGTGGTGAGCTTCCGGCGGCAGACGACCGATCGATGCGCAGTGAAGATAAGTCCGTATCTCGAGTTGCCATAAAGTAAATAAGCCTACGGGGAATTTCCGCTTTTTCAAGACAATTGCGAAATGCTATCGTAGTTCTCGATGAACCAGACGACCTCGTGGAATCCCGACAGCTACTCGAAAACCGCGCGCTTTGTTGCTGATCTCGGTGAACCGCTCTTGCAGCTACTTGATCCGAAGCCGGGCGAAGTGATCTTGGATCTTGGCTGCGGTGACGGCGCGCTCACGGAAAAAATCACGGCAGCAGGCAGCACCGTAATTGGCGTCGATGCCAGCCTCGCGCAACTTCGAGCGTCACGTAAACGAAGCTTGGATGTCCTCCTGATGGACGGGCAACGGCTCGCGTTCAGCAAACCATTCGACGCTGTCTTTTCCAATGCTGCGCTGCATTGGATGAAGCATCCCAAGTTAGTCGCGGCAGGCGTGGCAAAGTGTTTAAAACCGGGCGGCCGATTCGTCGGCGAGTTCGGCGGCAAAGGCAACGTCGACTCTATCCGTGCCGCTCTGCACAATGGCTTACGCAAGCGTAGTACCGACCCTTGGGTGGTTGATCCGTGGTACTATCCGTCGGCTGAGGAATATTCAGAGTTATTAAGCAAATTCGGTTTCACAGTTGAATATACCGAGTTGATTCCGCGCCCAACCAAACTTCCCGGGGATATCGTTGCCTGGTTGGAGGTTTTCGCTCAACCGTTTACGAATTCGCTGCCCGAAGCAAAACGCGACTCTTTTCTTAAGCAAGTGAGGACCGAATTGGAGCCGAGATTGCGGAAAGCGGACGGCAGTTGGTTCGCGGATTACGTGCGGCTACGATTCAAGGCCGTCGCAGGACGGTGAACAGCTAGTTTAGGAGCGAGGCCAAACCGTTTTGAACGATTTGAATCTCTGGAACGTTTTGAACGGACTCTAAGACTTAAACCCGCCGTACACCACCATCGTCGTAAACTTCCAGAAGCAATCCACATCCTCGAATCCGGCCTCTCTGAGCCAGGCGAGTTCTTCTTCGAGATAGCCGTTGTTGTGCGGGCCATGGTAGGTGCTCGGGGACGCCGCGCGGACTTCCGCCAAGTTCGTCTTGCCGCCGCTGGATTCCCTGACAAACTGGTCGAGGTATTCATCGCGTGCTCGACGATATCGTTCGCCAAGAGATTTTGTGCTTGCTCTGACATTGTCGGCGTTAATGAAGCATCCCCGGTCCCGAATTATTCCGTATACTTCTTTGAAGATGTAACGCCGTCGCTGGTTCTCCGTGAAATGGTGCAGCGCACGCGCCGAGATCACAGCATCGAAGGTTCCCTCTACGGATTTGATCCAATCCGATGTTTCAAGTGATCCTTGAATAAAGCTAATCCGGTCCTTGAGGTCTCTGTTACGCTCGTTGCCGAGCTTCAGCATCGCCTCGGAAGCGTCCAAACAAACCGCGCTCGCATTGGGCCGATCCCTAAGAACGGCTGCGGCAAGCGCGCCGTACCCCGCGCCAATGTCGAGAATTCGAATGGGCTCATCAATGAGATGGGGAATCATCCGTAAAACCATTGCCATCTGTACTTCGCGGATGGGCGCCTGCCAGCCGCTCTTGTTCGCCCAACGCTTGATGAAATCCGAACTACCCCAGGTTTGTTGCCACGAAGCGTCTGCCGTAGATGCTGAGTTGGAATCCGCCATATTGCCTCCCCGACCGAATGCAGATCACACATAGCTAGCCCAGGGTGTTGAGCCTGTCAATCTAACGGCGCATATGAATCTATCGAACGGCTTGAAAAAATCGTTCGATTACTGCTAAGCGAGTAGCAACGTTAAGTTGGGAGGTCGCATGCAATTTTGCAGAATTTACACCGGTAAAGACGACAAATCTCATTTTGAAGATTTTGATCAGAGTGAAGGATCGAAACACTTTCTGACCAATCTTTCCGTGAAGACATTAGTTTTCAAAAACGACACCAATCGCGATGATCTTCACGGCTGGCACAATGCGCCGCGGCGCCAGTGGTGCATCACTCTTTCAGGCACAGTAGAGATCGGCATCGGCGACGGCACGAAAAAAACCTTCCGCCCCGGCGATGTCTTTCTCGCCGAAGATGTCTCTGGTGAAGGCCACACCGCGCTGCCACTGAATTGGGTGCGGGCGTTTATTCATTTATAATGTAGATCCCGCAATCGCCTACAGACAGCGAGAGCAAACGATGAAAGACATCGATGAATACGAAGCCTTTCTTACCTCGAAGCTCGACGCCTGGTCGCCTGCGCAGCGGGTTGCGTTCGCCGCGGCCATGGTGGATCGCTGGCTGCATACTTATGAGAAATTCTCAGCTGATGAACAATGGGGAGATGCGGTCAATTTGCGTCGAATTCTTGACGCCGTATGGGGACATGTGCTGGAGCGCCCGCTATCGCCGGCAGACTGCGCCCGGTACGCCGCCCAGATCCAAGAGAGCACGCCACATCTGGACGATTTCGACGCCAACGAAGCAATGGCTACCTGCGTAATTCTCAGCGAAGCGTTGGACGCATGCGGTTCTTCCGAAAGCGCGACAGCAGCTGTGCGCGCCGCCCTGTCTGGCTTCGAAGCGGCCGTACCGGACTGGGCCTTCGACCCCGAAGCTCAGCCGCGCATGTGGCGCAAGATCGCTGCGCGCAATGAACTCAATAAACAACTCAAACTGGTCGAGCGTATTGGTGCCATGCCAAGCTTTGACGTCGCGAGCATTTCCGCCTTGCGCAAAAGCTTAAGCACCGCCGAGCTCATCGGCAAAGCCTCGGCACCGTCGAAGAAGAGCAGCGCTCCGACTGGCTTGACCAATCAAGCGGCGTTTGAGCAATACCGCAATATGATGACTAGCCAGTTGAAGGAAAACCCTTGGGAGCCACCGGATGGACTTGCCTTTCGTCTGGCTATGAAATTCACGACACCGTGGATGGCCAGATATAGCCGCAGACAAAAAACCATAAGCGGCAGTTATGGCCGTTTGGCGGATGTCCTCGCTCAGCAAGCGCTGGTGGCGCGGAATATTGCGCGCGACGCAGCCGACAATACAGTTCCCCTTTGGGATTCCGACACACGACAGTACGTCGAACTGATTTACCAAAACCCTGGCAATGAGCTCGACGCCAAATCTATGGACCAGCCCCATGGCTACGGTCCATCACTTCGCTGGCTATGGGTCGAGGCCAAACACGTCGGCCAATCCGACCAGGAAGCTTGCGCTAGCGTTATTCACTGGGCGCGCTACCAGCCGGGGGCCTGGGCAGTCGAAGATCAACGCAAGAAAAAAGGGCTGGCGCAGGTCAACCAGGCACTGGGCGACTATCTGGCGCGACAACTTACCTGGAGTCCGACGGGCAACCACGATCATCCCTGGGGCACCGAGGTCGATGGCCAGAGCTCGCGCGGGCGGCTGAACGATTTTCCCGATGATTTTATGTACAGCTTGCTGATCGGTGCGGACGAGATTGGCCCGTTTCACGATTGGCCTAGCAATTGGAAAAGAAGCTAAACCATCCACTTCATCTAGCAGGCCAAGAATTCACGAATCACTTGGTGCGCCGTTTCAGGATCGCTGGCAAAATAATTGTGCTTCTGATTCGGCAGTACCACGAGCTTCGCATTGGGAATTCCCTTGACCAAGATATCCGACGACATGCGATGGCTCATCACGACTTTCGGATCGCCTTCTTTTTCTCCGACCATGATCAGAGTCGGTACTCGGATATCTTCGAGCCGTCGGCTGGTATCATGTGCTTGCCTCGCGAGCACATGCCGCAGATAGAATTCTACTGGACAAAGATTTGCCAGACGGACACGAAAGAAAGCTTCCAGTCGATCGGGGTGAGTTTTCACAAATTCATCGGTAAAGCCGACTTGCATCGTGTGTTCTCTGACGTATTTTTCATATCCCCCCTCGATCATTTCTTTACACATCGTGAGCGGCAGACCGGCTGGCGCGGGAAACGAAGCGCCACTGGACGCGAGAATCAATCTATTGACCCGTCCCGGATATTCCAAAGCCAGCAATTGTGCGACCCTGCCGCCCATGGAATGCCCTAGGACAATCGCATCCTTTACATTAAGTTGATCCAAGATCGCCACAGCGTCGTCGCAGAACATTCGCGTGGTATAATCGATCGACGGTTTACTCGACCGTCCGGTGCCGCGATAGTCATGGGTGATCACCGTGTGATCTTTCGAGAACTCAGGAACTTGAAAACGCTTCCATATCTCGCCATCGCACGCGGTTTCGCTGAAAAAGAGAAAAGGTTGGCCGCGCCCATGGACTTCGTAGTAAATTTCGCCGTCTCTAACTTGCACTGTCGGCATTTAGTTCTCCACGGATCTAATCTTTGATGAACTCACGAATTAGCTTATGGGCTTCGGCAGGATTCGAAAAGAAATAGCTATGGCGCTCGTTCGGCAGGACGACAAGCTTGGAATTCGGAATTCCATTGGCCAGGATTTCCGAGGACATCCTGTGATTGATTTCGCTGGTCATGTTGCGGTCGCCATCGCCGACCAGAATGAGCGTCGGCTGTTTGATATCTTTCAACCGCTGGCTGGTGTCGTGGCTCTGGCGCGCGATTAAATGACGCAGATAGAATTCCACCGGACAGAGATTGTGCATTCTGACCTTCAGGTACTGCTCGATCTTTTCAGGATGCGCTTTGACAAATTCATCCGTCCAGCCGACCAGGACCGTATGGTCCCGTTCATATTTCTCGTAACCCCACTCGATCATTTCCTTGCAGATTTTTAGCGGCAAACCCTTGGTTTTTGGATAGTGCGATCCCGTGGAGGCCAAAACGAGTTTGTGAACCTTCCTCGGATGATCGAGGGCGAGCAGCTGCGCCACCCTGCCACCCATCGAATGGCCCACGACAATGGCATCTTCAGCGTCAAGATAATCCATCAACCCAACTACGTCCTCTGCGAATATTTCGGTCGTGTAGTCGATCGACGGCTTGCCCGACTGTCCGGTGCCGCGATAGTCGTGAATGATCACGCGGTGGTCTTTGGAAAATTCTCGGACCTGGTAGATCTTCCAAACTTCACCGTCGCAGGCGGTTTCGCTCAGAAAGACCATCGGGCGGCCCCTGCCATGTTCTTCATAGTAGATTTCAACGTCGTTTACTTTTACCGTTGGCATGTCACTTCTCCTTGCTCCGTTGATGCATAGTTGAAGTGAATGCTGTTGGCAAGAAGATGCAGAGATTTCTTGACTGTGAATGCGCGGCGGCGATATGGCAGAGCTAGCATTCGCGACAAATCAGATGCTGTGCGAGAGGGCCACAATCATGAAACCGATTTTTGTACTCCGGTCGGCAATGATGCAATTCCTGTCCGCCGTTGTTTCTATCATCGCGCTGTTGCCGGCCGGCGGATTATCTCAAGAACTCACCAAGCTGCCCTTCCCTTACGGCCCGCTTGGACTTAACAGCCTGCCTTGGGTCATTGCCAAAGAAACGCGGCTGTTCGAAAAGAACGGTCTCGATGTCGATATGGTGTACGTCGGCGCATCCGCGGTGATCGTCCAGTCGATGCTTTCCGGCTCCGCCAACGTCGCCGGCTTTGGCGGTCCGGCGGTCGTTACCAACGTGTTGCGCGGCGGTGACATCATTCAAGTCGCGGCCATGGCGCCTTACTTTACCCAATCGCTCCTGGTGCGTGCCGATATTCGCGATCTTCGCAGCCTGCAAGGAAAGAAAATCGGCATTACTCGCTTCGGCTCGGTTACCGATTTTGCGTTGAGGACAATCATTGAGCGCCACAACATCAAGGATGTAAACGTCCTCCAAATGGGCGGTTTCCCGGAAGCCGTCGCGGGACTATCCCGTGGAGCAATCGACGGCGCCGTGTTCTCGCCACCGCACAACTTTCGTTTGGTGAAGGAAGGCTTTCGCGAGCTGATCTCGCCGAAAGACCTGCGCGCAATGGGCACTGGCTTTCTCACCCAAGGCATCGTCGCGCGGAAATCATTCGCAACCAGCCATCGCGACGTTATCGTACGCCTGATCAAAGTTACGCTCGAAGCGACCAAACACGCACTGACCAATGAAGAGTCTACCAAGCGGGTGATTTCGAAATATCTCGGTGTTACCGATGGCGATCTTCTCCGCCAGAGTTATCTTTATGTCACGGAAACTTTCGTTCGCGAACCTTTTGTGCCCGAGAGCACGATGCAGTCGATGGTTCAACGCATGGTTCAGGTCAACATGATCGACGCAAAATCCGCACAGACGACGCCGACAAGCGCGTACTTCGACAATAGTTATGTGGCAGAGCTGAAACAGAGCGGTTTCCTCGACAATCTTTGGAAGTAAATCGTCACCGGAAAAGGCAAATCGCTTGACGCCGAGTATGCCTTTCGCATAGTTTCGCGATAGTTTCTTTTAGCGCGGGTTTGGCGGAGGTCATCAATGCCGCAGCAGTGGCGTAGCATAAGTTTTTGGTTCGTCATCATTCTCATCACACTTCTTGTGCCCACCGTTCGTGCGCAAGACCGAGTCAGGCTCGGTCTCAGCTCGATCAGCGCAACCTCCGGCAGTATTTGGGTCGCCGAAGAAAAAGGACTATTCAAGAAACACGGCATCGATGCTGAAGTGATCATCATCGGTGGCGGCGCCGCTCGCGTGGTGAGCTCGCTGATCTCCGGCGAGATTCAATTTTCGGTCGGCGGCGGCGATGCGGTCATTCGTGCCGACCTCAGAGGCGCCGATGGCGTGCTCGTGGCTTCGCCGATGAAAACCGGATTGCAGCGGCTAATGGTGCGGCCGGAGATAAAAACCCCCGCCGATCTCAAGGGGAAGACCATCGCGATCACCCGCTTTGGTTCCGCGTCCCACTGGGTGTTGCAACTGTTCTTGCGCAAATGGGGCATGCGCACGGATGAGATCAAGATGCTTCAGCTCGGCTCGTCGCCTGCGATGTTCGCAAGTTTCGAAAAAGGCGTAGTCGACGGCGCGGTATTCACGATCCCGACGTTCTTTCTCGCGGAAGAGCGCGGCTACCGCGTCCTGGCCGATCCGGTGGACATGGACATTTACTATTTGCAAAACTCCGTCGACAGCACGCGAAGCTACATCAAGCGTAACCGCGACCAAGCCTTGCGCGTCGTCAAAGCGCTCTGCGAAGGCCTCGCCTATTTCCGAAAAAACAAGAAGGACAGCATACAGATCATGCAAAAGAAGCTGCGCATCCAATCCGCCCAGGAAAGAGACGTCAAATATCTCGAGCTTTCCTACAATCTTTTAGCCGATAAGTTTTACAACCAAGTCCCCTACGCCACGCCCAAAGCCGTCGAGACCACCCTCGAGTTCGTTGCCGGCGAAGAACCAAAGGCCAAGGGGGCCGATCCCAAACAATTCCTCGACGAAAGTTTGGTGCGCGAAGTCGAGGCGAGCGGTTTCATCAAGTCGCTGTACGAGAAATGAACCGATGAAAGACAATTGGAGTGCTGGAGTATTGGAATACTGGAGTACTGGGGCGGACAAACCCAATACTCCACCACTCCATCACTCCAATACTCCAGTCTCTACTTGACTCCATCACTCCAAGTTTTCCCTGAGGAGTTTTCATGCCTGATTACAAAGAGATCCTTTTCGAGAAGCAGCGCGGCGGCGTGCTGATCACGTTGAATCGCCCTGAAGCCCTCAACGCGATCACTCGACCCATGCTGAAAGAACTACACAATGCGCTCGATGAAGCCGAAGCCGATCCCCAGATCCGCGCCATCGTGATCACCGGCGCCGGACGCGCTTTCAGCTCAGGGTTCGACCAGGCGACGACGAGCGGCCGGCGCCGCGACATCCAATGGCCGCAAGGTATCCAAACCGGCATGAGCGCGGCGGATCTGATGAATTATTGGAGTGCCGATGACGTCAAGCTGATTCGAATATTCGAAATGACCAAACCGGTTATCGCCGCGGTGCGCGGCTGGGCGATGGGCGGCGGTTGCTGGCTCGCCCTCTACACGCACATGACGATCGCCGCCGAAGACGCCGTCTTCGCGCAACCCGAAGTGCGCCACGGATCTAATACGACTTTCATGTGGACCTTGCTCGCAGGATTTAAGAATGCCCTGCGCTACGGATTGGTCGGCGATCACATCGACGCCCAGGAAGCCTTACGAATCGGTCTGGTGAACAAAGTCGTCGCCGCCGATCAACTGCTCGACGAGTGTTTCAGGATTGTCGAGCGCATCGCCCACGTGCCGCCGGAGACTGTGAAGATCAACCTGCAGATCTCCACCATGGGACTGCAGATGATGGGCCTGCGCGACGCGCTGCGCATGGATGAAACGCTGTCGATCCCCGCGCATATGATGCTCAACGAAGAATTTCGCCGGCCGCTCGATGAAGCGCGCGCGAGCCAAGGCACCAAAGCGTATCTGCAAATGCGCGACGGGCCGTTTCAGCCCGAGCCGTTCGGACCGAGGGCGAAGAAAAAAACGGGGTGATGGTTTCATCGATTATCGATTCTTCATGAAGCGCAAACCAGACAAACGATATCGGCACTCACTTCGGCTGAAAGGCTATGATTACACTCAAGCGGGAGCCTACTTTGTCACAATCGTTACAGAGCGACGCAATTGTCTTTTTGGAAGAATTATCGACGGCGAAATGTACTTGAACTTAGTGGGGCGAATTGTGCAATCGGTATGGAACCAATTGCCGAAGCATTTCTCAGGAATCGATATCGACGTGTTTGTTATCATGCCAAATCACGTTCACGGAATTATTTATATCGCGGACAACTCGCGCCGCTCCGTAGGGGCGCAGCATGCTGCGCCTTCTAATCCAAACGTTCAGCCCGGGTCGTTAGGAGCAATTATCCGATCATTCAAGTCAGCCGTCACTAAACGATACAATGAAGAACACGGTAGATCGGGGTTAGAAATCTGGCAACGGAATTACTACGAACATATCATCCGTGATGAAAGAGCCTTGATTAGCATCCGGGAATATATCGGAACCAATCCTGCTCGATGGTCTAGCGATCCCGAAAATCCAGCCGCCACGCAGGCAGAATCGACAGACAACTGGCAATCCGATCACAACAGGCCCCCTGAAAGGGCGCAGCATGCTGCGCCCCTACGCGGTATCCGGAAAATGTAAATCGAGGGAACTTTGCTATCCAATCAAGCTCAAGATGACTCGTCCGTTTGGCGCGATCTCTCGCCGCTCATGAACCCCAAGTCCGTGGCGATCATCGGCGCGTCGCAGCGTACCACCTCCGCGCTCAATCGTGAGCCGCGTGGAAACCGGGTCATCCGTAACTTGAGAAATTTCGGCTATCCCGGCCGAGTCGTTGCGATTAATCCAAAATACACTGAGGTGATGGATTGTCCGTGTTATCCCGATATCGCGGCCATTCCGGAGCCTGTGGACTGCGTCGTTTTGGCCGTGCCCAATCGCCACGTGCCGGATTTATTGGAATCGGCGGCAAACGCCGGTACTCGCGCTGCCGTGGTATTCTCGGCCGGCTTCGCCGAAATCGGTGCCGACGGAAAAGAACGCCAGGCAAGACTCGAAGCGTTATCGCGCGAACGCGGCTTCCTTATCTGCGGCCCGAACTGTTACGGAGTGTTGAATGTTTTCGGCAAAGCAATCCTGTTTGCCTCGACGATTCCGTCGGGCTTCCTTGCCGGCCCTGTCGCGCTGGTCTCGCAAAGTGGCGGCTTGAGCACGACCATTGCAAACGCTTTGATGCTCAACCGCCACGTCGGTCTCAGCCATATCGTTTCCTGCGGCAATCAATCCGGGGCATCATTCGAGGAATACTTTAATTATTTCATCGACGACAGTAACACGCGCGTGATCGCTGCGTTTGTTGAAGGATTCAAGCAGCCCGATAAATTGCTCGCCGTCGCTCAGAAAGCCGCCGCGCACAACAAGCCTCTTATTATTCTAAAGGGCGGCCGCTCGGAGGTCTCCAAGCGTGCCGCTGCGACCCACTCCGGCTCCCTGGCCGGCGCGGCGGAAGTCGTCGATGCGGCGTTTCGCCAAGGCGGCATCGTTTCGGTGCGCAGCCTGAACGAATTGATCGACGCGGTCAGCGTCTTCTCCTGCGATACGTTTGCAAAACAATATAACGGTGGCCGGCGCATCGGCGTGCTGAGCGGGTCGGGCGGCGAGTGCACGCTGGTTTCCGACGCAGCGGCCAACGTCGGACTCGAGGTACCCGAATTGACGGAGACGACGAAGTCGCAATTGCAGGAAGCCGTAGCCGACTTCGGCAATATGAACAATCCGCTCGACGGCACTGGCGCCATGTATGACGACGAAAAGATTTTTCCTCGGTTGCTCCAGGCATTAATCGAAGATAGCAACATTGATGTTGTCACGATCAATCTCGAGGCCAACGATCCCAGGCCGAAAGAATTGAAGAGCGGCAACCGCTTTTCCGCAGCCATAGAAAATGCCGCGGCAACCAGCAAAAAGCCCATCGCCTGCTTCAGTTCCATCGTTGGCGGTCCGGTGGACCCGGATATTCTTTTACCGTTGCGCCAAGCGGGCGTGCCGCTCATGGAGGGCGCGGAGTGCGCCACCGCCACCATCCGCAATTTGGCCGAATATTACGAGTTCCGGAGAAACCAGGCACAGACGGCAAAAGCAACCGCGTCCCCTCCCACGCCTGGTAACAAGCTACCTTCCGGAGTTTTGCCGGCGGAATCCGCTTTTCGTCTGTTCGACGAATTCGGCATTCCGGTCGTACCGACCGTATTGGCCCACAGCGCCGACGAGGCCGAAGCCGCGGCCGAACGCATGAGCTTCCCCGTTGCTCTGAAAATCGAATCGGCCGACATCACACACAAGAGCGATGTCGGCGGCGTGACGCTAAGGCTCTCCAGTGTCGCGGAAGTGCGCGACGCATTCACGCAAATTCACAATCAAGTCAGCGCCAAATTACCGCAGGCGAAAATCGATGGCGTTGTCGTGCAGCGAATGGCAGGCGAAGGCGTCGAGATGATCCTCGGCGTCAAACGAGATCCGATGTTCGGCCCGGTAGTTCTGTGCGGCTTCGGCGGCATTCTCGTTGAGCTTCTCAAGGACGTCGCCATCGGTATTCCACCGCTTTCGCGTGAGCAGGCCCGCGACATGATCAAAAGACTGCGCGGCTTCCCGATTCTCGGCGGCGTGCGCGGCAAACCGCCAGCGGATGCGGACGCGTTGTGCGACGCGATTGTCGGCGTCTCTCGCCTTGCAGCGAGCCTTGGCGATCAGCTCGTCGGTTTGGACATAAATCCGCTAATTGTATTCCCGAACGGCAAGGGAGTGGTTGCCGTGGATGCGCTGGTGGAGATTCAATGATGGAATCGTAAAGGCATGAAGCCTCTTTCACAGAACTATCGCGCCGTGATCTCGAAATCGTCATTCCCGCGAAGGCGGGAATC
>Ga0137403_10005618_pt1 | contig 14508 bp, 8 predicted proteins | sample CZOMad2_1_16fung_FD_122057 | JGI IMG/M metagenome (GOLD analysis project Ga0137403, IMG submission 122057) | Vadose zone soil fungal communities from Angelo Coast Range Reserve, California, USA - CZOMad2_1_16fungal (Hybrid Assembly) | ecosystem: Environmental > Terrestrial > Soil > Vadose zone... | reverse complement strand
TCTTCACGCGTTTTTACAAAGAGCGAATTCAACCGGAAGTGGAAGTCAATTACGGCGGGCTGTTGCATCGCCCGGGAAATCTGTTTGATCTCAATCTGTTTGACGGCGACGAAAACGCGATCGTGGATTTTAAGTATGCGGCGTCAGACAAGCTGACGTGGTGGTTTGATCATCACCAGTCTGCTTTTCTCACTCCTGAAGACGAAGCGCATTTTCGCGGCGATAAATCAGGCAAAAAGTTTCTTGATGCCACGCGCAAGTCCTGCACTGAATTCATTGCCGACGTAGCGCATTCGCAATTTGGCTACGACGATAGCCCAGTCAAGTCATTAGTAAATTGGGCGCACATTATTGACGGCGCTTTGTACGAGTCAGCCGCGCAATGTGTGGAGCTGAAAGAACCGGCATTGCAACTGATGCAGGTGATCGAAGCAGATCCAGATGACAAGTTTGTTGAGACGGTGATTCGCGAGTTAGCAGTGAAGTCGCTGGACGAAGTTGCGACCGGCAAAGAGGTTCAGCAGCGCTTTAAGCCGATTCTTAAACAGCATCTGGAAACGTTGGAAGCAATTCGCCGCAAAGCTGTTTTCGAAAACGGCGTGGTCCAATTTGATCTCGTCGACGAGGGCTACGAAGGCTTCAACAAATTCATTCCTTACTATCTTTATCCCGACACGACTTATTCAGTTGCCCTCACGCGCGGCTCGCAGCGCACCAAGATTTCGGTTGGGTCAAACCCCTGGTCGCCACGCCCACGCACTCACAACATCGCAAGAATTTGCGAACGCTATGGCGGCGGCGGTCATGCAGTTGTCGGCGCGATTTCTCTGAAGCCGGATGAAGTTGAGCTGGGACGGGAAGTCGTAACGGAAATCGTTAAAGAGCTGTCAACTGTAAGCAGAAGGCAGTAGGCAGAAAGCAGAAGGCAGTAAGCAGAAGACAGCGATCAGCACAATAGAAAGGCGGCGGGATGCATCTGATCCCACCGCCTTTATTTCTGCCTACTGCCTACTGTCTACTGCCTACTACCCAACTACTTCGCCATTAGCGCTTCAATCTCTTCCGCCTGCTTCGGAACTTTCGTAGTCAAAACACGCGGGCCGTTGTTGGTGCAAAGCACGTCGTCCTCGATGCGCACGCCAATGCCCAGATACTTTTCCGGAATGTCTTTGGTGTCAGGCGAAATGTAAATACCCGGCTCAACGGTCATTACTGTGCCCGGTTCAAGCGCGCGAGACTCCTTGTCGTAGTAGTAAATGCCCACGTCGTGCACATCGATCCCGAGTAGGTGGCCGAGCCCGTGCATATAAAACTGCTCGTGCTTCTTTTCTTTAATCAGATCGGCTGGGTTTCCCTTCAAAAGCCCTAGCTTGACCATGCCTTCAGTCAAAATTTCGATGGATCGTTGTTTTAACTGATCGTGCGTCGTGCCGGGCCGGACCATCTCAACGCAGGCCATCTGCGCTTCCAGCACCAGATCATAAATCTCGCGTTGCGCTGGGTTGAAACGGCCGTTGATGGGAAACGTGCGCGTGATGTCAGATGCGTAGCCTTTGTATTCAGCACCAGCGTCAATCAATAACAATTCGCCATCCCGCAGCTCGCCATCGTTGTTTATGTAATGAAGCACAGTCGCGTTTGCGCCGGCGCCGACAATCGAGTTGTAGGATGGCCCGGACGCACCCTGTTGCCGGAAGATGCGTTCAACCAGCGCTTCGACTTCATATTCCTTCATGCCCGGCCGCACCGTTTTCATCGCTTCGACGTGAGCTTCTGCGGCAATGTCGGCGGCTTTCTGCATTAGCTCAATTTCTTCATCGCTCTTGAAAACGCGCATCTCGTGAACGATAGTCGCCGGATCAACGATCGTGCGCGGCGGATGGATTGGCTTGCGATTGAGCGCGCGCATCTGCGCGATCTTTTGAATGACCTTGTGGTCCAGATCCGGATATGCGCCGAGCCGGTAATAAAGCTTTTCCGCTCCATCCAAAATGTCCTGGAGTTTTTGGTCAAACTCCGCAACCGGAAACGATTCATCCGCGCCAAAATCACTCTTTGCGCCTTCAACGCCGGCGCGTCGTCCTACCCAGATCTCCTGTTCCGGATCGCGCGGTCGCACGAACAAGGTGTATTTGTTTTCCCGCGCAGGAGCGATCACCGCTATTGAGTCGGGCTCATCAAAGCCGGTCAGGTACAAGAAATCTGAATCCTGGCGAAAGCGATATTGCGTGTCGTTGGACCGCGTGGCTTCGCGCGCACTGGGAATGATGGCTACTGATTTCTGGTCCATGCGGCGCATGAACTCAGCGAGTTGCGGTCGGATCATGAAAATGTGCTCCTCAGAATATTCGTGAATATTGGGAGTGTCGATTGTAACCGAGAGGAATAGGAACTCCGAAGCCAGCAACGGAACGGGAAACTACTCAACTATGAAAGCCTCTCAGGTTGGGAAGGTGGGATTAGCACCCCAGCGGGGCTGCCCCGCTGGGGACCCCGCCTTGCCCCCGCTCTTCTGTGCTGAGACAAGGAGCTCCGTGGCCTTGAACATGAGTGCTGGTTCAACTAGAGCGGGGGCAAGCCCGCCTTCCCGACCTGAGAGACTACTTAGTTGATGCAGACATCCAACAACTAGCCGGAACACGGGCAATGTTGGATAATCACGTCAGGATTATGAGTGTCCAAACCTTACCAACCCAAGCTGAAAAGCAGCGCGAGATCGTTTCTTACGATCCGGCGAGCGGAGAAGAGATTGGCCGCGCGCCGTTGTTTTCTGCCGACGCGGTGAAAGCTGCCGTTGACGCAGCGCGCCTGGCTCAACCTATCTGGGCTAACTTATCTTTTCGCGAGCGACGTCGCATCATCTTGCGCGGGCGCGCACTACTGCTCGATGAGCGCGAGGAGATCGCACAACTGATTTCTCGTGAAACCGGCAAGCCGGTGGCGGAAGCGCTGGCAATGGAGATCGTGCCGACGCTTGATGCCATGCATTACTTCGCTCACGCCGCGGAAAACCTTTTGCGTCCACAAAAGATTGATATTGGACAATACGGCTTGATGGGCCGCTCGTCGCGCATCATCTTCAAGCCGCTGGGCGTAATTGGAATAATTTCTCCCTGGAACTTTCCGCTCGCCACTCCTGCTCAGGAAGTAGTAATGGCGTTGATGACGGGAAATGCAGTCGTTTTGAAACCAAGTGAACTGACTCCGTTGATTGCCCAGAAAATTGGCGAGATGTTCACGCGCGCTGGTTTGCCGAAACACTTATTGGAAATCATCACCGGCGATGGAACTACGGGTGCAGCGCTGATCGATGCGCGCGTTGACAAGATCATGTTTACCGGCAGCGTGGCTACCGGCAAGCGCGTGGCAGAAGCGGCGGCCAAATATCTGACGCCGGTGGTGCTCGAACTTGGCGGCAAAGATCCAATGATCGTTTTAGAGGACGCGGATATTAACAATGCGGCGCGCGGCGCCGTTTGGGGAGCCTTTGCGAACTCCGGCCAGGCTTGCGCATCCGTCGAACGCTGTTACGTGCAGGAATCAATCGCGAACAAATTCATTGAACGCGTTGTGCTGGAGACGAAAGCCTTGAAGCAAGGCCTGGGTTCAGAGACGGCTATAGATGTTGGTTCGATGTCCAATGAGCGCCAGTTGCAAATCGTTTCTGATCATGTCGAAGATGCGAAGGCGCGCGGCGCGGAAATACTAACTGGTGGCCGACGCGCTACCAATCTGCGCGGATTATTTTACGAGCCAACGGTGCTGACCAACGTCGATCACCGCATGACGATAATGCGGGATGAGACATTTGGCCCAGTTTTGCCAGTGATGACTTTCAAGACTGAGACGGAAGCAATCGAACTGGCGAATGACAGTCTCTACGGTTTGACGGCCAGCGTATGGACAAGGAACATCGCCAAAGGAAAGCGAATTGCCGAACTCATTCACGCGGGCACCGTGATGGTCAACGAAGTCGTTTACACCCACGGCATCGCACAAACTCCCTGGGGTGGCATCAAGGAAAGCGGCTACGGCAGAACGCACGGACGCATGGGCTTGCTGGAACTGGTGACGCCTCAGCACGTGCACGTCAATCGTGTCCCTTTTCTCCCCGATCTTTGGTGGTTTCGTTATAGCCCGCGAGGCGCGCGCCTATTTAACGGCCTGGCGCAGCGCTTTACGACTGGGAGCCTGGTCCAAACTTGCCGGCTGCTGCCACAGATAATCCGCCGATTATTCGAGCGTCATTAGGGCAACGGAAACAGAAGATTTCGCGCTGTGATTAGCTACTACCGCCTTCCGTTGAAAAGTAATATACTGCCTGCGCTACAGCCCCAAGTATGCGCATGGAGTTTCTTAACAATCATTTCGTTCAGTAACCAAACTCTTGCAGTCTCACTGTTAGCTGTGTGCATTAGCGGTTTTTGCTACGCGACCAGCGCCTCACTCCCAAGAGGTTTATATTAATCTAGCCCTTCAAGTAGGAAAGGATTTTGAAGATGCGGACAAGATGGCTCATCGGAATTACAGCAACTCTGTTGCTGAGCGTGTTAATGCTGCTTCCTCGGATAAGTGAGGCCGAGCGGTCCAAATGGCTTGGTGGCGCGACCGTTCCGGCAGCGAACCCGGCTCTGAATGTTACTCAGGGCCCGGATCAAAAGGGCGACATCTCAGTCGTTGCCTCCTACCATAACGACACCTCGAAACCGATTCGCGATATGAAGCCTCAGCCACTGGTTCCAAAAGCCGTACACGAGAATGAGAACCCAAAGATTCCAAACAAACATAAAGATGCTCCGGATCCGGTGGTTCAGGACAGATTCAGCGACTTGACGAGTCTAATGACTGTTAATATGCCCAGTCCTCTTCTTAACTTCAACGGCATTGGATTCCCAGGCGTCGCGTGCAACTGCGCGCCTCCCGACACAAATGGTGAGGTGGGTGCGACCCAATACGTGCAAATAGTTAACGAAGGCTTCCAGGTTTTTGATAAGACCAGCGGCGCATCCGTGTTGGGTCCAGTTGGTATTACTACAATCTGGAGCGGCTTTGCCGGTCCCTGCGAAACCGCCGGCGATGGCGACCCGGTTGTTCTCTATGATCAACTTGCCAACCGTTGGGTCATCAGCCAGTTTGCAGGCACAGGGGTTCCAACTGACGAGTGCGTTGCGGTGTCCACCACCAGCGATGCGACAGGTAGTTACAACCGCTACGGCTTTCACCTTGGCAGTAACTTTTTCGACTACCCACACCTCGGTGTCTGGCCCGACGCTTATTACATGAGCATGAACGTATTCAACTCATCGGGCACGCTGTTTTTGGGACCACAACCATTCGCTTTTGATCGCGCCAAGATGCTTGCCGGTCAACCCGCGACTTTCATCACCACCGGAATTACCGGCGGATCGAGCGAGGAAGTCTACCTGCCTGCTGATCTCGATGGCTCAACCCTGCCACCGGCTGGCGCCCCGGCGTCATTCGTGGAATTTCCTGGCGGCGGCAGCTTCAGAGTTTTTCACTTTCATGTCGACTTCGCTGCTCCGCTTAACTCGACGTTTACCCTCTTCGGCAGTCCTGCTTCCGCGGCTTTCAGCGTGCGAAGTACGGGCGTGCCTCAACTGGGAACTAGTTCAACCCTGGATCCGATTGGCGATCGGCTGATGTTCCGGGTCGCCACGCGTTTCTTCCCCGACGGTCACGAATCCGCCGTCGGCAACTTCACTGTCAATTCCGGCGGAGTTGCATCGCCGCGTTGGTTCGAATTGCGTAACACAACTGCGGGACCGGTGACGGTATTCCAACAGGGTACCTACCAACCGGACACGACTCACCGCTGGATGGGCAGTGCGGCAATGGACCAGCAGGGAAATATCGCAGTCGGGTACAGCGCCTCCAGCAGTTCCATCAATCCGCAGATACGCTACGCCGGTAGACTCGGAAGCGATCCGGTAAACACTTTGCCTCAGGCTGAAGTCACTTTGTTTGCCGGCACGGGCAGTCAAACGGGAACGAACGGCCGCTGGGGCGATTACAGCGATATGACGATCGATCCGGTAGATGACTGTACCTTCTGGTACACGCAGGAGTATTACGCGACGACGACCAGTTTCGCCTGGCGCACGCGCATCGGTGCGTTCAAGTTTCCAGGCTGTGGTGGATCGCCAACGCCGACGCCTACACCGACGCCGACCCCGACAGCTACGCCCACTCCGACGCCGACCCCCACACCTACGCCCACTCCGACGCCGACGCCAACTCCGGCGCCAAACGCTCCGAGTAACTTAACGGCGACGGCAGCTTCGACGAGTCAGATAAACCTGTCGTGGACGGATAACTCAGGCAACGAGGACGGATTTCTCGTCGAGCGCTGCACGGGAAATAATTGCACCAACTTTGCGCAGATCACTTCGGTAGGGGCAAACGTCACCAGCTACCCAGACACGGGACTATCGAGCAACACCTTCTATCGATATCGGGTGCGGGCCTTTAATGGAGTAGGCAACTCGGCATACTCAAATATTGCCAGGGCGAAGACGCTTAACCATTAACAGACAAATTAACGTAGGCAACATTTGAGTCTGCTGACAATTGAACCAAGGCCGCTCGATCCTGATGCGAGCGGCCTTCTTCTTTGAAAAATACTCATGCGGTTGAGAGTTCTGGCGGATGTAGCTTGCATTGTCAATTGCCAGCGAAACCGCAGCCAAGGCTGAACTTTGAACTGCCAGCCTCAAAATGCATCTAGCGGAAAATCAGCTCGGCTTGATCTCGTCGTCATGCGCCTTTAGGATTGCGCGTCCGACAGTGTCTGTCAGACAGTCTGGTTGCTCGCAGCGGATTGAAAGGGACTTTAGAGTTTTGTGGAAAGCATTTATGCACGCGCGCGAACGCGCACACCACGAGCGAGATAACAATCGCCTCGTCCGCCCATTTGAGTGGGGGCTTCCGTTCATCATGGATCATGTGAACGGCGACGACCCGCGGACAGTGCTGCGTCAATACAGCGAGCAGGCTATGGTCCACAGCGAAGAGTTTTACGCGCTGCCGGAAATCAAAAGCTTTCAACTCAGCGGCGACCAGTTAACCTGGACCAGCGCCATTCATACGTCTGATCCTGAAAACAACCTGGCGCGTGCGCGTTATTTTCGGGTTGCTGAAAAACGCGCGCGCCATCCGCGAACGGCTGTCGTAGTTTTGCCGCAGTGGAACGCGCAGCCGGAGAGTCATGTCGAAGCTTGTCGCATCTTCAATTTCATCGGCATGTCCGCGCTGCGTTTGACGCTGCCTTATCACCAGGAGCGTCGGCCCGCCGACCTCGAACGCGCGGATCATCTGGTCAGCACAAACATCGGCCGGACGATCCAGTCAATGCGCCAGGCAGTCCTCGATACGCGGGCCGCGGTAAGATGGCTGAAGGAACAAGGTTATGATCGCATCGGAATCCTAGGAACCAGTGTTGGATCGTGCATAGCCTTTCTTGCCTTCGCGCATGAACCGGACATCAATGCCGGCACTTTCAACCACGTCTCGGGTTATGTCGCTGATGTCGCCTGGCGTGGATTGTCTACGCGCCACCTCCGCGAAGGCTTTGGCAATCACGTGAGGCTCGAAGAACTGCGTGACTACTGGGCGCCGATTAGTCCTGTGCCTTTCATTGCTCGCTTGCCCAAGATGGGCCAGCGTCCCATGCGCTTCATTGCGGCACGCTACGATCTGACGTTTCCGCTTGATCTTACAAAGCAGACGATTGACGAAGCCAGACACCACAATTTGCCGCTCGATGTAGTCTGGCTTTCCTGCGGTCACTACACCATGGGTTCAATGCCCTGGAAAGCAATCGACGCCTGGAAGATTGCAACGTTTATGCGGAAGCATTTGCGATGAGTGAAGATCGTCCCGCGGGGACGGCGGACCGAAAGGCTTGATCGAATATCTCTCAGGTCAGGAAGGCGGGCTTGCCCCCGCTCTTTCAATATCTATCAAGTTTGCGGGGGCAAGCCCGCCTTCCTGACCTGCGAATTCATCTGGCTTGAATGTCCAACTCGTTCAATCATCTTCTCGATCAGCTCGATGAACTGAAAAGCCGCTTCGGGTCGCGCGAACATCGCGCAATCGAACGAATACTCACTCGACTATCCGGCAAAAAAACCGCCGACGTACAAGCGTTAATCCGCTTTCATGAAATACTTCTCTTCTTCAGTGCTTACCCGCAAAGTGCGCGTATCAGACAATTGGCTGAGGCGCAGCTCAGAAGTTTCGACAAAAAAGTAGAAGCCTTGAGCGAGGCCGAAATCGATCTTTCAGCGTTGGACGATCCGGAAGTCTCGGGAATCGCCGGCACTGCTGTCATTGACACTTTCACTTACCACATCGTTCGCTGGCTGCTAAGACTTCATCCGGCCCAGGTGGCATTCGATTGGGATTGGTTTGACGATGAGAATCGCCTGGCGGAAACATGGCCTCGCTTCATGCCGCTGCTTGACGAGGACGCTTTTGTGGAAGCAAACGTTCCTTACCAGGAATGGCTGCGTGCGGCGAAGGGTCGTGAGAAAGAGCTGCCCTGGTTGGTCCGGCACTTCGAATCGCTGCCAAAGCCTGAGAGAGAAATGGCTGAGCTCTATAACTCACAAAACCTTTTTGTGAGCTGGACGCCCAGCTATCGCGCCACGCGCACGGGAATGCGCCTGCCGATAAATGCGCGAAACATTTTCTATCATCGCGAACCGCTAATTCGGCGCCGCGATATCGTCCTGAGAGATGAGCTGCAAAAACCGTCGCCACCATTACAACTACTTTCGCCTAAGCAGGGTGAGGCGATTCTTGACATGGCGCGCGAGGCTTCGACGGTGCGTTATCGCGAGCTTTATGGATTCACACATGGCGACGCGAAAAGAGTTTTCAAGACAAATATCGGCCGCGGGGTGAATATTTTTGTGACCAGCTTGCCGGCGGAGTGGCGTCTGCCGTTGCGCGCTTATCACGCGGCCATGATCTTTAAGAACGGGGTGCCGGTCGGATATTTCGAGGGACTTTCGCTTTTTGAACGAATGGAAAGCGGGTTTAATCTTTACTACACCTTTCGCGATGGCGAAACGGCATGGCTCTACGCGCGCACACTGAACGTCTTTCGGCACCTGCTCGGCGTGACAGCGTTCTCTCTCGATCCCTATCAAATCGGTCACGAAAACGAGGAAGGCATCGAGTCGGGCGCGTTTTGGTTCTATCGAAAACTCGGTTTCCGTCCCACAAAACCAGACATTAGAAGACTTGTCGCCAGGGAAGAAGAAAAGCTCGCGTCGCGATCCACGTACCGAACATCCGCGGGAACTTTGCGCAAGCTCGCCGCGGGACCGATGATTTTCGAGTTGGACCGGTCGCGCGTTGGTGATTGGGATCGGTTTCAGGTGCGGAACATCGGCTTTGCCGTACAACGCCAAATGGCAGACAAATTCAAAGGAAGGGCTGAAAGAATGCGTAAGGCTTCAGTCAGTGTCCTGGCGAATGTTTTGAGGACTCGAACAAACAGTTGGCGCGAAGGAGAGCTAACAGTGCTGCGCGATTTCGCGGCGGTGTTGCACCCGGTTCCGGATCTCGGCCGGTGGACCACCGTCGAGAAACAGCAGCTTGTTAGGATTATTCAGTCCAAGGCCAGCCGAGATGAAGCCAGATATTTGAAGCTGATGCAGAAGCATGAGCGTTTGCGAGAGTGGATGATCAGACTGGGATCTTAGAGTCCCCTTGAACACGGCTTTGCCGTTTGATGTGCGGTGGTGGCTATGCCCCACCGACCCGATGTCTTCATACCTCGGGGGCTGCGCCCGAATTGGGCGTAGCCCCAATACTTTGAACTGAGTATCGGAAGGTCAGAGACAGTCAGAGACCTTCCGCACATCAGAGGGCAAAGCCCTGGCGCGGAGGGCCTTAAGAATCGCATCAGTCATTGCTAACCTGTACATATCTGCAAGCGATACTCAAAAACCTTGTCTTCCGAAAAGTTTTCGAGCTTTTGAAAATATTCAGCCGAACGATCGAGTGCCTTTTCCGGAACCAAACCAACAATCTCCGTGTCGTTGATTTCCACGCCGAGCCGCTTCGCTTCGGCGCTAACGGCGTCATAAGCCGCCGTCATGCCGGTAGATTCATAGTTCACCAAATTCATTGACACCTGGACCAATCCGCGTGTTGAAAGCCTGAAGCCGAGCGCCTTTACAAACGGCAGGCCGCCGTGGCGCGCGCGGACCGTGCGCGCAATCTGCCTGGCCACTCCGACGTCAGACGCTTTGAGATTGATGTTGAAAGCAATCAAAAAGGGACGAGCGCCCACCGCAATCGCTCCTGCGGTTTCATGGACCACAAGTGGGCCAACATCAGGCGCACGCGCCGGCTCGACCGCAATCTGTTCGCGCAGCAACTCCAACGCGCCGCGTCGCACGTCCTCCAGGTTTACGCGGCCGGGTTTAAGCGCTGCCCGCTCGTAAAAGAAGACCGGAATGGATAGCTCGTTCGCGATGCGCTTGCCGGCTTCATGAGCAAGACGAACACAATCCTCCATCGTTACCCCGCGAATAGGAATAAATGGCAGCACGTCGGTGGCACCTAGGCGCGGATGCTCGCCTTGATGCCGGCGCATATCGACCAACTCGGCAGCGCGCGCGACCACAGCCACTGCTGCCTCAACAATCTTTTCCGGGGAGGCGACGAAAGTTATGACCGAGCGGTTATGATCCGGATCGATGTGACTGTCGAGCACGCAGGCAGTCTCGATGGTTTCAATCGCGCGCGCCAACGCCGCGACCGTTTCGCTATTGCGGCCCTCGCTGAAGTTTGGTACACACTCGACGAGATTGCCGATTGCCGATTGCCGATTGCCGGTTTGCATTTTTCTATGCACTGAGCTTGGAGCTTTGTGCTTTGTGCTTGGTTCTTACAATTTGTCCTGTTAATTTGGACGGCGATAACCTCGCGGGTTAATACAAAGAACAAAACACAAAGTACCAAGGACGTAGTTTAATCGGCAATCGGCCATCGACAATCGGAAATGCCTGATGATCGTTTCATTGACCAACGTAAGAATGCGTGGCAGCGTTTAGAGGAACTGCTCAAGCTATTGGATAACAGTTCGCTTCGTCGCCTGCATCGCGACGAGGTACGCGAATTGGGTCGCATCTACCGGCGTACGGCTTCTGACCTGGCCGTCGCGCACGCTGAATCGCGCGATCCGCGCCTCATTAACTACCTGAACAATCTTGTCATTAGGGCACACGGCCGAATATATCAGGCCGACGCGCAGGCCTCGTCGCGCGTAAGCAAGTTTTTCGCGCGCGACTTTCCGGAAACATTTCGCCGCACCTGGCGCTACACTGCCCTCTCGTTCAGCGTATTTCTGATATTCAGCATTATTGGGTTCGTAGGCACGAAACACGATCCGGAGTTTTCCGAACTCGTCGGCGTGCCGCCGGCATTTCGCGAACTTTATATCGAAACAAAAACCCACTGGTGGGAAGATCTTAACGAAGCCAATCAGGTGGGAGCGAGTTCGATCTTTACTCACAACATTCAGGTGACCATCTACACGTTCGCATTCGGCGCTTTATTTGGCGTCGGGACGTTGTTTTACCTCGCTTACAATGGCGCAACAATTGCCGCCGTGTTGGCTCTAACCTATCGAGCCGGGTTTGGTAACGACTTGCTTACGTTTATGGTGGGCCACGGCGTAATTGAGTTGACCTGTATCTTCATCGCCGGCGGGGCCGGGTTGCTTATTGGCAGCGCCTTGCTGGTTCCGGGAGATCAGTCACGCAGCGATGCGCTGAAGAGTCGCGGCAAAGATGCGGGTCGCTTGATGATGGGCGTGGCGGTGTTGCTGGTAGTCGCAGGGATTATTGAAGGCTTTATCTCGCCGGCGCCGATTCCAGCGGTCATCAAATTCACAGTCGCCGCCGTCACCGGCATCGCGCTTTACTCGTACTTGCTGCTGGCAGGCCGAGATCTAGATCCAGAAACACTCGGGGAGTAACAGCGCGGCGCGTCGTCTAACTCTACAGGTTCCCCGTTATCGACAATCTACTTAGGCGATGGTGAAGTCTTCGCGTGTGTCATTGGCGAAGCAGACGTCATCGGCTGCATGCCCATCGTGTGCGTGGCGGGCGTGCCATGATGAAAGACCGCCAACCATTTTCCATCGCGCATGGCCCAGATGGTTGTACTATGCCGCTCTTCTGCCGGCTTGGCGCCCGGGTTTGTCACCAGGTAGGTTACGAGCGCCGCATCGCTATCAATATTGAGGGTCTTGAAATCGCTGATGGTGCTCTTCGAAGCATCGAATTCCTTGACGCTTTTGAGAGTTCCTGCTTTATCAAAAACTCCATTAGGTTCAACTTCAATAGCATCCGTCGCCAGCATGGCGCCGAAAGCATCGTATTGTCCCGTTTTAATAAGGTCCCAAATCTTTTTTTCGTTAGCGACAGGATCGGAAGTCGCCACAACTTGTGCGGGCGTGGCGGCAGGTGTTGCGGGTTTTTTCGCAGAAGCAGGAGCCGGCATGGTCATCACGTCGCACTCCTGATGATAAACAGCCTGCCACTTGCCGTCGCGATTGGCCCACGCTGAACTTGCATGAATCGAAGCGGGAGGAAATTCTTTTCCTTTGTATTTACCTTTCAGGTTCGCATCGTAGACCACCAGGTAGGCGTCCTTGTCTATCGACAGGAATTTCCAATTGCTAAACGTCACCTCACTGGGTTCGAAATCCTTAACCATGGTGACCGATGAGGCCTTGTTGTTAACGCCCTCAGCGGTAACTTCCAATTGACCACTGTCCAGCATGCTGGCAAACGCGTCGTAGTCTTTTTTCGAGATCGTGTCCCAAACCGCCTTTTCTTTGGCAATCGCATCGGCTTCCGTCATTGCTGGCGCAGAGGGTTTCTCCGCGGTATTGGTGTTTACAGTTGCTTCTCGATTCGCCGGCGGCGCGGCACACGCAGCCATGACGAACAATACCGAAATCAATACGAACAACTTCTTCATGATTCGACTCCTCACCTTTTATTAATCGAGCGGGGTGGTTTCTATTCCAAAGCGACTAATTAGTCAAGGGTTTCGCAGAAAGCCGCCCAGGCTCCACCCCCAGTCTGAACCTGCTCGCCGCAGCGAAACTAATTTTTATCTCGTTGCGTACTAGGCGATAGCGTCTGGTTCAGTTCTGATCGTATACTGCTAAAAAACTCGAATCGACGAGCGCAGATCGCAACATTTTTCAGCTAGTCTCCCTTTTGGCTCAAACAACAACAGCACTTTTCAGACTCAAAACGTACTTTGTTACGAAATAATGGAGCACCGTATGACTAACTCGCAAAAATCTTTCATCGCCCTAGCTTTACTTATCGCGCTGGGCGTAATGACCGTGTTCGGACAAGGCGGACACAACTTTGACGTTGGCGGGATCGACAAAATTGCATCTGCGTGCACCGATTTTTATCAGTACGCTAATGGCAACTGGCTGGCGAAAAATCCCATTCCGGGCGCGTTCCCAAGCTGGGGCGTGGCGAATGTGCTCAACGAAAAAAACCGCGATGCCCTTCACGAGATTCTCGAGGCTGCCGCGAAAAATACTAAAGCGCCGAAGGGCAGCAGCGAACAAAAGGTAGGCGACTACTATGCAACCTGCATGGATGAAGCGAAGATCGAAACGGAAGGACTGACGCCGCTGGCTCCGGAATTTGCGCGCATCGAGAAAATCAAAGACCAAAAAGCGTTGCAGGAAGAGATCGCGCATTTGCACTCGCTTGGCATCAATGCACTGTTCGCGTCAGACTCAACTCAGGACTTCAAAAACAGCGCCGAAGTTACTGCGGAAGTTTTTCAGGGCGGGTTGGGCCTTCCTGATCGTGATTACTACACTAAGACCGATGACAAATCGAAATCGATCCGTGATGCATATCTCAAGCACGTCGCAAAGATGTTTGAGTTGATGGGAGACGACGCTGCCAAAGCTGCGACGGAAGCGCAAACAGTTATGGCGCTGGAAACGTCACTCGCCCAGGCATCGATGACGCGCGTCGAGTTGCGAGATCCGGAACACATTTATCATCGCATGACCGTGGCGCAGGTTAGCGCGCTCGCACCTGGCTTTGATTGGCCGGTCTATCTGCAAAGGATGGGCGTACCGGCAAAGGCCGACGTCAACGTTGCTACTCCCGATTTCTTCAAGACGATGAACCAGCAATTAGCTTCAGTGCCTTTCGCCGATTGGCAAACCTATCTCCGCTGGCATTTGATCAACAACACCGCCCCGGCCTTGTCATCGAAATTTGTCGACGAAGACTTCAACTTCAAAGGCAAGATCCTGCAAGGATCGAAGGAAAATCTACCGCGCTGGAAGCGTTGCGTTGGTGGAACCGATCGCGTGTTAGGCGAAGCGCTGGGCGAAGTTTACGTAAAGAAAGCATTTCCACCGGCCGCCAAGGCGCGCGCATTGGAAATGGTGCGCAATCTTGAAGCGGCGCTGAA
>Ga0137403_10005617_pt1 | contig 14509 bp, 10 predicted proteins | sample CZOMad2_1_16fung_FD_122057 | JGI IMG/M metagenome (GOLD analysis project Ga0137403, IMG submission 122057) | Vadose zone soil fungal communities from Angelo Coast Range Reserve, California, USA - CZOMad2_1_16fungal (Hybrid Assembly) | ecosystem: Environmental > Terrestrial > Soil > Vadose zone... | reverse complement strand
ATCGTCCCTCGCCGCGCGCACGCGCTCGGCACCCGAGGGCTTCGGCCGGCCGACGCCTCTGGCGGCGAGGTTCACGAGGTTGGCGATCTCCCGCTCGAGCTTCGCGACCTCCTTGGTGACGTTGCTGGGGGCATGACGTCTGGAGCCACACCGTCACCACCCGGGAGAAGGCGCAGGCCTTCTCCGCCGGGCCCGCGGTTCGCCACAATGTCGATGGCCGCGGCACGGGCTATCTCGGCGAGGGGCGATTCCGGGCCGCCAGCGGCGAGATCTGGTCCGACCCGAGGGGGATCTGATGGACACGTCCTATTTCTACGCGCTCGATCCGAATGCGGCCGGAGGGTCTCAGCCCGCGCATTCGGCAAGGTCGCGATGCGTTCCCTAGCTGATCCGGATCATCGCTAGCTGGTCACGCAGCCATAGGCCAGCCGGCACGCGTAGTCGCTTAGGTATTCGGTCGTGTGGTCCATGACTCCTCTTACGCGGTCACGGTCAACGGGGGCGCCGCGCGGCTTGGATCGCTTGCCAGACGCGTTCGGGCGTCATCGGCAGCTCGATGTGCTCGACGCCCAGCTCGGCCAGCGCGTCGCAGATCGCGTTCGCCACCGCCCCGAGCGCGGGCGTCGTCCCTCCCTCGCCGCCGCCGCGCAGGCCGAGTGGATGGGACGTCGACGGTACCTCGCTGATCTCCGTCGTGAACGACGGCAGCATGTCCGCGCGGGGCAGCGCGTACTCCATCAGCGTGGAGGACAGGAGCTGGCCGGTCTCCGCGTCGTACGTGCACGCTTCCCAGAGCGCTTGCCCCACACCCTGCGCGATGCCGCCGTGCGTCTGGCCGTGCAGGATCATCGGATTGACGGCGCGGCCGCAGTCGTCGACGGTCGTGTAGCGTACGATCTCGACTACGCCCGTCTCCGGATCCACTTCGACCTCGCAGACCGCTGTGCCATAGGGAAAGGACGGTATGGGCATCGTCTCGTCGCTCAGGCCGTCGAGCGGGCCCCGGCAGTCCGCTGGCGCATCATGCCGCAGCGCTGCGGCGGCCACCTCGAACAGGTCGACCGAGCGGTCGGTACCCTTCACGCTGAATCGGCGCGCCGAGAAGCCAACGTCGGCCTCCGCGGCCTCCAGCAGCCAGGCGGCGATCCGCCTGCCCTTGTCCACGATCTGATCCGACGCCTTTGCCATCACGACCGCGGCGAGCCTCAGAGCGCGAGCGGAATGCGCCCCGCCGCCAACGACAGTGACGTCCGTATCGCCGGTGACCAGATGCACTTGGGACAGCTCCACCCCGAGCCATTCCACGACGAGCTGTGCGAAGGTGGTCTCGTGCCCCTGGCCGGACGAGAGCGTCCCCAGCACCACGTCGACCGATCCATCCTGTCGCACCGTGACGTGCGCGCGCTCCCGTGGGAAACCGGTGTTCAACTCGATGTAGTTGGCGACGCCGATCCCGCGATGGCGGCCGCGCCAGCGTGCCTCGGCGCGACGCGCCTCGAATCCTGCCCAGTCCGCGAGGGCCACCGCCCGATCGAAGGCGGCCAGGTAATCGCCGCTGTCGTAGACCGTGCCGACGGCGTTCCGGTATGGCATGGCGCTCGCCGGCACGAGGTTCTTCCGCCGCAGCTCGAGACGATCGAACCCGTGCCGGCGCGCGGCAAGGTCGATCAACCGCTCGGTGACGAACATGATCTCGGGGCGCCCCGCGCTCCGGTACGGCGTGGTCGGTGACGTGTTGCTGACCACGGCGCGACCGCGGATCGAGACGCTTGGAACGCGGTAGACGGTGCCCGTGAGTGCCATGCCCTTGTTGAGCGGATGGAACGAGACGACGTGCGCGCCGACATTGCTGGTGTTCACGGCACGAATCGCGAGGAAGGAGCCCTCGGTGTCCAGTGCCAGCTCTGCACGCACTGCGAGGTCGCGGCCGTGGTAGTCGGCAAGGAATGCGTCCCGGCGCTCACACGTCCACTTCACGGGGCGCCCGACGCGCCGCGCCGCCCAGGCCACCAGCGCAAACTCGGGATAGCAGCTGTTGCGTGTCCCGAAATTCCCGCCGACGTGGCGCGCCACCACGCGCACCGCGCTCTCCGGGATGCCGAGCGCTCCGGCCACGCCGGTTTGTATGCGCCCGAGACCGCCGGCGCCCGCATGGACCGTGTAGCGGCCACTCACCGGATCCCAGACACCGACCGCTGCGCGCGGTTCCATCGGCACGCCAGTGATGCGGTGCACCCACGTCTCGAGCCGGACGACGTGCGCCGCGCGCCCGAACGCGGCATCCACGGCCGCAGCATCGCCGGCCTCGGACTCTACGCAGACGTTGGACGGGATGTCCTCATAGAGCACGGGTGCGTCGGGAGCGGCGGCGGCCATGCTCCCCGTCACCCCACGCAGCGGTGCCCAGTCAATGGCGATGCGTTCGGCGCCGTCCCGTGCCGCGGCGGGCGTCTCGGCGATCACCATAACCACCACCTCGCCCGCGAAGCGCACTCGGTCGGCCGGGATCGGCGGGTGCGGGGCGATGAAGGACACGTCGCCGGGCCGGACTATTTCCTCGTGAGGATTCCCGGGCATCGGGCTATGGGTGAGTGGCTTCATACCGTCGGCGACGGCGTCCTCGCCGGTGAGCACCGCGATCACCGCTGGCGTGGCGAGTGCCGCCGCGATGTCGACGCGCCCGATGCATGCGTGGGCGTGCGGCGAGCGCACGAAGCACGCGTAAGCCTGGCCGGCCAGGTTGACGTCATCGCTGTAGCAGCCCGCCCCGACGAGGAGGCGCGCGTCCTCCTTGCGCAGGATCGGCTTGCCGAATCCTTCGCGGGCCAAGCGGGTTCGCGACTCGAGGAAGGACACGCGAGTGGCGGGTCAGGGCGGATGAGGAAACGGGATCCCGTGCATGACCACCTCATCGTACAAGGTCGTGCCCTCAGGCGCTCTACTCCGCCGCCGTCAGGACAAGCACGTCGGTGGGCTGGCGAAGGGCATTGCCGCGTGCCAGTGACCCAAAAAGTCCGACCTCGCGCACCCCGGCACGTACCGCATGAGACGAGTTACTCTATTTTACAAACGTAATTAGCTGATAGGTTTACCCAGGATCTGGATTTCCATGGGTCCCACGTTGACCGGAACGACACAGACCGGCCCAGCGGAAACCGCACCCGTCCACCTCGTGGATCTCGGCCGCACCGGTGGACATGACGAGCTCCGGCTTCGCGGGGAATGTTCCGGTTGGCAAACAGCACCTTAGTCGCGTTTACCGCTAGCCGGGAGAATCAATCATGGGATTTCGCGAGCCGCTTGATCGCAGCGTCCGCGCGCGGCGCCAGCCGTGAGTCGGCGCCGCCGAGCTCTGTTTTCACCGCGCGCCACGCGGCGAGTGCCTGATCTGGCTGTCCGGCGGCTTCGTACGTCAGCGCCATCACGGCGTTGAGTGTGAGCTGGTGATCGTCGTGGCCGGAGGCGAGCAGCATGCGCTGCAACTCGAGATGCTCGGCGGGCGGAACGGCGGCGAACAGTCGTTTCAGCTGGCTGTCATCGTTCAGAGCGAAGTAGTAGCGGCCGTAGATATCACCTAACGTCGCCGAGTCGAGCGGCTCGCCGGCCTTGCGCATGTCGTTCACCACGCTGACCCAGGCACCATCCGCGTCCGATCCCGCGTTCTTGAGCGCGGCGAGCTGGAAATGCCGCACTTCCCCACGCGCACGACTCGTGGAGAGCGCGGCGGCGAAGTGCTTGTCGGCCTCGGCCATGGAGCCGTGGTTCCACAGTAGCCAGTGGCCCCAGAACGCGTTGGCGTAGGGGTTCGCGGCGTCCGCCGCCACGGCTTGCTGGTAGAGCTTCTCGGGCTGCACGCCCATGTCGCCGCTGCGGCGCTTGAGGAAATACGCCCATCCCAGGTGTGCGAGCAGATCTGCCTTGCGCGCACCGCTCGACGTGTCCGCTCCTACGACGAGCGTGTTGACGAGCTTGTCCGTCACCTCAGAGAACGTGTGGCCTTCCGGCGCGTGGCTCTCCCGCACCCATTCCATGGCCAGATCTTCCTGCGCGGTGCGAATCTTCTGCCGCCGCTCGCCCAGGCCGCCGAGCAGTTTGGCGAAGAAGCCGTCCGTCTGCGCGACGGTGGCGGCCTGCGCGAAACTCTCCCACGCGGCGGGAAAATCCCCCGCCATCTCCTGCGCGCGACCCGCGGTGAACTGCTCGTCGACGATGCGACCGCGCTCGCGCAGCTCGCCTTGCGCGTGCATGAGCTCATACACCGCGCCACCGAACGTGAGCAGCGTGCCGGCGATGCCCACCCACTTCAGGATGGCGCCAAAGCGGCTGCCGCCGGACCGTGCTCGGGTCAAATCGCGAGACCTGCGCTCAGGAGACCGGCCGGAAGCTTATCAGGAAGGTGCTTCGGTCAAGGGACAGGCCCACGCCAGCGCGAGCGCTGCTCCGCACTTGGAGCAGAAGCGGCGGCCCTCGCGGTTATCGTGCTGGCACCGGGGACACTGCATGCCGGGGGCCTCCAGTTGGGGCAGCCGAGCCCGGTCAGATGGGTATCGAGAGACTAGTCTCGCAGCGGAGAGAGGTCAAGGCGATCCAGCAGGACGTGTAGAGAGCACATCATATGGCCGCCGGTGAGGACACATGAGATGACCGCTCGTTCCGTCCCGCGTTGTGGGGAGATGTCGCCATCCAGGAGGTGGCGATGGCCTTTACGCGCGAGGCAGTGGAGCGAGCGATGCGAGTCCAGGAAGTTATTGTCCGCGGGCTGAGCGGAGCGCTGACCTGGCTGCAGGTGGCCGACATCCTCGGTCGGAGCCCCCGCAGCATCCGCCGGATGCGCTGGCGTTTTGAGCGGTACGGCTATGACGGCCTGTACGACGGCCGCCGCGCGAAGCCCTCGCCCAAGCGGGCGCCTGTGGGCGACGTCGAGCGCATCTTGCGCCTGTACCGCGAGCGGTATCTGGGCTTCAATACCCGCCACTTCTACCAAGTCGCCCGGCGAGAGCATGCGGTCACGCTGTCCTATACCTTTGTCAAAACGCTGCTGCAGCGGGCGGGGTTGGTCTCCAAGGGGCGCCTGCGCGGACGGCATCGGCGCCGCCGGGAGCCGCGCCCCTGTTTCGGCGAACTGCTGCATCTCGACGGCAGCGTCCATCCCTGGCTGGCGTTGGATCCTACCCGCAAGCAGACGCTGATCGCCGTGGTCGATGACGCCACCAAGGCAGATCCTCTACGGCCAGCTCGTCCCCGGCGGCGAGAGCGTGGTGGCCGTCATGACTGCGTTGCGCGCCGTCCTCGAGCGGCACGGTCTCCCCATGGCGCTCTACACCGATCGCGCCCGCTGGGCGGCATACACCCCGACCTCGGGCACCAACCCGGATCGCTCGAAGCTCACGCAGGTCGGGCGGGCCCTGCACCGCCTCGGCATCGAGCACATCTTGGGCTACTCGCCGCAAGCCCGCGGTCGCAGCGAGCGGGTCAACCGCACGTTGCAAGACCGCCTCGTCAACGAACTCCGGGTGGCCGGGATTCACACCGTGCCGGGGGCGAACCGCTATCTGCATGAACGCTTTCTGCCCACCTTCAACACCGAATTCGGCCGCCCGCCCACCGATCCCACTCCGGCCTTTGTGCCGCTGGGCCGCTGCGAGCTCGAGCAGATCCTCTGTCACGAGGAGGAGCGTGTCGTCGGCCTCGACAACACCGTCCGCCTCGACGGCGTCGTGCTGCAGCTCGCCAAGCAACGCGGGCGAGACCCACAGGGAGATCGCCGCTCGCGCGCTCCAGACCCTCCGCGACGTCGCGGCCTCGCGGCCGTAAGTTCGTGCCCTCGGGGAAGACAGCGCTTAAGCGGCCGGATGTCACGAGGGCGCTATAATCGTCGAGCCGACGGGCGCGTGGACCGCGAGGCCGAGAGCCTCTCGCCCGCCGGGCCTCGATCATCTTCTCGGACACCGGATCGGAGCTCATCATGGATCTTCGCGGACGTGCGGCGCTGGTGACGGGAGGATCAGGCGACCTCGGAACGGCGATTTGCCTCGCCCTGGGCCGGGCGGGCTGCGACATCGCCGTCGGCTACGTCGGCAACCGCGACGGCGCCGCCCGCACAGTGGGAGCGGTCGAAGGCCTCGGACGCCGCGCTTCCCCCCTGCAGCTCGATCAGGCCGACCCTCTGGGGATCGATGCCGCTGTCGACTCCGCGGCCGGGGCGCTCGGACGCCTCGACGTCCTCGTGAACAACGCCGCGTGGAACATCGGCATTCCGTTCCCCGACCTCGACAAGCTCATCGTCGAGGTGTGGGATCGGATGTTCGCCACCAACGTGCGCGGCCCGTTTCAGCTTGCGCGGGCCGCCGCCGCGCACATGAAAAAGCAGGGCGGCGGCCGTATCGTCAACATCGCCTCCATCGCGGGCCTGGCGCCGACCGGCAGCTCCCTCGCCTACGCGTCGAGCAAAGCGGCCCTCATCCATCTCACGCGGTGCCTCGCCGTGGCGCTCGCGCCCGACATCACCGTCAACTGCGTCGCCCCCGGCCTCGTCGAAGGTACCCGCATGGCCAAGCGAATTCCCCCGGAGATCGTCGATCGCGTGCGCCACAGCGTGGTGCTCGGCCGCACCGCGGACGCAGGCGACATCGCCGAGCAGCTCGTGACGTTTTGCCGGGCCGACAGCGTCACCGGACAGGTGCTCGTCGTCGACGGCGGCCTTCATTTCCACTAAGAGCGGGACGGAAGTGCGATGAGGGGGCGGGCGCAGTGATCGACCGGCGCCTTCGCTACCACTTCTCCGGCCTCGCCGGCGCCGGCATGAACCCGCTCGCCCAGCTGATGGCCGCCCGCGGCCATGTCGTCCAGGGCTCGGACCGCTCCTTCGACAAGGGGAAGAACGCGGATCTGGCGGCGCGCCTCGCCACCCTCGGCATCGTCGTGAGGCCGCAGGACGGCGAGGCGGTGACCGCGGACCTCGACCGCTTCGTGTACTCGACCGCCGTCGAGGTCGACACGCCGGAATTCCGCGCCGCCCGCGCCCTTGGCCTCGAGCTGGTGCCACGACCCGCGCTCCTCGCCGAGATCGTCAACGCCGGCCGCCCCGGCGTCGCCATCGCCGGCACCAGTGGCAAGAGCACCATCACGGGGATGCTCGCGTGGCTCGCGCGAGAGTCGGGGCTGGCGGCGACCGTGCTGGGTGGCGCGGCGCTGGCCGGCGAGGGAGTGAGCGGCTGCTTTCGGCCGGGTCCGAGTGACGGCCCGGTGGCGGCAGAGTCGTGCGAGTCCGACGGCACGTTGACGGGCTACCATCCGGTCATCGGTGTCATTCACAACATCAGCCGGGATCACGGTGAGGTGGACACTCTCCGATCGCAGTTCGAGGCGTTCGCGCGACAGTCCGGCCGACTCTTCGTGAATGCGACGTCGCCCGAGGCGGCGGGGCTCGGCAAGGCCGTGGGGGCCTTCACCTACGGCACCGTCCCGTCAGCCGACGCGCGGCTCGAGGTCGTGAGCGTGGGGCCCCACCGTGCCACGGGAGCGCTTCGGCTGGAGAGCCGCTCGCTCGCCCTCGACGTGCCCCAGCCGGGCTTGCACAACCTCGAGAACGCGACCGCGGCGGCGCTCGTCGCCCTCGAGCTGGGCATTCCGGCGCCGGACGTGGAGGCCCTCCTCGCCCGTTTCCCCGGCGTCGCCCGTCGCTTCGAGGTGATCGGCACCACCGCCAACGGCATCCGCGTAGTGGACGACTACGCACACAACGGAGAGAAGCTGCGCGCCGCCATCACCACGGCGCAGTCGGGGGCGCCGCGGCTCCTCGCCGTCTTTCAGCCTCACGGGTTCGGCCCGGCCAGATTCCTCCGCCCGGAGCTCGAGGCGCTGCTCCCGCGGCTCCTCCGCCCTCAGGACCGGTTCTGCTATGCGGAGATCTACGATGCGGGCGGAACCGTCGCCAGGGACGTGTCGAGCCGGATGCTCGCCGCGGATCTCCCGCGCGAGCTCTGCTGTGGCTACGCCGCCGACCACGCAGCCGTGGTCGACTGGGTCCTACAGCTTGTCTCGGCCGGCGACACCGTGCTCATGATGGGGGCCCGGGATCCCGAGCTGCCGGCGCTCGCCCGGAAGGTCTTCGCCGCCCTCGGTTCTCCACACCGACGCCTCTGACCTGCTCCCCTACGAGCGTGCTCGACGAAGTCGCCGCCATGATACGAGCGTAGTCACGATGAGGCGCCGCGCATTTCTGCTGGGAACGTCGGCGAGCGTCGTGGCGTCGAGCGGAGTGTGCCGGGTCGCCTCGAGTCAACCTGTCGGCGCCGAAGCCCCGGCTGGTTTCACGGTGCTGCACGTTAGAGCGTAGGCAACTTTAGGCACCCTCCGGCGGCGGACGCCCCGTCCGTGGCCCCCGTCACCGTAACGGCGAAGAAGGAGTCCGAGCGCCTAGCATACCAGTGGAGACTACTCTCAAGCAGTTTGGCGTCGTGCGCTGGAGTGTGCTGAAGTGATCAGGAATGCGCCTGAGGTAGGCACAACTTGCGCACAAACCGGTCGGGCTCCTATTGAATGACCTCATCCGTCGCGCCAGCAGCGACCGTGAGATCCTCAGCCCCATGGTTTTCGCGGTCTCTCTCCTACACGCGCCGCCCTCTTAGTCCAATCGGCTCTCCGAGGTGCCGCGGACAACAGTGAGTAAAAAGGGTGTAACGGCCCTATGTATCCCGGACCACTCCAGACAGAGGGCGGGCTACGCTGCCCGCTGCTTGTGCGCGCCGTCGAAAGCGGGGGCAACCTCCGCCATGAAGCGAGCCATCTCGTCTTTGACCTGGGCGTGCGGTTTCAATCCAACGTTGAAATAGAGGATCACCTCGTGAAACCCGGCGGCCTCGACCTTCTTCAAGGTGTCGGTGATCCGCGCGGGTGAGCCGAGCAGTACGGAATTCTCGGTCAAGTCCTCGGGCTTCACCTTGTGCAGCCGCTCCACCATCTCGATGAAGTACCGATAGCTCGGCGGCGCCGTCGTGGGGTCGCCCGGGAAAGCCGGAATGACACATTCCTTGTAGTAGCGAATCTGACGGACGCGCTGCGCCATCTCCGCCTCGCTGTCGTCGGCGAAGTGCGTGAAGTAGCTGCACATGAGCCGTTGTGGCGTGGTGCCATGCTTGGCACAGGTCTCCTGGTAAAGCTCGGCGACCTGCTTGAGCCCGCCATAGCTCATCGCGGCGGCGAACGGCGCGACGATAAGTCCGCACCCGAGCCGGGCGGCGAGCTCGATCGAGGGCTTGGAAAAGGAAGCCACATAGGCAGGCAGGGGCCGCTGCACGGGCTTCGGCGTGATCGATACGTCCTCGAAGACGTAGTGCCTGCCTCGGTGCGAGATCGGGGCGTCGGCGGCCCACAGCCGGCGGACTACCTCCATGCCTTCCTCGAAAATCGCCTGATTGTCCTCGAACGATACGTTGAGAGGCAGATACTCGCGGCGGTCGTATCCGCGCCCGGCGGCGAAATCAACGCGCCCACCACTGAGCAAGTCCAGCGTCGACCACTGCTCGGCGACGCGAATGGGGTGATGGAGCGGGAGCACGGTCACGGCCGGCGCGAGTCGTACATGTCTGGTGCGGGCTGCGATATAGGCCAGCACGACGTCGGGACAGGACAGCACCCCGAGCGAGCTGAAATGATGCTCGCCGATCCATACGGAGTGCATGCAGAGCTCCTCCGCGTAGAGCGCCTCCGCCGTGATGTCGGCGACGAACTGATTCGACGTGCGCGTGTTGCTCAGGTAGTGATTGTCGCTCAGCGTGAAGTAGCCGAAGTCCATGTGTGCTCCTCTCATCTGACTCCATCACTGAATGACCTCGTCCGCCCGCACCAGCAGCGACGGCGGGATCGTGAGGCCGAGGGCCTTGGCGGTCTTGAGATTGATGACGAGTTCGACGCGAGCGCAAAGTCAGTCCCACGTTCCGCTGTCCGCCTATGACTGTGATGACTCCGGCAAATATCTCCCGCGGGCGATGATGGATCACCCGGGACAAAACATCTCCCCGTCTATTCATTTGTTGTGTTCTTGGCCCTTCTCTTGTCCCCCGCGATGCGCCTGACCATGCTGCTGCGGTGCTGCGTGCTGCTGATAGTGCTGCTGTACGACAGGCTCACGAGGCTGGTACTTGTAATTCTGGCTGTGTAGGACCGGCTGTTGCTGAGGCGTCGGATACCGCTTTCCTGCATACTGGCGCTGATAGGTGGGTACGGGTGCGGCGCGCGGTATGGGAGCTCGTGCCGACTGCTCCCAGCCATGATGCTTCTCTTCCCAGCTCTGACCCCAGTGCTCGCCCCACCTCGGCGGCGCGCTTTCCGCCCAACCTCGGAAATAGGGCGGAGGACGACGATAGTACCTGACCGGAACGCGCAAGAGGAAGTCCGGCACGATAGTGGGATCCACCGCGGCCCAAGGGCCGTTGTACCAGGAACTGGCGTACCAGTTGTCGTCTTTGTACACCCAGTACATGCCGTCGTAGAAGAAAAAGTTCGTATCCACGCGCGGAGCGTAGTAGACCGGCGAGCCCGGCACAACGGTGAGACTAGGGGATGCACCTAGATGAATCCCTATGTCGAGGGAGGGAACGCCGATGCCAATGCTGATCTGCGCTGCCGCGGGAGGGGCCGCGTACAGCAGCAGCAGCCCTAGGTAGTAGCACCAATGTCGCATTCGACGCACACCTTCAGGCGTGGCAGCTCTGGCGACTCTCGCATTCCGGAGCATAGGAAGAAGTATCCAGGTTCGGCTGCTTACGAAACGCAATCCTCGCATGCTGATTGCCTCCTTGCCGCTCGGGCAGCATTGAATGTGCCAACCCGTTGCGATGCCTCCCCGAGGGGGTGGGCATCAGTCGCTAAATCTGATTCTATCCCCGGTGATGCCACCCATGGCCGTGGCCGCCATCACCCAAGAACACGAAGCACGATGAGCATGTCACCAAGATCGTGACCAAAAGAAGCACGATTCGCAGGATCCGCATCATAGAGCCCCCTTGAGTAAGTTTGGGTACATACTCCCCCAGCGTCCTACTCGATCAATTGCGAATAGGACGCGTCCGTTCGTGCGGTGCGACATAGACCTGTCCCCTTGTTCAGTAAGACGGATGAGCATTGCCGTCAATTTACCTCGCCGGTACAAGACGAGACGAGAGCAGCGTCAGAACGACGCGGTTGTACAAAAGGCGCGCTCGAGGGAGGAGGTGGAAAGAGCTTCCCGCCGACGCTCCCGCGGCGATGGCAGGCCAAGAAAACAAGAAGACAGCACAACACGATTGCTTGCCGCCGCGAACCTCCGGCGGCGGGCTGTCGCCTAGTCGAACAGCGCCAGGTCGATTGCGTCGCCCATCTGGCAATAACCGAGATCGCTCGGGTGAAGCCCGTCGCCGCAATCGTAGATCGGCAGCATCTGGGTCGGACGCTCGGGGTCGCGCACCGCCTTGTCGAAATCGACGACGCCGTCCAATGCGCCACCTTCGCGGATCCAATTGTTGACCGCGACGCGATGGCCCTCGCGCACCGGGTTCCAGGCGCCGGGCAGGAACGTCTCGTTTCCGAATGGCGTCAGGGTGGCGCCAAACAATTTGATCCCGCGTGCCTGTGCTCGCAATGCCATCTGGTTGAGGCCGGCGATCATCTGTTCGGCAGTGACCTCCTCGTCGGGCTTGGCGTTGCGATTGCGCAGATCGTTGGTGCCGAGCATGACGATCGCATGGGTCACGCCGGGCTGAGCCAACACGTCGCGATCGAACCGCCGCAACCCGCTGTCGCCGCGCAGATCGTGCAAGATCCGGTTGCCGCCCAGACCCTGATTCATCACCGCGAGCGGGAACGGGCCGTGCATGGTCGCGAGGTTTAACGGTCTGTTGTCCTGCCATAGTAAGACATTGTCGAGATGTCAGGCGAAATAAAACGGGGCATTCACCCCAAACCGGCGGACAGCCGCGGGACCGTTTTTTGTCATGTAACCTTGCCAGGACGCCCGCGTCTGACGGTGCACAAACCAATGGGACAAATGCAAATTGACATGGTTGAATCCCTGCGGCCAATTGATACAGTCCGACACGAACAACTATGAAAAAACCCCTTCTATCATTGTCGCTTGCGCTCGCGGCGGTGTTTGTTTCGCAAATATTTTTATCTCCAGCCGCGTTCGCTGCCGACGGCGGGGACAAAAACTTTTATAATGTCCGCAATTACGGTGCGACCGGAGGCGGGCGAAATCTCGACAGTCCGGCGATTGATAAAGCGGTTCAAACCGCGGCCGCGGCGGGTGGTGGAACCGTTTATTTGCCGGCCGGCACTTACCTGAGCGGCACGATCCATCTCGCCAGCAACATTCACCTGTTGATTGATATCGGCGCCACGATTCTGGCGGCGCCGCAGAAGTTGAATGCCTACGATGAACCGGAACATTGGGAAGGCACGGCTTACCAGGACGGCGGCCATACTTATTTTCGCAACAGCCTGATTTACGGAGAAGGGTTGACGAATGTTTCAATCACAGGGCAGGGGACGATCAACGGCACTGCCCTTAGCGCGGGCGACGGGCAACAGGACACCGCGAGCGGGTTCAAAAACTGGGAGTATCCGGACGCCGCGCGAACCAACGTCCCGCTCGCGCGCCTCGGAAACAAAGCCATCGCGCTTAAACTGTGCCGCAACGTGGTGCTGCGCGATTTCACAATTTTCCGCGGCGGACATTTTGCGATCCTGACCACCGGCTGCGATAACATGACGGTGGACAATGTGACCATGGACACGAATCGCGACGGCATTGATATTGATTGCTGTCGCAACGTGATGGTTTCCAATTGCCGGATTAATTCTCCCAATGACGACGGGCTTTGTCCCAAAAGCACGTTCGCTCTTGGGCGTAATGTCATCACGGAAAATATGACCATCGTGAACTGCATGGTTTCCGGTTTTGAAGTCGGCACGCTGATCGACGGCACGATGAAGCCGAAAGCAAATGGCAATGGCAACGGACGGCTCAAGTTCGGCACCGAGGCCAATGGCGGATTCCGGAATGTGACCGTCGCGAATTGCGTATTCCGCTCCTGCCGCGGGCTCGCCCTGGAAGAAGTGGACGGCGGCGTCCTCGAAAACATCAACATCCACAACATCACCATGATGGATGTGCCGTCCTATGCGATTTACGTCGCGACCGGCAAACGCAACCGCGGACCGGAGGTGAAGCAGCCGAGCCGGATGCGAAATATTTTGATTTCAAACGTCACGGCGGACGGGGTGTCGGCCAACAGCGGGATCCAGATTTTTGGTTTGCCCGAGCAGCCGATTGAAGGTTTGCGCTTGGAAAATATTCGTCTCGTTTGCAAAGGCGGCGGGACGGAGGAACAGGCGGGCAAGATGCCGCCCGAGTTGAACACGGGCTATCCGGAACCGCATGGAGTGATGCCCGGTTATGGAGTCTTCGCCCGGCACGTGCGCGGCCTGGAATTGGCGAATATCAGTCTCAGTGTCGAAACGGAAGACAAACGCCCGGCGATGGTTTGCTCGGATGTGGACGGGTTGGAAGTGGATAATTTTAAAGCACAGGTTGGCGACGGTGTGGCAGCGGCGAAATTGGATGGTGTCAAAAACATTGTCATTCGCAACTCGCCGATTTTGAAAGACGTGGCTGCAACTGAAGCGAAGTGAGCCGGTAATTTTCCTGCAAGGCCTGCGCCAAAAACCCCTGCTCCGTCCCCGCCGCCTGGCGGCGGGGACGGACAAATTTTTCGCGCGGAATTAATTCCCCGGGTTATTATCGTCCAAAGACATTCCACCCGGTCGGAACATTGCGAATAGGGAATTGCCCTACTCCGAGTGCGGCCGATGGGAATTTTGAAGAATGGATTGATACTCGGGATACAACGACCTTACACAATCGGGGCAGATGCCGTGCGTGAATTCCGCATTGGACCGGGTCCGAATATAAGTCTCCACCTGTTCCCAATATCCGCCGTCGTTGCGAATTTTTTTGCACGAAGCGCAAATAGGCAGGAGTCCGTTCAACGTTTTCACGCGCTTGAGCGCATCCGTCAATTCCTCGATCAGGCGCGAGCGCTCCTTTTCCTGCAGTTTACGCTCGGTGATATCGCGCAGCACGATGGAGGCGCCTTGAATGTTTCCGTCTGAATTTTTAATGGGTGAAACGGTGATGGAAACATCAATGCACGTGCCATCCCGCCGCAAGCGGATGGTCTCAATGCGCTCGACTCTGCGGCCACTTTGAATCACATCGCGAATGTCCGAGATTTCACTCCGCAGATCGCGCGGGACCAAAGTCTCGATCGGTTCACCGACCATGTCTTCGGCGCCGTAGCCGAACATTTGTTCCGCGCCGGAATTCCAGCTCAAGACGGTGCCTCCAAGGGTCTGGCTGATGATGGCGTCATCGCAGGTCTCGACGATGGACGCGAGGTGCGCCATGGCCAGTTGCGCCTGCCGGCGGATTTTTCGATCGCGCGCCGCCCGAAGTTCGCGCGTTATTGCC
>Ga0137403_10005615_pt1 | contig 14512 bp, 9 predicted proteins | sample CZOMad2_1_16fung_FD_122057 | JGI IMG/M metagenome (GOLD analysis project Ga0137403, IMG submission 122057) | Vadose zone soil fungal communities from Angelo Coast Range Reserve, California, USA - CZOMad2_1_16fungal (Hybrid Assembly) | ecosystem: Environmental > Terrestrial > Soil > Vadose zone... | reverse complement strand
ACCCCTGATTCATCTATTGCGCTGCTGGCCGGTTTGACCCAGGACGGTTCAGTGCTTGAGCTGATCGCAATCAACCAGCAGCGTCTAATTCGCGCGCCCGAAATCATCGAAGCGGTTTTAGGAAATTCCTCTCGGACGCCCGAAGCCGAAAGGCGTGTGCGCGAGACCAAGCGCGAGTTCTTTGAAAAAGAACGAGGGGCCAGGCAGATCGCAGATGAGCTTCGTGCACAGGGCAAAACCGCGGCGGCAGAATTTGTCGAAGCAGCGGAATCGCTGTCCGGAGCTGACCCGATAAGTCTTGAGGATGTGTGGGCAATTGCACAGCACATCGAGGTTCCGGATGATGAAATCGACGATTCGTGGTTGGCGTTCGACCTGATCGATGAGGTTTTTGAGGAGTCGTATGAGCAGCGAGTGGCCACAGCCGAACGGATCATCTCTGAATCCAAGGTTGAAGCAACCGATATCAGTCCCCAACGTATTTCACTGATTCGGCAGATTCTTATGATGAATGTCAAAGACCGAATTAAGCTTGCGGCAAAAGGTGACCGCGAGGCCCGCGGCATCCTGATACGTGATTCAAACAAGATCGTAGCTACGGCGGTTATTCGCAATCCACGAATCACCGAGCATGAAGTTGAAAATATCGCTGCGATGAGAACGGTAGCTGATGAGGTTCTTCGATTGATATCGATGAACCGTTCATGGACTAGATCGTATGCGATAATTCATAACCTTTGCCGCAACCCGCGAACACCTATTGGAACCGCGATATCGATTCTTCCGAGGATCAGAACACGAGAGTTGCTTGCGATTATGGGGAATCGTAACGTTTCCGAGGCAGTGCGGCGGCAGGCACAGCGTTTGAGTCAGGCGCGGTCAGGCAAATAGTAAATGGCAAATAATTAGTAAATGGTGAATAGTAAATAGTAAATGGTTGTTGCTGATTCGCGTTGACTTTAGCCCCCAAAGCGAAAGCCTGGTTTGGTCAGATTACGTAGCGGACTCAGTATTGGTAATCAGCACAACGATTGGGTGATCAGCACAACGATGGCCAAACTCAATCCATTTACTATTCACCATTTACCATTTACTAATTCTTTACCATTCACTATTTACTAATTATTTACTAGAAGGAGTCCTTAATGCATATATCCTTAATGCACATAATTGCGTGGATAATCTTCGGGCTTATTGCCGGAGCGATTGCAAAGGCCCTGATGCCGGGCAGGGATCCGGGCGGATGCATCATCACGATGCTGCTTGGGGTTGCCGGAGCAGTGGTTGGCGGGTACCTGGCGTTGTTATTGAAGATCGGGGGACCATCGACCCGACCCGGCGATCAGGGATTCCTGGTTCGTCTGGCGTTCGCGGTTGTGGGTGCCGTTATCATACTTGCAGTTTACAGAATGATAGCCGGTCGCAGAGCCTGACGATTCCCGCTAACCAGTTGAAAATAAAACGTCTAAGATAGGCAAGCAAGCTCAGCGTTCTATCCGAAATACGCGCATACCGTATCCTCAGATCCCGATTGTCACGAAACTATCGCGAAATCGTGCGAATTTTTCTTGACATCTCACGAAATATCGGTATAATTTCACACATTGTTGAGCTGAAGGGCCAACAAGTTTTGTTTGCCCTTCGGGTTCGACAAATGTTACTTGAACTAAGGGATTGTGACCTTTCGGGTCGGACCTGCATGATTAGTTTATACCGGTCCACTCGGCCATTCTACTCGCCTGTTACGCAATTAAACCGCCCAGATAACAAGATCGGACTGAGATAACGATCTTCTGTTCATATTGCCGCCTTCGACCGTCCCCCTACCGAAAAAAATTTTGGCCCCGCTGGAAACAGCGGGGCCAATGCCCTTTAAGTGCAGAGGTTAGAGGTCAGAGGTTAGAGGTCAGATCGCAAGTGCCACGAGATCGTTTACAGCGAGAAGTGCAATGACATCGTTTACATTGCACTTGAGTGCTAGAGGTTAGAGATTTCAGTTACATGGCGAGGCCGCCGTCGACCTGAATTGCCTGGCCGGTTATGTAGCGAGCGTCGTCGGAGAGCAGGAAGCAAGCGATTCGGGCGATCTCGTCGGGCTTGCCAAAGCGTCCAAGCGGAATCTGTTCGATAATTTTTGCCTGATACTCCGGATTTAGCGCTCCTGCCATCTCGGTGTCGATCATCCCCAGGGTTAGCACATTGACTGTGACCCCTCGACTAGCCACCTCTTTGGCAAGCGACTTTGTTAAGCCAATCATCCCTGCCTTCGACGCAGAATAATTTGATTGTCCGGGCATGCCCACGCGTCCGCTTATCGAAGAGATATTCAGGACCGAACCACCGCCATCCTGACGTAACATCACCCTAAGCGCAGCCTTGGAAAAATTCCAGGCGCCTTTTAAGTTAGTGTCGACCACGGCATCCCAATCGCTTTCTTTCATGCGAAGAATGAGATTATCGCGGGTAATGCCAGCGTTATTTACGAGAAAGTCTATTCGGCCAAACGTCTCTTTGACCTGCTTCACCATCTCAGCCGCTGCTTCAGTCGAGGCCACGTCACATTGCGTCGAAAGAACACGAACGCCAAGAGCATCAAGTTCGCCTTTCAAGGAATCCGCTGCTTCGGCACTCCTGGCGTAGTTAAAAGCAATGTCAGCGCCGCGAGCGGCCAACTCGAGCGCGATAGCTCTGCCAATACCGCGCGTCGCACCGGTAACAATCGCTACGCGATTGGCGAAAGGTTTTGCTAATTCAGTCAAAAGAGAAACCTCCGGGAAATTTTAATAATGGGCACCTTCGGGCTTTGCGGATCGAACCGAAGGCTGCGTTATACTACTGAACGTTTTAAAGCTGCAAAGAACGTAAATATTCCTTAAATGCAGGGGCAAGATCGGTTCGCTTTAGCGCATACTCGACCGTCGCAATCAGAAAGCCCAGCTTATCGCCGGCGTCATGCCGTGTGCCCTGAATTCGAAGCGCGTAGAAAGGTCGCTTGTTAAGAAGAGAACGCATGGCGTCAGTCAACTGTATCTCGCCCCCGGACCCGGGGGTTGTATCCTCAAGTTCATGGAAGATATCGGGCGTCAGAATGTATCGTCCGATTATCGCGAGGTCTGAAGGAGCCTCTGCAAAAGGCGGCTTTTCGACCATTCCATCAATCTTGAATACACCATTACTTACTTCTTTAGCATCGATCACGCCAAAGCGTGAAATCGCTTCACCCACAACCTGCATCGTACCAATAACCGGTGCGTCATATTTCTCGTACACTTCCAACATCTGTTTCAGCGCCGGAACTTCCGAGTCGACTATGTCATCGCTAAGCATAACGGCGAAAGGCTCGTTACCGACACTGTCCTTCGCCTGCAGAACGGCATGTCCCAATCCCAATGCTTCGCGCTGGCGAACATAACTTATGTTTACCATCTCTGAGATCGCTCGGACCTGTTTCAGTACCTTTTCCTTACCGCGCTCGCGCAACAAATGTTCAAGCTCGAATGAAATATCGAAGTGGTCTTCGATCGCCGTCTTTCCTCTGCCGGTCACTATAACGATGGATTCGATGCCAGAGTTGACAGCTTCCTCAACCACGTTTTGAATTAGCGGCTTATCAACGAGCGGCAACATCTCCTTGGGAGACGCCTTTGTTGCCGGCAGGAATCGTGTCCCAAGGCCCGCGGCAGGAAAAACTGCTTTTCGAATCTTTTGAGCCATGATTTTTGAACCCCCTCGAAAGCAAAGTAATAGATGTCAGATGTTAGATGTTAGATGTTGGTTCAATTGAACGTTCCTTGACACTCCGGTACCCATTCGTTAGCTTCAGTCAATTACTGGTTAATTACAAGTAAATCAGTAGTCAATGAGCAGTCAGTAAAAGGGCTAAGAGATACCATAGTTACAAGGAACCCGGCAAATGCTAGATCTTAATTACGTTCGCGAAAATCTGGAGCAGGTCCGCGCGGCTCTGACCGCACGCAACTTCCCAACAGCCCCACTGGACGACTTTGTGCGCATGGATGTGGAGCGAAGACGGCTGATCGCAGAATCCGATCAGTTAAACGCCGATAGAAATTCAATAAGCCGCGAAATCGGTGGACTGATGAAGGAAGGCAAGCGAGACGAAGCTGAGGCGCGGCGCGCCCAGGTTGGGAATTTAAAGGAGCGAATCGCGGAACTGGATGGCAGGCGCGAAGAAGCGGAAAAAGGGATGCGTTCGCTTCTTTCGACAATTCCGAACGTTCCGCACAGCAGCGTCCCGGTGGGTAAGGACGAAACGGCAAATGTCGAAGTTCGCCGCTGGGGAAAGGCGCCTGTTTTCGACTTTGAACCAAAGGACCACGTTGACCTGGGAGAGGCGCTGAACATCCTTGATCTTGAGCGAGCAACAAAGATTGCGAGTTCGCGATTTGCGCTCCTCAGCGGCGCAGGGGCCCAATTGGAACGGGCGCTGATCAATTTCATGCTGGATATTCACACGCGCGAACACGGTTATACCGAGACTCTGCCGCCGTTTATTGTTAACGCCGATTCGCTTTTCGGGACGGGTCAACTGCCAAAATTCGAGGCAGACCTGTTTAAGTTGACGGATGATCGTGGCCTGTACCTGATTCCGACAGCAGAGGTTCCGGTTACGAACATTCACAGGGACGAAATCCTGGAGGCGAACCAGCTAACGAAGCGGTTTGTTGCTTATACGCCTTGTTTTCGGTCAGAGGCGGGTTCTTATGGTCGCGACACGAGGGGGATGATTCGACAGCACCAATTCGACAAGGTCGAACTCGTGAAACTAAGTCTACCCGAGAATTCCTATGATGAACTTGAAGGCTTGACTCGTGATGCGGAAGTGATCCTCCAGCGCCTGGGGCTGCACTATAGAACGGTTGCGCTTGCGACGGGGGACATCGGATTCGGTTCGTCGAAGACCTACGATATCGAGGTTTGGCTTCCGTCGCAGAATACTTTTCGCGAAATATCGTCGTGTTCGAATTACGAGGCTTTTCAGGCAAGGCGCGCGCAGATTCGATTTCGCCGGGCAGGTGGAGCAAAGCCAGAGTATCTGCATACATTGAACGGATCGGCATTGGCGGTGGGTCGCACCTGGATCGCGGTGGTCGAAAATTATCAGCAAGCGGACGGTTCGATTGTTATTCCTGAGGCGTTGCAGCCGTATATGAATGGGAGGAAGAGGATTGAGGTTGGTGAGTGAGGGTTCGTTACACGGCTGAGTGGTTTTACCGCACGGTGTTGTCGCCTGAGATTTATGGGCAAGGTGGCAATACCCACTCTTGGGCAAGATGCGCATCCTACGTGGTTGCAGGCATCCCGCCCGGGAGGGTTGCAGGAGGGTTGAATGGTTTTACAATACTCTTTTGCCGCCGAAGCTTCATGGGCATCTTGCCCATGCTACGTGCCCAAAACCGTCAGTAACGCGATCCTCGATGTGGAACCGAGGAGTTGTTGCCGTCGATAGTATTTCCGTCACGCTCGCCTGATGGTCGCGAATACCCGGGGCGCGAATTACGAAATGAACCTGGCCGGCCAGACGAAGAGGGTGAGTTGCCATATCCTCGACGCGGAGCTGAGCGCTGTTCGGGACGCTTTCTAACCAACATCGCATTTCCCAGCGCAATCGTCTCAGCGCGAAAAGGATCCGGAGGAAGGTTGCCGGTGAGCTGTACCTGCCATCCCTCGTAATTCTTGATGCGCCGTTTTGCGCCTTTTCTGCTCAGACCAAATTGTTCGGCGACCTTACTGATGCGGTCAGCTCGAGGACCTCTAATCGTCGTGTAATAGTCCCAAGCCTGTTTCCAGGCCATTCGGGTTTCTTCCGTGGCGACAGACCCGATTCCTGTCTTTGTGCCGTCTGGATTACCTGATTGACTCATAATTTCCTTTTGAGGGGCTAAAGGGGGCAAATGGCTAATATGCCGTACCGCTTTTACCCTGAAGCTTGAGTGAATTCGTTCCAAAAATAGCCGAACTGCTCAAGGTTATTGTTGGAGGCCGGGATCTGACACTGAAGCGGCTTTGCTTCAGGTTTAACATATCGGCAATTTCCATCCCGGGATAAATCCAATTTTTCGAGCCACAACTGGCAAGCAAAATCCCACGATTTCGCGAAATCAAGTAACCATTCACAGGGAACAGCCACCCATAAATTCTTCCAAAGTTTACCTTCTCAACGGCTGTTCTGGAAAGCCGAAAAACTCTCTTCCAACATTCCTCAGATAGCCCAGCAAGCATTGAGATACCAACATTTAGGAAGAGGGAGCGGTTGTTCACATTCTACAATATCAGACTCCTCGCCAGTGTAAAAGGTGGCCTGTCCATCACCTGAACACAACCGGAAGTAAAAAACCTGGAAATTGGTCCACAGGAATGCGCCTGACACTATCGGATTCAAGTACCGGAAGTGTCGAGAACGGCGATGAAATTTAATCTTCGCCATTTCCCTGGTGTTCGCGCTAAAACTCACTATCTTATTCTCAATTCGAACGGAACCATCGCCATAATCTCACCACGCCGCATCCGGTCCATCAGTTCAGCATACTGCAACGAATGCCGAACATCTTCAGGCAAAATACTGAGTGCCGCACGCTGCTGCGCCAGGCGGCTTTCGGATTCGGTCTCCTCATTTCCGTATCCAAAAAGGTTCTCCAAAAAACTTCGTGGGTACGGAAGGACAACACGTTTGACACTTTGCTCGGCAGGAATTTTCGCAAGCTGTTTTGCGACTTCGATGGCTTTTTCCAACCCCCCAAGTTCATCGACAAGTCCGTTGGATTTCGCCTGATCGCCCATCCAGACATGGCCCTGGCCAATGGAATCGATGTACTCAGGGTCTTTGCCCCTACCCTTAGCTACCTTTGGAACGAATTCGTTGTAATAGGTGTTTTTAATCTGTCCCTCGAACTTGGCCGCCTCTTCGGGGCTAAATTTCTCGGTTTCCCGGAATAACCCCGCCAACTTCCCACGCATTACGTATTGGTTTGTAATTCCAAGCCAGTTATACAAATCCTTCATGACCGGCTTGCCCGCAAAAATACCGATTGATCCGGTCAAGGTGGAAGGCTCGGCAACGATCTTGTTGGCATTACATGAAATGTAGTAACCGCCCGACGCAGCCAGGTCCGACATTGAAACAACCACGGGCTTCTTCAGTTTTGCCAGTTCGACGGCATGCCAGACTATGTCAGAGGCGTACGAGGAGCCGCCGGGGCTATCAACTCGCAGAATTATTGCCTTGATGTTTTTATCATCGCGTGCGTCATTCAATGCTTTTACAACAGTGTCGGAGCCGACGGACTGGCCACCTGTCGGGCTATTGCTCGAAGGGCCGGAACCAATTGCTCCGGAGGCGTAAATGATCGCGATTCGGTCGCCGGTGTTCAGACCCAGCGAATCGGCCTGAACCTTTCGATACTCGCTGCTTTTCGCGACAATTAACTCGTCTGTCTCCTTCATCCCAAGCCGTTTCTTCAGCTCGTTTTCAACCTCGTCGCGATACTTTGCACCGTCGATCATGCCGTTATTGACGGCTTCGTTGGAGTGGAGGGGCGCTGTATCGATGATCGCTTTGACTTCGTCCGGCGTCTTGTGACGGGCTTTTGCCGTTGTTTCAACAAGTCGACCAAACAAATTGTCGAGCATCGAGTTCAGTACTTCTTTATGCGCATCGGACATTTCCTTGCGGGTGAACTGATCAGGGGCGTTCTTATACTTTCCGATCTGAAAGACCTCGGGATAGACTCCCAGTTTATCCAACGAACCCCGGAAGAACATGACTTCGGCCGCAAGGCCATTTATGTACAGATCGCCCGGAGGGGCAACGAAGATCTTGTCGCAGGCGGTCGCAATGTAATACTCCTTGTTGGAACCGTATTCCATATAGGCATAAATCGGTTTTCCGGAGGTTCGGAAATCGGCAATTGCATCACGAATCTCGTCTGCCTTGGCCCAGCCGGCACCTGACATTTTGATCTCCAGCAAAATCGCGGTGATCCTTTTGTCGACCTTTGCTTTTTTAAACTGGAGTAGGAGGTTGGTCAGGGATTGATCGTTCTGTCCGAAGAGTTTTCGAGTTATGTCCTCGGGAACGTAATCCGGAAGATCGCCCTCGATCCGCAGGGAGAGAACGCTATTGTCCCGAATCGTTGGTTCGTTATTTCTGATTGAATAAACCACCAGCCCGACAACGAGTCCCCCGACGATTACGATCACCGCCAGGATTCCTAAAATAACGAGAGCAATCTTACGTGAGCTAGTCATTAAATCTTCTTCCTAGTGAACATACTGCATGTCAACGGAAAAGGTTAGCACGGCGCAAGGTTATTTACGAGAATGGATCAATAAAGGTTTAGAAAGGCAGAGGTTAGATGTCAGAGGTTAGAGGCTAGTGAAGGCTGCGCGCTGGCGCGCGAATGCTTTTACAGACTTTTAGGGTGAAGGGTGGCAAAAGGCAGTGACGGAAAATGCGACGAGTGGGAAGCCGTGAAGGAATTGAAGTATCGCGATTTTTTGCGCCTGTGAATTGTTGATTCTTAAGGGGCAACAAACACAAATCGAATTTTTCAGACCTTCTGACGGGTGACAGGTTTGAATGGTTACCACGCTTCAGTTGTTTCGATACACCTTGTCATGTCAGCATTGAGGAATATATATGACGATACTTACAAGATCTGAGGCTGAGGCCCTGTTGAACAAAGTGCTCTCCTTTTCGAAGGCAGACGCGCTTTCCGTGAATCTGAATGGCGGACGCTCTGCAAATACGCGCTTTGGCGTCAATTCAGCGAATACCAGTGGCGATATCGAAAATCTATCGCTTTTCGTGAACGCGCAATTTGGACAACGCAGTGGTACTGCGACGACTAATACACTCGATGATGCGGGTCTTGAACGTGTAGTACGTGCCGCGGAAGAAATCGCGAAACTAAGACCCGAAGACCCCGAACAGATGCCTTACATCGAAAAGCAGGAGTATGCGTCGATCAACGCTTTTGACGAAGCGACGTATAACGCCGATGCAAAGGCGCGTGCGGACGCAATCGCCGCCGTTGTCGAACCTTGCATAAAGAAGAACCTTGTTGCGGCGGGAATCTACGAGCACCAGGGTGGCTTTGGGGCGCGAGCAAATACGAAGGGGAATTTTGGCTATACGACTTCTTCACTGGCAACTTATACGACAACTGTCCGCTCAGCCGACGGAAAGGGATCAGGCTGGGCATCCGGCATTTCTCATCGAATTCGTGATGTTAATTCCGCCGCAATTGCAGAGCGGGCGATTATGAAAGCGCAGGGGTCCCATGATGCAGTCGCAATTGAGCCGGGGAAGTACACGGTCATTCTCGAACCTGACGCTGTCGGCGATCTTGTAGGCCGCATGATGTTCGCCTTTGGTGCGCGACAGGCGGACGAAGGGAGATCCTTTCTTGCGAAAAAGGGTGGAGGGACCAAACTTGGCGAGAAGATTTTTGGTGAGCATATAAACATCTACACCGATCCACAGTCGGTCGTTGCACCAGGCGCCCCGTTCGACGGTCAAGGTTTAGCGACACGTCGAAAAGATTACGTCAAAAATGGCGTGGTTAAAGGGCTGAACTACGATCGCTATTGGGCAAAAAAGATGGGGGTGGAACCTTCTGCTTTCCCAGGCAACCTAATCATAGAAGGAGGCAACACTTCTATTGAGGAAATGATCAAAGGGACCGAGCGCGGAATCCTTGTTACACGTTTTTGGTATATTCGTCCTGTCGATGCTCAAACAGTACTGTTTACCGGGTTGACGCGCGATGGCACGTTTCTAATAGAAAAGGGAAGGATCAAGTCGGCCATCGGCAATTTTCGGTTTAATGAAACACCGGTGAAAATGCTGAACCTGGTGGAAGCGATGTCGCCATCACAACGAATTATTGGATCTGAAAGAACAGGTGCAAATATTCCAATTCTGGCTCCTGCGATGAAGATAAGTGAGTTCGAGTTTACGAGCGCGTCCGAAGCAGTCTAGGGACCTTGGGGAAGGGGGAAGGGGTAAAGGGGAAGGGAAGAAAAAAGTGGTTGAACCGTTCCCCCATTTCATAATTCCGATTGTTTGAGTTTGGATGATTGTTTCAATTCTTTTGACCTTGCTGGTTGTAGCAAGCGGCACCGTCATCACGTACTTATACGATGAAGGCTCGCCGCTTGCAGCGCGTTTGTGTGCCGGTGCATGTCTGGGTTTAACCGCTCTTGGGTTGGTGGGCTTTGGCGTTGCAAGCCTTGTTGGGCTGACGCCGTTATCGATTTGCTTTAGTGGCGCGATTGTCGGTCTGCCTTTGTTGCTGTTAAGAAAACCCGAGAGATTAAGAATTGTAAGCGATGACGTTCGAAATGGATTGCGTAGCCTGCGTGCTGCAGTTGAACGGCCGAGTGTCAGAAATACTGGAACCGTTCTATGCTTCCTTGGGTTTACTATTCTGATGTGGCTGGTATTCGATCGCGTGATGTTTGAAAAAGCAGGCGCAATCTACACAGGCGAACCAAATAATTTCGGTGACCTGCCATTCCATCTAAGTGTAATAACAAGTTTTGCGAAGGGAGAGAATTTCCCACCGGAGGATCCGACCTACTCGGGAGTGCGGTTTACGTATCCGTTTGTGGTTGATTTCGTGGCAGCGATGTTCGTCCGCGCCGGGACAAGCCTGGCCAGCGCCTTATTTATCGAAAACATCGTTCTGGCAGTTTCAACGGTCGGGTTGTTATGGAGATTTGGCCTGGCGCTAACGCGAGACAGGCTGGCAGCGTTGTTCACCGTACTCCTGGTTATCTTTAGCGGCGGCCTAGGGTTCTGGAAGCTGAAGCAGGACGTTGAATCGAGCGGTAGAGGGATTTTCGAACTTATTTCTCATCTTCCCAAAACCGAATACACCATTATTCCAAATACAGTATTTCGATGGGGCAATTCGATTTCTGCGCTCTTGTTGCCCCAGCGAAGTCTTTTAATGGGGTTGCCGCTGGCGCTTATCGTGTTCACATTGTGGTGGAAGGGTTGGCGAACAAGCGACGTCGAACTTAACGATACCGGCGAGGTTGAGAAGGAGTCGAATCGGCGGTCGGAAACAAAGGCAAAAAAAGGTCAGAAGAACCGGAAAGTGCCGAAGGACGCAGATGCGATTGGCGAGCGCAGTTCGCACCATTCCGCTTCGCTGCGGCCGGACCTGTTTCGGTTGCCAATCGCTGCCCTAAAGGACTACGAGTTTTCACGTTCAATGCTGGCGGCGGGGCTGATTGCCGGGCTGCTTCCGCTGGTACACGCGCACACGTTTGTGTCAGTCATTGTAGTCGGGTTATGCCTTGCGGCTATAGGGGGTGTCAGGAATTGGCCAAACTGGTTCCTGTTCTTCCTTGCGGCAACCGCAGTGGGCGCGCCACAGATGCTATGGGCGGCGACGGGGTCAGCAGTACAGACCAGTAAGTTTTTTGGTTGGGAGTTTGGTTGGGACCACGGAAATGAGCCGGTGTACTGGTTCTGGCTTCAAAACACCGGACTCTTTATTCCGTTGCTGGTTTTGGCGCTCGGGTGGAGGGGCAAGAGGCCGATTATCCCGAAACGACTTTTGCTCTTTTATCTTCCGTTTACGATTTGTTTCATTGTTCCAAATGTATTTAAGCTTGCCCCGTGGATTTGGGATAATATTAAGGTATTGATCTACTGGTGGATTGGGTCGGCGCCGATCGTAGCGTTGTTATTGGCCAAGCTTTGGAAACAAAGTCCGGCATGGAAAATTATTTCCGCACTATTGCTTGCTGTTTTGATTTTCTCCGGGGCACTGGATGTTTACCGGATTGCTTCGAGTCAGGCGGAATTTCAGGAGTTCGATAGAAATGGAGTGGCGTTTTCAAAACTTGTGGAAGAGCGCACTTCACCGAAATCGCTGATCCTGCATGCAACGACTCACAACCATCCACTTTTTCTTACCGGAAGACGGTCTGTGATGGGATATCCCGGCCATATCTGGACGCACGGTTTGGAATTTACCCAGCGTGCGACCGAAATTCGCATGATGTACGCAGGGGGATCTAATGCCTTGCCGTTGATGAAGAAATACGGTGTAGACTACGTTGTCGTAAGTGGTATAGAGAGCTCTGAGATGAGTGTTAACAATCTCTTCTTTGAAGAAAGTATGACAAAGGTAGGAGAAGTTGGTGAGTACCGTCTCTACAAAGTCCCAAGCCCGTGATGGCAAAAAGTCGAAATCCGCACGCGAAGATTCGGCCCCAGTCGCCGAGTTCAAGCCGAACGCAACCACCTTCCTGGACAACAATCGGAACTGGGTGATTTGCAGCATCGTGGTACTGGCAATCGCCGCTTTTTTTCGCCTTTATCTGATAAATTTAAATCCGCTTCATCACGACGAAGGCGTTAACGGATTCTTCCTGACAACACTTTTTCGCGAGGGAAAATATACCTACGATCCGGCAAATTATCACGGCCCAACTCTATATTACTTTGCTCTCGCAGCCGCACAATCCGCCGGATTCCTGTTCGGTAAAGACGCCGCTCTTACGACCTTAACCATTCGACTGGTACCGATACTTTTCGGGCTTGCTACGATCTGGCTGGTGCTTCAACTCCGATCGTATATTGGTTCGGTCGGGGCTTTGATGGGTGCGCTCTTTCTTGCAGTTTCGCCCGGCGCGGTTTACATGTCGCGCTATTTCATTCACGAGACCCTTTTCACGTTTTTCACACTGGCTATCGTTCTCGCAGCGTTACGTTTTTACGAAACGAAGGACCTTTTTTACTTAATTGCCGGGGCCGTCTCAGCCGGTCTATTGTTTGCGACTAAGGAAACGGCGGTGATTCACGCCGCGGTTCTGGTTATCGCTCTGGCTTGCGTGTGGCTCTATAGCGCGATGTTTCCAGGCCGGCTTGACAGTCCTGGCCCGGAGGGTAAAGGAAAAACTCGCAGAGGTTTTGGCGCCGAATTTGGAATGGTCGTCCAGCGATTGGGTGGCGCGCGATGGCTACTGTTATATGTTTGCATTGCGTTGCTGATCTTCGTCGCCGTAAATGTAGTCTTTTACTCTTCGTTCTTTACGCACTGGAAGGGCGTTGTCGATTCGGTCGAGACCTTTAAATACTGGACGAAGACGGGGAACAATGAACACACAAAGCCATTGTATGCGTACGTGACCTGGTTGGGAATTGAAGAGGGCGCCCTTCTGCTACTCGGTACGGTGGGTGCGCTGTTCGCAGTAATTCGGGCGAGGAACCGTGTTGCTCTGTTCTGTTCGCTGTGGGCATTTGGAATTCTCGCTGCCTATTCGCTAATCAAATACAAAACACCGTGGATAGCAGTCAATTTTATCGTGCCGCTTTCGATCGTATCGGGCTTTGCAATTGGAAGTCTGTGGGAACTCACCAGGGACGCGCTTGCGAAATTCCTGGTTGTTGCAGTTGCCGCAGTTGCGTTGACCGTGGGTATATGGCAAATGGTGTCGCTGAATTTCTATCATTACGACGATGATAGGTTTCCGTATGTTTACGCCCATACACAGAGGGAATTTCTGGCCATGATGGCCGAGGTCGATCGCGTTTCGAAACTGGCAGGCACAGGGGACGAAACAAATATTGCAGTGATGGCTCCTGAATACTGGCCACTACCGTGGTACCTGAGCAAATATAGTCATGTCGGGTACTTTGGGAAGGTTTCGAATGCGGGCGAACCGATTGTAATTTCGACGGATTCGCAGGACGCGGAGTTTTCGACAATGTTCAGCGGCAAATACAGGAAAGCCGGAAGCTATAAACTGAGACCAGGGGTGACACTCTCGTTGTGGGTCAGGAAGGAACTACCTTTCTGAGTGGCAGGCGAATTAGTTCGGTCCTCCAGGGAATCCCACGCTAAAACCTTATATATGCGAAACCGGGGAATTTTTGGCTTGCTCCACCAAATCGATGGTTTGACTTTGAGCCGCTATACACCATATAGTGGCCCGTTTCCTGCGCGGGAGTCCAGCAGGAGTGTGTTTTTCTGCCATTTGCCCCCATGCTTGATTAGTCGTACTGATGTTCAAACTTCAACGCTTAGAAATAACAGGTTTTAAGTCCTTTGCGGACTATACGGAACTCATCTTCACCGGTGACGGCATAACCGCTGTTGTTGGTCCAAATGGCTGCGGAAAAAGCAACGTTTCCGATGCCATTTCCTGGGTTTTAGGAGAACAGCGAGTAAAACATCTGCGCGGCGGCGAGATGAAGGATGTAATTTTCCAGGGAAGCCGCAACCGCAAGCCGAGTGGAATGGCAGAAGTGGTCCTGCACATGGTCCGCGATGAAACGGTCGAGGACGAAGATGACATCGAAGACATTGATTCTACGCTGGAACAGATCGACGATAACGTTGTCGAACTGGAAAATCCAATTGTCGAATTAGCCGAAAGTCCGTCACCCCAGGCGCTGACGGATGAAACATCCATCGACAACCCGCAGCCCGAAAAATGCGAGAGCGCGCCAACGGTTGTTGAGGAAGCG
>Ga0137403_10005614_pt1 | contig 14512 bp, 17 predicted proteins | sample CZOMad2_1_16fung_FD_122057 | JGI IMG/M metagenome (GOLD analysis project Ga0137403, IMG submission 122057) | Vadose zone soil fungal communities from Angelo Coast Range Reserve, California, USA - CZOMad2_1_16fungal (Hybrid Assembly) | ecosystem: Environmental > Terrestrial > Soil > Vadose zone... | reverse complement strand
CGGAGACAACCGGCTTTCTTTGAGGAGCCAACCGCCGCGGAGTATTGGGTTCGAAGACCTCTCGCTCGGGCTTTATCCTGCGTTGCGGCTCCGCACATCGCGGTGCCGTCACCTCCGGTCTCAAAAAACCACCGACTGCATCAGCGAGTCCTTTGACCTCATTGCGCGGATGCGGACCGAAGCCGCCGCCATGCAGACCTTTCTTGATAGGTGGAGGGACGAGGTATTTTTCTGGAAGCGCAAAGCCATCCGTAGCGATTGACTGTGTGTTCCTTAACGGCGAACCCCCGCAACGGACCCAGAGCAGACGGGACAGATCGACGCCTGTGGCTGCTGCCGACTCGGGATCCAAGGCATTCGAGACATCAATCCAGGCGCAGACTTTCCCTGTCTGGGTCATCTGACTTACAAACGACAGCGCCAACGAAGTCCGCCCGGAACATTCCGGGCCAACCATCTCTGTAATCGCCCCGAGGGGCAGGCCTCCCTCCAGGAGTTCATCTACGGCAGGAATACCGATGCTCGCCACTGGCCGAAGGAGGAGCGGAGGCGGAGTAAGCGCAGAAGGAATCCTGTCAGCGAGAGCGGCTTCGATTTGTTGGCGGAGTGCGAGGGTCGAGGGCATGGCGAAACCGTATTCGCCTTATGTTCGCCTAGTATGCGTGTGTGCACAAACGCTGGCCATTCTCGGTTTACATTCAGCCTTGGCCCGAGCCTGGCTGGTACCAGTGCGGCCATCATCGTCGGCATTGGTTCTTGAGTGGAACAGGGCACTGAGGGACAAGTTTGTGCAACCCGGTTGCACGGTGACGGCCAACCGAATCCCAAGCCCGGCTTTGATCGCGTGGCCGTGTAGTCGATATTGGGAGCTTCACTCTGCTTGTACTGGGGCAGGCTACCCTCACTGGCGCGGACATGCGACCGCCTCGCGTTCGGATTTCCTCACGCGTGAACGGGGACTACCTGGTGAACCCGCCGCACATGGATTAGCTTCTCACGCTTGCGGGCTTGGGCGATGTCGTAGGAGGCTTGCATCCGCATGAGCGTGTCCATCTTCACTCCAAAGGCTTTCTCAATGCGAAGTGCCATATCCCCGGAAAGGTCAGCCTTGCCGTTAAGCAAGCTGGACAGCGCGGGCCGGGAAACCTGAAGCGCGGCCGCCGCCGCCGTTACCGACAGGCCCGCGGGCTCGATAATCTCCGTCCGAATGAAATCTCCGGGATGGGGCGGGTTCTTCATCGGCATGGCATTCTCCTTTTGTCCTAGTGGTAGTCTTCCAAATTTAAATCGCAGATTCCGCGCTCTGCGATGTCGATACGGAACGTCAAGCGTCGGTTACGGGTGACGCTGAGGCTCCAAGTGCCCTTGCGGTCGCCGGTCAGTGGGTGCACCTTCCACGCTGGGAGCGAGCGTAATTCCTCGGGGTCTTGCATGTCATCGAGGAAGGCCAGCATCTTGCGAAGCTTGTCCACCGTATCGGGCGGAACTCCTTTTGCGCTGTTTTCCGCGTAGAGCCTCTTCAGGCCCTTATGAACGAAGTTCCGTATCTTCACCCATGAGACTGTAGCCTGTAGCTTAACACTTGTCAAGTACGCCCCTTGCCGGGGCCGGTTGCTTAAGCGTTGCACAGTGCGTCGCCGTATGGCGCACCGGGTCAGCATCAAGATCGCGACGAATCGACGCGGCCGCTTTACGTGCTGTGCCCAATGCGGCCGTCATCGTCGGCATCGGTTCCTGAGTGGGTAAGAGTACCAAGGCACAAGATTGTGCACCTTGGGTGCACAGGAAGCCCTCTATGGGCGTGAGGCCTACGAGAACGGCCTATTGTCCGGCGCTGACCTCCGTTCTGCAGAGGTCAGCTCGGCAACCCTCGTCGGCCGGCTCGTCCTTTTCCAACCCAGTTATGGTGGCGTGAATCATTGCCGTCTGACAATCAGGACCGGCAGCCGCCAACACCAGTCCCTCTCCCCAGTACTTCCTGTTCGCGTTGCTCCCATCGATCTTGCGGATCAGGTCCGGATCCGGAGCAAACTCTCGCTCGTGGGGATCGCGTATTGGACACCCGATCTCGCTCGCAACGGCATCCCCGATCACAAACAATTGCAGCGTACGAGGGGCTATTGATGTTCGCCGTATGTTCACCTAGTATAAAAGTGTGCGAAAACGACGGCCATTCTAGGTTTGTGTTCAGCTTGGCTCGAACCTGGCGACCAATGCAGCGGTCGGCGTCGGCTCTTGAATGGGGCAGGGTACCGACCCACAAGTTTGTGCAACCCGGTTGCACAGTGGCAGCCAACCGAATCCCCAGCGGGCCGGGAAGGCCCATTTTAAGTTGAGCGACTCCTGGAGAGAGGCTCCTTCGCCTCCTAGACGGGAGATTACGATGAGGCCACTATGCTACAATGCTTACAAGAGTTACAAATTGGAGATTGCCATGAGATCAACCCGTTCTATTGTCACTGCGCCAGCTTTCGCATTTATCGTAAAATGGTCTGGACTATTTTACGATATACGCGATAATGGTCCTGATGAAGGAACGTCGGCGTCTCTATACTGAGGTCCTGACCGATCACCTGCAAAGGCATCGTCAGATGGCCTTGGTCTCGGGGCCGCGCCAAGTCGGAAAGACTACGGCCTGCCGGTCGATCACCGACGCGTATCTCAACTGGGATAATGTCGACGACCGGCGGCGCTTGTTGCGCGGTCCAGCGGCACTGGCCGAAGCCTTGCAGTTGGACCGCCTACGAGCACAGCCACCCGTCGCAGTGCTCGATGAGCTGCACAAGTACACCAAATGGAAAGCACTGCTGAAGGGCTTCTTCGATACTTACGGCGACCGAGTGCGTTTGATCGTAACCGGAAGCTCCCGGCTGGACGTGTTCCGCCGCGGCAGCGACAGCCTGATGGGACGCTACCTGCTTTACCGCATGCACCCCCTAAGCGCCGGCGAAAGCATGAGGACGGACTTGCCAGCGCAGGAGATTCAAGCGCCCGCCGAGATCGCGTCAGTCGACTGGGATGCGCTGTGGGAGCACGGCGGATTCCCCGAGCCGTTTCTCCGTCGCGACAGTCGCTTCACCCGCCGCTGGCGTTCCTTGCGGCAGGAGCAGTTGTCGCGGGAGGACCTACGTGAGGTCGCGCAGGTCACCGATCTGAAGACGATGGAAACGCTGATGCAACTTCTCGCCGAACGGAGTGCACAGCAACTTGTCTACTCCGGCCTTGCCCGAGAAATCCAAGTATCTGTCGATACGGTGAAGCGTTGGATTGATCTGTTGGCTCGTCTGCACTACGGATTCATGGTGCGCCCATGGTTTAAAAACGTTGCGAAGGCTCTTCGGAAAGAACCGAAGTGGTTCCAGCGTGACTGGAGCGGGTTGGAGGATGATGGGGCGCGGGCGGAAACCTTCGTCGCCTGTCATCTGCTCAAAGCGGTGGAAGGCTGGACCGATCTCGGGTTTGGCGACTTCGAGTTGCGTTACCTGCGCGACAAGCAGAAGCGCGAAGTGGACTTTCTGGTGGTGCGGGACCGCAAGCCCTGGTTCCTTGTAGAAGTCAAACTCAGTGAAACGGGCCTCTCGCCATCGCTCGCCTACTTTCAGGGACAGACGAAGGCCACGCACGCCTTCCAGGTGGTAATGAGCCTTGCCTATCAACCAGCCGACTGTTTCAAGATCCACCGGCCAGTGGTGGTTCCGGCCAGGACCTTCCTGAGCCAACTCCTGTGACTCGTCAGCGCGTTGGGGGGACTGCATTGCGGAGCAGACGAGACTTCCTATGTTACAATGCTTACAAGAGTTACATCCTGGAGATTGCCATGAGATCAACCCGTTCGATGGTCATCAGTATGCGCCTGCCGGTGGAGAGCGGAAAGCGCCTCAAGCGCATGGCGAGTCGGCATGGATGGACCCCCAGCGACGCCAGTGCGCGCCTGGTGGAGGAAGGCTTGCGCCGCTCGGAATTTGGATTCATCGACTTTCGAGATTCGCCGGCTGGCCGGCAGGCCTGCATTCAAGGGAGCACGCTCGCCGTTTGGGAGGTAATGCTGCTCTTCCTCAGCTACAAGAAAAATGTGTCGGCCGTAGCGGCACACCTCAAGTGGCCAAAAGTGAAGGTCCAGGCAGCTGTCAACTATGCGGCAGCGTTTCCCGAGGAAATCAATGCGGCAATGGCCGAGAATGACGCGACAAATTTTGAAAAGCTGAAGCGCATGTTGCCTCAGGCCATCGAATTCGTCTCCAAGAAAGAGGCGAAAAACTGAAATGCTCAAGCTACTTCTCGATGAGCATATCTCGCCGGATGTGGCGGGTGGTCTGCGTCGCCGCAATCGCGCGATAAAAATTCGCTATCTGGTGGAATGGGAAGATGGATACTTCCTGGGACAGCCGGACTCCGCTTGTTTGCGGCAGGCCGCCGTGCAAGGACTAACGCTTGTTACTTATGACCGGAGGACGATTCCTCCCCTGCTCAAAACCAGGGCGGAAGAAGAGCGAACACACGGCGGGGTGGTTTTTGTGGACGAAAAAACAATTTCACCCGCGGATATCGTCGGTTTGGTCTGGGCCTTGACCAGACTGGCAAGAGAAAGTGCGAATTGGGACTGGGCCAACAGAATCTATTTCCTGCGGCGCGCACGCTAATCGCCTGCGATGTGATTGTGGGGGCAAAGCTTTCGAGATTCGTCGTTGAGGCGAGACCCGGCGAACCGCCGGTATGGAATAGAGGACCTCACACAAGTTTGCGAGATGCTGCTACAGAAGGTGCCGAGAATCGCATCATGGGAGCCACCGCGCTGGTCGAAGGACTGTCTCTGCTTACTGCGGACCGCGGGATCCGACGGTCACGGGCTCTTCACACCATTTGGTAAGAAAAACGCGAAAGCAGCGATGCTGGGAGCCACCCAGGATTGGTTTTGTTGCAAGCACACCAGCTTGCCACCTCTCTTTACACGTTCGGTCTCGGGGCGTACGAGACGGTAACCGTGCTCCATCCTGGGTTTCGATGCAGATGTTGTCGAATGCAGCAATCGCCGGCCTGGCGAAGATCAGGACCGCTTCTGCAAACTCCCCGCTTATAGCCCTTTCGTGTATCAAGGGCAGAAAGTTTTTGTTGCAGGAGCAACTGACTTCCCCCAAGATCTAGTTGTTAACAGAATAAATCCACAATATCTGGGAGCAGAAATGTCAAATATTAAAAAGGACGAGGAAGTGAAAAACGGCCACGAAATAGAAGAAGACGGGGAGATGAACACTGCCGGTGAACCCGACAGATTGTTCGAACAGAAAGCTACTCACACTTCCAAGCGCAAATGCGAAACCAAGCCCGGGAATTCCAAACGCCCTACCGGACCAAAAACGGAGCGAGGAAAGAACACGTCAAGGCTGAACTCCCTCAAACATGGACTCACGGCTCGCACGATACCGCTGCAAAATCTTCCCTATGGCGGTACTCAGGAGGAAAGAGATCTGGAAGAGCTCGCGAACGATCTTTGGTCGAGCTTACGTCCGGAAGGTCAAGCACAAGCGTTGTTGGTAAGTCGGATCTGTCGAATATATATTCAGTGGAATCGTCTTGATCGTTACCAACAAGCTATTACTACGCTCGCGGGAGAAAAGGAACTTCGTATCCCGACCGTTGAGCTTGTTGACCCGGTCGACGTAGAGAAATTAGAAAAAGACTGCGCGAATGTGATCGAGCGGTGCAAAGAGGAACTTGCCTCTAATGAGTCGATTAGTGCAGAGTTGATGGAGGCTCTTCATCCTTGTGTAGGTCCTCGTCGCCACTATGACCTTGAGCAATTGCGCGACGAAATCTACCATCCGACGTCCCTTGGTGAGAACATCAAGGAGAAGAATGACGGGATCGACCGGCGGAAAGAGGAATTTCTTGCAATCGTCAACAGTGGGGTGGCTTTGTCGTTGCGTGAGGTACAACTCAGTAAACAGATATATGATCAAGTAGCCAGTGCGCGTTTTGATCAGTACATACTTCCCGAGGAGGGAGATCTTCGGAAGATCCTTCGTTACCGATCGATGCTGGACCGGGAGCTCTCTTTTTGCCTCGATCAGCTCGACCGCCTAAAGAAGATCCGTATTGCCAATCCGTCTTCCAATCTTTGAAGGGGAAGGATATCGATCGTCAGTTGGACCGCACCATAGACCGACTCAAAACGTCTGACAACGCCAGCGTCTCGGAGATGCTGTGCCGCATTCTCCAAAGTCCACAATGTAGCTCTGGCATCGGTCCAACGGTTTGGATTCGCGATTAGGTGGTCCGCAAACACCCCTTTGTGTGGCCCGTGGTTCGCGGAAGACGGTTCCGCAGCAACATTATCTCACGATAAGTGCGGCAACCTGATAAATATCTATAAGCTACTATCTGAGGCGTGTTTCGTTTTGGGCGACTTCCTCGGTGCGAGCTGCAACTGAGTGCAACGCGGTCGGGAACAGATGAAACCCGCCGCAAGGCCGCCGACATCTTCAGCCCTGACGGGAACGGTCCAAAGATGAGGACCGGATACCGGACCCCGGGGATGAGGGAAAGTTGCTGAACATGACGACGCCAGTGTCGTTGTAGAGGGTGCGAGTATCGCAATTTTCTTGTGTCAGAAAGAGCATCCAAATCCTGGACCGGCAGCCCTTATCATACTCCGAAGGGAATCAGCGTAGTCCTTCGACGACATGCAGGTCTGAGAGCCGGCGCGTGAAGCCATAGACATATGTCTTGCCGTCTGGTGTGATGTGGACTGGCCCAAGTGCCAGGACGCCCGCGCGGTCGGGCGGTTCTATTTCCTTGAACAATTGCCGCTTTCCCGTATTGATATCAACGCTGACCACGCGCATTGTCCATGCGTTCTGTACCGCTTCACGCACGAATAGCGTGTGGCCATCGGCGGCCGACGCGATAACGCCATCATCCGTTTTGAGCTGTGGAACCCTCGAGGCCGATCCGTTGCCGTGCAGCGGGTAAAGGAAATATTTATCTTCTGGATCCTTCACCAGTACTCGCTCACCGTCCGGCGTCACTTGAGTCCCCACGGTTCCTTCCGGAGTTATCGGCTTGGGTGTCCCGCCTTCTGCCGGCATGATCCAGGTGCGCGCTTTCTTGTCCGGCTCGAACCCGCTAAACACGATCCATTTCCCATCCGGCGTCCACCGTCCGGAACCATGTACGATGTTGTCGTTCGTGAGCTGCTTCTGCTCCCCTGCGCCAGTGGGATAAAGCACGAATTGCCGCGCTTTGATGTCCTCAGCAATAACCCATTTGCCGTCCGGCGAGAGCGCGACACCAACTACCGACCACCCGTTTGGACGCTCTGAGACTCGAATATGTTGCAGCAGACGTGCCTGTTGTTCCCGTCGACTTTACAAGCGAATAGGCACATTCCTTCGACTCTAATTTCTACTCCGTTTCCTCCGGCCCTACCATTTTCGCAGCGCCAAGGCCCCAAATGAGGGACCAGACCTTAGGCGTCTACCCTTCGCAACCAGTCGGTCTTCCCCATTTGGACATCCCCGCGTCCGCACGTCGTCGTGCCCTAACGAGCGTGGTCGTGCCCTTTAGAGATCTAGCAAAGCCGGACCGCAGCAGAAACAATAGTTGAATGCACCGAGCCTGCTCGGAATCTGGTTAGTCGCAGGATACGGTGCAGCTGCTCCATATTCCCCCGCCGTGCCGCATGAAGCACGGAACAGGAGAAGCGAAGTGAAACGTATTGGGTCCCCATCGACGTGCGTGGCTTGCGCGTTAGTTGTCTTTCTACTTGCTGCAACCGGCGCCGGACAACTGGTCGTCAATCCATCCACCGTGAGCTTTGGCAGCGTTCAGATCGGTGGCAGCGTGTCACAATCGGTGGTTCTGAGCAATGCTGCAAGCTCGAATCTGACGATTTCCCAAGCGACTGTATCAGGGGCGGGATTCGCCTTCAGTGGTCTCGGCCTCCCGGCGACGCTGGCTCCGGGGCAGAGCGTGAACCTCACCACGACTTTTGCGCCGCAGTCCGGCGGCAGCTTTACTGGCAGCCTCTCTTTGGCGTATTCGTTTCCCAAGACCAAGGCCCAAGGAAAGGGATCTCCAAACTCGAACGGCTCAGCAAGACTTTCTCTCACCGGTACGGGCACAAGTCCCGGTCAACTCAACGCCAATCCCACCAGCCTGAACTGTGCCAACGTCCAGGTCGGAAGCAGCCAGACGCAATCCGCAACCCTGATCAACTCGGGAGGCTCTAGCCTCACGATCTCTGCCGCGTCGGCCAGCGGCACCGGCTTCAGCCTGAGCGGGCTGGCGTTGCCGTTGACGCTGAACGCAGGTCAGAGCACTACCTTCTCAGTACAGTTCGCACCCAACGCCACTGGAGCAGTGAGTGGTAACGTGAGCATCACCTCGGACGGTGCCAACCCGAATCTGAACATTGCGCTTTCTGGCACCGGCGTGACACCCGGAGCGCTATCTGCCAGTCCCACCAGTCTCTCGTTCGGCAGCGTGCAGGTAGGCAGCGGCGCCAGCCTATCTGAGACATTGACCAACACGGGCGGAGCCAGTGTCACCATCTCGCAGGCGAATGTCACCGGTACAGGGTTCTCGATCACCGGACTGACGTTGCCGACAACCCTCACGCCGAGTCACAGTGTGACGTTCACGGCGAAATTCACACCGGCGGCCACTGGCGCGGCCAGTGCTAACCTCGCGATTGTTTCCGACGCTTCCAATTCCCCCCTTAACATCGCTCTCTCGGGCACAGGCACGGCTCAGAGCCAGCTGTCGGTTTCCCCGGGAACTCTGAACTTCGGCAATGTAGTCGTGGGCGCGAACTTGGCGCTTACTGGTTCTCTGACCGCCAACACGGGATCGGTGACAGTAACTTCGGGCAGCAGCAACAGCAGCGAGTTTGTGCTCTCCGGGATCACATTCCCGAAGACCATTGCGGCCGGCCAGTCGGCTTCCTTCACCGTTACCTTCACCCCGAACGCGAGCGGTGCGACCAGCGGCAGTCTTACCTTCTTGAGTAACGCTTCGAATTCACCTACGGTCGAGACCCTCACCGGCACCGGCCAAGCGCCTCAGTCGCACAGCGTGGACCTGTCCTGGACTGCCAGCCAGTCGCAGGGTGTGGTCGGGTACAACATCTATCGCGGTAGCGTAGCGGGCGGCCCGTATTCCAAGGTCAACTCGACGCTGAATACGGACACGGCCTACACGGATAGCACGGTCACTGCGGGCCAAACCTACTTCTATGTTGCCAACGCGGTGGATGGAAACAACGTGGAGAGTGGATCTTCCAATGAAGTGCAAGTCACTGTCCCGAACCCCTAGCCGCTCCACTCGGAGTGTTCCCAAAGCAGTTCTTTTCGGAACACATCGATGCGCTCTTTCGGCCGTTGCGGCTGAATGGTTTAGCAACCCCAGATCTTGTAGGTTTTTGGAACACTCGCTGGGCAGTCTCGCGCATGAGTTTTGGCGCGCGTAAGACTGCCCTGTCAGGGCCAGTGTGCAATTCTGAACAGTTTTGAGTTGTGGAACAGATTAGGGTGGCTTGGCATGAGAGTGGGCGATCCTTTGCGCTGCTCCCCGCCGCTTCCAGTTTGCCCAACCCAGACTCTCCGCTTCCCACGATCGACACCAACTCTCGGAACGAATCCGCTCTTGCACCTTCTGAAGCGGAGACAAAGGTGCTGCGCCTGCTAGGAGAGGATCTATCCAAAGCCCGCCAACAACTCGGCGACGGCCTCCGCAAAAGGGGGAGAAGGAAGGTTGGTTCACCACCTCAGAGTTTCACACACTCTTGCTTGAGCACCTCGAAGCATTCGACGTTGTTGATTAGTTTCAGATCCCGCCAGGTTGGAATCGATAGACAGGCTGCGGTGAACGACGCATACGAGATGGTACTGACGGTCGCGACCAAATGCTGTCCGCTGCTTGAGACATTCAAGGCCAATGGTTTCTCTTGTCTCGACACCGTGCCTGACGGAATTGCGGACGCCGACACCACTGAAGAGTTTGCCACACTTGTGGGAGTCTCTCGTCGAGTGCTGCCTGCACAGCCTTTTGCCAAGAATCTGGAGCAGCAGTCGGTCTATTCGCACGTGGAAAGGCGTCGGAGCCCGGTTATCGAAAGCGCCTACGCAACTCTAGTCACCCTCTACCCTGATCAGCGGCGGGCTCTCAATTTGGAACGGAAATCATCGCTCGCCAAACTCCACGCAAGTCCCAACGCGATTATGCTTGGACAGCAGTTTGGAGCCAGGATAGCAGCGGATATCCTGACTGTTCGTCGTCAGAAGGTCTGAGACCAGCTTGGCCCCTGGGCCAAGCTACGCTTTCGGATTCAGTTCACCCGTGAGTTTCTGGTTCCAGCGGCTGAGATTGTAGCGCAGCCGCTGCTCAATCGTGCGTTGTTTTTGTTCGGCCCTCCTGCGTAGGATTCCTTCCCGCCGTCCGTAGTACACATCCGCCGGGCTCACGTTGCCAATGGCTTCGTGATAGCGGCGATGGTTGTAATACTCGATGAAGTCCTGCATGGTTCGGCGCAGCTCGTCCGGGCTGGTGTAGACCAGCAGATTCATGCGTGCCTTGAGCGTTTCGTGAAAGCGTTCGATCTTGCCATTGGTTTGGGGATGATGTGGCGCGCAGTAGATGTGCCGGATTTCGAGCACGCGCAGATACTCCTCGAAGACCCGCGCCAGGTACCCCGAGCCGTGGTCGCTGAGAAACTTCGTACGATCCTCCACCGGCACCTGCCGCATGCCCGTGAACGCGACCGCCTGTTCCACCACGTCACTGATCGAATGCGCGGTCATGTCCGGCTTCAGATCGCTGGCCAGCACGAAGCGCGAGAAGTCGTCCAGCACCAGAATCGAGTAATACCAGCCCCAACCCACCACGAAGAAGTAACTGGCATCGGACTGCCACAACTGATTCGGTGCCGTCGTCTTCACGCGAAACTCTTTCCCCGCGGGAAAGCCCACCAGCGTGATCGTGCGATTCAATCCATGCCGCTTCAGCACCCGGTACACGGTGGCTTCTGACACCGTGAAACCGGCGTGGTCGGTGACATGAAAGGCCAACTCACGCGGACTCAGATCGGGCTGCTGCAGCGCGGTTTCCAGAACCACGACCTGCTCCTCGGGCCGCAGTCGGTTCCACACCGCGCCCGGCTCCGGCTTCCGATCTGCGAGTCCGGCTTCGCCCTGGTCGCGATAGCGCCGCTGCCAACGGTAAAACGTGGAACGCGCCATCCCCAGCTCTGCGATCGTCGCCCGCTTCGGCTGCGGCGCACGCCGCACCAACTCGATCATCGCCCGCTTCTTCTCCGCACTCACGCGCTCGTACCTCCGCCGTGTGATCAGCCCTAGCTCTGGCTTTTTTTCAGCAACATATTGGCCACGCTTAGATCGGCCACCAACTGCTTCAGCCGCTCATTCTCCTGGCGCAGCAACTTCACCTCGTCGCTGGTGGCCTCACGTAGCCCATCGCCCCGCATGCGACCCTTGCCCGCCTCCATGAAGTCCTTCAGCCACTTGTAGTAGATCGTGGGGTGGATGCCTTCGCGGCGGCACAGCTCCGCCACCGATACCTCCCCGCGGACGCCTTCCATCACGATGCGGATCTTGTCTTCGGTAGGAAACCTGCGCCGCGTGGCCCGCTTGGTCTTGCGGATCAGCGCGCGTGCGGTTTCGGCGGAGCGCGTGGGCCCCGCCATTTCAGTGGGATTACTTTCTGGTTTGTCTTCTTCCGGCATGTTCACCCTTCCGGCCCCGTCTGAGGGGCGCCGGAGTAGACGCCGGCGCAGCACCCCAGCCAGCCAAATGCGGGCTGGCTGGGGCCCCGCTGTCGCCGCCAGTCTACTCCCGTTTCTGGGTGAACTGAACTTTCAGATGTGTAGCTTAACTTCCGGTCTCAAACTGTCCCATTTCCGCTGACGTGGGACACACGTAAAAAACTTGCGTAGGCGGATTGCTGCTGAGCGGAACAAAGTCTTTAAGTATCCCGATGATGTGCTGAAAGAGTGACGTATTGCTATGCAACCACGCTGGTCTAAACGCCTAGCATTGGCTTCGTTGCTTTGAGGCGTGCCGCTGCGTGCCAAAAGGCTAAGTGACCTGACCGGGGATTTTTGTACCAGGTGGAATGAGAGAGAATCCACTTGACTGTCTACCCGACCAGAGCGTCACTGTTGAGTGCCGGAGAACGGGAGACTCCGGCCGAATATGGACCTCTCTGAACGCCTGAAATCACTCCCCGCAATGGATAAACCTGCTCTTTGCAAGCTCTGGAGTGAGCTGTTCAAGGAACCCATTCCTCTCGGCGTACGGCGGGAGTTGCTGGTTCGCATCCTCGCCTACCGACTGCAGGAACAAGCCTTGGGCGGCCTCAGTCCCGCCAGTCGCCGCCGCCTGCGGGAGATCGCGGCCAAGACTGAAAGCGGTAAGGCTAACGCAACTGCAGAGCCCCAGCGCATCAAGGCCGGAACTCGTCTGCTTCGCGAGTGGCAGGGCAAAAAACACATTGTGACTGCTGCCCAGACCGGCTATGACTATCAGGGCACCCAGTACGGCAGTCTGTCCGAGATCGCCCGACATATCACGGGCACTCGGTGGTCCGGGCCACTCTTTTTCGGCTTGAAAGCGGCCGGTTCGAAGCGGATTGGAGCACATAATGGCCGCTGAGACGAAGGCCATTGTTCGCTGCGCGATTTACACGCGGAAATCATCCGAGGAGGGGCTAGAGCAGTCCTTCAATTCTCTCGACGCCCAACGCGAAGCCTGTCACGCTTACATCCTGAGCCAACGCCATGAGGGCTGGCGGGTCGTGGATCGTCAATACGACGACGGCGGGTACTCCGGGGGATCGATGGAACGTCCCGGTCTAACGCGCTTGCTTCAGGATATCGATGCCGGACGGATCGACACCATCGTTGTATATAAGGTGGATCGTCTCACTCGGTCCCTCGCCGATTTCGCCAAAATGATCGAGGGCTTCGACGCCGGCAGCGTTTCCTTCGTCTCGGTTACGCAGCAATTTAATACCACCACCTCCATGGGCCGGCTCACCCTAAACATCTTGCTCTCCTTCGCTCAATTTGAGCGCGACGTAACGGGCGAGCGCATCCGCGACAAGATTGCTGCCTCCAAACGCCGGGGCATGTGGATGGGCGGGACGATCCCGCTCGGCTACGATCTCAAAGACCGCAAATTGATTGTGAATCTGGAGGAAGCTGATCGCGTGCGGGAGATTTTCAGGCTCTACCTAGAGTTAGGATGCGTCGCCAAACTCAAAACGCACCTCGACCGCAAAAACATCACGAGCAAAGTGCGAATTAGCACAGCGGGGAACAAGTCAGGCGGAGCCAGCTACTCGCGAGGTTCACTCTATGACATTCTGCAAAATCGCATTTACCTCGGCGAGATCACCCACCGCGACGAATCATTCGCCGGTCAGCACCAGGCCATCGTTGCACAGGAGCTTTGGGACAAGGTTCAGGCTCGTCTGGCTGCCAACAATCAGGCACGGCGGAACGGAAGCAGTGCAAAATGCCCAAGCCTGCTTTCAGCCCTGATCTATGACGAGCTGGGGAATCGCTTCACGCCGTCGCATGCAGTCAAGAATGGAAAACGGTATCGCTACTATGTTTCCCAGGCTGCCATTCACCACCGGACTGGAGCGAAGGGGCCGAGCAGAATTCCAGCCCACGATATTGAGGATCTGGTGTGTCGGAGGCTGCGGACGCTCTTGGGGGCACCGAACGAGTTGCTCAAGCTTGTTACTTCACTCACGGACGAAGGTATGGATTCCCAAGCTGTTATCGGCGCTGGCCAAGCGCTTTCAAGTGCATGGGAATCCGAGTCTTCAGTATCAATACGTGAATTCCTCCATGACGTTGTTGCGCGCGTTGTGGTACTTGAGACAGGTATCCAGGTTCTGGTCAGAACGGGAGCACTGATCCGAGAACTATTGCGTGACCCAGGTTCACCGCGTAACGTGAAAGTCCGCAAGATCCTCGCAGCAGACAAAGCCGAGGATCTTATCACCCTCGATATTGACACCAGACTGAAACGCTGCGGCGGTGAAGTTCGGTTGGTTTTTCCTGCCGATTCGACGGGTGAAACGAAAACGTGCCCACGCCGTTTACCTTCTCTAATCAAGGCAATTGCACGAGCTCACGACTGGTATGAGAAGATCGTCGCCGGTGGAATGACGGGGCGCCGCTCGATCGGGAAAGCAACTGGACTCGACGAACGGTATGTTGCGCAAATTCTCCATGCGGCATTCCTGGCTCCCGACATCGTAGATGCGATCTTGGATGGTCAGCAGCCTGTAGATCTCACAATGGAGAAGCTTAGGAAACGACCGCCGGCTGACTGGCAAGAACAGCGGATGCGGCTCGGATTCAATAGTTAGGGGAAGCGGTGTTCGTCGTATCGTGGTGTCTAATTTGCTCGACGACTCGAGCACCTGGTTCGGGACTAACTGCAGCACTCCTGATTTCAACAATTTACAAGCAAATTTGGGTCTG
>Ga0137403_10005613_pt1 | contig 14513 bp, 12 predicted proteins | sample CZOMad2_1_16fung_FD_122057 | JGI IMG/M metagenome (GOLD analysis project Ga0137403, IMG submission 122057) | Vadose zone soil fungal communities from Angelo Coast Range Reserve, California, USA - CZOMad2_1_16fungal (Hybrid Assembly) | ecosystem: Environmental > Terrestrial > Soil > Vadose zone... | reverse complement strand
CGCGGGACCATCACCAGGTCGGGAAGGTTGCTTGACCAGGCGCCGTTGAATGCTTCCTCCCGCCGCATCACGCGCTCAAACACCGGCTCGCCATCCTCAGGAGAAGTCAGTCGCAACAGCGCGGTCCGAGCTTCTTCGATCACGCTTTCGAATTCCCTCTCACTCACGACGCCTTCGCTTTCGCGGCCCGCCAGATTGATCCACACTCCCTTGTCTTGAGCAAAGAAGGCGCGTGTTCGTGCCCAGTCCATCTCATCAAGAAACGCGCTTCCGTATTCCACTTTCCTATCGAGCACGTTTCCTTCTGGAACGCCGGGCGAAAACCGCCGCGCGACTTTTGCCTTGAACGTTCTGACTCGGGCGATGCTCTTGCGCGAAGCGGGCGATTTGAATGCGAGGAGTCCCACAGAAGCCAGAAGCTCGTTGACTCGAACTTCAAGCAGCTCCGAGCAAAACCCATGATCAGACACGACGAACACGCGCGAGTCCGCTGGCAGTTGTTCGATGAGCCGGCCCACCGCTGAATCGAGCCGTTGATACACCTCGTGAATAAACTCGCGAAACTCGCGGGGCGTGTTGGGGTCGTGCCGGGGATGTTTTGGATCCATGTCGGCCCAGTAGTCGTGCTGCGCCCGATCCAGCACCGAGAAGACCACCATCAGGAAATCCCACTCGCCTCGCTGCATCAGGAACTTGATAGCCCGTTCGCGGACCTCGATCGCCCGTCGAAACTCCTTCGCTCGAGCGTGCTTGTCAGGGATTCGATCGGGCTCGATCACGTAATTAGGAAACTCGGCGAGCAGTTCAGTTTTGAGCGAAGCTGGATGCGTAAACGCGGAACCCCGGCCAGGCGTGAGCATTCCGGTGACCATCAGCCCGTTGATCGGTTCGGGCGGATATGTGGTTGGAACGTTGAGCACAATCGAGCGCCCGCCGTGTTCGGTCAAGATATCCCAGACCGGCCGCGTCATTATGTCGCGCCCGCTCATCGCCCGAACGGTGTACTTCGAAGGATTCTTGATGAACGGCGAGAAGACTCCGTGCATGCCTTCGCTGGTGCCGGTGGTGCAGCTGGCCCAACCGGGAAAGCTGTTAGGCAGGATAGTCGAACGAAGCGGCGCGCTCACGCCTTCGCGCATGAGCCGCGATAGAACCGGCATGCCTCCCGCGCTCACAAGCGGCTTGATTATGTCGAACGTCGCGCCGTCCAGTCCGATGATTACGGTCTTCATTCTTGGTTATTAGGTCTCAATTGAACCCGGAGCGTTTATTCGCAACCACAAAGGCACAAAGACAATAAGACAGAACATCTTCGCGACTTTCGTGCCTTGGTGTTTGTGTTTTGTCGTCTACACATAGCCCGGCGCTTCAAGCCGGCGGGTTACTTCTTCTTCATCCGCTTTGCTGTGGCGGCTCGGCAGGGGTCCAACCAATGACATCTTTTCCAGCTTCGCGATGATCCGCGCTGCGCTTTCTTCTGGCGTTTCGGTGTCGGTTTCGACGATTACTTCCGCAGCGAGCGGCGATTCGTATGGATCATCCACGCCGGTGAAGTTCTTGATCTCACCCGCGAGAGCCTTCTTGTAGAGGCCCTTCACGTCGCGCTCGGCCAACACCTCGATTGGGCACTTCACATAAACCTCGACAAAGGAGCCGATGTCGCGTCGCAGTTCGTCGCGAACTTCGCGATACGGGGAGATCGCCGCGGCTATCGCCACCACGTCGTTGCGAGTCAGCAGATTGCAAACGAAGCCTATCCGTCGAATGTTTGTGTCGCGATCCTCTTTCGAGAACCCGAGTCCTTTTGAAAGATTAGTCCGGATGACGTCGCCGTCCAGAACTTCTACCTTGTGACCGCGCGCGCTCAATTCGGTTTCCACCAGTCTCGCCAGCGTCGTCTTTCCGGCGCCCGAAAGCCCCGTAAACCACAACGTAAACCCCTTTTGTTCCATCTCTTCTCCAATCTGTTTGATAGTTTGTCCATTCTATTGCGAAAAGCTCCGATTGCGCAAAGGAGCGATTATACATACTCCGTTCGCCTTGACACGACTCCGCTCGAAAGTTAATAATCGCGGCGCTTCAACGACCTATTTCCGGTCTGCCAGCGTTTTCATTTAAGCTGCCTACTGGTTCAGAGTTCTGCCCAGCGGGGCTTTCATCCAGGACCGAAGAGGGGAACGCAATCCGATGCGGAGCAAGCAAGCCGATCAGCCGAGCGTCAATCTTATGACGTTCAGAGGGCTGTTTCGCGTCAAGCCGCTCGATGCGATCCTCGAAGATGCCGAGGAGCCCGAGCATCAACTGAAGCGCGCGCTTGGCCCCGTACAACTCACACTTTTTGGCGTAGGCGCGATTATTGGCGCTGGAATCTTCGCTACGATCGGCACGGCGGCCGCCGGCGACGCGAACCGGCTCGGCGCGGGACCCGCGCTGATGGTCTCGTTCGTTATCACCGCCATCGTCTGCGCGTTTACCGCTCTGTGCTATGCCGAATTCGCGTCGATGGTCCCGATCTCCGGCTCCGCCTACACGTATTCTTACGCGACGCTCGGCGAAGTCATCGCCTGGATTATCGGTTGGGACTTGATCATCGAATACGCGGTCGGCAACATCGCAGTCGCGATAAGCTGGGCGAATTATTTCAAAACGCTGGTTGCGGGTATTCACATTCCAGGAATCGCGCCTCATGGCATCATCATTCCTGACTGGATCTCGATGGACTATCGGACCGCCGCAAAGGTGCCGGGGGTCTACGAAAGCGCGCCGCACATCTTCGGCAAGCCGATAATCTTCAACGTGCTGGCGGTGGCGATCGTCACACTCATCACGATTGTACTGATCTGGGGTATACGCGAGAGCGCCCGGTTCAACGCCGTGATGGTCGGAATTAAGATTCTCGTGCTTACGTTTTTCATCGTGGTCGGATTCACCTACGTTCAACCAGCGAACTGGACGCCGTTTAGCCCGAATGGATTTGCCGGCATTAGCGCCGGCGCGGCCATAGTGTTTTTTGCATATATAGGCTTCGACGCAGTCTCGACGGTCGCGGAGGAAACCAGGAACCCCAGGCGCAACTTGCCAATAGGGATCATCGCTTCGTTGATCATATGCACTATCTTTTACGCGGTGGTCGCCTGCGTCTTTACTGGCCTGATCTCGTACCCCGACTTGAAGGCGAAGCTGGCAACCGAGCAAGCCGAACCGTTGACGATGGCCTTACAACATGTGGGCCAGCAGTTCAACACCGATCTCGGATGGGCAATTGGAATTGTGGCGTTTGGATCGGTGATCGCGCACACAGCGGTGCTGCTTGTCTTTCAACTGGGTCAGCCACGCATCTTCTTCTCGATGGCCCGTGACGGGTTGTTGCCAAAAGTCTTCTATAAGGTTCACCCGAGATTCAACACTCCGCACATCTCGACGATACTGACCGGCGTCTTCGTCGCCTCGTTCGCGGCGGTTGCGAGCATCGACGAAATGGTCGACCTCACCAACATCGGGACGCTGTTTGCATTCATCCTTGTCTGCGCCGGGATAATCGTCTTGCGAGTCAAGGACCCGGCGCGGCACCGTCCGTTCCGAGTGCCCTTCGGCTTAGTCATTCCGATACTCGGCATCATCTCGTGTCTTTATCTGATCTACTATTTGCCGCCGACTTCGTGGCTTCGGTTCGCCGCGTGGTTGAATTTTGGGTTCGTCATTTATGTTGGCTACGGCGCCATCCATAGCCGCTTGACCGGCCGCCACCACGCTGAGCGGCCGGCGGAACACGATGCGCGCACGGCCTACACAGGGACATGGCTTGCGATCATTGGCGTTGCGCTGCTCGTTTTCATGCGAGGCTTCGACGTGTGGCTGGACGCCCTCAAGACGCGTGAAGAAATGGCCGGCTTTTCGAAGATGGCTTCTGCGCTTGGCGACGTGTTTCGCTCAGCGCCCTGGCTTGAGGTGTCGTGGTTCTTGATCGTCCCGCTGGCGTTGAATGCATTCGTGCTTTGCCCAATCATAATAACGCGGGCGTTAAGGGCAGGTCGCGAAGGCGGGAACGAGGGACAGACGGGCATCACGTCTTCGAGCTTGATCGTCGCCATCGTTCTTTTGGCGGCGACGGTAATCTACTTCATCCTGCTGGCGAAGCACGCTGGTTAGGACGACTTCTGTCCGACAAACTTCAGTTTGTCGTGACTCTCGGCGTATGCGCTCTTATTGTAAGCAGACGACAAACTGAAGTTTGTCGGACAGTCTTCGGAGGGAACCACAATGGCGGAAGCGGCCGTCGCAGTCGAAGAGAAAACCGGATTTGTTCGCGGGCTCGGACTGCTGGACTCAACGACGATCGTCGCCGGTTCGATGATCGGCTCAGGCATCTTCATCGTGTCGGCTGAGATGTCGCGGCAAGTCGGCTCGCCGGGCTGGCTTCTTGTCGCATGGGTCGTTACCGGCTTGCTGACGGTGATCGGGGCGCTCAGCTACGGCGAGCTTGCGGCGATGATGCCAAAGGCGGGCGGCCAATACGTCTATCTGCGCGAGGCATTCTCGCCGATGTGGGGTTTCCTCTACGGCTGGACGCTTTTCATGGTGATCCAAACCGGCACGATCGCGGCCGTCGCGGTTGGATTCGCAAGGTACTTTGGGGTGCTGTGGCCGACGCTTTCCGAAAGCAACTACATTGTGAAACCGATCCATCTAGGCTCGAGCTACGCGATTTCGCTTTCGACGGCGCAGTTGGTTGGGTTGTTGATGATTGTGCTGCTGACGTGGATGAACACTCGCGGATTGAAACTCGGCAAGTTCGTTCAGAACGTTTTCACGATAACCAAGACCGGCGCGTTGATCGCACTGATCGTCCTCGGCGTTGTAGTTGGTTGGAACGCGACCGCGGCGAGCGGCAACTTCGGGGACCTTTGGACGGTTCGTGGCAAGCTTGATGCAGTCGGGCCGCGCGGCTTGACCGCGATCACCACGTTTGGACTGTTTGTCGGAATCTGCGTTTCTCAGACGAATTCGCTTTTCTCCGCAGATGCGTGGAACAACATCACGTTCACCGCCGGAGAAGTCAAAAATCCACGACGCAACATTCCTTTGTCGCTGGCATTCGGGACGATCCTGGTTATAGCTCTGTACCTGCTTGCCAATGTCGCTTATCTGGTAACGCTGCCGTTCGAAACGATTCAAACTGTGCCGAGTGACCGCGTGGCTTCGGCTACCGCCAACGTGATCTTCCCGGGCGCTGGCGCAACGATAATGGCGGTCTTCATAATGGTCTCGACGTTTGGCTGCAACAACGGCTTGATTCTGGCTGGCGCGCGAGCCTACTGGGCGATGGCGCGCGACGGACTGTTCTTCAAGCCGGCCGGTGAGCTAAACAACAAGCACGTTCCGGCGTGGGGCCTGGTAATTCAAGGAATATGGGCGGCCGTGCTCGTGCTGCCGCGAACGATCACGGGCACAAACCAGGCGACCGGCGAGACGACCTACGGCAACTTGTACGGGAACCTGTTGACCTATGTGATATCGGCGGCGTTAATCTTCTATATACTCACGATAGCGGGAATCTTCAGATTGCGTCAGAAGCGCCCTGATATCGAGCGACCCTATCGGGCATTCGGCTATCCCATAGTTCCGGCGTTGTACATTGTCGGCGCCGCGGTGGTTCTTGCAGTGCTGTTCAAGTACCAGTGGCCGCTTACGTGGCCGGGTTTGATCATCATTGCAACTGGCATCCCGGTTTATTTCATCTGGCGAAAAGTAGGCGTGCCGTCGCCGGAGCAAGACACATAGCTACGTGGCAGCGGATGAACCTTGGGTTCTAAGTTTGAATCTTGATGCTCGCACTCTTTTAGCATCGCGTTTCAAGACTTCGAACTCAACATTGGAAATCAAACAAGTCACTCGCGGAGGATCTACGAAATGGCTAGTCAACTTTGGGCAAGAAAACCGCTCAGTCTGTTGTTGGAGGAAATGGTAGGCGACCACCGTTTGCGCCGCGTACTGGGCCCTGTTCAACTCTCGGCCCTTGGAGTCGGCGCGATCATCGGCACCGGCATCTTCATCCTGACGGGCGAAGCTGCGCACGACAGAACCGGGCCGGCGCTTATGCTCTCTTTCGTCGTCGCGGGCTTTGCGTGTGTGTTCGCAGCGCTGTGCTACGCCGAGTTTGCGTCGATGGTGCCTGTAGCCGGTTCCGCTTACACCTATGCTTATGCGACGCTTGGCGAACTGTTCGCCTGGATTATCGGTTGGGATCTGATCCTCGAATACGCGGTCGGCTCGGCGACGGTTGCGCACGGATGGTCGGCGCACTTTCAGGAGTTCATTCCGCTATTCGGTCTCGACAAATACTTGCCTGCTGTTCTTTCGAAGGGGCCGTTCGACTATTGCGTAACCGTGTCAAAGGATTGCCCACACACGGGGTTCATCGCAACCGGGGCATACTTCGACCTGCCCGCGATTCTGGTCACATTCATTCTCACCATAATCCTGGTCAAGGGCATAAAGGAGAGCGCAACCTTCAATGCCGTGATGGTGGCTATCAAGCTCATCATCGTGTTGATGGTGATCGGCATCGGAGTCTTCTACATCAATCCCGCCAACTGGAAGCCGTTCGCTCCATTTGGTTACACGGGGATTAGCTTCTTTGGTAAAACGTTGTTTGGCCAGACGGCGGCCACTGGACAGCCGATAGGAATGTTCGCCGGCGCGGCGATCATCTTCTTCGCTTACATCGGATTCGACTCGGTTTCGGTCCACTCCGAGGAAGCAAAGAAGCCTGCCCGCGACGTGCCGATTGGCATCATTTCCTCCCTGATTATCTGCACGATTCTTTACATCGCCGTCTCAGCAGTGCTGACAGGAATGGTTCCAACCAACTTAATTGATAAGAATGCAGGCGTGGTGAAGGCGTTCCAATATGTCGGTTTGACCTGGATGCAATACCTGGTGGCTGCGGGCGCGATGACCGGCATCACCTCTGTGCTTCTTGTGATGATGCTCAGCCAGCCGCGCGTGATGCTGGCGCTGGCCCGCGATGGCCTTGTGCCAAAGGGGTTCTTCGGCGCCATTCATCCGAAGTTCCGCACGCCCTGGAAGTCAACAATTCTTACCGGTCTCTTCGTCGCGTCGATGGCGGGATTCCTGCCGCTCACCCTTTTGGCCGAGATGACCAACATCGGCACCTTGTTCGCCTTCGTGATCGTTTGCGCCGCGGTGCTCGTCATGCGTAAAACGAATCCCGATGCGAATCGTCCCTTCCGCGCGCCATTCGTACCGCTCACCCCGATCCTCGGCATACTCATGTGCTTGCTGTTGATGTTCTCGCTGCCCGCGGAAAACTGGTGGCGGCTGATCATCTGGCTGTTGATAGGGTTCGTGATTTACTTCGCATACGGCCGCAAACATAGCGTTATGAGGCACTACCTCGCGCACGAAATCGCCTCACACGGCATCTCACCTGCCGGCGCCCTGGCCACCGATGTAGACCTCAAGGAGCGAGTATCACCCGACAAGAAGGATTGAACGAATAACAATCGCGTGATGAGAAACAAGCGCGGGTAGAGTCGGGGGCATCCGATTCTACCCGCGCCTTTTATTTGTTATCGCAGTTTGTCTCTCCCGCGCCGCGAGAGGAGGGTGACAACAAATAGAAGTGGGCGCGGGCTGAGTTTGCATCGCGGAACACACGCTACTTTGGCATGCTCGTGGTCGGGAAGCAGGGTGACAACAAATTGAAGTGGGCGTGGGCTGAGTTTGGCGGAACACACGCTACTTTGGCATGCTCGTGGTCGGGAAGGGTGGCTTGCCCACGCTGTCTTCCTTGGCGAAGTAATCGGGCGGGGGCAAGCCACCCTTCCCGACCACAAGCATGCCAAGCGACGGGTTATTCCGGAGCCACCCGACCACAAGCATGCCAAGCGACGGGGTTATTCCGGAGCCACGCTTACCGACCGCGCTCATGCCACTGGTTCTGGTCTTCAGCCATTTAAGCCTTCACCCTGTTACCATCGATCCTCAAACGGTGGTTTCGTTGACGCGCTTCCTTTTGGAAAGCTAGAATGATCCTCACGTTTCGATCATTCGTTCTTCGTGGGGATGTGGCGGAACTGGCAGACGCGAAGGTCTCAAAAACCTTTAAGGGTAACCTTGTGTGGGTTCGATTCCCACCATCCCCACCAGAATCAGTTGTCAGTGGCCAGTGATCTGTTGTCAGTAGGCGGTTCTTTCCGAATCACTGGCCACTGATCACTGACCACTGACTATGAAGAAAGCCGAAATCTCTTTCGATTCAATCCCTCGCTCCGCTATCTCAAACACGACTCTGAAGATTTGCCTCAAGTGCGCCTTCGACCTGTTCACAAAGCAGCTCAAGCTCACGCCGCGCACTGCGTACTCGGAACTCAAAAAGCACATCCCCGAAGAAGCCGATATCACCGGCGCTGCAACATCGCGCCCCCACTTCTTCGACGCGCCCGGCGTCGATCACTGCCCTTATTGTAACGGCGCGAAGCGCTGGTTCGCGGAATTTCATGCGATTCGCATCGACGCACATACTTCATTTGAAAAGGAACGAAAGAAGCTTTGGGCCGCACTTAAAAAGCAGTCAGATCGATACACGCTATGGAGACCAGAGCGGACCCAGATGCAAATCTTCTCGGAGTGGCTCGAGCGATTGAACCGCAGCCTCAACTTTGAGGATGATCACTGGCTGCTCGAAGCCGCGATCTCACACATCAAGCGCTCCGCGCCCTCGAATGATTGGGACAAGGTACTTTCGGCCGGGGTGCGAAGAGTCCAGCTCTCGCGCCAGGTGGAAGACGCGTGGCGCTACGAAGATGGATGGCTGTATGTCTCGCCTGCCTTGTACGGCGACGTGATTATGGTTCAGCACCTGATCTCACGCTCGCATCAGCACGGCGGTCGGACGTTCGAGGGAAGACTGACGTTTCAGGAACTCATCAGGCGGCTGCGCAGAATTGGTTATTTCGAGGCGAAGGGAATCGATGCGAACGACGCTTATGAGGAGTTCGAATACGCGATTGGCAAGCTGGTTGATTCGGGACCCGGCGCCGTGTACTATGCCGTTGACCGCAAGGACTACTTGGACAAACTCAAATCCGTTTACGAGAAGAAGCGAGCGAAATGAATATCAAAACGCCTTTGCTCATCACTGTAATAGCACTGATAATCGCAGTGCCGATCGCCGCGCAGGACGCGGGCGCGTCAGGCTTCGTGATCTCACTCAAGAACGGCAGCACAATTCGCGGTCGCACGCTGTCGCGCGACGACACGACCGGCAAGCTTCGCCTGGCGATGACCGAAGCCGGCGGCGAAGCGAAGAGCTACGCGGTCATCTCGCCCGACGATACGACGGAGATTCGCTCGTCGGCCAGCGATAGCGACTCGATTCGCATAAGGCTCAAGGGCGGCAGCGATCTCAGGTGCAAAGAGTTTTCGCTGAACGGTGATTCGGTTGCGGTGAAGTTGGGCTCGGCAAGCAAGGTCGAGGTCAGATGGACTGATATCGAGTCGATCAGTTTCGCGCAGTGAACCTCGAGGATCGAGGATTGAGGATCGAGAATCGCCAATCTAATCCTCGATCTTCCATCGTCTATCCGCTATCGTCTATCCTCTTATTCTCACCAGTCCTTCATTCAACTCATCCCACGCCAGCTTCACGTGTTCGCGCGTCGTGCGAATGTTTCCTATCGCAAGCCGCAACGTCAGCTTCCCGGCTAGCTTCGTGTGAGAAAGATATACCCTTCCCCTCCTGTTCACCTCGTCCATTAAACGTTCGTTCAAAGTATCCAAATCAGCTTCGTCAGACAAGCTTTTCGGATGCGCCCTGAAGCACACAACGCTGAACGGAACCGGCGCGAGCCGCTCGAAGTCATCGCTTTGATCAACACAACCGGCGAACTCGCGAGCCAGCGCGATCTGAAGCCGAAGGCGATCTTGCAGACCCTCGACGCCGAAGTAGCGCATTACGAACCAGAACTTCAACGCGCGGAACCGGCGTCCAAGCTGCGGCCCGTAGTCCATGAAGTTCTTGACCTCTTCACCCTCCCCCGTGCGCAGGTACTCCGGCACCAGGCTGAAAGCGCCGCGAAGCACGTTCATTTTTCGACAGTAGAGCACGCTAAGATCGACCGGAACAAACAAACCCTTGTGCGGGTTCACCACCAACGAGTCGGCGCGGTCGCTTCCTTCCAGAACCCATCGCATCTCGGGCACCACTGCGGCTGAACCGCCATAAGCCGCGTCCACATGCAGCCATAAGCCTTCGCGCCCGCAGATATCCGCGATCGCCGGCACGGGATCGATGCTGGTAGTCGATGTCGTTCCTGTCGTTGCAACAACACAGAAGGGCTGCCAGCCGTTTGCTCGATCTTCCTGAATCGCTTGCTCAAGCGCTCTTGAATCCATTCGGTACTCGCCGTCGCTTGGGATCTTGCGCAGACCGGCTTGTCCGATGCCGAGCGTGATCGCCGACTTGTCGACCGATGAGTGCACGTGTTCGGACGCGTACATCCGAAGCTTCGCGCCCGTCGCTCCAAGGCCCTGCTCCCGCACTTGCAGGCCCGCCGCTTCGCGAGCGGCGGCGATCGCGCAGAGAGTCGAGATCGAAGCTGTGTCGTAGATCACACCTTTGAACTCATCCGGCAGCCCGATCATCTGTCGCAACCACTCCAGCGTGACCTCCTCAAGCTCGGTTGCCGAAGGCGAAGTGCGCCAAAGCATTGCGTTGACGTTGAACGCGGCGCTCAGCATCTCGCCAAGTATCCCGGGCGCGGACCCGCTGGTCGCGAAATAAGCGAAGAACCCTGGATGATTCCAATGCGTCATACCGGGAACGATCACGCGATCCAGATCGGCGAGCATCGCTTCCATCGTCTCGCCACGTTCAGGCGCCTTCGAAGGCAAGGCTTCTTTCAATTGATCAGGTTTATTCTGTGAGAGGACAGGATAGCGTTCAGGATGAGAGAGATAGTCTGCGATCCACTCGACCACCTGATGGCCGTAACGCCGAAAATCCTCGGCGCTCATATCGCCGAGCGACGCTGGTTGTGATTCCAGTTCGTGTGGCTTCGTCACGCAGCCAGCCTCACATAATCCGCCCGGCGTTTAACGGGAGTGAAGCCCTCGACGAAGATCGCCTCCCGAAGCATCATTTCAGTCGCCCGATGATTGGCGCCCGCCGGTGTGATCACGTTCTCTTCAATCATCGTACTGCCAAGATCATTCGCGCCGTAGTGCAAACCTTGTCGTCCAACGTCCAGCCCTTGAGTCAACCACGACGCCTGAACGTTGGGTATGTTGTCCAGGTACAGCCTGCCTATCGCGAGCCATCTCAAATACTCATCGCCGGGGATCCGATCGGGGAAGCGCTTGCCGATTGGCGTGTTGTCCGGTTGAAGGGTCCACGGAATAAAAGAGACGAATCCGGGATTGCGGTCTTGAAGTTCGCGCAATCTTTGGAAATGCATCAGCCGGTGGTCGCGTGTCTCACCCATGCCAAACATCATCGTGGCTGTGGTCGGTATGCCCAGCGTGTGCGCCACGTCCATCACGTTCAGCCATTCCTCGGTGTTGCAGTGAGTCCGCCGCTTTCGGCGAATCTCGTCGACCAGGATCTCACCACCACCGCCCGGTATCGAATCAAGCCCCGCTTCACGAAGCTCACGAAGCAAGCCTTCTACGCCAAGGCCGGTGATCTTCGCCAGGTGATCAAGCTCCGGGGGCGAGAAGCAATGTAGATGAATCTTGTATCGACTCTTCAGCTCGCGTAAGAGTCCGGTGTAATAGACAAGCGGAAGGTCAGGGTGCAGGCCCCCCTGCATCAGCACCCCGCTGCCGCCCAGTTCGATCATCTCTTCGACCTTGCGGAATATCTCGTCGTAGCTGTGAACGTAGCCCTCGGGCGAGCCCGGCTTGCGATAGAACGCGCAGAAGGTGCACACCGACACGCAGACGTTTGAATAGTTCACGTTCCGATCAACAATGTAGGTCACGGCATTGTCAGGATGAAGCTCCGTTCGGAGTTCATCCGCCAGATGCCCGAGTTCCTCAGTCGGAGCCAGGTCCTCGACCGTCTTCCATTCTTCAAAAGTAAGCCGTTCTCGCGCCTCGATGCGGGCAAGCAAATCGCTAACTTCGGTTCTCTCCAGGGTGTCTTCCATAGCAAGCCTCGCCGGGATTATAGCCAAGGAGGTCAGAAATCAGAAGTCAGAGGTCAGAAGTTTGCCTTTCAGCGCCCCCTGTGATAAACGTTAAGGCAGCGTCGCACTCCCGTTTTGCCGCGCCGGGAAACCGCTGTCTCTCGCGAATATTAACTATTGAGAACCGTCACGCCGATGGACGCTTACACCAAGGTTCAAAATCTCTCCCTGATAGTGCAACCCGGCGATAGCTTTTTCCCAATCGTCGATGCGATAGACAGCGCCACAACCAGCATCAAGATGACGATCTTTCGAATGAACGATCCCATCGTGCGCGAGGCTATGACCTACGCCGTGTCTCGCGGAGTCAAGGTGCAGGCCCTTGTTGCTCCTGCATCGAAGGGCTGGACCAAGCGCAACAAAAGGCTTTCCGAAGAGCTGGCAAAGGTCGGCATCGAGGTCACCGTCCCCAGGGCCCGCAAGGAAAAGATCAAACGGTATCACTACAAGATCATGACCATCGACAACCAGACATCGTTGATCTTGACCTTCAATCCAACTCAGAAGAACCTTCACTATGCGCGCGACTTCGGATTGCTGATAAGAGATCAGGAGATAGCAACTGAGTTGAGCCGTCTGTTTGATGCGGACTGGTCGGGAGAGAGCTTTAAGCCGAAAGACCTGCCGTTGCTGATCAGCCCGTACAATAGCCGGCAGAAGATGCTCGAGCTGCTAGGTTCCGCGGAACGGACGATTCGAATACTTGATGCGAAGGTCGAAGACCAGCAAGCTATCGGGCTGCTGTTGCGCAAGGCATCGGTCGGATGCAGTATAAAGATAATCAGCGAGGATACGTCCTACCACGAGGTCGTGCCGAACTATCACGTGCGCAAGCTCGCTCGTTACAAGCTGCACGCGAAGTGCGTCGTGGTGGATGGCAGCAGGTTCTTCATTGGCAGTCAGAACATTCGCCCGGTGAGCCTGGACCGCCGCCGTGAAGTCGGCTTGATCGTGGAAGACGACGCGATGGCGCGAAAGATTGAACGCGTGTTCGACGAAGACTGGGAGAACGCTACCGATATGCGAACCGTGACGGAAGGCAGTGCGGCGTGAGCGTGAAACGTGATACGTGACCCGTGACCGGACCAACGAAGCACGCATCACGTTTCACGTTTCACGTTTCACTCATCACGTTTCACGCATCACGTTTCACGCATCACTCATATGACTTGTCTTCGATGTCGAACTAAAATGATCGAGAAAAGGCGCAGCTATCATAAGCAGCGCAAATGGGTTTGTTCGAAATGCGGCGCGGTGCGTATGCAAGCTCAGAAGCCGCGGCCGGCAAAACTCAATCGAGGTGCTCAAGCATGAACAAAGGTCATCGGACGGACTTCAAAAAAGGTGACGAGGTGAGCTACTCCATGCCGGCCGGGGTACACTACGGCTCTGTCACCCGGGTGCTCGGCACGGATGAGTCGGCTGCCGTCGAAATTGAATTCGAAGACGGCCGAAAGGAAATCAAGAAGGTGAAAGACCGCGCGTTGAGCCTGCTGAGGCGAGCAAGCGGAGTCAGCGAAGTGGAAGAGAGCCACAAAGATCGCGAACGCTTGCATGACACTGAGATCGAGCGACTCTTCCGTAGCGAGCAACGAAAGCGCTAAGTGTTCAAAAGATCGGTTTCTGGTTCTTAGTTTCTGGTTTCTAGTTTCTGGTTTCTAGTTCCTGGGTCTGGGTTCAACCGAACTTGTAATCCTGTAACGCGAACGAAACTCAGAACCAAAAACCAGGAACCAGAAACTAGAAACCAGGAACCAGAAACGAAGTACCTGGGACCGCCAATGATCAGAAACAGCTCATTCCATCACCTCGAGGTTCCGTGCAACGACCTCGAGCTTGCTGAGCGGTTCTATGTGATCGTATTCGGTGCGCGCGTTTATTTGCGCCGTGACGCCTCGCGACGCGCTGATGTTCCTGCGACGGGAACGATCTCAGAAGCAGAAGAACGCGGGTTTCAGATTGACGGCACGTATTTGAAGATCGGCGAAGGATTCAGGATCGGATTCTTGAAGCGCCAGCACGACCACGCTCAGCGTGAGATCGACCACCTCGCATTCACCATCGACGATGAAGACCTCGCGGCTTTGGGGCGGCGCCTGACTGAGTACAAGATCGAAGTGATCGATCAAACCGTCGACCGGATGATAATCCGCGATCCGTTTGGAATGATGCTGGAGCTGTGGCCCAGATCAGTATTGCAGAGGATGGGGTTGCTCTGAGCAACAGCCGGCTAATGAATAAGTCGCGCGATTAGCTGCGACAACGGGCTATCGTGGAGGCTGACCGGATGATAAACAACCA
>Ga0137403_10005610_pt1 | contig 14516 bp, 9 predicted proteins | sample CZOMad2_1_16fung_FD_122057 | JGI IMG/M metagenome (GOLD analysis project Ga0137403, IMG submission 122057) | Vadose zone soil fungal communities from Angelo Coast Range Reserve, California, USA - CZOMad2_1_16fungal (Hybrid Assembly) | ecosystem: Environmental > Terrestrial > Soil > Vadose zone... | reverse complement strand
GCCCTCGAAGGCGAGCGCAAGCAGGTCACCGTGCTGTTCGCCGACCTGAAGGGGTCGATGGAGTTGCTGGCCGACCGCGACCCGGAGGAGGCCCGCCAGCTCCTCGACCCAGTGTTGGAACGCCTGATGGACGGCGTCCATCGCTACGAAGGGACCGTGAACCAAGTGATGGGCGATGGCATTATGGCCCTCTTTGGCGCGCCACTGGCCCACGAGGACCATGCGATGCGGGCCTGCTATGCGGCCGTGTGGATGCAGGATGCCATCGGACGGTATGCGGAGGAGCTCCGGCGGCGCCAGGGGCTCGATGTACAAATCCGGGTCGGGCTCAATTCCGGGGAAGTCGTTGTCCGGTCTATCGGCAGTGACCTCCACATGGACTACACGGCGGTGGGCCAGACGACCCATTTGGCGGCGCGCATGGAGCAGCTTGCACGCCCCGGGACGACCCTTATGACCGCCTATACGCTTCGCCTGGCCGAGGGGTATGTCGAGGTCACCTCGTTGGGACCGGTGCCGGTGAAGGGGCTGAAAAATCCCCTTGAGATCTACGAACTCATGCGGGCCAGACCGCTGCGGTCTCGCCTGCGCGCGGCAGCCGCCCATGGGCTTACCCGATTTGTCGGGCGTGAGGTCGAGATCGAGCAGCTTCGACGCGCCCTTGAACGCGCCAATGGCGGGCACGGACAAGTCGTGGCCGTCATTGGGGAGCCGGGCGTGGGGAAATCCCGCCTCTTCTACGAGTTCATCCATTCCCACCGGACTCGGGGGTGGTTAGTCCTCGAGAGCTTCTCGGTTTCTTATGGGAAGGCGACGGCATACCTCCCGGTTCTCGACCTCCTCAAGACCTACTTCCAGATTGCAGACCGCGATGAGACACGCACCATCCGCGCCAAAGTGACCGGCCATGTCTTAACGCTCGACGAGACCCTCCGGGATACCATCCCGGCCCTGCTGGCATTGCTGGAAGCGCTCCCCGAGGAGAGCCCCTTTCAGGCCCTTGATCCCTCCCAACGCCGCCAGCGGATGCTGGATGCGCTCAAACGCCTGATGTTGCGGGAGAGTCAGGTCCAGCCTCTGGCGCTGGTCTTTGAGAACCTCCATTGGATCGATTCCGAGACGCAGGCTTTCTTGGACAGCCTGATCGAGAGTCTCCCGACGGCCCGGCTCCTTGTCCTTGTCAATTATCGCCCGGAATATCAACATGGATGGGGGAACAAAACGTACTACACCCAACTCCGGCTCGATCCACTGCCCCTTGAGAGCGCGGAGGAACTCTTGCGCGCTCTGCTCGGAGACGATGCCAGCCTGCAGTTACTCACGCGACTCTTAATTGACCGCACGGCGGGGAACCCCTTCTTTTTGGAAGAGAGCGTCCGCGCGTTGGTCGAAACACGGGTATTGGCCGGTGAGCGCGGGGCCTATCGTCAGGTCCAGCCGCTCCAGACGATTCAAGTGCCGGCCACCGTACAGGCCGTGCTGGCGGCGCGCATCGATCGGCTGCCACCGGAGGAGAAACGCCTGCTCCAGACCGCGGCAGTCATTGGCACAGATGTTCCCCTCCCCCTTCTCCAGGCAGTCGCCGAGGTGCCCGAGGCGGAGCTGCGCCGGAGCCTCACCCACCTGCAGGCGGCCGAGTTCCTCTACGAGACGCGCCTCTTCCCCGAGCTCGAATACACCTTCAAACATGCCCTGACCTACCAAGTGGCCTATGAGAGTCTGCTGCAGGAACGGCGACGGGATCTCCACACCCGGATCATGGAGGCCCTGGAGGCGCTGACCGGCGAACGGCTGAGCGAACAGGTCGAACGGCTGGCACACCATGCGTTGCGGGGCGAGGTCTGGGATAAGGCGTTAACCTATTTCCATCAGGCTGGCGACAAGGCCGCGGCACGGTCGGCCCATATCGAGGCCATCAGCCACTTAACCACCGCCTTAGGGCTCCTCAGGGGCCTCCCGGATGCCCCGCACCAGATCATGCAAGAGCTTGCGTTACAGACGACCCTGGGTCCGGCGCTGATGGCCACGAAGGGCTTTGCGGCCCCGGAAGTGGCCGATGCCTACGCGCGGGCACGGGAACTCTGTCAGCGGGTTGGAGACACCCCGCAACTCTTTCCGGTGCTGCATGGACTGTGGAGGTTTTATGTCAACCGGGCAGAGTTCCGGACCTCACGGGAGCTGGGAGAGCAACTCCTCACCTTAGCGCAAAGTGTCCGAGACCCTGCGCTCCTCCTGGAGGCTCACCGAGCATTGGGACAGACCACCTGCTGGCTGGGAGAGATGGTCTCAACTTGCGCACACATGGAGCAGTGCATGGCCCTGTATGATTTCCAGCAACACCGCGCCCATACCATTCTGTATGGGCAGGACCCTGGAGTCGTGTGTCACTCCTTTGCGGCTTGGGCCCTATGGGTGCTCGGCTACCCAGACCAAGCCCAGCAGCGAATCGATGAGGCGCTGACCCTCGCTCAGGAGCTGGCCCACCCATTCAGCCTGGTGTATGCTCTGACGTGCGCCGCCATCGTCCATGGGTTCCTCCGCGAAGGGCAAGCGACCCAAAAGCGGGCCGAAGAGGTGGTAGTGCTCGCGCGCGAACAGGGGTTTCCGTTCTGGTTGACATGGGGAATGATCTTGCAAGGTTGGGCACTGGCGATGCAGGGGCAGGGAGCGGAGGGGATTGCCCACATGCATGAGGGCTTAGCCGCCTATCAGGCTACGGGCGCAGAGGTGTTTCGACCGTCGTACCTGGTCCTACTGGCCGAAGCATATGGAGACGTGGGCCAGATAGAGAAGGGACTCAGTGTGCTAACCGAAGCGCTCGCGGCGGTGGAGCACAGTGGGGAACGCTGGTGGGAGGCCGAGCTGCATCGGCTCAGGGGGAAGTTGTTGCTGGCCCGCTGTATGGAGAATCAAAGTCAGGCAGAAATCTGTCTTCGTCAGGCCCTTGAGATCGCCCGCCGCCAGCAGGCCAAGTCCCTAGAGCTGCGCGCCGCCATGAGCCTGGCGCACCTGTGGCAGCAGCAGGACAAGCGCGACGTCGCCCGCGAACTGCTGGCACCGATCTATGGCTGGTTCGCCGAGGGCTTTGACACCGCCGACCTGCAGGAGGCCAAGGCGCTGCTGCAGGAGTTGTCATGAGACGGTTGGCAAACGGTGCCCCTTCAACCGCCTCATCCATCGTATCGTCGGCGCAGTTCGGGGCCCCGTGACATTGCTAGGTCCTGCCCCATGTCCCCATTTTGGGGGGAGGGCACGCATGAGCTAGCCGGGGGCAGGATCTCGTCGAGCGTGAGCGCACGTGCAGCGAGTGAATGTTGGGCGAGGAAAGCGTGTATAGGGAGGGGATGAACGATGGCAGAACAGACGTATATCTATGTCGGGGCTGAGGCCAGTGGGTTGTATCGGAAGGAGGCCGGTAACAACCAGTGGCAGGCATTGACTGACGGGATGCCGCCCTCCCCCCAGACACGGGCGATTGCGATCCATCCACAGCACCCCGAGGTGGTGTTCGTGGGCACGCAGCGGGGAGTCTATCGGAGCCAGGATGGCGGCGACCGCTGGCAACGGATGCAGCTGCCTGAAGGACGGATTGTGTGGTCGCTCGCGTTCCACCCGCAGAACCCCCAGATCATGTTCTTGGGCACCGAGGGGAGCGACGTCTATCGCAGCGACGATGGCGGGGAGAGCTGGCAGTATCTGTCCACCATTGTCAACCCGGACGCGGTGCAGATGGCCTTCGCGACGCGTATCCTAGGCCTGGCCATTGAGCCAGCCGACCCGAACCGGATCTATGCCGCGCTGGAAGTCGGCGGGGCGGCGCGGAGCGCCGACGGGGGCAAAAGCTGGCAATTAGTCAACCGGCAGTTCTTGGGAAATGTCGATCTGATGGACCTCCATGGCATCGCGCTCGGCTCGCCGCAGGCGGAGGCGCTGTTCATCGCCAACCGGGTGGGGGTCTGGCGCAGCCAGGATCGGGGCGAGCGTTGGGAAAACATGCACCTGGAAAAGTTCTCGCCCATCTGCTATTCCCGGGGCGTGCAGGTCGCCCCCAACGACCCCGATACCCTGTATGCCTGTGTGGGCCGGAACTTCGGGAGCGAGGAGGGCGGCGTCCTGCGCAGCACGGACCTCGGGGAGACCTGGGACCGTTTTGACCGGGGCGTGACCGTGGGCAGCACCACCTTCGGCGTGGCGATCAATGCCCGGCATCCAGAGCAGGTCTACTTCTGCACCCGCCGCGGGCAGGTCTTCGGCACCCACGACGGCGGCGCGACCTGGCACGACCACCGCCTACCGGAGTCGGCGGGCAACGTGATTAGCGTGGTCTGTGCCTCAAGGTCGTGAGCTTCCCCGTCGGCGCTCTCGTGGTGATGGGCGATGGATGCCTGCAGAGCACGTCGAGCCGCCAAGCGAGGCAGGGCATCCATCGACCATGACCGCATGGTCTGCCAAAGAGCTGACCGTGAAACGCGGCCTGAAAGTGCTCGCCGGGAACGCTGGCTCTCCCCGGTAGGGACGGTGCTCGCGGCGCTCGTCGGGGGCTTCCTCTCGCCATTCAGCCGGTGTCATCGCCTCGCGACAGCGCGAACGCACATGGACAGCGCACATCGACTCCCATAGCGCCCATCCCGAACCGAGGCCGGGTCAGACAAGAGGGTTGCCTGCCGGGGTGGAGGCAACAGTGAGGTGAAAAGTCACGCAGGCGTTCTGCCCATAAGGTGCTCCTCCTGGGACCCCCAGGCACCGGCAAGTCGATGCTGGCACGGCGACTCACCACCATCCTGCCGGCGATGACCCTGGCCGAAGCCATTGAGACCACACGCATCCATCGTGTCGCCGGCCTCACCGGCGACCGCACCGCGTTGGTGACGACTCGACCGTTTCGCGCGCCCCACCACACCATCTCGGATGTCGGGCTGATCGGCGGGGGCCACGTGCCGATGCCGGGTGAGGTGTCGCTGGTCCACAACGGTGTGCTCTTCCTCGATGAGCTGCCGGAGTTCCGCCGCCACGTCCTGGAGGTCCTGCGCCAGCCGCTCGATGAGGGTACCAAGAGCATACAATCTCCAGCGCGTCCTCACGCTCAGTGATGCGGCGGACTTCGCCAACCGGTTGCTGACCGCCAGCTGCTCGAGCCGAGTCCACTAGGCGCCCATCAACGCCGTGACGGTCCCGACGCCTGCAGCGTGACCACCACACGCCTCCACCTCAGTGCCGGGCGTCACCTCGTGCTTTTCGCTTGACACCAAGGGCTCCCTGGAGTGCTGACAATTACATCATCATTCAAAAAGGCCATTTCAGTGGCGCGCGTCGAGGCGCCTGCCTGCAGGTAGTTCGGCACCCGGTACGCACCGGTCACCGCGGGCTGTCCCGGCTGATCGTGGAGAAGGGCTTGCTCCTCGGGTCAATGTTCAAGAGGTACGACCAACGACGGGTGGTCAGTGTCGAGCGCCAGGTGGCGCAAGGAACCTCCAGGGCGGTTGTCGCTGTGTTGACGGCACCCGGCAGGGGCACCGGCATCAAGACGATATACCTCGAGCGGCTGACCGCCACCTGCCGGACGTTTCTCGCGCCCTGGTAAGCCTGGTACTGTTCATCGTGCACACCGAAGCAGTGATGACCACCGGGATATGGCAGGTGGGGTGCCTGCAACTTCTGCTGGCTGTGTGGTAGTCTACGCCTGGCGGCTGCGCGAGGAGCCAGCTGGAAGTGGCATGAGCGTACGCCGGCAATGGCCGGCGGACTGACGAACCACCGCTGGATGATGCGCGATCTGGTGCGCTACCAAGTGCCGCTGCCTCCGTGGATGGCACCTAAGCGCCGGGGACGTCCACCCAAGCGCGCACTGCAACCGGCTATGGCTGTGTTCGCATGACCACGGTTAAGTGGGGTGCTACCAATTAAAACACTACCCTCGGTTATTTCCACCCTGTCTAGTAAACTGGACGCCAGAGCATCACATTCTGCGCGGTCGAGCAGAAAGGCCTACCAACAGCACCCGACCAGTCATCGCACGCTCGATGGAAAATTTCGTCGAACCGCACGTTGAATGACCCTATCAGTGAACCGCGCAAGCATACCGTCCCCGCGGACATCACCGGGCAAAATGGGTCGTTCTGGCGTGACGTACCGAATATCCAGCTCTTTTCCATCCCGAAAAACCTTCATCCTGACCGTCGCATCCACCTGCAACGCCCGCATGGCGTTGCTGAGCTTCTCAAGGTCGTCCAAGCGCTGACCATTCATGCTCGTGACGATATCGCCACCGATGAGGAATTCACGTCCAGCGATGGTAACTTCAATCTGCCCACCACGCAGCCCTGCATGCTCAGCGGGTGAGCCTGGTTCGATCGCCTCGACCAGCAGCCCCTCAGTGAGAGGAATCCGCAAGAGGTCCAACAGCGAGCGGTCGATCAGTTGCCCATGGAAACCGATCCATGGGCGACTGACATGTCCGTGGGTGAGTAGCGAGGGGAGCACGGATTTCGCCAGGTTAATGGGAATCGCGAAGCCGATATTTTGGGCTTCGGCAATGAGGGCGGTACTGATCCCAATGACTTCGCCGCAGCGGTTCAGGAGCGGCCCGCCAGAATTGCCCGGGTTAATAGGCGCGTCGGTCTGAATGAGCGGCTCCTGGAGCGAAAACGACGTTTCTGGAACGAGGCGATTCAATGCGGACACAATACCGCGCGTCACACTCTGGTTCAGTCCCAATGGGTTGCCAATGGCGAGAACATTCTCACCGATGCGGACGCGGTCGGAATCCCCCATTTTTGCTGTGGGCAATTTCCCCTCCGCAGGCCGAGGGATGCGGAGCACAGCGAGGTCAGAGATCGGGTCGGCTCCCACCAATTGTGCCGGTGTGCTGGTGCCATCATCGAGGGTTATGGTGATCGATTGACGGCCATAAGCCACATGGCTATTGGTCAGCACGAGCCCTGACGGATCGTAGATAAAACCCGTGCCCACGATATGGCTGATGCGATCCGAAAGCTGGTAGGGGTTGATGGAGGTGGCGCTGATAAAGACCACCGCTGGCGCAACTCGCTCAAAAAGGTCAGGAATAGATGCTGCGCAAGCCGCTCTCCTTGGCCGTTTTGATGCCAAGACTTCTTGGACGTGCGCGCAGGATGCCAGAAAACCTAGGAGGAACAGGACCAGCACGGTACCGGCAACCGTGGGACAGCCTGATCGAGAGCGCTCAGTGCACATGGTCAGGTCTCCATTGCGTCATATTTGGGTGTCGACGAACAGACCGGGCGTTGTCAACTTATTGCCTGCTGATGCACCCATCCGACCGAAAGGTGTCGAATGCCCGTCACGATCGCCGCTTACGCTGCGGCTCTTCCTGTGATTTCTCGCCAAATCTGGAAGCGTTGGACCAGCTCTTGTCGGGAGGCCTGGGCCGTGAAGCGGTGGCATCGCGGGCGGACATGCGACGTCATCGGACCGTAGGCCGTGAGGAAGCATTGCGCGTGTCCTGGGGACTTAAATCCCGGCATGCGCTGCTCCCGCTGGTGAGTCGGCTGGTGGGAATTTTCCGCACGAGTATTGAGGTATCGGTGCTGCCAGTGTTTCACGCCAGGCAGGATCTCGCGCTTGACAGCCCCAAAGCTCTTGGACTTATCAGCAATGAGTACGCGCGGGACATCGCTTAGGCCCTTCAGGAACTTCCGGAAGAACTTTTTGGCCGCAGTCTTATCGCGCTGGCGCTGCACAAGGATGTCCAGAGTATTATCCTCCAGATCCACGGCCCGCTCCAAGTAGGGACGGGCGCCGTTGATCGTCAGAAATACTTCATCCAGGTGCTATTGATCACCGGGCAAAAGACGCCAACGCAGCAGTTGATTGGCGTACGGCTGGCCAAACTTGCGGCACCATTTGCGGATGACCTCGTACGACACAATCACCCCACGGACGAACCACAGCTCCGCTATACCCCGCTAGCTGAGGCAGAACCGGTACTACAGCCAGACGCCGTGGCTGATGATCTCCGCCGGGAAGCGGTGGTACTTGTAGTGGGAGATGGCTAGTGTTTTCATGGGGGGAGTATGGCACACCATGTAGGGTTCAGCAAGTTGACAATGCGATGGACGCCACTGCTGGGGAAATAGCGGCAAAGCTGAAGGCGATGCAGGCCTTCTGACCATAACCTCCTTCTGCTTGGTCCTCCAGGGGCAGGGAAGTCGATGCTGGCCCGGCGGCTCACCACCATCCTGCCGGCGATGACCCTCGCCGAGGCCAATGAGACCACGCGGATTCACCGCGTCGCCGGCCTCACCGGCGACCGCACGGCGTTGGTCACGACCCGCCCGTTTCGCGCGCCGCACCACACCATCTCGGATGCCGGGCTGATCGGCGGGGGCCACGTGCCGATGCCGGGCGAAGTCTCGCTGGCCCACCATGGCGTGCTCTTCCTGGATGAACTGCCGGAGTTCCGGCGTCACGTCCTGGAGGTCTGGCGGCAACCGCTCGAGGGTGGCATCACACCGGGACAATCTCCTGCACATCCTGGATCCTAATACTCTTGCCGCGTTAGCCGTGCGGGGAATGCACGCGAGAGATGTGGGCAGGGCCTGGTAGCACGCCACCACAACGATTCGGGCGACGGCCCTGCTATGGTGCCCTCGGCTGACGCCAGTCCCACCTCAGCACCACCCCTCCCTTGAACGGGCCTGCGCAGAGATCACGCTCGCCAGCGCGTCGATGCGGTCCACCTCATCGCAGGATCATGCGCACGGGTGCTTCCACCCGGCGACGCCACGGGATGGTGACCAACCGCGGCGCCACCGCCTTCCTCGTCCACGCCAGCGTCTGGCGAGCGCTGGTGATTTTCGCTTGACACCACGCCGCATCTGAAGTACTGACACCCCATCTAACGCGCGCCTGTCAGGGGCGCGCAGTAGGGCATCGCCACGCCATGGGGCAGGTCTGGTTGTGCGGGCGTCGGGCGCTCGCGCTGAGCGCACAGGGCAGCCGCGATGCCGGTCCCCGCATGCGGAGGTTGGCGATGAGCTCCACACCCTCGGGCACACCGCATCTGCGCAGGTCACACGCCGTGCGGTGGGTGCGCCGCCTACTGGCGGAACGGACTCTTGTGGTGCTGATCCTCATGTTCTGCTCCGGTGTGACGATCATCGTGTGGCACGTCTCCCGTCTGCAGGCAAACCTCATCGCGTCGATCTCGTTCACACATGCGGCACTGTATACCCAAGCGGTCGAGGCCTTTCGCACCCTCTATACGGCGGAAGTCGTGGGGCCAGCCCAGACCGCAGGGCTCGACGTCACGCATGACTATACCGCCAAGGCAGGGGCGATCCCGCTGCCCGCGACCCTGACCATCCTGTTCGGCACCCACCTGGCTGCTCAAGGCCTGGGTGGGCAAACCCGGCTGTACAGTGACGCGCCGTTTCCGTGGCGGCCGGACGGCGGCCCCCAAGATGATTTTGAGCGCCAGGCTCTGCAAGCCCTACGCCGATACCCAGAGCAGCCCGTTGCGCACGTGGAATCCTTCCAGGGCCGCCCAGCCTTGCGCTATGCCACGGCGGACCGCATGCGCGCGCCGTGCGTCGGCTGTCATAACACGCATCCCGCGAGTCCCAAGACCACCTGGCAAGAAGGGGACGTGCGCGGGGTGGTGGAGGTCATCCTCCCGCTGGAGAGCGCCGTCGCGCAGACCCGCGCCGACCTGCACGAGACCGTCTACCTGCTGCTGACCATGAGCGTGGTGGGGCTGGTGGGGCTGATGCTCGTGATCGGGCGGGTGCGCCGAGCGACGGCAGAAACACAACAGCAAGCGGCGGAGGCCAGGCGGGCCGACGAGGTCAACCGACTGAAGAGCGAATTCGTGAGGCTGGTCGCCCACGAGCTGCGGACCCCCATGACCGCGATCACGGGGTACGTCGCGCTCCTGCTCGAGGACGACGGCAGCCAGTTGGCCGCCCATCAGCGGGAGTACTTGGGGATAGTACAGCGCAACGCCGAACGGTTAGTCAACCTGATTAACGATCTCCTGGACATCGCGCGGCTTGAGGCCGGCACGATCGCGCTGCAGCGCACGGCGCTGGACCTCGTTCCGCTGATCCAGGGCGTGGCGGGTTTGCTGCGGCCGCAGGTCGAGGCGAAGGGGCAGCGGCTCACCCTCGAGCTCGCCCCCGCGCTGCCGGCCGTCTGGGGCGACGCCGCGCGCGTCACGCAGATCCTCACGAACCTGCTCGCGAACGCTCATACGTATACGCCGCCCGAAGGCAGCATTCGCATAACGGCGCGCGGGGAGGAGGGCCGCGTGCGCGTCAGCGTGCAGGATACGGGGATCGGCCTGTCTCTCGAGGACCAGGCGCAGCTCTTCACCCCCTTCTTCCGCGCCCAGCATGATGCGACCCAGGGGGTGGGGGGTACGGGATTAGGCCTGGCCATCGCGCGGGCGCTGGTGGAGCGGCACGGTGGGACGATCACTGTGACCAGCACGCTGGGCCAGGGCTCCACCTTCAGCGTGACGTTGCCCACCCAAGGGCCTGAGGAGGCGACGGCTGATGCGGCGCCCGGGCCGGGCGCATGAAGAAACCCCAACTCCTCGTGCTCCCCTGGTCGGGGGGAGCGGTGGGCCACCTTCGAGCTCAGCAGCACGCTTCAGATCCCAAACGCCCTCGGCCTCACGATTCCCCCATTCCTCCCGGTCCAGGTAGTTAAGGTGATTCGATGAGACGGCTGAGGCTCATCGTTCAACATGGCAAGATCGACCGCGAACGCCATCACTCCTCTCTCGATGCTGATGCCATGGGGAAGGCCATGCGGGCGTTGTATCCATAACCTCCTGCGCGGCCCCCCCGGGGGCGGGCACGTCGATGCTGGCTCGCCGCCTCACCACCATTCTTCCGGCGATGACCCTCGCCGAGGCCATTGAGTCCACGCGTATCCATCGCCTCGTCGGCCTCACCGGTGCCCGCACCGCGTTGGTCACCACCCGCCCATGTCGCGCGCCCCACCATACCATCTCGGATGCGGGGCTGATCGGCGGGGGCCACGTGCCGATGCCGGGCGACGTGTCGCTGGCCCACCACGGCGTGCGCTTCCTGGAGGCATGGGCGGCGTGCCGCCGCCACGTCTTGTCGGCTGCCTCCAGCACCACCGCACAGTTCTTGCTGGAGGACACGACCGCCCCGACGCCGTGCTGCTCCAGGTGTGGCATGAAGTGTTAGCCCTTCAAGTTGCCCAGCGCGTACACCGTTTGCGTGCCGGGGCAGTCGCCGGGGTCGCTTCACGGCGCCTCGATCCCGCGCGCTTCACGGGAGCGGTGCTGGTCATACCCTCTTCCTTGGCGCACCCCCGTTGCCCGCCCCAGAAACAGGCAACAGCCCGGTGTCGAGGGCGGGCGCGGGCGGAAGCCCTGTGACCTCGAGGATCTCCCGTTCGTTAAGGGTCTCCCGCGACAGCAAGGCGTCGACGAGCGCGTCGAGCTGCGCGCGGTGGGCGCTCAGGAGCCGCTTGGCCTCGTCGTAGCTCTCGCCGATGATCTTGAGCACCTCAGCATCGATGGCTGCAGCGGTCGCCTCGCTGAACGGCCTCGCGCCTGCGTAACCGTCCGGGCCGCCCAGGTAGGGGTTCTCCCGGGGCGCGAGCTGCACCAGCCCGAGCCGCTCGCTCATGCCCCAGCGCGTCACCATCCGGCGGGCCAGGGCGGTGGCTTGCTCGATGTCGCTTTCGGCCCCGGTGGTCCTGGTGCCGTAGACGATCTCCTCGGCCGCGCGGCCCCCCAACATGCCGACGATCCTGGCACGTAGGTAGCCTTCGGGATAGTTGTAGCGGTCGCTGTCGGGGCGCTGATAGGTCACGCCGAGGGCGTGCCCACGCGGCACGATCGTGACCCGGTGCACCGGGTCGGCGCCCGGCACCACCAGGCCCAAGATGGCGTGTCCGCCCTCGTGGTAGGCGATGCGTTCCTTGTCGGCGCGGCTCAAGATGATCGGGCGCTCGGGGCCGAGCACGATCTTCTCCAGCGCGTCCAGAAAGTCCTGGTGACGGACCTCGTTCTGCTCGCGCCGGGCCGCCAGCAGCGCCGCCTCATTGACCAGGTTCCGCAGGTCGGCTCCCGAGAACCCCGGCGTCACGGCGGCAATCTCCCCTAGGCTGGCGTCGCGCGCGAGCGGCACGCCGCGGGTGTGGACGGTGAGGATCGCCTCGCGCCCGGTCTTGTCGGGGAGGTTCACCGTCACGCGCCGGTCGAAGCGTCCGGGCCGCAGGAGCGCTTTGTCGAGCACCTCCGCCTGGTTCGTCGCCGCCAACACGATGATGCCCTCCCGGCCCGAGAAGCCGTCCATTTCCGTGAGGATTTGGTTCAACGTCTGCTCCTGCTCGCTCGAGCCCACGATCGTCATCTGCCCGCGGGCGCGACCGATGGCGTCCAGCTCGTCGATGAAGATGATCGCCGGCGCCTGCTCGCGCGCCTGCTTGAAGAGGTCTCGCACCCGCGCCGCCCCCACGCCGACGATCATCTCCACGAACTCCGCGCCGCTCATCGAGAAGAACGGCACCCCTGCCTCTCCCGCGACCGCCTTCGCCAGCAGGGTCTTCCCGGTCCCCGGCGGGCCCACCAGCAGCACGCCTTTCGGAGCGGTCCCGCCGAGGCGGGTGTACTTCTTGGGATCCTTCAGGAACTCCACGATCTCGACCAATTCGTTCTCGGCTTCGTCGATGCCGGCGACGTCGTCGAAGGTGACCTTCGTATCTCGCTCCTGGTCGTAGCGGCGCGCCCGGCTCCTGCCGATGCCCATGAGCCCACCCCCCAGGCCGCCGCCCTGCTGCGCCGCCCGCCGAAACATCCAGACGTAAAAGCCGATGAAGAGCAGGGCCGGGGCAAACGCGAAAAACAACGTCGCCCAAGGACTGCTGCCTTCGTGGATCGGTTCGGCGCTGATCTCGACCCCGTGATCGATCAGAAAGGCTTCCAACCCGGGGTCGACGAAGGAAGGGAGCGTGGTCGTGAAGGTCCGCACGGTTTTGGACGGGCCGCGGCGCGCCGCAGTATCGAGGCTTCTCATGGACCTCTCCTTTGGAGTCATTGTATAGACAATAATGAACTGCCCGGGTAGCGTGAGGCGCACGGCAGACGACGCAGCGACGAGAGGCCGATGGGCGCTGGGCGAGTCATGGAGAGCAGCCGCCCTTCGGTGTCGGTCGCACTGCCACCAAGTACGCGCGTCGTGGAGTACGCGCGCGTTGCGAAGCGACTGGGCTACGAACGGGTGTGGGTCTTCGATTCGCCCGCGCTCTACGGCGACGTGATCCGCGGACTCGTGCAGCGCGCGATTACGGTCGACGATTCTGAGATCGGCGAAGCCGTCCTGCTGATGCTCGAGCGGATGAAGCTGCTGGTCGAGGGGGCGGGCGCGACGGCGCTCGACGAAGGCAAGGATAAGCTAACAGTGCGCCCCCTTCCCGGATGCGCAGTCGGACGCCGGCCGCGGCCCCATTCGGGGAATGGCGGCCGGCAGACGGGAGGGATCGGCATGGTCCGCTGTGAGTGCACCGGCGTCGGCGAGCGCCGGCTACGCCGGATCGTCCGTCGCGGCGCCACCACGCCCGCGGCCCTCGGCGAGGCCTGCGGCGCGGGCACCGAGTGCGGCGCGTGCCTGGAAGACCTGGCCGAGCTGATCGCCGACGAGACGCGCGCGGCCCGCCCCGGCGGACCGTTCCGCTGGCGGGCCCGTCCCCCCGCGGCCGGCTGATTATCCGGCCGGTCGCATTCCCGACAGGATCCGGAATTCTATTTGTCCAACTGTCCCGTCGGAACAGTCGGACACGCCATTCCGCGGCCGGACTCGCACGGTTGACACCCGGGCGCCCGCTGCTGCCATAGTGGGGCCGGAACGCGATGGCAGCGTCCGCATTTGCCTGACTGCCGTCAATTCTGCTGACCATTCCTTGAGGGAGGGGCTCATATGGGCGTCAGTGACGAGCCGGTGTTTCTCCGTTCCAATGCGATCATCGAGCCACTCGTCGACAAGTTCTACGCCTGGATCCACATCGTCGCGCCGGTGCAGGCCTCGATGAACCTGGCGAACCTCCAGGTGCCGCTGCTCGAGTCGTACCTGCAGAACCCGCAGGTGCACGTCGCGGCCAGCGCCAATCCGGCCTTGCGCGGCGGGTATTTCATCAACGTCGACGAGACGCGCAGCATGGAGATCTCCGCGCTGCTCGACGGCATCAAGCGGGACCGGGCGGACATGCTGGCCTTCGCGGCCGCGATCGCCGAGGCCGAGGAGTTGCTCCGGCAGAACGCCACCGGCTTCGACCTCACGCCGCTCTACCCCCGGCTGCCGTCCGCGCTCAACGGGCTCGTCGAGCTGGCATACGACACCAGCAACCAGGCGTCGATGCACTTCATCGAGCCGCTCGCCTACGTCAGCCCCGCCTACGACGAGAGCCGCCAGTCGGTGCAGCTGTCGCTGGAGGACGGCGTCGAGCGGCCATTCATCCTCAGCACGCCGCGGCTGCCCCAACCCGGCGTCCTCGACCTC
>Ga0137403_10000138_pt2 | contig 14517 bp, 14 predicted proteins | sample CZOMad2_1_16fung_FD_122057 | JGI IMG/M metagenome (GOLD analysis project Ga0137403, IMG submission 122057) | Vadose zone soil fungal communities from Angelo Coast Range Reserve, California, USA - CZOMad2_1_16fungal (Hybrid Assembly) | ecosystem: Environmental > Terrestrial > Soil > Vadose zone... | reverse complement strand
TTGACTTCTTCCACTGTTACCGTGGTTTCGCTCACCGCGCTTGCCGTCTCCGCCGCGCCAGAGGCAACTTGGGTCGTCGTTATAAGAATGTCACCCGTCGTATCCGCCAGTACCTGTGCGCCCTCGCTGATCTGCCGCGTCATCTCGCGCAGGCGCTCCACCATACGGCCGAATGTGTTTGTCAACACCCCGATCTCGTCCGCACGCTGCACCGAATCCACTCGAGTACTCAAATCACCCTCGGCAATGCGCGATGCAGCCTCGGCAATATCACGTACTGGATCGGCAATCACGGAATGCAGGCGCATCGCAAGCGGCAGCATGATCAGCAGGGAACCAATCATCACCAACAGGATAATTCCGCCAAAATGGATGACGCGAACCTCTATAGGCTCGGTACTCGCCCGCAGATAAACAGTTCCGACTTGCCGCTGGCTATGGCGCACCGGCCGGAACACGACCAACTCATCTCCTTCGAATCGTTGCGTCTGCGCTTCTGCCGAGGAAGGCGGCGGTTGAGTCCCGGAACGGGTGTAGCTCGCAAAAAGCGAGTTGTTCGATGTATAAACACCTGCCGCCGTGATCTCGGGGTTGGCCTCGAGCGGGTTCAGATAGTCCTGCGCCGCCTTGGAATCGTTAAATTCAAGTGGGGCGGTTACGCTCGCCGCCAGTATCTCGGCTTGCGCCGAGATTTCCTCCGTTTTCTGCGCGCGGTAGACATAATTATCGTATGCGACGATCACTGCACCGGTCAGCAACAGGACAACGGTGCTGGTGATCACAGTAACCAGTGTCAATTTTGCGCGAATACGCATATCCGTCAGCCAACGCATCTATCGCTCCTCCTTTGATGATCTTCGCTTGACGTTGAGCGCCAGGCCCAACAGCTTGGAACTGATGACAAGGCCGTTTTGCGCTGCGCGCTCGTCATCAATATAAAAACGCACGCGGTCATTCACGATGACAAAATCAATGATCCCGGCACCCGATGCATCGCTTACGGTGAGCACGCTGCTGCCGTGAACCGCGGCGATAATCTGGGCCACATGTTGCGCGTCGGAATCGCCGATGTAGAGGATGTGGCAGCCGGAATCCCGCCCGACCGTTTTCAACTGGTGGATGACGACGTTGTGGCCGTTGATACGCTCGTCGGCTGCCGCCTTGTCGAGGGAATCCCCGAACGGATTCTGTCCGGCAATACACAGATTGAAAGGGCTGGTCGGCGATGAAAACGCTGTGCTCGGCCATTCGACATAAAGCCCAAACTTGAGCAAGAATGCGGCCTTCAGGGCGTATTCCTGTACCTGTGCATGAGCTGTGGCGATTGCGCCGGGTGCCAGCACAATGCAGATAAGAATGACCGCAGCCAAACCAGCGCGCGGACGAGAGCATGTTGCTGCACGTCGCATGGTCTTTATAACTTCCATAGTATTTTCACGTAAAAAATCCGGCCGATTTCACTGCCCGTAGCAGTCGTTCCAAACTCACGGTGTCGTTTGTCGAGCAAGTTGTATCCTGAAATCGACAGCTCCACGTCTTTGGAAAGTTTCCAGCCCAGATTTTCGTCCAGCGCCACATAACCGGGAACATTCTGGCTCGGCAGACTAGCCACCGAACGCAAGGCAACATCAAGATCCACGCCATGCGCGAGATTCATTATTGAGCGCAGCGAAAATTGGTAACTCGGATCGGTATCGGCGGCGGCCAGGCTGGTGGTGTCGCCGCTGCCCGGCTTTAAGTGCAGATCCTTCCTGAGGTAAGTGTAGCCAGCCTTGAGCTGCCACCATTCGTTCATGCTGTAGTTTCCCCAGGTTTCGACGCCGTAGGTGTTGCCCGCCAACAGGTTGCCCAACACGTTGGTTCCGCCAACAGGTTCTATGCTGCGCAGCCTGTCGTAAACGTTATAGAAAGTGGAAACGGAAAGCGATGTTTGCGCAGACGGCTCGACACGATAACCAATTTCATATGCGGTCAGTTTCTCCGACTGGAAATCCGGCCCGCCGTTGAGAAACGTGTGGGGCGCACTGCCCGGGACAAAGAACTCAGTGTCAATACGAGAAGGCGTGCGCACCGCGCGTGAGATGGCCGACCACAACAGAACCCGATCGCTCTCCTTCCACGATAGACGTACGTTGGGCTGCGCTTCCAATCCGGTGTAATTGTTTTGTTCAAGCCTCGTTCCAACGGTCAGTTTCAGACGCTCGGCAAGGGTAATATCGTCCTGTGCGAAGATATTGGCCAGAGTCAGGTTCTTGTCTGCCGGCAGAAAAGCCAGTAACGCGCTATTGGTAACCGCATCCTGCGAGTAACGGTAGCCACCGCCCCAGACGATATCGTGCCCCGTTTTCCAGTGAAAGCTGTGCTGCACGTCAATGTCGTAGGTGTCGAGAACTTCACCGAAGGTGCCGGGGAAAATACGCCGGGTGCGGTCGTAATAGGTCTGGACTTGCAGTGACGCGCCGTCCTGCAGCGTCCGGTTCCAGCGTGCGAGCAAATTGCCGCCGGAAATTTCCTTGTCATCAAAGACCGCCTGATCAATAGAACCATTGTAGGCGTCTCCCTGTAACGTCAACGCATCGCCGCTTGCAGCCCAATCCGTACGAAATCCGAGCTGCCCCTTATGCCACGCATCCGCTACCTCGGTACCGTTCGCCGTGGTCGTGTTATCGCGATTAAATTTTTTGCCGTAAACACGGTAGGTTGCGTCCTCCCCCAGCTTGCCTCCGTAGCGCGCACCGGCACCGTTTTCGGCATTGCCCGTGCCAAGGCTCACCAGCCCGCCTTGCGTGTCGCTGGATTTTTTACTGATGATATTGATAACACCATTCACCGCATTCGCGCCCCACAGTGTGCCACCCGCCCCGCTGATGACTTCGATACGCTCGATGTCCTCTATCAGCACGTCCTGCACGTCCCAGAATACGCCGGAAAAAAGCGGCGTATAGACGCTGCGCCCATCAATCAGTACCAGCAGTTTGTTGGCCGTGGTACTGTTAAAACCGCGAGCCGTGATCGCATACTGGCTCGAATCCACGCGCGCAACCTGCAGGTTCGGTGCCAGACGTAAAATTTCCGGGATGCTGGTAGCGCCGGAACGGCGAATGTCTTCTCGCGTGATAACGTAGATTGCGGCGGGCGCGTCACTCAAGAGTTCCGATTTTTTCGATACCGTTGAAACTTCGATGTTGGCCAGGTCTTCAAGCGACAGGTGAGAGAGATCCACAGCCGATGTCGATTCTGTCGCGGTATCTGCGGCCGCCGCCTCGGCAACATTGAGTGCAAGACAGGCAGGAACAAGTATCGATCCAAGGATAATGACCGGTCGATGCCAACCGGCGGGTCTCCTGTGACTGGTAAGAGCAGCTTCGTTCATCATCATGGTTCTCCGTTACTCTGTTGCACTTTGCTCTCTTACAACTTGTATTGCGCCACCTGTTGTATCTCCTACCCAGCTACCTGTTCCTGCACGATCAACTTCTCGTCGGTCAAAAGTTTTTCAGCATCAAGAACGACGACGCGCTCCGCAGTCACCCCTTGCAAATAGTCTTCGCGAATGCCCGTCAGGGTGGGTAGGGACGGCTGAATGTCGGCACGCGGAATACGGCGCACGCCGTTAATGGCATCGGCTACAACACCGAACACCATGCCTTCCGATTCGAGCACGATCACCTTGTTAAGATCGGTCAGCCCCTTTTCTGGCAGATCGAAAAATTTTTTGAGGTCGATGACCGAAAGTATCTCGCCACGCAGGTTGACGATGCCAAGCACAAAGGTCGGGGTGCAGGGTAGCGGGGTGAGTTCTTCCAGCGGATAAACCTCACGAACATACTCTGATGCGACGGCATACCGCTCATAAGCAAGGGTAAATTCAACTACTTCGATCCATTTGTCGGCCGATTCCACCTGCACAGACTCCTGTGCAAGCGCTATCGCCCTTTTCTCCAATATCTGTTTGGTTTCACTGGGGGTTGGTGCCCAGATATGCTCGATTGCGACGCGCGCCGCTTCCAGGCGGCTTTCTACCTCGCGCCAGTCAACGGTGGCGGCTCTATTTTTATGCGGACTTTTCTCGCGGGTATTCATGTGCAGTTTATAACTTATCTTTATGATTTATATAATTAAATTCTGTATCGTAATGTTGCACTTAATCAGCACGAGCATAACTGCCGCCCCTTTCATTCAATTTGTCCGGCACGGCCCAGATTCGCCCCATTCCGCGAGAACAAATCAAATCAAACATGGGCATATATAGAACCTGTCCGTTCGGACAGGTGCGCTAACCCTCCAAGTTCTGTTCCCATTCGCAAGGCGCGCGGATCAGGTTGTCCCGTTCGTTGATTTATTCTCTAAAAAATCCAGGGGAAACCAAGAATGGACTACGAAACCATACGCTTTGATGAAGGTTCTTATTGCGTCCGCTCGCTTGCAGGGAGGGAGGATCACCTGAAGGCAGGACGCCTCCGGCATGAAGTATTCTGTAAGAATCTGAAGTGGGTTCCGCCCTGTACGGACGGGCTGGAAACGGACAAACACGACCCGTTCTCGATTTCGATAGGGGTGTTTTCGGCTGACGAAGAGCTGCTGGGGGTGTTCCGTCTTTTGCCCCCCAGCCGTCCATTCATGCTGGAGTACGAATTTGCCCCGCTGCTTGCCTCAGGTTATCGGGTACGCAAAGAATTGGATACTGCCGAGGTCACGCGGTTTACAGTAGCCCCCAACCTCCGGCAGCACGGTATCTCCCCCGGACACATTTCCCGGCTGATGTACAAGGGGATGTACCAGTGGTCACTGGAAAACGACGTTCGCTATATCTACGTAGCGGTCGAAAAGCGGTTCTGGCGCGCCCTGGTTATTGCCGGTTATCCGTACGAACCAATTGGGCCGGTCACAACACTTCCACCAGCTGGCGCAGAGTCGGTTGCGGCGATTCTGGATTGGGAAAATTTCCGCGTCGAGAGCAGACAGAAGCGAGCCACGTTTCTAGACTGGATAGAGGCCCGCCACTCCGCCTCTGCTCCAATGCATGGGCGATGGCCTGCCCACGCGTCGAACTTTGCAGTTTTTCCAGAATATTCTTCACATGGAATTTCACCGTCCGCTCACTGATGCCAAGAATACGCGAGGTTTCCCAGTTGGTCTTTCCTTCTATCAGCCATTGCAACACCTCCCGTTCGCGAACGGAAAGGAGTGAACGTGAATCCGACTGGGTAAACGCTGTACGCATCAATGCCACATGTAGATGGGGTATGAGATGAGCAAGTACAGCCATGTGCCTAGGGTGCTCGCCCATGTCTTCTCCGGCGAAAGAGAACAGGCTGCCCAAGGTCTCTGTACCGCTGCGCTGTCCCAGAGTAGCTCCTTCAGATAGTCCGTAACTGGCGGCATGCTCAATGAAGGATAGCCCGGGATCAGCCACAACCCCCCGGTAGGTTTTCGACCAGAGCTGCGGCTTGAATTGCGTGAAATGTGTGAGCAGCACAGGATCTACCGTCGCATAGCCATTCTCGAGGTAAGCCCCAAGCCATTCGGTGGAGTAGCTTACATTGACCAGTTTGGCGACGCCTTTGAGCGTGGTATGAGTGTCTATTTCGCCGAGAAAAGCGATGATATTTGCACAAGGAACTAGCTCGCGCACACGCAACAGCAGGTCGCACATTCCTTGGTCGGAACAGATGCCCATCGCATCGTGTGAGATTTCGAGCATGTCTTGCAGCTCGCATTTGCTGATATCCAACTGGTTCAGTTTCATCGCGCTTCCTTTCTGAATTAACTCCACCTCATCCCATATTGACGTGTAACTATCTCATATGCTTACCACCGTATCCTGCGGTAAAATTTCCAGTAAAGATGCGACTATCTCGGCCAGCCGCCCGGCAGTCAGTCCATCCGTCTCCGGCAGAATTTCCTGCGGCAGGTGAGTGCGCAATAGCAGTAGCACATTTTCAAAATGACGCTGTGCCTCACGGTAGTGCCCCTGCGACTGATGCAGATTCCCCAAGGAAAAGTGGGCCAGCACAAACCGTGGTTCGAGGTAAAGAACGCGCCCCAATGACTGAGCGGCGATTTCGTGCTGTCCCTGCTCCTGCAAAATAGTGGCCAAAAGATAATGGTGCGCCGGATTCAATTTGTCGGTAACGATTGCTTTTTCACACCACTCTAGCGCCTCATCCAAGTTGCCCTGATCGGCACAGCTGCGTGCCATGCGGGCAGATGCCTCACACCCTTCCACCAGCAGAGCGGGCTCCGGTCTAGCTGGTGGAAGCGGTACAGCATCGGAAGGAGCTGATTGTGTTGCAGCCGCAATCTCGGCACCCATGAGAAACGTGGCTTTGTATGATTCAAGCGGCAGCAAAACCGGAAGTTCGCTGGCACGAGACAAAGATTCGACATTTGCTGTCTTGTGGTATAGCACCGCCCCGGGAAACTCGACCGGCATAAACGATGGCGATAAGGCGCTCGATACTTCCGCTGGACTGACAATCAACCAGCCGCCATCAACCAGCGCGCGGTAAAAATTGTCGACCACCTGTTTTGCGCGTTGTGCAGTGAAGTACATCAACACATTGCGGCAAAAAATCACATCCATCGCACCGGTGTTGTTCGATAGTGACGGATAAACATCGGCGGCAAAATTGAGATAGGAAAACGTCACCATCTTTCTGATACGTGGATGCACCTCGAATCTTCCATCCCTGCTCTTGTTGAAGTAGCGCTCGCGAAGCCAGACTGGCACATCACGGAATGACCATTCGCCATATACCCCCTGCGCCGCCTTGCGCAGGAATTTCGGGTTAAAGTCCGTCGCCAGAATGGTAACGTTCCAATCTTTGAGATCAGGAATAAGCCTGTCGAGCAATATCGCGATGGTATAGGCTTCCTCGCCCGTGCTGCAGCCTGCACTCCAGATGCGCAAACGCCTCTCGTTCTGACAGCGTAGTTGCAACAGCTTTGGGAGAATATGCTCCTCAAAAACCCCCAAACTCTGCTTCTCCCGGAAAAAACAAGTCTCCCCTATGCTCAGGTGGCTGGCGAGAATCTCGTTCATGTGGCGCGTGAGCGGGGCCGACAAAAGCCAATGTGCGCATGTTTCTCGATCCAGGCAGTTGAAATCCGGCGCTGCCTCAGCAATCCCACGCTCGAGATCGCCCCAGCGATCTTGCGGGAAGTACAGACCGGTTTGCATGGCGACAAATTCGCTCAGCCGTGACAACAGTGGAGAGGGTAGTGTCGGGCGCATGTCTCGTCTCAGGAGGTTTCCAGCACCTGATCCAGAGAATTTTCTTCCTCCAGTGAAAGAAAGCTATCCAGGTCGTGGATGAGAATCATGCCATCGGCCAGCTTTATCACGCCGTCCACATATTCAATTTTGGGGAGAATATCTTCTGTTTCGATCAGGCTCTGTGCAGGACTTGCGATGACATCCAGCACCGCGTCTGCCACCAGCGCAACAGTCCGCCGCGCCGTATGCGCGACAACCAGCTGGTCAGTCAGTACAATCTCACGCTCCGGCAGGGAAAAACGCCGCCGCATGTTGATGACCGGGATGACCTGCCCCTGAACATTGACGACGCCAAGAACGATGTCCGGAACCTTGGGCAACGGAGTGATCGCTACCATGCGCACTACCCTGTCCACCATTGACAATTGCAGGGCATAGCGCTGCCGATCCAGAACAAAAACGATGAGGTAATTTGGTTTCTTCATCGCGAGCTTGGAACGTTATTCAGACATGACCAAAAATGGGCGGGATTTCACTATCCCTCTGACCATTCGTCACATCACCTTGCAAGACTAAAGAAATTTTTCTTTTCATTTAGTTGATCTTCCCAGAGGGTTGCAACAGTTACCACATTAAAAGAATAAATCCTACAAACTATCCTGCTTTTGAGAATTTTGCTCATCGCTCAACAGACCCGTAGTCGACTCTATCACTGATTTGACCGTTGTACGAATAAAATCAACAAGTACTTTTCGCCCTGCTCACTTGTTCGCTCCCAACCACAATCACAATCACAATCATCAAGGGGAGCACCGCCACCATAACGTTTCCCCACAAAAAAGATTTTGACTGGTGTGCATATTTATGTATAATCCGCGCCTTCGTAAAGGCCGCAATAAATCGAGGTTGTTATGTATGCAGTTATTAAAACCGGTGGCAAGCAATACCGTGTTTCCTCCGGTGAAACATTAAAAATCGAAATTCTCCCCGGCGAGGTAGGTAGCCCTATCGTGCTGGATAAAGTGCTGCTGGTAAAAAATGGAGAAAAACTTTCGGTGGGTAAACCCTTGTTGCTTGGCGCTTCGGTTCAAGCGACTATTGTTGCGCATGGTCGCGGCGACAAAATACGTATCTTCAAAATGCGCCGTCGCAAGCATTACCAAAAATCGCAAGGCCATCGTCAGAGCTACACCGAAATCCGGATTGACGGTATCTCTGCATAATTCTGGGCATCATTCTCGCTAGGGAGCGGATAACATGGCATCAAAAAAAGGCGGCGGTAGTACCAGTAACGGACGCGACTCACACTCAAAACGACTGGGCGTAAAAACTTACGGCGGCGAATTAATCAGCGCAGGCAGTATCATCGTGCGTCAGCGTGGTACTGAGTTTCACCCCGGCGATAATGTCGGCATGGGCAAAGATCACACGTTATTTGCCAAAATCACCGGCAAAGTCGTATTTGCAATCAAAGGCGCGCAACAGCGTAGGACTGTTTCCATCGTAGCTGCCTAAACCGTGCTACTTGGTGAAAATCAGCCCTATCGCGAGATGGGGCTTTTTTATTTGTGTCAGCCAATATGAAGTTTATTGATGAATCAAAGATAGAAATTTTCGCCGGGAAAGGCGGCAATGGAATCGCCAGTTTTCGACGTGAAAAATATATCGATAAGGGCGGTCCCGATGGCGGCGATGGCGGGCGCGGCGGCAGTATCTATGCCCAGGCCGACCGTAACATCAACACGCTGGTAGATTATCGCTTCGCCCGCATGCACCGGGCTAAAAACGGCGAATCAGGGCGTGGTTCGGATTGTTACGGCAAGGGCGCAGATGACATTGTGCTGCGTATGCCGGTGGGTACCGTGATTACAGACATCAATAGCGGCGAGATGATTGCCGACCTCACCCACGACGGCGAAAAGGTGTTGCTCGCACAAGGTGGCATCGGCGGACTAGGCAATATTCATTTTAAATCCAGCACCAACCGCGCGCCGCGTCAATGTACCGCCGGCACTGAAGGAGAAACGCGCGAATTACAGCTGGAGTTAAAGGTGCTTGCCGATGTGGGTTTGCTGGGCATGCCCAACGCCGGTAAATCCACTTTCATACGCTCGGTTTCTGCTGCCCGCCCCAAGGTTGCCGATTATCCATTCACCACACTGCATCCAAATCTCGGCGTGGTACGTGTTTCGAATGAAAAAAGTTTTGTTATCGCAGATATTCCTGGGTTGATTGAAGGTGCTGCAGAAGGCGCCGGGCTGGGACATCAGTTTTTACGGCATCTGGCGCGCACCCGTGTGCTACTCCACCTGGTGGATATTGCACCGCTTTATGATGGGACCGATCCCGTTTCTGAAGCACGCGCAATTCTGAATGAGCTGAAAAAATATGATCTATCCTTGTATGAAAAGCCGCGCTGGTTGCTACTGAACAAAGTCGATCTACTGGAAGACCGTGCTGAAAAAGTTGCCGTATTTCTGAAGGAGTTCAACGATTTCGACCGCTACTTCGTCATTTCGGCAATCAACGGTGAAGGCTGCAAGGAATTGACTTATGCCATTATGGAGCATTTGCAGAATATGAACGCGTTAGAACAACAAGCTACCGCTGAAAGCGCACAGGAAACTGACGCAAGCTCTATTTGATACACAAATGAAAAATATCTTGACCGGATGCAAACGCATCGTAATAAAAGTAGGTAGCAGCCTGGTAACGAATCAGGGTGCAGGGTTGGATCTTGCTGCCCTGAGCAACTGGGCGCGCCAGATCGCAGCGCTCAATATCAGTGGTCACGAGGTCGTGCTGGTGTCATCCGGCGCGATTGCCGAAGGCATACAACGCCTCGGCTGGCTCACGCGCCCCACTTCCATACATGACTTGCAGGCCGCCGCCGCAGTGGGCCAAATGGGCTTGGTACAAGCCTATGAAAGCTGTTTTCGTAAACACAATTTGCATGCTGCGCAAATACTACTGACACATGCAGACTTGGCCGATCGTGAGCGCTATCTGAATGCCCGCGCAACGCTAACCACTTTGTTGGGCTTGCGTGTTATCCCCGTCATCAACGAAAACGACACCGTGGTCACCGATGAAATTAAATTCGGTGATAACGACACACTCGGCGCATTGGTGACAAATTTAATCGATGCCGATGCGCTAATCATTCTCACCGACCAGAATGGACTTTACACCGCCGACCCACGCAAATATCCAGACGCAACCCTAGTAAGCCACGCACAAGCGGGTGACGCGCAACTGGAAAGCATGGCGGGCGGCGCAGGCAGCCACATCGGGCTGGGCGGCATGCTGACCAAGATATTGGCAGCAAAACGTGCGGCACGCAGCGGTGCACATACCGTCATTGCCTCAGGGCATGAACGCGATGTATTGCTGCGTCTACTGCAAGGAGAGCATATCGGCACGCTGTTGACTGCGCCCACCCTGACGCTGGCGGCCCGTAAGCAATGGCTGGCCGATCATTTACAGGTTGGCGGTAAATTGATGCTGGATGCAGGCGCAGTAAAAGCTCTGCGCAGCGGAGGAAAAAGCTTGCTGCCAATAGGTGTAAAAAACGTTATCGGCGAATTCGAACGCGGCGCAGTGGTTACCTGTGTAAGCGAAGACGGACAGGATATCGCACGCGGTCTGACCAACTATAATGCCCAGGAAGCGCTGCGTATTATTGGTCACGCCAGTCAGGAAATCGAACAACTGCTCGGCTATGGCGGAGATGCTGAAATGATTCATCGCGATAACCTGGTTTTGCTATAAAGCCATGTCCGCAAATACGCCAAGATGATCTATTGCAGTATTTTTATAACGACCTGAGTATGTTGTATAGCAGATTGGACAGCCTGAATAATCTCTTTCCCTGCTCCCGAGTCTGCCTGTGATTCAAGAGGATACTGCGCCAAGACGGTCTCGGCAAACTCGCGTATGGTATTCAAGTGTCCATCTGTACCGTGTTCGAGCCATTGCGGGCCAACCGCCTGCAAGTACAATATCCCACCGCGCAATGTAACTGCCAATAAATAAAATTTATCCTCTCTAGCAAATACTGCGGGATCGTGAACTTTAAAATATTGGCTAGCCAGATTGCTCTGTGTGACACCTAGTTCGGCAAACTGTTTGGCTATACTCTCGATGAAATTTTGCGCACGGTTAAGCTGGGCTGCCAGTTTGATATGATATTGACCAGGTCGCTGAATAACGACCGGGTTATCTAAAATAATAGGCCTGGCACGACGAATAGTAAGTATCACCAGCGTGATAATTGTTATAGCAAGCAGTGACTCGCCCATGAATATCCTGCTGAAATTTTGAATGTGTTACGAAGAAATTTACCGAACTTCTGACCAACTGGTATGCCTATAGTTCACCCTTGGAGGTATGAACTTCCATCCATTTCTTAACACGGTTGGCATCACCAACGCGAGTTAGTTTTCCCCACGAATCAAGCAGCACAATAATGACTGAGCGCTGGTTGATGGTTGCTTCCATCACCAGACAACGCCCCGCTTCATTGATATACCCAGTTTTGCTCACGCCAATATTCCATGCAGAACTCCTGACCAGCGGATTGGTATTAGTGAAGCGCAACGCCCGGCCACGCAATCCGTCCACGGAGTGACTGGCGGTAGTGGTATATTGATGGATCAGGGGGTAGTTTTGCGCGGCAGCAACCATCTTCACCAAATCCTGAGCAGTTGATACATTGTAACTACTCAATCCGGTTGGATCCAGAAACCGGGTATCCAACATACCCAACTCGCGCGCCTTGTCATTCATGGCCAATATCGCTGCTGCTGTCCCTCCCGGATAGCTACGTGCTAAAGCAGATGCAGCACGGTTTTCAGAAGCCATTAAGGCCAGTTTGAGCAACTCGCTACGCGTGAAGGTCATCCCGACCCTCAAACGTGAGTGTGTTCCCTTGAGTGTGTCCTGATCAGCCGCATCGACACTCACTTGTTCGTCTAACGGCAGACCCGCGTCCAAAACTATCATCGCAGTCATCAACTTGGTAATAGAGGCAATGGGCGTAACAACGCCGGCATTTTTATCGTACAGCGGCTGTTCGCTTTGTTCATCGTAAATCAAGGCAATATTGGAATGCAGCCTGGGCGACGAAACATTTGTCAGCGACACGCCCGCCAGCGCACGGCCCGGCTTGAGGTGATCAAGACCCGTTTCGGCATGCACAAGGTGTGTTGCCAGCAAGGAACTGGCCAACATCAATGTCCATAATATTTTATTCATTCTCGAAAATACTTCCGCTGGTAACGATGGAATGGGCTGAAGCATACCTTAAATTCAATATAAATCAATCGGCAGTCTGCGCTTGCTCTTCTTGTTTCTGAAGATTCCACATCTGCGCATACACATTTTTATGTAATAGCAGTTCTCGATGCGTACCGCGCTCGACAATACGCCCCTGCTCCATGACCAGTATCTGGTCGGCATCTACCACTGTAGACAAGCGGTGCGCGATCACTAAAGTGGTACGATTTTGCGAGATGGCGCGCAACTCAGCCTGTATCGCTTTTTCTGATTTCGAGTCAAGCGCAGAAGTTGCCTCATCGAAAATCAGAATAGCCGGGTTCTTCAAAATCGCACGCGCGATGGCCACGCGCTGCTTTTCTCCGCCAGACAGCTTCAGGCCACGTTCACCCACCATGCTGTCATAGCCTTGCGGTAACGACGCGACAAAACTGTGGATATGCGCTGCCTGAGCCGCAGCGATAACTTCTTCACGTGTGGCATTCGGTCGACCATAGGCAATGTTGTAGTAAATAGTATCGTTAAACAAAACGGTGTCTTGGGGCACGATGCCGATAGCCGCACGCAAACTCGTCTGCGTCACGTTACGAATGTCCTGACCATTGATCCTGATACTGCCTTGCCCGACATCATAAAAACGAAACAACAAACGCGATAGCGTGGATTTACCTGCGCCACTCGCTCCTACCACAGCGACTTTATGTCCGACCGGAATCGTAAAATCCACGTCGAATAAAATTTGTCGGTCTGGTGCATAAAAAAAGTTGACTTGCTCAAATCGAATTTCCGCACTGTCTATATGCAATGTCGTTGCATCCTGCGCATCGGCAATTTCACGATGTTCATATAGCAAACGAAACATTTTCTCCATATCTGCTAATGAGTTGCGGATTTCACGATAAACAAAGCCCAAAAAATGCAGCGGCATATACAGCTGCAACATGAATACGTTCACTAGCACCAGATCACCTAATGTCATTTTCCCCTGCACGACTTCTTCAGCCGCCAACAACATCAGCCCAGTGACGCCAAACGCGATGATGACACTTTGTCCGGCGTTGAGCAGTGACAGTGATACCTGATTACGTACTGCGGCCGACTCCCAACTTTCCATATTTTGGTCATAACGATGTGCTTCATATTGCTCGTTACCAAAGTATTTAACCGTTTCGTAATTCAGCAAACTATCTATGGCACGCGTATTAGCCTTTGAGTCCAGATCATTCATGGTGCGCCGCACCACCATCCGCCACTCAGTAATAAATAGAGTGAAAATGATGTAAATCACCAAAGTCACAAACGTGATTACGGCGAACCACGCATCGTATTTGCTGAGTAAAATTGCCGCAACCAGGCCAATTTCCAACAACGTTGGGAGTATATTGAATAGTGTAAAGTTAAGCAGGAACCCAATGCCGCGTGTGCCGCGCTCGATATCGCGCGACACACCGCCAGTCTGCCGATCCAGATGGAAGCGCAAACTCAAACTATGCAGATGCTCAAACACCTGTAAAGCCACGCGCCGAATAGCGCGTTGAGTGACCTTGGCAAAAATAGCATCGCGTAACTCGCCAAACAACGTACTGAACAAACGAAGCAATCCATAGCCAATAATCAAAAAGACCGGTATCAGCAGCACCGCATGGGATTTATCCATCGCATCAATGATTTGCTTTAACATCAGCGGAACGGAGACATTGGCCAGCTTGGCAGCCACCAACAGACTCATCGCAATCAGCACACGCCCTTTGAACTCCAATATATATGGCACCAGTAAACGTAAGCTGTACCAGTCGGAACGTGCAGATGATGTTATTAAAGGCGGGGGTGGCTCAGGTCGCATAATTTTCTTGGCTGGAGTAGGAGCGAGATTATAGGGTAGTTCTATATTTACGATGTTTATTGAACGTCGAGGAATCAACCGCACAGAAAAAAACGGGCATCCGTACAGGATGCCCAAAAGAGGAGGAGAAGCCTGAAAGCACAGAGCAGGAGCCCTGGAATTGCTTTCAATTACTTAT
>Ga0137403_10005609_pt1 | contig 14518 bp, 13 predicted proteins | sample CZOMad2_1_16fung_FD_122057 | JGI IMG/M metagenome (GOLD analysis project Ga0137403, IMG submission 122057) | Vadose zone soil fungal communities from Angelo Coast Range Reserve, California, USA - CZOMad2_1_16fungal (Hybrid Assembly) | ecosystem: Environmental > Terrestrial > Soil > Vadose zone... | reverse complement strand
CCGATTTACTACGTGAATGCCCGGCCCCACATTGGGCACGCGTATACGACGATTGCCTGCGATGCCATTGCGCGGCGGCAGAGGCAGTTGGGCGTGGATACGTTTTTCCTTACTGGCACCGACGAGCACGGACAGAAGATCGAGCGAGCGGCGCAGGCGGCTGGGATCCCTCCGCAGCAGCTTACCGATGAGGTTTCCGCGGCGTTTCAGGGACTGTGGAAGCGGATGGGCATTACCAATGATGACTACATTCGCACCACCGAACCGCGACACAAGAGCGGCGTGCAGGAGCTGTTTCGCCAGTTGCGCGACAAGGGGTACATCTACAAGGACTCGTATGAGGGTCAGTACTGTGTGTTCGACGAGATGTATGTGGATGTCGTCGGCGCGAGTGCTCCCTGCCCTGAATGCGGGCGGCCGACGGAGACTCTGAAAGAAGAGAACTACTTCTTCAAGCTTTCGGCGTTTCAGGACAAGCTGCTGGCGTACTACGCCGAGCATCCTGAGTTCATCCGCCCGGAGACGCGGCGGAATGAAGTGATTTCGTTTGTGAAAAGCGGGTTGCGGGATCTTTCGATTAGCCGCTCGACCATCCAATGGGGAATTCCGGTTCCCGATGACCCAGCCCAGGTAATTTACGTCTGGTTTGACGCGCTGGCGAATTACATTACGGCGCTTGGGTATGGGTCGAGTTCTGCGTCTGGCGATACCTCGCGTTACGACAAGTATTGGCCTGCCGATGTGCACATGGTGGGCAAGGAAATCGTGCGGTTTCATTGTGTGTACTGGCCGGCGACTTTGATGGCTGCGGGGTTGTCGCTGCCGAAGTCGATTGTGGCGCATGGCTGGCTGCTGTTTGAAGAGAGCAAGATGTCGAAGTCGCGCGGGAATATTGTTCGCGCGGAAACCATCCTCGACGTACTCGGCAACGATGCTCTGCGCTACTTTCTCCTGCGCGAGATTGTTTTCGGGCAGGATGGGTCGTTCTCGTTTGATGCTCTCGTCCAGCGTTATAACGCCGACCTCGCCAACGGCTTGGGCAATCTCGCTAGCCGCACGCTGACCATGATCACGCGCTACTGCGGCGGCGTGATTCCCTCTCCCAGCGCGCCGACCGACGCAGAAAAGGCTATTGCGGAGCAAGCGCTGGTACTCATCGCCGAGTACGATCGCCTCTTCGACGACTACCAGTTCTCGCGCGCGCTCGAAGCCGCATGGTCTCTGGTCGGCAGCGTCGATAAATACATTGTCACCAACGCCCCCTGGACGTTAGGCGAAAAAACGGACGAGGCCAGCCGAGTCCGCCTGGGAACGGTTCTCTACACCAGTGCGGAAGCCCTGCGCCTCGTAACCGCTCTGTCGCACGTGGTGATTCCCGACTCCACCACGCGCATCTGGTCTCAGCTCGGCCTCGGCGACATTCATAAGCTCCGCGTGAATAAACTGACGTGGGCCCAACTGCAACCGGGAACAGCGCTCGGCAAAATCGAGCCTGTTTTTCCACGCGCCGACAAGACTGCAATTGAAAGGATGCACCAGATGGAAGAAGAACGACGAGCTCCGGTAGCGGAGACAGCATCGACTGCGGCGTCAGCGCCGAACATGGCAGCTCCCGCGCCGGGAGCGGCTGTCCCTACGCCACCTCCCGCCGACCCAAAGATCACCATCGACGACTTTGCCAAAATCGAACTACGCGTCGGCTTGGTCAAGGTCGCCGAGCGCGTCAAAGGGGCCGACAAGCTTCTGCGCCTCGAAGTTGATATCGGCACTGAAGTCCGGCAGATCCTCGCTGGCATCGCTGAGGCTTACGACCCTGAACCGCTGGTTGGGCGGAAGGTTGTGATCGTCGCGAATCTGGCTCCGCGCAAGCTGCGTGGGCTTGAATCGAACGGGATGATTGTCGCGGCGTCACTCGAAGGCGGCAAGCCTGTGCTCGCTGGGTTCTTGGAGGATGTGCCGGTTGGCGCGAGGTTGAAGTAAAAGCGTTCTACATCGACAACATCAACAACCCCACTCAAGCCAAAAGAGGGCTTGAGTGGGGCACCCGTTGAAATGGGTGAATCGGAAATCAGACACTGACTCTATGTTCATAGATTCCCACGCTCATCTCGACGGAGAACGCTTTGCGGAAGACCGCCGCGAGGTGCTTGCGCGCGCGCGCGACGCTGGGGTTGAGTCGATGCTGCTCATCGGCAGCGGGACGGGGCCGGGCTCGTTAGACTGCGCGATTCAGATTGCGGACCATCAAGAGGGTATCTATGCCTCCGTCGGCATTCATCCCCATGAGGCCCAACTCGCGAAGCATTCCGATTTCGACGAACTCGCCGCTTTGGCGCGGCACCCCAAGACGATTGCCTGGGGCGAAATCGGGCTCGATTATTTCTATGACCACTCACCGCGTGACGTGCAGAAATCCGTTTTCCTTCGCCAGATGGAACTGGCGCGCGCGGCGAGGTTGCCCATCATTATTCACTGCCGCCCTACCGATAACACGGAGAATGCCTGGGACGACGTGCTTGCGATGATTGGGGAGCACTTCAAGTCCAGCGGCCTCGGTGGCATCATTCATTGCTTCACCGGGAAGCTGGATCATATGAAACGGGCGCTGGATCTAGGGTTCATGATTTCGTTCGCGGGCAACATCACTTTCCCGAAAGCACAGAACATTCGCGACGCCGCGAAAGTCGTTCCGCTCGACCGCATGCTGATCGAGACAGACTGCCCTTTTCTGGCGCCGGTTCCCTATCGCGGCAAGCGCAACGAGCCGGCGTACGTGGTGGAGGTGGCGCGGCAGATTGCGGAACTGCGCGGGCTTTCGCGCGAGGATGTGGGCCAGAGAACCTCAGAAAACTTTCGCCGTTTCTTTTCCCTTCACGAAAAGCGGATTGCAGGGTAGCCTTGAGGGTGAATCTTCGGGCAAACTACAGATATCTAAAGGATTAAGCCGTGCCAGACAACAGTTTCGACATCGTGAGCAAATCGGATTTGACGGAAGTTGCGAACGCGATCGCGCAGGCGATGAAGGAGATTGTGACGCGTTTCGACTTGAAGGATTCCAAGTCGTCGATCGAGTTTGACGGCAAGGATACATTGACGTTGCAGTCGGCCGACGAATACAAGCTGAAGGCAATCAATGATGTGCTGCAGGCGAAATTGGTAAAGCGCGGGATTTCGCTGAAGAGCCTGACCTATGGGGCACTGGAGCCTGCGGCTCATGGGACGGTGCGGCAGAAGGCTACTTTGCAACAGGGCGTGCCGGTGGAAAAGGCGAAAGAGATTGTGAAGTTCATCAAGGACGCGAAGCACAAGGTGCAGGCGTCCATCCAAGGCGACTTGGTGCGCGTGAGCGGGAAAGACCGCGATACTTTGCAGGGTGTGATCGCAGCGGTTCGGCAAAAGGATTTCGGGATTGATGTGCAGTTCGTGAACTTCCGGACGAATTAGGGAACCAGCTCCAGGGAAACCAGCTAACGGGCTCAGTGAACACCACGATCGCCACCAACGGCAAGGAAGTCTTCGAGCTGCTGCGGGACGACCTCGCTGCAATCGAGCGCGAGTTTGGGCGGGATACCGTTTCCAACGTCGCTGCGATTACAGAAATTGGGGAATACCTGCGCGGCGGCGGGGGGAAGCGCATTCGGCCGGTGTTGCTGCTGCTAGCGGCGAAGTTATTTAACTACGAGGGGCGCGGGGCTGTACGACTTGGCGCGGTCGTGGAAATCATTCACACTGCGACACTCGTCCACGACGACATCATTGATGAAGCCCAGACGCGGCGCGGACGGCCGGCGGCGAACACGCAGTGGGGCAACTCGAAGTGCGTACTGGCCGGGGACTGGCTCTATATGCAGTCTTTTCGTATAGCGCTGCAAGAGCGTAATTTGCGGATTCTGGATTCCCTGATTGAACTCACGCAGCAGATGGTTGAGGGCGAGCTGTTGCAGATGGAGAAGCTTGGCCAGTGCATCACGCTCGACGAGAACTTTGATCTGATTTATCGCAAGACGGCCTGCCTGTTTTCCGTTTGCATGCGGATGGGGGCTATCTTAGGCTCAGCCACGCCTGCGGAAGAGGAAAAAGTTGCGCAGTATGGCCGCGATCTGGGGATGGCCTTCCAGATTGTCGACGATGTCCTCGACCTGACGGCTTCTGAGAGCGTGCTGGGCAAGCCGGTTGCCAGCGATTTGCGCGAGGGCAAGGCGACCATGGCGGTGATCCACGCGCTGGAGCGTTGCACCCCGGCCGAACGTGCAGCCATTGAGACTATCCTTCGCGACAGGGCTTTCAACGGCGTCACCCACGAGCAGATTCTCGAGATCCTGAACAAATACGGCTCCATCGAGGCCGCCCACGAGCGGGCGGCGCAGTATGCGGAGTCGGCGCGCAAGGCGATCTGCACTTTCCCCGATTCCGAGATCAAGCGGGCGCTGCTGTGGGCGCCGGATTTTGTGGTTTTGCGGGAAAAGTAGCCGACGCTTCGCTGCTGCCTTGATTCTTTCTCAACTCTCGGGCATCTATTAGGCTTCGACATAGCTGGTTGTTTTTAGCAAGGATTCACTTTTTCATGGAACAGTTTCTTGCCCTCTTCGCGCGCCACGGTTATTTCTTGCTGGCCGTGATCGTCTTTGCGGAGGCGATCGGCGCTCCCGTGCCTGCGGCGTTGGCCCTTCTCGCGGGCGGAGCGGCGTGTGCCTTGCGCGTGATGAATCCGTGGATGGCAGTGCTGGTTGGCGCGAGCTCCATGGTTATCGGCGACACGATCATGTTTTTTGTGGGCCGCGTTTCCGGATGGAATCTGCTGGGCTTTCTTTGCCGCGTCTCGATGAATCCCGAGACCTGCATCCTGCGGTCCGCTGAGTCGTTTTATAAGCGCGGCAAGGCGACGTTGCTCATTGCCAAGTTTGTGCCGGGGCTCAACACCATGGCGCCGCCGCTGGCGGGCAGCATGAAGATGCCGCCGTGGAAGTTTCTGCGCTACGACTTTGGCGGCGCTCTGCTCTACATCCTTGCCTACGGCGGGGTTGGTTTCCTCTTTAGCGACTTTATGAAGTCCATTACCCGGGGATTGGCCCTGGCATCGCACACTTTCGAAGTGTTCTTGCTGGTTGCATTCGTGGCCTACATCGCTTACCGCATTTGGGCTTACAAGCAGCAGCGCGTCTACCGTATTGTTCCGCGGATCGAAGTGGGAGACCTGGTGGCGCTCTACAATTCCGAAGAGCGCGAACGGATGATCATCGCCGACGTCCGCAGCCATGGGTATTATGACGCCGGGGCGCACCGTATTCACGGGTCGATTCGTATAGAGCCCAACAACTTAGAGGAGGAGATGGATAAGTTGCCGCGCGACAAGCACATTTATCTGTACTGTACTTGACAGCGCGAAGCCACCAGCGCCCGTGTGGCGCATTTACTCCGAGAACGAGGTTTCAACGCATTCGTGATTGTGGGCGGACTTGCGGCCTGGCGGAAGGCCGGGTATCCGGTGGAGCAGCCGCCGCAGGATGATTTGGTGAAGTTGCCGACGTTTGCTTGAGAGTCGAGCATGCTAAAGCAAGAGCAGATTCCTCCCGTTGGTCGGAATGACAAACTCTTCATCTCTCTCTTATGGCCAAACAAAACGAAATCGAGATCAAGTTCCGGATTGAGCACATGAAAGCGTTGCAGCGGAAGCTGCGCGCTGCTGGGTTTCGCTGCGTTACTCCGCGCACGCACGAGTACAACACGCTTTATGACCTGCCTGGTGAGGTTCTTCGCAGCCGCGGGGAACTGTTACGCTTGCGCAAGTACGGTAGGAGTTGGGTATTGACTCACAAAGCCAAGGCGGCTGTGGGGCGGCACAAGTCGCGGATCGAAACTGAAACTGAGGTCGCCGACGGCAAAGTTCTGGCGGAAATTCTTACAGCTCTGGGTTTCCGTCCTACCTTCGTTTACGAGAAGTTCCGGGCGGAGTGGACGGACGGAACCGGGCACGTTGTTCTGGATCAGACTCCTCTGGGCGATATTGGAGAGATCGAGGGGCCAAGCCGCTGGATTGATGCCACGGCCCGAAAGCTGGCTGTGGACCCAGGTTCTTATCTGACTGCCACATACGCGGACCTGTTTTTCCGCTGGAAGCGGGCGACGAAGAGTCCGGCCTCGGAGATGACTTTCGCGGCGATAGGCAAAGTTTTGCAGTCGAAGTAGTTTTGATTGTGCCTCAGCAAGCCAGTCTCGGTCGCGCTGGACCTACTGTTTCCAGTTTTGGGAAGATTTGCAGCAATCCGTGCGGCAAGTCGATGCAATTTTCATAGTCTGTTCTCTTGACTCTCCCGTCGAGGAACGGTTTACTTATAGCAAGGTAGTTAAGTAGTTTCCCCCAGGAACTGGTCCAGTCCGCGGGCAGCAAAACAAAAACATTACAAATCCTTCTACGGGGGAATCTTGTGAAATTCGCCGCTAAGTCACTTGTGCTGCTTGTTTTAGCCTCTGCGGGTTTAGTTCGGGCCCAAATTAGGAATTTCGGTCACATTATCGTCATCGTGCAGGAAAACCGGACACCAGACAACCTGTTCCAGGGTCTGTGTGTGCCGCCCTACGGCTCTACAGCGTCTTGCAGCACCACTCCTGTGGGAAAGCAGTATGACATCCAGACGAAGAACTGGCTGGATAAGACTTCTGCCACTGGCGTGTCGCAGCCGACGACCGTTCCCTTGGCCAGCAAGTATGATCTCGACCACGCGCATCATTCCTGGGTAACGCAATGCGACAAAGACGCAGCGGGAAACTGCAAGATGGATGGGGCGGCGAAGGTTGTCTGCAAGGGCATCGGATGCCCGGCAAAGGCGTCGTTAGGGTACGTCGATAACTCGACTGGTAACCTGAATCCCTATTTGCGCCTGGCAACGCAGTACGGCTGGGCCAACGCGATGTTCCAGACCAACCAAGGGCCCAGCTTTCCGGCGCATCAGTTTCTCTTTGGCGGCACTTCCGCGCCGAGTTTGGCGGATGACCATGCTGGAACTTTTGCCGCGGAGAATATGGGCGGCAAGGGCACGGGGGTTGGCTGTATCGCGACGTCAACACGGTTCGTGCAGTTGATCGACGCCAAGGGTGCGGAAACATCGGCGAACCGGATTTTTCCGTGTTTCGATCACAATACAGTCGCCGACCTGCTGCAACCTCGCAACATTACCTGGAGATATTATGCGGCCGGGGCGAGTTCCATCTGGAATGCGCCGGTTGCGATCCAACATCTGTGCGTGGCCAGCGGCACGGCATGCACGGGCGCGGACTGGAAGGCGAATGTCGACTTGACTCCGGCACACGTTCTGACCGACATCGCCAGCTGCAGTCTGCGGCAGGTGACGTGGGTTACGCCCACTGGACAGAACTCGGATCACGCGCAGACCAATACTGGCGGTGGGCCGGCTTGGGTCGCTTCCATTGTGAATGCTATTGGCACCAGCTGGACCGCGAGCAGGAATAAATGCGACTACTGGGGCAATAACTCCAACGATGCGACTGCGATTCTGATCGTCTGGGATGACTGGGGCGGATGGTACGATCACAAGCCGCCGACGGTTCTGGCGTCACCGGAGGGCGGCTACCAGTTGGGCTTCCGCGTCCCCTTCATTGCGGTTTCGGCTTACACGCCCGTACAGCTTGTGGACAACACGCGGCATGACTTTGGGAGCATCGTGCGGTTTATCGAGCATAATTTTGCGATTCCGGAAGGATCGCTGACTTTTGCTGACGCGCGGGCGACTACGGACTTGACCGCGTTTTTTAATTTAACTCAGGCACCGCGGTCGTACGTTGCCGTTCCGGCTGCGTTGAAGGCAGCGTTTTTTATTCAGGACAAGACACCGCCTACGGATCCGGACGACGATTAAAGCCTTACCTCAGTGGCTAAAGCCGACGTTCTGTTGGCTTTCTAATGCAGCGCTGAAGCGCTACGCCACCCAAAAGCTGGTCTCCCGGGTTGAAACAGGAGCAGATTCCTCCCGTTGGTTAGAATGACAAGCCTTGTTTAGGCGCGAATCCTTGCTCGCGGGCGAGGGCGCCCGCGCCACATCATCTCCCTTAGCGCTGGTTAGTACTCTGCCAGGGCTAACATCGCTTTGTAGATGTCATCCGGTTGAGGGAGGATTTCGTCTTCGAGCTGCGGTTGGTAGGCCACGAATGTGTCGGTGGCGGCTACGCGGCGGACTGGGGCGTCGAGGCTTTCGAAGAGTTCATCGGCGATGCGGGCGGCGATCTCGGCGCCGTAGCCCCAGCTCAGGCAGTCCTCGTAGGCCACTAGCACACGGTTTGTTTTACCGACCGAAGCCTTGATGCTGTCCCAGTCATAGGGGCTGAGCGTGCGCAGGTCGAGCAGTTCGGCATGGACGCCGTTTTCGCGCTCGAGCTTGTTGATGGCCTGCAAGGCTCTCGGGACGACTGCACCGTAGGTAATGACGGTGAGATCGTCGCCCGGGTGCACGATGCGGGCCTTGCCAAAGGGAATCATGAACTCGTTCCCCGGATAGGGCGCCCGCCCGAAGGTTTCGCGGTAGAGCCTCTTGTGTTCCAGAAACAATACGGGGTCATCGCAGCGAATGGCGGTGCGCAGTAAACCAGCAGCGTCCAAAGCATTCGACGGAAATACCACGCGCAGGCCCGGAGTGTGAGTAAAAATACTCTCACCGCACTGCGAGTGATAGACGGCGCCGCCGGTCAAGTAGCCGCCGATGGCTACGCGGACCACCAACGGACTGGAAAAGGCGTTCGAAGAGCGCCACCGCATCACGGAAAGTTCGTTGCGGAGCTGCATCATGGCCGGCCAGATGTAGTCGAAGAACTGAATTTCGACTACCGGCTTGAGACCGCGAGTTGCCATGCCCACGGCACGCCCCACGATGCTGGCTTCCGCCAACGGCGCGTTGAAGACGCGGTCGGGACCGAAATCCATTTGCAGGCCATAGGTGAGCTTGAAGACTCCGCCCTTGCCCTTGACCATCTTCTTCGTCAGATACTCCTCGCGCGAGCAGTCGGCGACGTCTTCGCCAAAGATCATGACACGCTCGTCGCGCTTCATCTCGTCGCGGAGCGTGTGATTGATGAGATCCGCCATCGTCTTCGGCGCCCCGGCCTTTTTCACCGCTTCCTCAGTTCCCTGCTTCAGCGAGGCGGGCTGACGATCGAATGCAGGCGACTCCGGGTCGAGATCCGGCGAATAGACCCAGTCCGTAATCGACTCCAGCTTCGGCAAAGGGGCCGCCAGCGCTCGATCCGCCGATTGCTGGATGTCTTTGTCTACGACCTTCTCTATGGCGTGAACACCGGCTTCGTCGAGGATTCCTTCCTCGATTAAGAAGCGCCGGTGCCGCGAGAGCGGGTCGCGCGCTACCTCGTCCGCCAGCTCCGCCGGGGAGCGGTAGAGCTTTTCGTCATCCGACAGCGAGTGCGAATAAGGCCGCGTCACATGGCCGTGCAAGAAGGCCGGACCTTGTCCGGAACGAATGTGATCAATCGCGCGATGGAGGGCGGCGAAGCTGGCGATCACATCGGTGCCGTCGAATTCGTCGAAATGGAAATTGGGAAAACTTGCGACCAGCTTGGAGATGTTGCCTCCGGCGGTTTGGGCTTCGACCGGGACGGAAATGGCGTAGTCGTTATCCTGCACGCAGACCAGCAACGGCAGCTTCATCATGGCCGCGGCGTTCATGGACTCCCAGAATTCTCCCTGGCTGGTGGTTCCATCGCCCAGTGAAACGTAGACGAGTTCGTCGCCGTGGAACATCACATCTTTGAATTCGCGGTAATCACCGTCGACCTTGCGGGCGGAGTTCGGGAACTGCGCAAAATAGCGGCCAGCTTCCGCGCAGCCCACTGCCTGCAGCACCTGCGTCCCAGTGCAGGATGACTGCGAGACCACATTCAAATGCTTGAAAGCCCAATGGGAGGGCATCTGCCTTCCGCCGGACGCGGGATCGTCGGCGGCGCCGACCGCTCCGAGCAGCATTTCGTACGGCGTAGCGCCCAGAGCGAGACACAGGCCGCGGTCGCGGTAATAGGGATAGAACCAGTCGTAGGCTGGCTTTAGAGCGAGACCGGCGGCCACGCTCAGGGCCTCGTGTCCCGCCCCGGAAATCTGGAAGAAGACTTTTTGCTGGCGCTTGAGCAAAATCTCGCGGTCATCGACCCGCCGCGACATGTACATGAGGCGGTAAGCGTCGATGAGCTGCGGTGGCGTTAAGCCTTCGTAGGATTTCTCCCGGACAGCCGTCGCCTGCCCGGTCTTTGGTTCAACCTTGGGCTCAATCTTCGTAGCGGGCATTCAACCTCTCCGTACGACGCCTTATGAATGCAAACTAGTCATTGTAACTGTTACGGGGCGGTTGCGAATATACTGGAAGTTCTTTAGTGGCAGTTGGATTGTCGGCAGCCGCCAATCGCTGCGTCGGGGGCATCCTTTAATAGAGTATGCGGAGTATGCGTTCCTTAATCAATCCTATTAGCCGTCACACTGGCTTCGGTGTGTTTGTTGGCGCAAGACTCCGACCCCAACAACACTCACACCAAAGCCCGCCCGTGCGTTGGCGAACATCCTCCGCAGCCTTGCGTAGTTCAGCCCGTGCCAGTCAGCCAGCCGCGCCGGACTATTCCGACGAGGGACGGGAAAAGAAAATAGAAGGCGACGTTTACTTGGATTTTGTCGTCGGCGTCGACGGCAGAACGCACGACGTGCACGTTACCAAGTCCCTTGGGTCTGGACTGGATGAAAAGTCGGTCGAAGCGGTAACGCAATGGACGTTCAAGCCTGGAACGGTCGACAGCAAGCCGGTGGCGGTAAAATTGAGGGGCAGTGTGAGCTTTCACCTCCGGTAGAAATGACTCGTGCCGGTTACAGCTGCTGACCGGTGCTTGCAAAATGGAGAAGCGCGAGGCACAGGAATGCAAATTCACCGCCCCATGCGCTCGGTTTTTCTTATTGTCTTCGTCCTAGGGCCTCGACTGCTATGGGCGCAGGAGGCTCGCTCTTCAGCCTCGCCGGAGTTCTTGTTCGTTTGCAGCGAAAAACAACCTCAGCCGTGCGCTACGGCTCCGCGCGCAATATCCACACCCGAGCCAGAATACTCGGAAGAAGCCCGAAGGAAGTGCTTGCAGGGGACGGTGGAATTGCGGTTCATTGTTGGACCGGACGGATCGGTTCAGCAGGTGGAGGTAGTGAAGCCCCTTGGCATGGGCTTGGATGAGGCGGCAATCGCCACCGTCAGGACATGGAAGTTTGAGCCGGGAACACACGACGGTAAACCGGTTGCTGTTAAGCTTTCCGCCGACGTATCCTTCAGCTTGATAACCGATTGCAAAGAAAAAAAGATTAAGAAAGCCAAGCCCAGAAAATGATGGTAAGACAAGCGCGAACGAGGAGTATTGGGTTCTGTTCTGTAGAATCACCGTAAGTCCTCCACACGAATGCAAATTCACCGCCCGATTCCCTCCCAGCAAATCAAGCTTCTGATTTTTGACCTGGATGGCACGCTGATTGACTCGCGGCAGGACCTTGTCAACTCGGTCAACGCGGCACTGCGATCGCTGGAGCGCGAGGAACTGCCGTCGGATGAAATCGCTGCAATGGTTGGAGACGGTGCGCCGACGCTGGTACGGCGCGCGCTGGGCGATACTGTGGACGAGGCTCTGGTGAGGAAGGGACTGGAGTACTTCCTTTCCTACTACCGCGAGCACAAGCTGGACCACACACGCTTGTACGATGGCATTCCTCAAGCTTTGGAGAGCCTGCAAGGTGCGAATGGGAGTCGCCGCGTCATGTCGGTGCTCACCAACAAGCCGGTCAATCCTTCGCGCGCGATCGTGGAAGCGTTGGGTATCGCGGAGAGGTTCGTCAGCGTTTATGGCGGCAATAGCTTTGAGACCAAGAAGCCTGACCCGCTAGGCATCAATACAATTCTGGCGGAGACTGGCGTCCGGCCTGAGGAAGCGGTGATGATTGGCGATTCCGCTGTCGACATCCTGACCGGCCGCGCGGCTGGAACGTGGACCTGCGGCGTGACCTATGGTTTTGCGCCGCACACGCTGGTGGAAACGCCGGGGGACATCACATTCGATAGCCCGCGAGAATTGGTGGGGCTGCTAGGTCCCTAGCAAAAACTTCAACCATGAAGATCCACTCGTCCGATCTCTCGAAAAACAATCCACTCGCCGCCTTCACTCCGGCCGAACTGCGCAAGCTCCGCCGCCTCAAAACTCCGCTCGGCATTCAGCGCGCTCTGGATAAAATGCCCTACCACCTTGCCAACTCCGCTTGGTCCCCTCGCAAAGTTCTCGCTGAAAATACGGCCCACTGCTACGAAGGAGCGCTCTTCGCGGCAGCTGCGCTGCGGGCGAATGGGTATCCCCCGCTGATTTTTGATCTGGAAGCCGAGCATGATACCGATCACGTCATTGCGATCTATAAAAAGAACGGCCACTGGGGCGCGGTTGCCAAGTCCAATTACACCGGGTGTCACGGTCGCGACCCGATATACCGAACGCTACGCGAGTTGGCCCTCAGTTACTTCCACGGTTATTTCAACATGCGGCGTGAGCGGACGCTGCGCCGGTTTTCGGTGCCGTTCAATCTGAAGTATTTCGACCGACAGAGCTGGATGACGACCGACAAACCGGTCTGGTTCGTAGCCGAACACCTATTCACGATCCGGCACTTCCCTCTGCTCAGGAAAGGCCTCGAGAAAACGCTAACCCGTGTGGACGACCGGCTCTTTCGCGGGGAGTGCGTCGACCGGGCCGTGAAGCAGTAGGGCTTGCGCGGGGGCGCGCCCTAGCCTGCCCAAACCGGGCAAAGCCCGGTTCGCAATCTTTCAAGAACTTTCCTGCATCCAAGGCCGTAGTCTATGACTGTGACGATCCCCCGCATTCTTGTGCTCGCCGCGGTACTAAGCCTTCCTTTATTGGGTGCGTTTGGCCAAGACCAAGCTCCTACGCCTATTGAGCCGTCGTCTCCTCCTGCCTCGGCTTCCGCTCCGCCCCTCACCGACCCTGCTGAAATCATCCGTCGCGTTGCCGCCCACGAGGAAGAGAACCAAAAGAAACGGCACAACTACACCTACGAAGAGAAAGTTATTGAGAAAAAACTCGACGGGCACGGCGAGGTCAAGTCGACCGAGACGAGCGCCTTCGACATCATGGTGATCTACGGGGAGCAGGTCGAGCGGCAGGTCTCGAAAGACGACAAGCCCCTCCCTCCGAAGGAGGCCGCCAAGGAAGAAGAGAAGATCGACAAGCTGATTGCAAAGTACAAGAACGAGAGCGACGACCAGCGCGCCAAGCGCCTGGAAAAAGACGAGAAGGCACATGAGGAGGCGCGTGAGTTCGTCAAGGAAGTCGCCGATGCCTTTGACTTCACGATGCTGCCGCCGGAAACCGTGGACGGACGGGCGCTCTATGTGATTCAGGGCGAGCCCAAGCCCGGCTACGAGCCGCGTGGCAAGAACGCTAAATTCCTGACAAAGCTTCGCGGCAAACTCTGGATCGACCAGAACGACTACCGGTGGGTCAAGGCCGATCTGGAAACCATCGATACGATTTCCTTCGGATGGTTCGTCGCGCGGCTGCACAAGGGCACGCACTTGTATGCCGAGGAAACTCGGGTGAATGATGAAGTCTGGCTGCCAAAACTGGTCCGGCTGAACCTTGGGGCGCGGGTTGCGCTGTTCAAGGACTTCAACATCGACGTGACGCAGACCTACAGCGACTACAAGAAGTTTGGAGCGCAGACGAAGATCACGACCATTGGGGAGGTGGAGACCGTTAAGCCGTAGTCCGCAAATACCACTATCGGTTGGACGGTTTCTGTCGTTTGCGTTCGGTAATCTCCACAATTACGTATTCTTTGTCGTAGGGAATAGCCTCACCGTCCGCACCGAGTACAGCTATTGGATCACCCACCTTGACTTGCGTCCCCGACTCAAAGAAAGTCTTTCTTACAATCCCTTTGCCGTTAGCTTTCAGTGTCATCGCGGCCCAGTAGTTTTCAACAATAACGACAGGCGAGCCGACGTCTACGAACGACCCCTCGGGCACAAGGTATTTCTTGATCTCCACCAGATTCGATTGGTGAGCGACCTCAGATGGAAGTTTTGGAACGCAGAAGTAATACCAGAATGGCATGCGAAAACCCCGATCTTCCCCACATACACTCTCAACATTATCCCAGAAACCGTTCGCAGACCGCTCCTCAGTACTCTCCGTACCTTCCCTTCACCGACTCCAACAATTTCTGCGAGTCGTAGCCGACGCCATCCTTGAAAACAATCTCAACGTTCTCGATATCGGAAATCTGCTTTGACGGATCGCCCTTGAGCACTACCAAGTCTGCGTTCTTCCCGGCAGCGATGGAGCCAATCTCGCTATCGCGGCCGAGGTAGACCGCCCCGTTCAGCGTGGCGATCTTGATGGCTTCGACGGGAGAGAATCCGGCCTCGACGAGCAACTCGATCTCGCGCTGGTCGCCGAAACCCGGGATTACGTCTCCAGC
>Ga0137403_10005608_pt1 | contig 14519 bp, 7 predicted proteins | sample CZOMad2_1_16fung_FD_122057 | JGI IMG/M metagenome (GOLD analysis project Ga0137403, IMG submission 122057) | Vadose zone soil fungal communities from Angelo Coast Range Reserve, California, USA - CZOMad2_1_16fungal (Hybrid Assembly) | ecosystem: Environmental > Terrestrial > Soil > Vadose zone... | reverse complement strand
GGTAGTGCCGTCTGCACAGCTGCCCATCCATATATTATTTTTATGGTCGGCGCTGACGGCAGGAATATAATTGCCGCACACGCTACGCAAATTTCCCGGCTGGTGGGTAAAATGAGTAAAGGTTTCCTTCCGGGGATCAAACATATCCACTCCGCCCCCATCCGTTCCTATCCATATATTGCCATGGATATCTTCCAAAAAGCTGAGGATATTGTTATTCCCCGGGCTGTTGACCGAGCTATTATGCCGGTAGGTGGCAAACTGGTTGGCGTCCTTATTAAAGAGATTGACCCCGCCGCTATAGGTACCCAGCCACATATTATTTTGAGAGTCCCGGTAGATGGAATAAATAGAATTATTACTAAGGCTGGTATTATCCAGATCGTCATGCAGGTAATTAACAAACGTTTCATTTTTTAGGTTCAAAATGCTTAATCCGCCGTTCTCGGTGCCGATCCATAAATCATCCTTGTCACCGCCCGCCATCGACAAAATGATATTCCTGGGCAGGCTATTGGGCTCCCACGGGTCGTTCCTGAAATGACAAAAATGGTCATCCGGATAATTCAGCATGTCGAGACCTCCGCCCCGGGTCCCTATCCACAATCTGTGCCAACCGTCTTCATATAAACAGGTAACGTTGTTATTTGACAATGACCCGCCCTCTTTGTCCTTATGCTGAAAGTGGATAAAACGGCCACTTTTCGGGTCCAGCAGGTTCAGACCGCCCCTCTCGGTACCGACCCATAACCGGTGCCGACTGTCTTCAATTACAACGGTAACTGTACTATCACTTATACTGCCGTTATCGCCCGGTTGGTATTTATACCTGGTAAATTGGCCGGTTTTTTTATTCAGCCTGTTCAGCCCGCCAAATCGGGTGCCCACCCATAAATTACCCTGGGAATCCCCGGTAATACAGGATATCGAGTTATCTGAAATGCTACCCGGATCCTGCGGGTCATACCGGTAATGACGAAATCGATCTTTTTCCCTGTCCAGCCTTTCCAATCCGCCCTCTGAAGTAGCTATCCACATGGTGCCTTCCGGATCCTTAAATATGCTTTTGATGTGGCCGTCGCTTAGGGACATGGGCTCTTTGGGGTCATTTCTATAAATACTGAAACTATATCCGTCATACCGGTTCAATCCATCCTGGGTTCCAAACCACATAAATCCTTGATTATCCTGTAAAATGCAGGTTGCATTGCTGTGGGAAAGACCCTGGGCGGTTCCCAGCCGATCGAACCTCCTTTGTTGCTTTTGAGACATAGCGACAAAGGGAATGATCTGAAGCAAGACAAAAAAAAATCGATGCATGGCATTCATATTATTGTATTTCGCGGACCTGTAATGCCCATTTCTCGATACTCTTCACCAGGTCGTCCAGTTGAACGGGCTTGCTTAAATAATCATCCATGCCCGACTCCAGGCATTGCTCCCTGTCACCCTGCATGGCATTAGCCGTGAGGGCTATGATCACCGGCTGGGGTTGTCTTCGCAGGCGGATCGCCTGTGTCGCTTCCAGCCCGTCCATTTCGGGCATCTGTACGTCCATCAATATGAGGTCATACTTTTTTTGGATCACGGCCTGCACGGCCTGCATTCCATCCTGTACTGCCTCGGGTTCATAGCCAAGTTTCTGGAGGATATGAGTGATCAGTTTCTGATTGATCTCATTGTCTTCGACCACCAGGATATTCAGGGGATACTTTACAGATAAATTGCCTGGAAGTAAATGCTTGGCAGGCTGCTTAAGCCTTATGGATACATCATTATTGGGTTGCTTTAATGCACTACGGATATGCTCATAGAGTATTTGTTGCTTGACCGGCTTGGTCAACACCGACCGGAACAGGCCCGGCTCGTATTTGCTTCGTTCATTGCATACTGAACTCAGGAGGATGACCGGAAGACCGGGGTATTGTCTCCGGATGCCCTGCGCCAGCGTTATCCCATCCATCTCCGGCATCAGCAGATCGCTGATCACCAGGTCAAATCCAGGATGCTCCGACAGAACATCCAGCGCCTCTTTGCCCGAAGAGACCAGGGTAGGGTTCAATTTCCACTGCTGCAACTGGTTCTGCAGGATGTTCCGGTTGGTCTGGTTGTCGTCCACGACGAGGATCTCCTTTCCTTCAAGACCGGCCATATTCACATAAGACCTCAGAGAGTCGTTGCCTGCCTTAGTCGGCAGATTGAATATAAAACTGGTTCCTTCCCCGGGCCGGCTTTTAACTTCTATTTTCCCTCCCATCAGATTTATCAATTTTTCACAGATGACCAGACCTAATCCCGTTCCCCCGTATTTTCGGGTCGTGGACGAATCCACCTGGGAGAATGCCTGGAACAGCCGGTCAATTTTATCGGCGGGAATGCCTATGCCCGTATCTCTTATCTCAAAGCCAAGGACTATTTCATCTCCAGCCCTGGGCGTTGCCAGATGCACACCTACGAATATTTCTCCTTTCTGAGTGAACTTGATGGCATTGCCTACGAGGTTCATCAATACCTGCCGGAGACGCATGTCATCGCCGATCACCTTCGAAGGAACATTATGATCGATCTGGTACACGAGGTCCAATCCTGCCTGACCCGCCTTACCGGCAAACACATCGAGCACTTCTTCGATGCATGTCCGCAGGTCGAAGCTTTTTTGCTCCAGCTCCATTTTACAGGACTCGATCTTTGAAAAATCAAGGATATCATTGATCACACTCATCAGCGTCTCGCCGCAAGTCCGGATGGTATCCGCGTATTCCTCCTGCTCTGAAGTAAGGGTCGTTTCGGCCAGCAATTGAGCCATTCCAAGCACGCCATTCATTGGCGTGCGGATCTCGTGGCTCATAGTAGCGAGAAAGATGCTTTTCGCCCGGTTGGCCTGTTCGGCCTCCTGCCGGGCTCTTACTGCATCCCCGTTGGCTTGCTCGGCCTCCTGCCGGGCCTTTCGCTCTTCCATATTGGACAAGGTCAATTGCCCGGTTCGCAGAACTACCTCCCGCTCCAACTTCGTTCGTTGTGCCTTTACTTTATCCATTCTGATCCTGTGGAAACTGATCACTCCTCCTGCAACGCTTAACACAGCCAGTATCCGGAACCACCAGGTCAGCCAGAAAGGTGGCGTTATGGTGATCAGGATTCTTGTGAAGCCGGGGGACCAGGTTCCGTCATTATTCAGTCCCCTGACCTTGAAAGTATATTTACCCGCATCCAGGTTAGTATACGTAGCCGTCCGCCTCTTGCCGACAACATTCCATTTTTTATCAAACCCTTCCAGCATATAAGCGTACTGCTTTTTTTCAGGAGTGGTGTAGTTCAGGGAAGCAAACTCAAAAGAAATGACGGACTGATAATGGGAGAGGGTTATTTCTTTTGTTTCTGTGATATCTGTTGTTAAGGGACTTGCCGTTGCTTCATCGGATACAGGCACTTCTTTATTAAAGATCTGGAACCCGGTGATCACCAGCGCAGGCTCGAAAGGATTCGTTCTTATACTGTCAGGAAAAAATTCATTGAACCCATTGATACCTCCGAAGTACAGGGCGCCCGAAGGGCTCTTATAACAGGAATGAGGCTTGAATTCATTGGATTGCACTCCATCGGCTACCGAGAAATTCGTAAAGGTTCTTATCCGCGGAATAAATCTGGACAAGCCATTACCCGTGCTGACCCATAAATTCCCTTTGTCATCCTCAAGGATGCCGTAGATTACCTCGTTGGGCAGGCCGTCTTTAGTGCCAAATACGGTAAATTTTCCCGTTCGCCTGTCCATGAAATTAAGGCCTGCACATGTGCAGATCCAGATATCCCCGTGGCTATCTTCGTAAAGAGCGTTTATGGAATTATTGCTCAGGCTGTTCTTGTTGCCATCATGCCTGAAGTGAGTAAATATTTTATTTTTTTTATCGAACCTGTCCATGCCGGATCCTCCGGTGCCGATCCAAAGATATCCCTTGCTGTCGCCCAGCAGGGCGGAGATATCGTTGCTGGACAGGCTGTTCGGATCTGTCATCAGATGTTTATACCGGACAAAACCTTTTTTTGAAGGATCGAAAAAATTCAATCCGCCGCCGTTAGTGCCTACCCAGATCTGCTTGTCCTTATCTTCAGTAATAGCGTATACATTATTTCCACTGAGGCTGGAGCTGTCTGCAGGATCGTTTTTATAATGGCTGAACAAGGATCTTGTTCTATCGATCACTGTTATTCCACTACCCCAGGTGCCCGCCCAAAGATTCTTTTCTTTGTCTTCAAACACCGTCAATACATAGTTTCCGCCCATGCTGTTCTTGTCGGCCGGATTATGCTTGAAGTGCGTGAAATCACCTGTTTTACGGTTCAACAGCTCCAGGCCTCCCCCATCTGTCCCAACCCATAAATTATTTCCGGAGTCTTCAAACAGGTCCAGCACATTATTGTTGCCGAGGCTACCTGGTGAAGAGAGATGTTTATAATGAGTGAATTTATTGGCGTCCGTATTATTCATATCGACGCCGTTGCAAAAAGTTCCTATCCACATGTTCCCCCGATAGTCTTTGTAAATGCTGCAAACGGAGTTTGAGCCGGGGCTGGAGTTGTCCACCGGGTCATGGCGCAGGGTCCGGAATGTTCTGTCGTCAGGGTTCAGGATGCTGATCCCTTCGTTCTCTGTCCCTACCCAGAGGTTGCCGCAATTATCCTCACTTATCGCCATTATCGTATTTTCGACCAGTGTGTTTTTATTGCGTGGATCGTTCTTATAATGATAAAATATCTTTTGCGAAGCGTCCAGCAGATCCAGCCCTTCATTCGTTCCGATCCAGATACGATGCCGGCTATCTTCAAAGACATGTAAGACTATATTGCTGGCTATCGACCCCTTATCTCTTTCATTATGGAGGAATCTTGTAAACCGGCCGGTATTTTTGTCAAATAAGTTGAGCCCCCCGCCGTAGGTGCCGATCCAAACCTGGCGCCGGCTATCCTCAAAAATATGCTTTACGCAATTATCGCTTAAGGAGCTGGGATCCTTGCTTTCATATGCATAGTTGGAAAATTTACCGGTGGCAGGATCCAGCATGTCCAGACCGGATTCGTTAGTCCCGATCCATATATTTCCTTTGTCATCCTGCATCAGGCAGTTGATAAAATCGCCTGAAAGGACGTTTTTGTTGTTTTTATCCTGTCTATATTGCGTGAACAGATCTTTTTCCCTGTCAAACCTGTTCAGCCCACCACCCCAGGTGGCTATCCAAAGGTCGCCCTTGCTATCCTCGATGATATCCGTAATGTAATTGTTACTGATACTTTTCTGATCTCCGGTTATATTTTTATACACCCTGAACCCATAGCCATCGTATTTGTTCAGGCCATCCCTGGTCCCGAACCACATGAATCCGCGGCTATCTTTCAGAATGCAGGTTACGTTACTTTGCGACAGACCCTGGTCAGTTCCCAGGTGTTCGAACCTTATATGCTGCTTCTGGGAATGGGCGGCAATACCGATTGCCTGCAATAGCAGCAAAAGAAAGAAACTCATGGAATAGCCTGGCTTGGACATATCTGCTTAAATTTTAAATTTGACTGTAGCGACCGACCCCTTTCCAGGCCCTTCGCTGACAAGCGTGATGGAGCCGGAATGACTACTTTCCATGATTTCACGGCAATTATATAATGACAACCCCGTACCGGCAGGTTTGGTCGTGAATCCACGCTCAAAAAGCTGCGTGGCCGTTGTTTCATCGAACCCTATCCCGGTATCCCGTACTTCTAACGCTAACAAGCCGGTCTGCGTATGCATCCTTATCGAAATGACTTTTTCGATATCCTGCATTCCGATAGCCTCCATACTATTTTTAAGCAAGTTGAGGAAGACCTGCATCAGTTTGGTCCGGTCTCCTTTTATCAGTGGCAGCCCATCCGGAATGTCCAGGAACACGGCGATCCCTTTTTTATCGACGGCTGAAAAAAGCATGGACAGGCAGTCGTCGATTAGGCTGCGGAGGTTTACCGGCGCTCTTTCCTGCGCTTCCTGGCCGCTCATATATTGCCGCTGGATGTTCAGTATCTCTTCGATATGTGAAATGGTATTGAGCTGTTCCGCAATGGATTTATTTATTTCTTCCCGGTTGCTTATTTGTGTTTCCGCCATGCCATTCAGCATTTTTACTACGGCTCCGGCCTTGGCTTCTCCGACCACGGTTATCATCGCAGGCTGCTGCGCTTCAAAAAAGCCGGCCAGGTTTTTCAGGTTCTCCGGCTTGTCCTGCTCCAGCAGGCGACTGACCCGGGTGATATAGGATCCGAATCCTATTATTGCATTTCCTATATCGTGGAGGACGTCAGAGGCCATTTCAAATTTTCCCTGTCTTACCGCCTTGTCCAATATGGCTACCTGTTCCTCAAGCACTTTTTTCTGGGCGCTTACCACCCCCATGCGGATCCTGTAAAAAGTAATTATGCTTCCGGTAATGGCCAGGATGGCCAACAACCTGAACCACCAGGTCATCCAGAAAGGGGGCGTGACCATAAGCTGAAGACTGGTAACGACCGGAGACCAGCTCCCGTCATTATTCTGGCCTTTTACCTCGAAGACATATTTTCCTGGATCCAGGTTGGTATAGGTAGCGCTATGACCCGACCCGATATTATTCCATTTTTGGTCAAAGCCTTCCATCCGGTAGGCATATCGTTTTTTTTCGGGAATGGTATAGTTCAGGGAAGCAAACCCGAATGAAATGACAGATTGTTTGTAAGAGATGGTTATTTCCTTTGTTTCCGTAATATCTTTCTGTAAAGGGGAGCCCGCCGTGTGGTCACCGGAAATGGCCACTTCTTTATTGAATACCTGGAAACTGTTGATCACGAGTGGAGCTTCGAAGGGATTTTCTTTTATACTATCCGGGAAGAATTTATTGAACCCATTGACTCCTCCGAAATACATGGCCCCCGAAGAGCTCTTAAGACAGGAATGGGCTTTGAATTCATTGGACTGAAGACCGTCGGCTACGGAAAAATTTTTAAAGACCTTTTTTTGCGGGTTGAACCTGGACAAACCATTGTTGGTGCTGACCCATAAATTCCCTTTTTTATCTTCAAGGACGCCAAAGATCAGGGCATCGGGCAGCCCGTCCCGGGTAAAATAATTGGTGAAACGATTGGAGCGCCTGTCCAGGCGGTTGAGGCCCGACTTGGTGCTGATCCAGATATTCCCCTGCCAGTCTTCGTTGATACCATGGATATTATTATCGCTCAGGCTGTTCCTGCTGCTATCGTGAACAAAATGCGTAAATGTCTTCGTTTTCTTATCAAAAAGATCCAGCCCTTTATCAAAGGTCCCGATCCACAGATATCCTTTGCTGTCCGCAAACAGGCAGATGATCCTGTCGGCGCTGATGCTGTTGGCGTTTGAGCTATCGTGTTTATACCGTTGAAAATTCCCCGTCTGGGATTGATAAAGGTTCAATCCGTCGCCCCAACTGGTGACCCATAGCTCTCTGTCCTTATCGACTGCCATGGCTCCATTGTTATTCCCGCTTATGGACGCATCGTTCGCAGGATCCTTTTTTATCTGCCGGAATGTTCCTTTCGCAGGATTGTACACCGTAATACCATCCCCACAAGTGCCCATCCATATATTATTCTCCTTATCCTCCTGCACGGAAATGACATAATTCCCACAAATGCTTTGCGGATTATTGGGATCATGTCTGAAATGAGTGAACTTTTCCGTCGTAGGGTTAAATAATTCTGCTCCCCCGCCATCCGTGCCTATCCAGATATTGCCCCGGGAATCTTCCACGAAGTCAAGAATATTATTATTGCCGGGACTGTTGGAAGAGCTGTTGTGTTTGTAGAGGGTAAATTGGTTGGCATCCTTATTGTACAGATCGATCCCGCCGCTGAAGGTGCCTATCCACATGTTGTTATGCGAATCTTTATAAAGGGAATAAATAGAATTATTGCTCAGGCTGGTATTGTCGATATCATCATGGACATAATTCATGAAGGTTTCCGCCCCTGGATTGAAAATACTCAATCCCCCGTTCTCCGTGCCTATCCATAGATTATTCTTGTCATCCCCTGCCAGGGATAATATCACATCCCGCGGAAGGCTATTGTCATTATGAGGATTATTTTTAAAATGGCGGAAATGGCTGTCAGGGAGATCCAGCAGATCCAATCCTCCTCCTCTTGTCGCTATCCAGAGCCGGTGCCTGCGGTCTTCAAAGAATCGCAGGACCGTATTGTGGGCCAATGAGCTGCCGTCCTTGTCACTGTGTTGAAAGCGGGTGAAGCGTCCGCTGCTCTTGTCAAACAGGTTCATGCCCCCGTGAAAAGTCCCCACCCATATACGATGCCGGCTATCTTCCAGGATAGTCGTCACATCATTGTCGCTGATACTATTGGGATCGTTTTTATCATAAGTATAACTGGTGAACTTTCCAGTCTTAGCATCCAGCTTGTTCAGCCCGCCCGTCTCTGTGCCGATCCAGAGATCGCCCCCGGAATCCAGGGAAACACAGTTTACAAAATCATCCGAAAGGCTGCCCGTCTTTTTCTTATCCTGCCTGTAACGGATGAACAGGTTCTTTTCCCTGTCGAATTTATTCAATCCTCCGCCCAGGGTGGCAATCCAGATATTCCCTTTCGTGTCTTCCAAAAGATCTTTTACATAGCTATTGCCGAGACTGGTCGGGTCCTCCGGGTCATGTTTATAAACGGTGAATTTATATCCATCATACCTGTTGAGGCCATCCTGCGTCCCAAACCACATGAATCCACGGCTGTCCTGTAAAATGCAGGACGCGTTGCTTTGAGAAAGCCCCATGTCCGTGCCCAGATGCTCTAATCTTATATGCTGTTTTTGGGAAACGGCGGCAATGCCGATCGCTTGCAAAAAGAACAAAATGAGGCAACGGATCATATGACCTGGTATGGACATTCCTGTTTAAATTTTAAATCTGACGGTAGCCAGCGTTCCCTTTCCCTGGCCTTCGCTACTGACCTCAATGCTGCCTGCATGGCTTTCTATTATTGCCCGGCAATTATACAATCCAAGGCCGGTGCCGGCAGGCTTGGTAGTAAATCCCCTTTCAAATAGCCGGTCTCCAACTGTTTGGCTAAAGCCGTTGCCGCTGTCCCTCACGTGCAGCAGAAGCTGATCATTCTGTCTATGGGCCATGAATGAAATGGCCTTTTCCTTTGCATTCCCGTCAATCGCTTCAAGGCTGTTCTTGAGTAAACTGAGAATGACCTGCATCAGCCTGGTGCGATCACCTTTTATATCAGGTAGTTCATCAGGGACATTTAGGGAGACGGATATGGCGCTTTTATCGAGAGAAGCAAAAAGCATGGAGAGACAGTCGTTAATAATATTTCTGAGACTCACCAATTTTCTTTCCTGTGTTTCCTGGCCGCTGATGTATTGCCGCTGGATATTCAGGATATCCTGGATCTGGGCAATAATATTCAATTGTTCCGTAATGGATTTGCGCATCTCTTCCTGGTTGGACTTCTGTGTTTCGGCAATGCCGCTAAGCATCGTTATCACGGCTCCGGCCTTGACCCCGCCGATAGCCGCCGACAAGACAGGCTGTTGCTCTTCAAAAAACCTGGCCAGATTTTGCAGATTTTCCGGACTTTCCTGCTCCTGCAGACGCCGGACCCGGGTCAGGTAGGATCCGAATCCAATCACGGCATTCCCGATATCGTGGAGGACGTCGGAAGCCATTTCAAACTTTCCCTGGGCTACGGCCTTATCCAGCGCGGCTGCCTGCTGCTCCTGTTCCTTTTTCTGGGCCTCGGCCGCAAGCTGCGCTTCCTGCTGTAGCTTGCCCATTGCAATGATCTGGCCGATCTGGATCTCGCTGTATTTTTTTAACTGGTAGCCCCACAATGCGCAGGTAAAGAAGATCACTGCGGAAAGCAGGATATGTATGATATAGGACTGCAGGGCGAAATAGCCCAATTGTGTGAAATAGACCTTGTCAAAACCTATATCCTGCAGGTAACCTAACGCAGCATGATGGATCAGCACGAGCACCAGCATCGGGATCTGGAGTTTCCAGTTCTGGTAAGTGATGAGGATGGCGCTCCCGATAAAGGCAAAAAAATGCATTTCGAACAGCCCGTGCATCTGGTAAATGTACTGGGCCATGAAAATTGCCAATACGGCGCTCAGCACGTATTGGTATAGTTCCGAATCGGGTAAGGCGATCTTGGCGGAATAATAGGCGGTAAGGGACAGGCCTCCTACGCCAAGGGCTATTAGCCAGGTGTCATAAAAGAATGCAAGCGCCAGTCCTGTCAGGAAGAAACCGATGAGAAAATAATTCATCAGGTGATCCGACCTTTTCTTAACGGCAAGCCGGAATGCCGCGGTATGCAGTCTTTGTTCGGTATCGTTATTGGCTGTCATGACGTTTTCTGTTAGTTGGGTTGGTAAGTATTGTGTTTTTCAAGTCTCATTTCGTACAGTTTGGCAATTGACATCCATAAGCTTTTAAGGCAAACCGGTCAAACAAGCCATCCAGGTGCTGGTGCAGCAGGGAATCCAGCGCCATCCTGGCATATTCGCTTTTTTTGTCGGCGCAATAGCGGCTTTTATTATAATTCCCCCTGTAAAATAGTTTGTGCGTTGCGTCGATGATCACGGCTTGTGGCGTGGAATATACTCCGCAGGCAACGGCGATGGCTGTGTCGAACAGGACAGGAACGCCTGTTTCGAATTTGCTCTGTATCTCCTTGACCGTATAGACCTGGTTGCTCATAACTACGATCCTAAAATCCGCACGATTGCCGTATTCCTTTACCAGCGATTTGAAGTGCGAGATATTGAATCTCGAGCAGGGGCAATCGGGGTTGAAGAAATGCAGGAACAATGGTTTTTTACCGTTGGAATTCGATTGGATCCCCAGGTCGATCACCTGGCCAGGATTGACGGATCGGTAGTCTTTAGGGACAGGGGTTGGCAAACTATAGACCCATTCGTTGTGCCAGAACAGGCCGGATATTGCGGCAAATAAGAGCATGAGCCAGGCTATCACAATCCTTTTTTTCATTGTCTGATCTTGTTTATTGCTGTAATGGCAGGCTGATGGTAAACAGGGCGCCTTTATTATTCTCTACTCTTATATCTCCGCCGTGCGCCGTTATATATTGTTTTACAATAGCCAGCCCCAGGCCCGTTCCACCGCTTTTCTGCTTGGTGATGAAGGGCTCGAAAAGGGTCTTCATGATATCCGGAGGAATTCCGGGACCATTATCGTGTATGGTGATCTGCAGTTGTTTGCCGGCTGCTCCTGCAATTGCGGAAATATCGATGCGGGGATCCGCGACCTTATGATCCAGCAGTGCGTCGATAGCATTGTTCACCAGGTTCATGACCGATCTCCTGAGCTTGCTTTCATCACCGGCCACTACCAGGCCACTTGAAATATTTTTATGAATAGCTACCTGCCCATTGATATTCCTGACCTCTGTCAGCTTAATGGCTTCCTCGATGATCTTGTCGATGCTTACCGGCAATTTCTTTACCGGGGTTTCTTTGATGAAATCCAGGAAGTCTTCGAAAATCTCGGAAGCCTGGACGGCGCACTGATCGATAAGATTAAGGAATTCATTTTCCGGCAGATCCTCGCGCATCAGATCCGTCAGCACCTTGATATTCTTGATGGGAGAACGCAGGTCATGCATCATCATGCTTACGGCATTTCCTACGGCGGATAACTTTTCCTTCTGCAGGAGCTTTTCACGCAATTCCGCATTACGGATTGCCTTGGCTGCGTTCAGCACGAATAATTTCAGGAGATACAGCTTTTCCGTTTTTAACTTCTCATCCTTTTTCAATACGGCGAAAATGGTGTAGTTATCCAGGCGGGCAAGGACGACATCGTCCATCTGCATCACCTCTCCGTCGGCTATATCGGCGGCCTTGACCCCTTCCAATAATTCTTTCAGGTTTATCTTTGCCTCAATGGGGCCGAGCGAGAATATTTTTTCATAGACATCGTCATTGTGAACTTTTCCGAGCAGGGCCATATCGGTCTCTACATAAGTAGCCAGTTGGTCCAGCACGTTCTGTAGTAAGGAATTGAGCTGGTACTCATCCAGGCTGATGGTAGAAATGGCTTCGATCAGCTTTTCCAGGTTGCGAAGCTTGTTGTAATCCGATACGGCCTTGGTAGCCAGTTGGGTGATCTCTTCGGACGCGTAGGGCTTGCAATGGTAGCCAACATTTTGCCCCGCGCGGGCTATAATGTCATCGATCGACCGGTCGCTGAATGCCGTCACGAATATGATCTCGGCCTTGCTGTCGTATTTCCTGATCTGTACGGCAGTCTCCATTCCATCCCATCCGGGCATACGCATATCCAGGAAAATAACGGCATACGGCCGGCCCTCTGCCACCGATTTTTTTACCAGTTCCACGCCTTCCATTCCATTGGAAGCTTTGTGGACTATAAAATTCGGCATATTGCTGGCCCGTGGCGTAAGGATAGAAGGGGACGGTTCATCGAATAATATGCTGGCAGCTTGGCCCACGCTTTCACTTTCGGGCGTGTTTTTCCTGGGAACCAGAATCTCTTCGATATTGTCCCTGACCATTTCTTCATCATCGATCACCAGGACAGTAGCATTTGCGGCTTCTTTCATAATTTGGGTTTTAAATATATATTCCGGGTTAATTTTTTAATTTGATCGTAGTAAGCGCGCCTTTGCCCCGGCCATCACTGGCAATGCTGATCGTGCCCTCATGGCTTTCTATAATGGCCTTGCAGTTATTCAATCCCAGGCCGGTGCCAGAGGATTTGGTAGTGAACCCCCGTTCGAACAGCCGGTCGCCCGTGACTTTGTCAAAACCGTTGCCGCTATCCTTTATCTCAAGTATGAGCAGATCATTATCCTTATACAGGCGGATCGAAATGGTCTTTTCCGCCGCATTCATATCGATGGCTTCTATGCTGTTCTTGATCAGGTTCATGATGACCTGCATCAGCTTGGTACGCTCGCCCTCTATGACCGGCGACTCGACGGAGATATTTGAAGTGACGATGATCGCTCTTTTGTCTATGGAGGCGAAAAGCATTGACAGGCAGTCCCTCAGGATACTCCGGAGGTTAGCCGTCGATTTTTCATGAGTCTCCTGCCCCGCTACGTATTGCCGCTGAATATTGAGTATTTCCTGGACATGGCTGATAATATTCAGTTGTTCGGTAATAGATTTCTGTACTTCTTCCTGGGTATTCTTCTGTGCGAGCGTTATGCTGCCAAGCATGCTTACTACGGCGCTGGCTTTGGCTTCCCCGAGGACGGTGGCCATCGCCGGTTGCTGGACGGTAAAGAAACTTGCCAGGCTTTGCAGGTTGTCCAGGTTGTTCTGCTCCAATGAACGCTTGATACGGGTCAGGTAGGAGCCAAATCCGACTATCGCGTTCCCGATGTCGTGCAATACATCCGAGGAGATCTCGAATTTACCCTGGGCTACCGCCTTTTCCAGCAGCGCGAGTTTCAGGACCTCTTCTTTCTCTTTCAGGTCCTTGGTAAGCTTCTGTTCTTCAGGGCTTAATTGGTTTTCCATGACTTAAGGGAATTTAAACATGATTGGTAAGCCCTGAACGGGGAATATCCTTTTTATAGTCTAAACTGTTTCATAGGAAAAGAAAAATACATATAACCATATAGCGATTCCCTCGCATTTACTTAATCTCGGAATAAACAAAAAGGCATTTCTCATAAACTTTTAAACCTGCGTTAGTAGTTTGACCCGCCTTACTCCCGTTTTGCGGGTTTTCAATCACAGAACAGATATACAGGGCTATATGAGTAATCCAGCACCAAAGAAGATCAATATTTTTTTATCAGTGGATCAACAGGCGATCAATAATTATTTCAATGCCCATGATCCGGCTCCTATTTATAAGAGGCAATTAAGCCATGAATTCGAACAATATATCATGAACTCGATCTTTGCCGCCAAAAGGCATTCTGCCTTCAATTATAAAGTGTGCTGCAAAAATGAAACGGATAATCAATATGTAGAACCCCTGTTATATGCCATCAAGGGGCATTTTTGGGAAAAAAAATTGATCAGGGATGCCGCATTTGAGAAATTCAAACGCCGTACGTATTCATTGCTCTTTGTCAGTCTGGCCGTGGTCATGATATGTCACGGCTTCCTGCCTTTACTATTGAAGGGAGAGAACAGTCTTAATGCGGGACTCAGCAACAGTATGGATATTTTTAGCTGGGTGATCCTCTGGCAGCCGATCGATAAACTGATCTTTCACTGGAATCCCTATCTGAAGGATATCTCGGTCATGAACAGGTTGGCAAAGGCCGAGGTAATTATTATTGAAAATGCAAGTTAAATTATTCATAATGCTTCTTCTGGCATATCATACGACAAACAGCCAATCCCATATGGGATTCGAGGAATTTTGTTATACCGGGCAGCCCCTGGCTTCCGCCTTGGTTAGCAGAGCCTGGTACCAGGGCGATGACAAATGGTATGGGGAAGTCCGTTACAATTATGAAGA
>Ga0137403_10005607_pt1 | contig 14520 bp, 10 predicted proteins | sample CZOMad2_1_16fung_FD_122057 | JGI IMG/M metagenome (GOLD analysis project Ga0137403, IMG submission 122057) | Vadose zone soil fungal communities from Angelo Coast Range Reserve, California, USA - CZOMad2_1_16fungal (Hybrid Assembly) | ecosystem: Environmental > Terrestrial > Soil > Vadose zone... | reverse complement strand
GCCCGAGGAAGAGACCAATTACCGGCACTACGATTCCATCGGGGCGGCGCTCGCGATCTTCGCGGACGACTCGCTGCTGTTCGAGCCGGGCACCGCGTTCCGCTACACCTCCTACGGCTACGACGTGCTCGGCTGCGTGATCGAGGGCGCTTCCGGCATGCCGTACCTCGAGTACATGACCCGCCGGATCTTCACGCCGGCCGACATGCAGCACACCCGGCTGGATGATCCGAGTGAGATCATTCCGCATCGAGTGAGCGGCTACGCCCTGGATCAGACCGGCCGGCTGCGAAATTCCATTCACGACGACATGAGCAACCGGGTGCCGGCCGGGGGATTCGTCTCCACACCGGAAGATCTGGTTCGCTTCGGCATCGCGGTGCTGAACGGAGAGCTGGTGGCCGACAGCAGCCGGCGGCTCATGTGGCAGATCCAGAAGGCGCCGGGCGATTCTGCGGCCGCGGACGAAGGCTATGGTCTCGGGTGGGCGCTATCCACCTGGTACGGGGTCCAGGAAGTGTCGCACGGCGGCGGGACACCCCAGGTCTGTGCGCTCCTGTATCTTCTCCCTGCGAAGGGGTTCACCGTGGCGTTCATGATGAACCTGGAGGCGGTGGCCGACCGGGGCGACCTGGCGGGCGATCTCGCGAAGGTGGTGCTCGGCCCGAAGGCGCCGCACCGCTGAGCTCTAGAACGCTTCGGCGAAGCCAAAGCTCAGGGCGCTCGCGCCTTCCTGCCCCCGGGCGTAATCCACGCTGAAGTTGACGTTCTCCTTGGGCGACAGTTTGAACCGGAGGCCGGCACCGTAGGTCGTGCGCACGGGGACGCTCCCTAGCGACCCGATGCCGGGACCGATCGCGCCCGCCCCCACGAAGGCGACGGCGCCAAAGCGCCAGATCACGTGCTGGCGCCATTCTGCCTGCCCCCACAGCGCCGCGCGGTCGCGCCAGCGGCCGTACACGTAGGCGCGCACCGCGCTGCCGCCGAGCTGGGGCAACTCCTCGAACGGCACCGTGCCGGACGCGCCCGCGAAGGCACCCTCCACGGCGAGTACGGAGCCCGGTCGCACGGTGCGGTACACCCGGGCATCCAGTAGGTAGAGCTGGAACCCCGTAGAGCCGCCCAGCGGCGGCAGATTCAGCCGCACGTGCCCCTCGATGAAGGCGCCGCTCTGGGGATCGAACAGTTGATCGCGGCTGTCGAACACCAGCCCGATCTCCGGCGCGACCATGGTGTACCCGGTGCTGCCGGCTATCGTGTCGCCGATCAGCAGGCCGCCCGGGACCTGATCCACGATCGAGGTGTGCAGGAGGTGCCACCCCAGCTGGACGAACGTGTGCGACCGGACCTCTTGTTGCGCGGTAAACCCGAAAGTGAACGTGCGAGGGGTGAACAGCTCCTCCGCCGACTGCGGAGTGCGCGGGCCGATGCCATAGAACGGGGCGGGAAACCGGGAGTACTCTAGGTCGAAATTGAGATGGCGGGTGTTGTGGGGCGCCCAGAGATCGCTGCCGAAGGCGATGAGCAGCTGATGGTTCGCGGTGTAGGCCGAGCGGTTGAAGACCGCGCTCGGGCGGGTGGTGCCGTCCAGTGCGGTCCGCCACAGATAGGCGGCGACCAGCGTGAGCTTGAACCCGGTGAGTTTGTCGCTGCTGGGCACCGGGTAGACATAAATGGCCTTCCGTTGCGGCGTCGGTCGGCCCTGCGCTGCCGTCGAGTCACTCCGAGGCGTGGAGTCCCCGGAATCGGCGGCGACATCCCCGGAATCGGCGGGTGTCTGAGCCTGAGCTCGAACGCCGTGCGCCAGGGTGACTCCACCGAGCAGAGCGACCGCGCACCAAGCGCGGCCTCGGCCGGCAGCAGGAACTCGCCACGAGCGGGGCCGGGCGGTGCCTGCCGCACTCACTCCTGCTACGATCGTCGCATTCACCTCCGGGCCACCAAGGGCTAGGCAATGTACCCGAAAGGCACTCAACTTGGCCATCAGCCGCACCGCTGCTCCCGATCATGACGATTGCGCAATCAGGCCGGGCGGCGTCGGCGTTGCCGACCATTACTCGGAACGGTGCAGCGGCTTAGGTCCCGCGCCGGAGGCACCAGATGCCCCTTTTGACTCGACCGGCGCCGCTACGACGAGGCCGCCCGCCGCGGCCTCGCTCGCCCAGCCACGGCGGATGGTCGCGACCAGCCATCCGGCGCGGGGCGCCGGCTGCTGCGCGGCGCCCTCGCCAGTCAGCAGGCGTCGCAGGCTCGCGGTGTACTCCTCGATCAGGTCGAGCCGCCAGAGCGCCAGCTCGAGCACGCAGAACAGCATCGACAGGATCACGCCGACGCCGAGCTCGCCGATTCCCACTGCAAAACCGATCGCGATCGCGGTGAAGATGTACACCGCGTCGCGCGACTACTTGAGATTGTTGCGGAAGCGGATCGCCGCCACGACGCCGGCCAGACTGAACGCGAGGGCAAGACTGTTCCGAACCATCATGAGAACCGCCGACACGGCGAGCGGCAGGACGATCACCGTCCGGAGGAGCGAGCGGTCGAACTTGGCCCGGGTCCGGGTACGGAGATACACGAAGACCAGGGGGAACACGAGCGCCACCGAGGCGATCATGTGCAGTCCGGCCTCGAGCCAGCGGGGCGCCAGGCGTCCGATCCGACTCCACAGGTCTGCCGGCAGGCCGTTCGTGAGCCAGAGGGCGATCGCGAAGAGTACCGCGATGGCGCCGTAGTACGCGGCCAGCCGGGTCAGTGCGGGCCGCAGGGTGCCAGGTGGCCGCTCGAGGAGCTCGGTCGATTCGTGTGTGCCATGTTACTCAGTCCACCCCCCACCCAGCGCCTTGTAGAGCTGCACCGTGGCAGCCAGGTACTGCCGCTGGATCTGGGTGAGCGACAGCTCGGCGTCGAACAGGCTCCGCTGCGCATCCAGCACGTCGAGATAGCTCGAGATCCCGCTCTGGTAGCGGCGCTGAGCGATGCCATACGCCCGGCGGAGTGCCTGGGCTTCGGTCTGCTGGGCCACGATCTGGTCGCGGTTGAGCCGGACTCCGGCCAGCGCATCGCTCGCTTCCCGCAGTGCCGTGAGCACCGTCTGCTCGTACTGTGACTTCGCCTGATCGGCTCGCGCCCGCGCGGCTCGTTCCTGGTTGAGCAGCTTGCCGCCCCGGAAGAGCGGCACCGAAACGCCGCCCTCCACGCTGTAGATCTCGGCGCTCGACCCAAACAGCCGGTGGAAGTCCGGCCGTTGGGTCCCGTACTCTCCGGTGACAAAGAAGCTCGGCAGCCGGTTCGCCACCGCCACTCCCACCCGTGCCGTGGCCGCCTGCCAGTCGTGCTGAGCCCGAAGCACGTCCGGCCGGCGGACGACCAGGGCCGCCGATAGGGAATCGGGCACGCTCACCGCCTGCACCGCAGCCTCCAGCGGCCCACCGCGCACGATCGACCCGGGCGGGCTTCCAATGAGCAGGCTGAGCTGGTTTTCCTTCTCGATCCGCCGGCGGGTGAAGTCGGCCACCCGCGCGGCGGGCGCCGCGACCGCCGACTCGAACTGGCTCACATCCAGGTCGGAGATCACGCCGCGCTCGAATCGCCTCCGCGCCAGCTCGAGCGTGGCCCGCCGGGACTCCAGCGTCTCCTCCGAGGTCCTCAGGTTCTGGTCGACCTCGCGCAGCTCGAGATAGGCGGTCGCGACGTCACTCACCAGGGACAGGACGGTCGCCCGCCGGTCCTGCTCCTCGGCCCGCCAGTCGAACGCTGCCGCCTCAGTCTGACGCCGGATCCGACCCCAGAAGTCGAGCTCCCACTGGAGGTCGCCGGTGATCTGGACCGCGTCATACTGGGTTGGTGCGAAGCCGCCGATCGCGACCTTGTTGGTGCTGACCGAAGCGTTGAGGTCCACTCGCGGAAAGAGATCCGCCCGCGCGACGCCGAGCTCGGCGCGAAACTCCCGCACCCGGGCGGCCGCCGTTCGCAGGTCACGGTTGTTGGCGACAGCCGCTCGCACCAGCGCGACCAGCTGCGAATCCTTGAGCACGGCGAGCCAGGCCAGGTCGCTGGCGGAATCGAGGGCGAGCGCCGTGGGCCGCCACAGCGGGGACGCCACCGTGTCCGGCCGCTCGGCTTCACGGGCCCGGGTGAGCGAGTCCAGGAAGGCGCGGGACGGCGATGGTGCTGCCGCCCCCGGCGTCCGATCGGAAACCGCCGGTGCCACGGGTGGTGCTGGGCGGGTCGAGGGGCCGACCGCGCACCCGGCCGTGAGCGCGAGGAGGATGAGGAGGATGACAGCGGCGAGCCGCATCACTGTCCCTCCTCCGTCGCGGGCGACGGTAGCGCCGCGCTTGCCACCGCGCGGCGTTGGCTCAACCGGCTGACGACCGTGAAGAAGAGCGGGATGAAGAAGATGCCGACCATGGTTGCAGTCAGCATCCCGGCGAACACGCCGGTGCCGAGGGAACGGCGGCTGGCCGCGCCGGCGCCGCTGGCGATGGCGAGCGGCGCGACACCCAGAATGAAAGCGAAGGACGTCATCAGGATCGGTCGGAACCGCTCGCGCGCGGCCTCGACGGCCGCCTCGCTGATCGAGCGCCCCTGACGCCGCAGCTCGGTCGCAAACTCGACGATCAGAATGGCGTTCTTGGCCGCGAGGCCGATCACGGCGACGAGCCCCGCTTGGAAATAGACGTCGTTCGGCATTCCGCGCAGCCAGACGCCCAGCAGCGCGCCCAGCACCCCGAATGGCAGGCCGAACAGGACCGCGATGGGAATTGACCAGCTCTCGTACTGCGCGGCGAGCACCAGAAACACGAGCACCAAACCCAGGCCCATGACGAGACCGCCTTGTCCCGCCGAGGCCCGCTCCTGGTAGGACTGGCCGCTGTAGGCGTACCCGACGCCCTGCGACGCGTACTTCTCGCCAACCAGGCGCTCGACCGCGGTGAGCATCTGGCCCGAGCTGTAGCCCGGCGCCGTCGTCGCCGTGACCAAGGCGGAGGGGAAGCCGTTGAAGCGGGTCACCAGGGTCGGGCCGCCTCGCATCTCGGGCTGCACCAGTGCCGAGAGTGGCACCATTTCCCCCCGGTCGCTGCGCACGTAGAAGCGGCCGATGTCCTCCGGGCGCTGGCGGAACTGGGACTGCGCCTCGAGCTGCACCCGATAAGTGCGGCCGTAGAGGTTGAAGTCGTTCACGTACAGGGTGGAGAGCATCGCCTGGAGCGTGGCGAAGAGCTGGCCCTGGCCGACGCCCCGGGCCCGGGCCGCCTCATCATCGACCTTCACGAACACCTGCGGCACGTCGGTCCGAATAAAGGACACGGGGGCGCGGACCTCGGGTAGGAGGCTCGCATCCTGGGTAAAGGACTGGACTTGCTGGGCAAAGGCAGTGATGTCCCCGCCGGTGCGCTGCTGCAAGTTGAGCTCGAGGCCGCTGGTGGTGCCGAGCCCCTGGATCTCCGGGAAATTGAAGCCGAACGCGACCGTCTCCTTGATGCCGGCCACGGCGCGGTTGACCCGACCGAGAATCGCGTCGAGGCTCTGGTCCTTCCCGGTGCGCTCGTCCCAGGGCTTGAGCTGCACGAAGACGACCGCGGTGTTGGTCTGGTTCGCCCCGGTGAGGACATCGAGTCCCACCGGCGACACCACGTGCGCGACCGAAGGTTCGCGCCGGAAGATCTCCTCGACCTTCTCGACCACGGCCTCGGTCCGATGGGCCGACGCCGCGTCGGGCAATTGGACCACGATTGCGAAATACCCCTTGTCCTCGGCGGGGAGGAAGCCGCCGGGGACACGCCGGTAGAGCAGCGCAGTGAGCGCGAGCATGACGCCGAAGACGGCAACCCAGGTCCGGGGCCGCGCGACCACCCGGCCGGCCGCCCCGGTATAGCGCTGGGTGATCCAGCCAAATCCGCGGTTGAACCAGCGGAAGAAGCGGTTCTCCCGCTCGGCGGTCGAGTGCCGGAGCAGGAGCGCGCAGAGCGCGGGCGTCAACGTCAAGGCCACGATCCCCGACAGCACGACCGCGATCACGATCGTCAGGGAGAACTGCTGGTACATCTTCCCGGTGATGCCACCCAGGAACGCGAGCGGCACCAACACGGCGCAGAGCACCAGAACGATTGCAACCAGAGCGCCACCCACCTGCCGCATGGCGCGGTCGGCCGCCACCCGGGGCGGCACGTGGTCCTGCGCCATGATGCGCTCGACGTTCTCGATCACGACGATAGCGTCGTCCACCACGATGCCGATCGCGAGGACGAGACCAAACAGCGTCAGGGTGTTCACGCTGAAGCCGAGCGCGGCGAGCCCGAGGAATGTGCCCACGATGCATACCGGCACCGCCAGGATCGGGATGAGCGTCGCGCGCCAGCTCTGGAGGAACACGAAGACGACCAGCGTGACCAGGCCCATCGCCTCGAGCAGCGTCTGCACCACCTCTGTGATCGAGGCGGTGATGAACGGCGTCGTGTCGAACGGCAGGCTCCACCGGACCCCCGCCGGGAAGGCCTTCGCGAGCTCGTTCAGGCGCCCTACGACCGCGTTCCTCACGTCCAGCGCGTTGGCGCGAGGCCGGGCGTACACCAGCATGATCGCGGTCGGTTTCCCGTCGACCCGGGCAAACAGGTCGTAGTTGCGCGAGCCCAGCGTGACCGTGCCGATGTCCCCCACCCGAACCAGTGAGCCGTCAGGGCGCGCCCGGACGACGATGTTGGCAAATTCGTCGGGGTCGGTGAGGCGCCCGGTCGTGGTGACCGGCAGCGTAAGCTGGGTCGATTCCGGCGACGGCTCCCGTCCCAGCCTGCCGGCCGGCTTGGTAGCGTTCTGCTGCAGCACCACGTCCTGAACGTCCGTGACGGTGAGCCCGAGCTTCGCCATCCGGTCTGGATCGAAGCTCAAGAGCATCGAGAACTCGAGGTTCCCGTACACCTTCGCGTCTCCCACCCCGGGGATCCGCTTGAGCTCGTCCTCGAGGTAGAGCTTGGCGTAGTTGCTGAGGTAGGTCGCGTCGTACCGCGGGTCATTCGAGGAAAGTCCCGCGACCATGAGGACAGTGCTGTTCGCCTTGGTGATAGTGATGCCCTGCTGGCGGACCTCCTGGGGGAGCTGCGGCTCGGCCACCTGGATCGCATTCTGCACGTCGACGGCGGCGATGTCCTGATCCCGGGAAATGTCGAAGTAGATCGACAGGGTCATCACGCCGTCGCTCGAGTTCGCCGACTTGTAGTACAGGAGCCCGTCGAGCCCCGAGAGCTGTTGCTCGATGGGAGCCGCGACCGCGTTGGCTACGTCTTCTGCGGTCGCGCCGGGATAGGTCGCCGTCACCTGGACCAGGGGCGGCGTAATCTGCGGATACTGGTTCACCGGAAGCTGCTTGACCGCGAATGCGCCCAGCAGTGCGATGATGATCGACACCACGGCCGCCAGTACCGGCCGCCGGACGAAGAAGTATTGGGCGCGCTCGGTCTCCTGGCTCATGGCTGCGCCCCCGTCCCGCCCGAGACGGATACGGACGACGGCGACACCTGAGCCGCCGCGAGCGGCACCGGCTTGACCACCGCCCCGGCGCGCACCTTCTGGACCCCGTCCACGATCACCCGATCGCCGGCCCCGAGTCCCCGGTCGATCAGCCACTCGTCGCCCACCCAGGCGCGGGCCTCTACATCCCGGACGCCGACCGAGTCGCCGTGCCCGACGACGTAGACCATCTGGCGCCCCATCTGCCGGACCACCGCGCGCTGCGGGACCAGGATCGCTCCGTCCCGCGTGAGCCCCTGGAGTCGCACCCGAATGAACTGGCCCGGCACCAGGAGCCGGTCGGAATTGTCGAACTCGGCCCGAAACTGCTGGGTCCCGGTCGCCAGGTCGACCACCGGATCCACGAAGCCGATCCGCCCGGTGCGGGGCAGCGCCGTACCGTCCGGCAGCATCGCTTGCACCCGGACCGACCCGCCCGGCTCGAGCGCCCGAGCCGTCTGCGGATCCCGGTTCCACGCGAGCTGCTGCTGGGCGGACGGGCGGAAGCTCACGTACACCGGGGCGAGCCGATCGATGGTGGTCAGGACGTCGCTCAAGGCGGTGACCCGGGTCCCCACGTCGAGAAGCGCGCGACCGACCCGGCCCGGCATCTCCGCGCGCACCACGGTGTAGTCGAGGTCTCTCTTTGCCTGATCCACCGAGGCGCGGTCATTATCGAGCAGCGCGCGCGCTTGCTTGAGCTCCGCCTCGGCGTTGTCGACGTCCTGCTTCGCGACGGCGTTATACCTGAGCAGCGGCCGCAGGCGGCCGGCGTTGGTCTCCGCGTTGGCGAGGCGGGCCTCGGACCCGGCGAGTCGAGCCCGGGCGCCCCGAAGCGCGACCTCGTAGGTCCGCGGATCGATGCGGTAGAGCACGTCGCTCGCCTTGACCTCGGCGCCCTCCCGGAAGGGGCGCTCCAGGATCACGCCGCTCACCTGGGCACGCACCTCCACCCGGCGGAACGCTTGCACTTCGCCCATGAAGTCGTACTGGTCTTCCACCGGCCGGGGCTGGACCGCCAGCACAGCAACCTCGGTGGGCGGGGGCGGGGGCGGCGCCGGCTTGCCGCACGCCACCAGGACCAACGCGGAGAAGATCAGCAGCAAAGCCACCGCGCCCCGCCGAAACGGGGCGCGCCGAGCCGATGAAGCGAGATGCATTGCGTGGACTCCTGGGATTACAGCCGGAACCGGTAGCTCAGACCACCGGTCCAGAGCACGTCGGTCTGCGTCTTGTCGAACCCGCCGCGGTCATACTTGTAGATGTAGGAGGCGCCCTGCGCGAAGACCCCGACACCCTTGCCGGGGAACACGTACTCGACGCCGAGACCGGCCTTGCCGGCGAACTTGGTGAACTTGTCGAACGTCGGATCGTCCTTGTTGTCGATCGTTACCGCACCGGCACCGGCCAGGAGGTAGGGTGCGAAGCCGCTCGCGGTGGGATAGCGCAGCTGAACATCAGCGCCGTAGAAGTAGTGGTTGAACCGCTGTCCGGCGTAGGCAGTCGAGCCCGTGCTGCCTTTGTTGCGGGCGAAGTCGAACACGCCGCGGATCGCGAAGTACTGATTCAGCTGCACTCCGGCGCCGCCACCCAAGGCCCACCCCGTCTTCAGGTCCGCGGTGCCGGTTTCGTTCAGGTTGGTAAGCGGCGAAGCCCCACCGCCATTGATGAAGACGATAGCCTGGGGCCAGGTTGCGGCCGGGGCTGCAGGCGCCTGGGCCACAGCCACGGTGGGTAGGAGAAGAACCAGTGCGCCGAAGAGAGTCGGGTGCCTCAACATGACTTTCAATCCTTGACGAGTGCCCCTGTTCTGAAGTCCGGGCAGCGAGCGGGGCGGTTCGCCGGCGCCGGGGCCCCCTTCGAGGCCATCACGGGAATCGCCCAAGGCAAGTTGGACGCCGCAGGCGATGACCTGCTCACCGATCCGCAGGAAGGGTTTGCGCGCAACCACTTAGGCGCGGCGACGTCGCCACCGCGGCACGCCGCACGCGAAAGCGCCGCGTGACTACCGATATGCAGGGTGTGTGTGTGTACGCACTCCGGGGTGGCAGCTGTTTGAGCTCAGCCTGCTAGCGATCGCGCCCGCACCCACGCAACGGGGGCGAACTCGGCAGCCAGTGATGGTTGGAAGGCCAGCCCTCACGGGCTGGCCTCCTGGTGTCGCGTGCCGCGGATGCGTATCGGCGCGGGGAGCGCCGCATCAACGACCGGATGCTCACGATTTGGGAAACCGGCACCAGGTTCTTTCGCCGGCCCATGAGGCCAGCCTCATTCCAGAAGCCCGACTCGATTCCCAGGATCCCAAGCGCTGGAACGGGTCAACATGACTTTCAATCCTTGACGGTGTCCCTGTTCTGGAATCCGGGCCGCGAGTGGCGGTCCGCCGGAGAGGGTCATCACGGGGATCGCCCAAGGCAAGTTGGACGCCGCAGGCGATGACCCGCCCACCGATCCTCAGGAAGGGCTCATGCGCAAGCACTTAGGCGCGGCGACGTCGTCCCCGCGGCACGCCGCGACCGAGAGCTCCGGGTGATTACCGATATGCAGAGCGTGTGCGGGTACGCAGCCCGGCGGTACCGCTCGAGCGCGCGTCCAGTAGGGTGCGTACGAGATGACCCCTGGTAGTGCAGGTCGGCCGAGGTGATGGTGGCCCGATGAATCGACGGACTACAACAGGTCGTGTACTCCTGCTACGGCCAGGGCGAGGCCCTCCCATCGGCTGATCGCCTTCCACGCCGTCTCGTAGCCGGCCCGGATCACTGCCTGGGGATCCCGGCCACGCATCGGATGAACCTGGGGCAGCTCGAGTCGCAGGACGAACAGCGGCGGTCCCTCCCACCGGGCCAGCGTCTGCCGCTCGACCTCGCGCTGGACAATCGAGTGGGCGTGCGACCAGAGCCTCGGCGCCGCGGAGAGGCTCACCATGCCACCGTGCGGAGCCGGCGCCTCCTCGAGGCGAACCGCAATGATGACGTCGGCGAGGGAAGCCACTGCCCGGACACCGAGCGGATCCAGCACAGCCCCATCGATGCACAGCCGGCCGCCGACACGTCCCGGTGGTAAGAGCCCCGGCATCGCGCAGGAGGCGTAGACCGCGTCCGCCACCGACACATCGGGTAGACCCCCGGCGCCCCAGCACAATGGAATCCCCGCCTGGACGTCGACGGTGCTTACCACGAGGGGGCTCTCCAGGCCGCGGAAGGTCGTGTCGCCATAGAGCTCGGCGCAGAGCGCGCGGAGCGGCGCTTCCCGGTACAGGGCCCGCGTGCGCACGCCGCGCCGTAGCAACCCCAGGTAGTCGATCTGAAAGAGGGAGCTGCATCCGAGTCGAACCGCGATCGCCTCCATCTCGGAGCAGGAGATGCCGTGCGCAGCTGCGGCCGCCACCAGGGCTCCCGCGCTCGAGCCCGCATACACGCTCGGCCGGATCTCCGCCTCCTCGAACGCGCGGAGGACGCCGATGTGGGCAATCCCCTTGGTGCCGCCGGAGCCAAACGCGAGCGCGATGCGGGGTCTAAGCAGATTGCGCTCGATTCGGTGACCCACGACGCTGCCTCCTCCCGGTGCGACTCCTTGGGTGACACGGCATATCCAGCCGTTCCCCGACGTCGCGCACGAGGCAAGTTGGGCGCCCCAGGCGAATGACCCACCCACCGATCCGCAAGAAGGGCGGGTGCGCAAGCACTTAGGCGCGGCAACGTCGCCCCCGCGGCACGCCGCAAGCGAGAGCTCCTGGTGACTACCGATATGCAGGCTGTGTGCGGGTACGCAGCCCGGGGTGGCAGCTACGCGAGAACACAGGCTGGTCACGTCGGAATCGACGGGGGAGCTGGGCGTGCGCTCGCTGTCAAAGGAGCCTCCTCCGCAACTCGCCGGCGTCGTGCGCCCTACCGGGCCGATCTCCAGACCGGGCGGTAGAACGCGCCAGCGCCTTTCAGACGTGAATGTTGGGCGTGACGGTTGCTAACCCGGCGGTCGGGAAGGTGTCCATCCAGAGGATCTCGAGTGTGCGGTGGACGATGCGCCACCCCTCGGGGCGACGCTCCAGCTCGTCGACGAACATGCCGGTCTGAATGAGGTTCCAGCCCTTACCGTCCGTCTCACCCTTGTATGTGTGGATGTGCGGCGTGCGGGCGGTCGCCCGGTCTCCGTCAAAGGTGACGGTCGACCAGCCCTGGAAATGCTGCCAACGCAGCAGCCCACTCATGGAGCCGGCTGGCCCGCGCATGAAATCGACCAACTCGCGGAATCCGATGCAGTCCAACTGGGGGACGCCCGTGCTGGAGTAGTCGACGGCACCGTTCGGCGCGAAGACGTCGTCCCACTGCTGAAGAACGTCGTTGTCTCCATCCTTGTGGAGGTCTTGGCCCAGCCCGTAGCGCGCGATCACATCCTGAATTTCCACGCGGTCGAGCAGGTACTGAACCCACGGCTCAATGGTGGTGGTGTCAATGCTCGTCATTCCTATTTTCATCTGAACACCTTTCTTGTCGAAAAGAATGGTGCAGCACGCCTTCAGGGTAGCCTCGACAGACGAACATCCGGGGACTCGTCGCTGCCCCGATGAAGGCGTCGAGCCGTACACGGGGGCGCGGGCTGGTGCAGTCCCACGTACTCATCGGACCAGGCGCGGATCACCGCGTACGTCACCGGAGCCGTCGGCTCGAGATTGAGATAGTGCCCCGCATCCGGGATCACGACGGCCTCCAGGCACGCGTCCGGCGCGAAGAACGGCGCCTCGGCTATCGCGAACGCCGCCGCACTCGCTGCCAGGCTCACGCAGATGGATGCGCCATCGCAGACCCCGGGATCGAACTGCCCGACAACCATCAGTACTGGCACCCGGATCACAAAACTGGCTCCCGAAACCAGTACCGAGGTCGTAGTCCTGAGCTCGGCTGTCGTGACCGTCTCTTTGGTGGCCTCATCGAGCGCCATGAGCTGAGGGTCGGGGTCGGTCCCCGGCGCGGAATAGAAGGTGACCTCCCGCGACCCGGACGACGTTGTCAGGTAGTCATCGTCGAACTTCCGCCCCGCGAACCGCGGGTCCTGATTGGCCCGAACGAGCGACGGGAGCGACGATGCATCGGTCGGTGAAAAGTGACTGATGCCGGTCAGCACCACGCCGTCCACGTCACGGTACGCGCTCGCCTCGGCCAGGGCCGCAATCGATCCCAACCCATGTCCCACCAGCACGACGCGCTGGAACGCGGTCTTCTCGATTGAGCCGCTCCGAAGCGCCCGCACCAGCTGGTGTACCACGAACGCATTGACCTCGATCGTCACCGATGCGCCGGCCGGGTGGGAGCTCTGGCCGACGCCGATCCGGTCGATTGCGAACACCGCGTACCCGGCAGCCAACAGGTGGTCGCTGTACGAGTGGGTCTTCGGCTGATATGGCCAGGCCCAGTACAAATGGCTGTACGTGGCACCGTGGACGGCCAGATGGACCGTCGGCACACGCCGGCGATTGAGGCCCGGCGGAACGCAGAGTTCGCCGAAGATGGTATACCGGTCTGCCTGACCGGCTGCGAGGGCGACAGGAACCGTCGTCGCGTGGCAGTGCGGCCGCGGGTCGCCTTCGATGTTGCCAACGGAAGAGACGGAGACCTTGGCAAGCTCGGGAGCGGTGGGGCCTGATGAGCCTTCGCCCCGACAGGTGAGGAGGGCGAGCGCTCCCAGAAGCAGGCAGAGCAGCAATACTTGTTTGACGGACATACCGCCTTCGTTACTTCATGGCGATCGCCGAGTGGCGAAGGTCGACGCTGTCGGGCGAGGCACGATTTCTCCTTATGGCTCCCTGACCCGGGGCACTCGAAGGGCAAGGACGATGCCCCGCGGAAAGAACTGTCGATTCACCCTAAAGCGGCCTCCTCGCCCCGCTTGATTGCTCGGCGTCCGACTCGTCGTGTGCGTAGCCGTACGCAGCCTGTGTACGTATAGGCACTCGGCTCGGCCCCGCGGGGGTCCGGCCGCTCGGGCGGGCAGGGCACCGCAGGATGGTCTCAAGGGAGCTACTATTCGACAGCTGACGAGGTATTCACGATGAGCCTGGATGCTGGCGCGGCCGTGGTGGAGGCCGACCGGATCGACGCGTTTCACGAACTACTGCGCACGCTAGCGGGCGCTCTGGATTTCCGTGAGGGCCTCAACCGCCTGGGTGACATCTGCGGCCGGATTATTCCTCACGACGAGGCCCGGCTCGTGCTGCTCAACGAGGAAACCGGTGCGTACGAGGGATACGCGAGTCCCGGCACGCCGGAGGCACTGAGACGCGGCGAGGACAAGCCCCTCGAGGGTCCGGCAGTCCCCGGTCTCTTTCTCGGGGAACAGGATCGCAGCCGAGGCTACCGCGCGGGCCTGCGGGTGCCCGTCGTGGTCGATAGCCAGCCAAGCGGCGTGTTGGTGTTGCTGTCACGTCAGCCCGACGGGTACTCCGAGCACGAGCTCACGCTGGCGACGCGCATCGTCGAGTACCTGGCCGTCGTGCTGTCGCGGGACCGCCTCGCGGAGCAGGCGCGTCGGGCGGCGCTGGCGCGCGATCGCAGCTCGAACCTGGAAAGCTCCTTGGAGCTGTTGCGGACGATCTCGGAAGTGCTCGATATCCGCGGTGTGTTTCCTCGGTTCTCGGAGATCATCACGAAGGTCCTCCCGCACGATCACGTGCAGCTGGTCTTTCGCGATCAGACCGGACACGTCGTGCTGGAGGCACGCTCGAACGAGGCATTTCCGGACTATCATCGACTGACGGTGACCTCGGTGCTCGGGCTCGAGGAGGGATTCTCGATCGTTGGCGATGTCAGTAAGGAACCGCTCCCCGTCACCGAGCCAGCCGATTTCCAGGATCGCATTGTCGCCGCCGGCTTCAGGTCATTTCTCGTTATTCACACGATCGCTCGCCAGCAGGAGATGTCGCTGGCGTTCTCGTCCAAGCGCGCCAACGCATTTTCGCGGGATGACGTGCCGGTCGCCCGTCTGGTGGCCGACTACATCGCGTTAGCCGTGTCGCACGAA
>Ga0137403_10005606_pt1 | contig 14520 bp, 12 predicted proteins | sample CZOMad2_1_16fung_FD_122057 | JGI IMG/M metagenome (GOLD analysis project Ga0137403, IMG submission 122057) | Vadose zone soil fungal communities from Angelo Coast Range Reserve, California, USA - CZOMad2_1_16fungal (Hybrid Assembly) | ecosystem: Environmental > Terrestrial > Soil > Vadose zone... | reverse complement strand
GGCAACGAGCGCACCCCATATGCCAAACCAAAGGTACCTAATTGAGTCTTTGTTCATCGTTAACTTAGCCGCCGAACTATGTATATCAGGTTTCCTAAGAAAATCGGCCAGAGCCTGCGCTTCCTAATAAAATCGCGGCGCAGAATGCAACTAAATATTCAACTTTAAGGGAATAAGTGTCAACTTTCTGCACTTACCCACTTTATTGGGTTTCCTAATAAAATCGGCCCCCTCTTTACAGTGAGTCAGCGGGACTCCTGACACCTTTGCCACCCCGGTTCAACACATGCGTGTAAATCATCGTCGTTTCGACGTGCTTATGGCCCAGCAGTTCCTGAATCGTCCGGATGTCGTAGCCATCTTCAAGCAGATGCGTGGCAAACGAATGGCGCAGCGTGTGCGATGTCGCGGGCTTGATAACCCCGGCCGCCCGAACCGCACTCTTAATTGCTCTTTGCACTATCGACTGGTCCATATGGTGGCGTCCTTGAAAACCAGTCTTACGATCAACCCATCGATGTGCTTGCGGAAAGACATACTGCCAGCCCCATTCGCTTGAGGCATTGCGGTACTTCCGCGCGAGGGCATAGGGCAGCGGAACGCGACCATAGCCGGCGGCCAGATCACGCTCATGGATCTGCTTCACCCGCGCTAAATGTCGCTGCAGCTCTCCCCTACTCTTGTCGGGCAACATTGTGCGCCGATCCTTGTCGCCCTTCCCTTCGCGAATCGTAATCTCGCTGGCACCGAAATCAATATCTTTCACCCGCAGGCGCAGGCATTCCATTAGTCGCATGCCCGTGCCGTACATTAAGACGGCGATTAAGCGTTGCTCGCCATGCATCTGGTCCAGCACGGTTTTTACCTCTGCACGAGTGAAGACGACCGGCAGTCGCTTCGATTTACGCGCGCGGATCACAGTGCCAAGGTCCCCGAGCGGGCGCTCAATCACTGAACGATAGAGAAACAGCAACGCACTCAACGCTTGATTCTGTGTTGATGCGCTGACCTTCCCCTTCACCGCCAGATTCGTCAGAAACTGATTGACCTCAGGCTCGGCCATTTCTGCCGGGTGGCGCTTGTTATGAAAGAAGATGTAGCGCTTAATCCACAGGAGGTAGGTGGTCTCGGTTCGCTTGCTGTAATGCCGCGTCCGCAGCGCCTGCCGTACCAAGTCGAGCAACTTTGGCTTTGGCTTGTCTTCCTGAATGGAGAATTTAGCGATGTGAAGTGAGTGAGGATCTCTGACGTTCATGAGAGGTTTGCTTTCTTGAGTTGTCGTGCATCGGTTGTGCTTAGTTCGGTCAAAGGCCAGTGAGTACGCCAAAAAATAAGGTATCGCTCGTCACAACGGGAAGTCACCAAAAAAACGCTTCGCACTCTTTGGGTGTGCGAATAATTGTGAGGGCCACCCGCGACATCCTGAGACTACTCCAAACCAATTTAACGGTTACAGGCGGAAACACACAACAAACTGCAGTGAAACGACTAAAGGAAATGGCTCAGGGCTGGCTTTTGACCATGTACAAATGACCGTGGAAACCAGACGGTCGCACGTACCGAGTGTGGTCGGCTCACCCAAATTGTTGGGCTGTAGGAGCTTTCATTCGGAGTCGTTGTTTGTTCGGGTACGTCCACCAAAGCAGATTCGGTAACGTTTACGCTTGGGAACAATCCCCCACAGGATGAAAAGAATATTCTTCTAAATAGTGGGGCCAGCGGAATCCCGGTTTTCGGATTAACTAATCAGACTCAACTGCAGGTGAGATTCGGTTCGACGACCGACACGCTGGTTGAGCGATCCAGTGGTCAGGCGCGAGTTGAGAGGCCCTTGACGGGTTCTGACGCAAGACTAAACTGGTGATGTGCGAAACAAACAGGGACCACACCGTGAGTGGACACGTCCATCGTCCGACGGGTTTGCGTCGTTAGCCAGAATGTCAGACACCTGCTCGTAAACAAGGATCAGACAGCCAAGTCATTTACAGGACAGATTTGTTTCTTTCTACTTGTATGCTTGTACTTGTATGCTTGTACTTGTATAGACTGAGGGGTAAGAATAGGGGTAAATTTTGGCTCACCTCAACGAAAGTGCGATTCTATAAGGCTGCCCGCTTGGCTCAGTGGTAGAGCACTCGCTTCACACGCGAGGGGTCAGTAGTTCGAATCTACTAGCGGGCACCAATCTTTTCAATATAGTAATAATAGGGCCTATAGGGCCTATTAACTGGAGATACCTCACCATGAATAAACCTCACACCTCCGGGATTGATCTAATTCCAGCCCATGGCGGTTATCGTGAACTCAAATCGTTTCAACAAGCCGAGCTTGTCTACGACGCAACTGTAAAGTTCTGCGACAAGTTCATTGACAAGCGCTCGCGTACTCATGACCAAATGGTTCAGGCTGCGCGTAGCGGACGTCAGAACATAGCCGAAGGTAGCCAGGCTTCGGGTACATCTAAGAAATTCGAGTTGAAGCTTGTCGGTGTGGCGCGAGCAAGCCTCGAAGAACTCCTCCTGGACTATGAAGATTTCCTCAGGCAGCGAGGACTGGCTTTATGGGTGAAAGATCATTCTATGGCGAGATTGATTCGTCAACTGGCCTATGAGAAGAATAGGACATATATGACATATAGGACCTATGTTGAAGATTCCTCTGCCGAGATCGCCGCGAACACAATTATTTGTCTGATCCACCAAGCCAACTATCTTCTGGATCAACAGCTGCGGCAGTTGGAGGCGGCATTCCTTAGGGACGGTGGGTTTACCGAGCGACTGTATAGGACAAGAAAGAATAGAAGGAAATAGGAGCTATAGGAAGAATAGGACCTATTGGACCTATCCTACCTATAGACCTATAGCGCCGTCCTACGATGTAAGTATCCGAACAAGTTTCGCTGAATCGATGTTTCCGCCCGAAACTATGCACACGATTTTTCCCGTTCCTGCTTTTCCCGACAAGGCACAGGCAACGGAACAGGCACCCGCGCCTTCTGCGATTACGTGGTTGCGCTCGGCCAATAACTTTACCGCCTCCGCAACTGACTGCAACTCCGCGACGAGTGAACCAGCAATCAACTTCTTCGCTCGCGCGAACATTTGCGGAAACACAGCCCTTGCTCCAATGCCATCGACCCAGGATGGTTGGTAGTCGATCTCTTTTGGGGCTCCTGCAGCCAGTGAGGCTGAGAGTGGAGCGGCGGTGGTCACTTCTGCTGCGAATACTCTACAATTCGGACGCAACTCGCGCAGCACGGAGGCAATACCGCAAGTCAAGCCACCACCTCCCCACGGAATCACAACCACATCAGGATCCGGCAAGTCTTCCAGGATCTCCAGGGCGATAGTTCCATTGCCTGCCATGACGTCAGGATCATCGAATGCGTGGATGAAAGTTCCAGGGACGCCTGGGAACGCACGCTGCTCGAAAGCTGACCACCACTGGTCAAATGTCACTTTGATGACTCGTCCGCCCAGACGCTCGATCGCCTTGATCTTGGTTTCGGGCGCGCTATCAGGAGCGATCACCGTGCACGGTATGCCGAGTCTTTGAGCGATCCAGGAAACTCCCTGGGCCATGTTGCCTGCCGATGCGGTAACCACTCCGAGTTCAAGAGTCTTCCTGGGCAGATGAGATATCGCATTGGCGGCGCCGCGAATCTTGAACGAGCCTATGGGCTGAAGGTTTTCCAGCTTTAGATAGATCTCCGCCGGCGCATCTGGAAAATTCAGTCGCACGAGTGGTGTTCGAATTGCTGACCCCGCAATTACGCGACGAGCATCCTGAACTGAGGAGAGTAATTGCATTCACTGCCGTGCCAATCGAGATTTTAGCAACTGATATACCGGAAGGTTCTGAACTCGTTTATACAGCTCGGAATCGTATTGGGAGGCGTCACTTGTGCACTTTTTTCGACGACCTTCTATCTCCAAGTCGTAACACTTCAACCGAGTGTGTAGTAGCTTCCCATTGGAATCATAGAATTTCTCTTTGACGATCTTAATAGTGCCCATGAATTTTCCGAAGACATTTCGCATCTTGGCAAGGCTGCCGTCCGCACGAAAGTAATAAGTAACGTATTGGGACCAATCGCCTGACGTTCCATACTCAAATTCAGCTACGACTACCTTTCCGGCTCTCAGCCACACATCACCTACATCGTAAAGATGGTTGCTGTTGTAGTCTGATTCCCTGGCCTTTGCAGTTTTGAATTCTCGCCAGTTACCACTGAGAGTTTCGCCTGGCTGATCTTCGGGGATGATCTTGCTGAAGGCCAGTGCTCGATTGCGATTCCTCTTCGCAAAGCTGTCCAGTTCTTTAGAATAAGCATCGATCGTCGGTACCCCACTGAGTGGTTTCTCGGGCTGCGCAGAGTTTGGTGTCTGCGCCGATGCTGGCATCAGGACAAAGAGAACTGTGATAAGGATCTGGATCGATAAACCAGGCACCAGTCCATTATCAGCGTGCTCTATCTACAAAGCCAGGCGGGACTGGCGTATTGAATTCGGGTGCTGCTATCCTTTGGTCCACTTAGCAATGCGCGGATGGGGGCCCAAAACCGCTCGTGACCGTTGCGCCGCACCAAATAACAAGGCTGCTCAAACTATGGAGTGGCGGCGACCAGGAAGCCCTGGAGCAATTAATGCCGCTGGTTTATGCAGAACTGCACCGCCTGGCCCATCAGCACATGCGCCGCGAAAAAGCCGGCCACATTCTGCAAACCGCCGCTCTGATCAACGAGGCATATCTGCGCCTGGCGAACGAATCGCAGCTTCAATGGGAAAACAGAAACCATTTCTTCGGGATCGCGGCGCGACTGATGCGCCGAATCCTCGTCGATGAGGCCCGCAGGCGAAACTCTGCCAAGCGAGGCGGCGCCGCAATGCAGGTATCTCTGCACGAGGCTATGACCCGGCCCGAGCAACAGGCCGCGAACGTCGTTGCTTTGGATGACGCTCTGAAAAGACTTGAAGCAATTGATTCCCGCCAGGGTGAGATTGTTGAATTGCGCTTCTTCGGCGGACTGAGCATCGAAGAGACAGCCGCAGTATTGAAAGTCTCACCGGCCACGGTAAATAAGGACTGGGCCTTCGCGCGCGCGTGGTTGCGTGAACAAATGAGCGGCGGCTAAGCCGCATTTCAAATCAGCACAGTCAACCTTCCGAACTCATGCCGGATGAACACCGGGAAAATCTTTGATCAAAGTCCTTGACTTTGGTCTGGCGAAAGTCCTCGAGCAAAACAACAAACACCGGATGAGAATGCTTTTCAGCTGGCTACGTACCACGCCCGGCTGGGCGAAAAGGACCGGGCGTTTGCGTGGCTTGAGAAGGCTTATGCTGCACACTCGGATGCGGTGGTCCGTCTGAAAGAAGAAGTGCTCCGACAATCTGCACTCTGATCCCCGCTACGTCGATCTGCTGCGCCGGGTTGGATTGCCGCAGTGACTTTACTGATTTGGCAAAACTCTCAAAAATCTTAGTCGCGACTAGACCACTCAAGCTGCGTAAATTCGCAGGTTGGGAAGGGGGCAGTCGTTAGTTTGAAGGTTCGGTAAGTTCAAGGCGCCGCCGCTCAAGCTTGAATGCCAGTTCTTATCCCTATCACTTAAGCCTCTGGGTTTTACTGCATTGAGTGATTGATTCGATGATGAAGCCTCGGAAACTTGAGCGGGGGCGCCTTGAACTTACCGAACCTTCAAACTAGCGACTGCCCCCTTCCCAACCTGCGAATTTACGCGGCTATCCTATCTATTTCCTCACACAAACAGTATTCCATCTCTTTGGAGTGCGCTGCCTTGTCAGCGCTTTCCGAGGTTAAGTTAATTCAAGGTTGAGCCGACCACTCGACATCCGGTGCGTGCAGCGTTGAACTTTTATCCTCAAATAGGCCCCCGTCGAATCTTGGAAAGCGGCAACAAGGTGCCGCACTCCAAAGAGTGGTCTGTTTCGAGTGCGTCAACATTTTTCATTTGCACGCTGTCGCTCGCCGGTGCGAGCGACAGATCAGAATTTTCAAAGCATCGATCTGACGCTGCTGGGCTGCAAACATCGCCTGTTGTTCAGCTGCCTGCTCCTTCTGAAGTCTGATTTGTTGCTGTTGCGCTGCAAACAATGCTCGGGCCTGTATTGCCTGTTCATTCTGCTTCTTGATTTGGTTCCGCTGTTGCTGAATTTCCTCCTGCTGTTCTTTGATGGCATTGAGCATCGACCACATAATCGGATCGTTGTTGACAAGCAGGTATCCCTCTTCGTTCCGAGTAACCGCTTCCGGAATCACCTTCTGCACCGCCTGCGCGCTGAACCCGACGTGCTCACCGTCAGATGCCAAGTTCAATGCGTTGTCGCGGCGGTACTCATAACGAAGCGGCTGCAACTGCATCACCGCCTTCAATCCAGAACTGAAATGCCCGGTGATGTTCTTCAAGCGTTCATCCGAAAATGTTAGCCACGACCCGCCGCCTGACTTCGAGGCATTTCCGTTTACCGACAACTCTTGATCCGGTGAGATTGTCCCGATACCGACACTGCCGCCGAACGGGTTAATGGAAAGTGTCCGGAAGCCTATATTTGCCTGGCCGGCCTGAATGACGCCGAGATTGCTCGATGTATCGTAACCAAGATTCAACTGCCGATTCGGGTCTGAGGCGCCACTGATCCGCAACTGGCCAGTTTGCCAATCAGAGGCCATGGTCCCATTTCGCCGCACCTCGAGAAGCACGCCTGGTGCCGTCGTTCCAATGCCGACGTTGCTACTAAAATAACTCTTGCCTTCAAAGTATCCAGCGAAAGCATTAGCACTGAGGCCGTAAATCGCCCTGCCATTATCCGCGAAACCCCATACTCCAAAACCAGTATTGCCATTGAACCCCGAGACTCCAGCAAAAGATGTACTCCCGCTATTCCCAGTAACGCCGTTGCCCGCCGTGCTAAAGCCAAAAACGCCCGAACGACCGCCACTACCTATTACGCCATCGCCATTTGTGGCCTGTCCAAATACTCCGCCAAAACCATCATTATTGCTATTGCTCACCCCGTAAACACCGTTTCCGCCACCGATGTTTTCACCGTAGACTCCCGCAGAGAACTCACCTCCCGAGTTCGTAAGATTGGACCGGCCATAAACACCGGCCCCAGCACTGTTGGTATTGATGCCCGAGATTATGCCTTGACCGACGAAGTTGCCACTTAGTTGCAATGGCACTGCCACCCCCAACGCGGCATTGCTGGCTCCAGTGCCGAATAGAGACAGATTGTGTGTAACAGTTTGGAGATAGTTATTTGCCGCAATGCCGCCAAGTTGATCCGCATTATGCGCAGTGTCAGCTGAACCGGCCGAGGTGCTGCGAATGGCGTAGGGTGTCGAGGTGATTTGCTGTCGCGGCGAAAGAATCGTAAACACCCCAGGACCAGTTAGTCGGGCTCCTGTTTCCAGGAAACGGTCAGCCCCGGGAAATGTGGTCGCGCCAAAATCAAGTTGCACAGTAAAGATACCGCTTACAACGGTCACGTTTGACCTGGTTACAGTAATGGGAGTTGGTTGTGGCTGTTGCGTCCCGCCAGTCAGCGCGTCCCAAAGCGTGAATTGAAAATCGTAACTGCCATTCGCATTCGTGCCACCATCCTGAAGGCGGCCTTGATAGGTGAAGGCCGTGCCCTGGGCAAAAGTCTTGTGACTCACTCCGGTAAGAAGGACGATACAGACTAAAAGTATCCAGGCGGAACGATATCGGGTCATTTGCCGGCTCCTTTTTTCGCCTCAAAGGGCGCATCGCGCGGGGCGTTTGTACCCGCACTCGAACTGCGCTATCTACTAATGCGAAAAATCGACGCAATTCGTGTTACTTCGTGTGGCTGGGTTCGTGACTTTTCGTGGATCAATTGTCTTGCTTACAAGAAGTCGCGCTTTTTGTATTGCAGAGGTTACACGGGCAGGCTTTTGTCGCATCTAGTTTTGTAATTCCTGGGCGAGCGGACTATAGTGGCGCCGGCGCGAAGGGCGCATCCAGTCCGCGGAAAGGGCCGTGCCCACCTTAAACAGAAACGAAGGCGACGAACCTTCTTTCAGCCTGACTAGGGCGGACTCCAGGCAAACAATGAAAGGAGATTCGTATGTTTCCCAACCCGCAAGCCGCCCTTCCCCTCCCCAGCCGCCCCAACCTGGAACAATACAAGAAACTCGCGAAAGATCTTGTAAAAGCCTGCAAGTCGAATGAGTCCCAGACTATCCGAACCTGGGCCACCGACTGGATCGAAAAGCTCGTCAGTCTTACCGAACTCAAGATCACCCACGCGATGCCGGTGCGGATCGAGTCGTGGGTCAATCAGGTCGAAGAATTCGCGCGCAGAACGATGTCGCGCGCAGAACCCGTTCTTGCCGATGCACAATTTGTCATCGCGCGATCACACGGCTTTGAGAGCTGGCCAAAGTTTGCTAAACATCTCGAAGCGATCACACGCAAGGGTACGCCCGTGTCGCGGTTCGAAGCTGCCGCGGATGCGATCGTCGCAGGAGACATGGCGACACTTGAGCGCTTACTCCGGGAAGAGCCTGAACTGATTCGCGCGCGCTCGACTCGCGAACACCGAGCAACACTGCTTCATTACACATCGGCCAATGGCGTCGAGGGGTATCGGCAAAAGACACCAAAGAATGCTGTCGAGATCGCTAAACTTCTCTTGCAATCCGGGGCCAAGGTCGATGCCGAAGCGGACGTGTACGGCGGCGGAGCCACAACGCTCGGCCTTGTGGCAACCAGCGTTCATCCCGAACGAGCCGGCGTTCAGAACGAACTTCTGCAGCTGCTATTGGACCATGGAGCTGTCATCGACCACCCAGGAAGCGCAGGCCGCGACCATAGCGCGGTCAACGGTTGTCTTCATAATGATCGCCCACAGGCCGCCGAGTTTCTCGCCGCGCGCGGCGCGCAGTTGGATCTCGAGGGAGCCGCGGGTGTGGGAAGGCTCGATGTCGTGAAGAGTTTTTTCAACGCCGATGGCAGTCCAAAATCAAACGCGCCAAAAGCGCAGCTGCAGGCAGGCTTCGTCTGGGCCTGTGAATACGGCCGCAAGGATGTGGTCGAGTTCCTTCTCGAGAAAGGGGTGGATCTGCGCGCAGGTGAGAACACGGGAGAGACTGCCCTGCACCTTGCCGCGCATCGAGGACAGTTGGAGATGATTAAACTATTACTGGAACGAGGCGCTCCTCTTGAAGCGAAGAATGTTTACGGCGGGACGGTGCTGGGCCAGGCAACCTGGTCCGTCATGCATGGCGACCCGAACATCGATTTTGTGCCGGTGATCGAGGCGTTGCTCGCTGCCGGTGCGAGGATTGAAGAAGCCGACTATCCCACAGGCAACGAGGGCGTCGACGACGTTCTGCGCCGCCATGGCGCGAGGTCATGAATGAATTAAGGCACAACTAAGGGCCAAACTATGAAAGATACGTCCAACCATTCCAATTTCGCTCCCGCAGGCTGGCACACTGTGACTCCACGAATCGTGGTAGATGACGCCGAGCAACTCGTGGAGTTTCTCAGGCAAGTGTTCGGGGCAACGGGCGACTATCAGCCGGATCGACCATCCGTAATCAAGATCGGCGACTCGCTGGTCATGATTGGCGCCGCCGGAATTCGTAATGCGATGACCGCCTTTCTCTACGTCTATGTCAACGATGCAGACGCAACGTATCAACGTGCCCTTGATGCCGGTGCGCGTTCTCTCGAAGAGCCATTCGACACACCATATGGGGATCGACGTTGTATGGTCGAAGATAAATGGGGAAACACCTGGCAAATCGCCACGCAAAGAGCAGAGAGCGATCCTAAGACATAATCCACGAAGTCACACGAAATAGGACCAGCACCGTTTCGGGTGATTTGTGTCTTTGGGTTTGTGTAATTTCGTGGATCGATTTGTTTACTCGCAACAATGCCACGAAAACAAGAGCCAGATTAAGTAAACGAGAGTTCTTAACTAGTTACCTGCTCTGATCCGCGTTATTCGCATTAATCTGTGGCTGAATTGGTTTTTTACGGCTTCGGTAGCTGGTGGGTGGTAGATTCGCGCAGCTCGGCAAAGTTGAATGAAATTACTGCCACAAATCCTGGCTGGCGGTGTTTTCACTTTAGAATGGCAAAAACTTTGTATCGGGGAGGTCCGTCTATGGAAAAGAGGATGTGGGTGCGCTTCGTCATTGGTTTGGCTGTCATCGTTCTATTCGCAGGTTCCAACGCTATTGCCCAAAACGTATTGACCGGGGATTGGACGGCCTCGCTTGATAAGGATAACCCCAGCAAAATCAATCTGAATTTTGAACGCCGCACCGATAGCGGCCGCCGAAATCAGATGGGTCAAACCTACGATTTTGCCGATTTGCGAGGTTTGAGTCGCGAACAGGTTCTAAGCGGCGGCCCGGTCAAATTCAGCCTCGAGCGCGAGGCGGGAACAATTGACTGTGAAGGCAGACTCCAAAATGGCAAAGGTTCGGGCACCTTTCGTTTTACAGGAAACCAGGGTTTTGTCTCGGCAATGAAAAGCCGGGGCTTTGACTTTGAAGAGGCTGCAAAGGTAAACGATGAACGCAATTCAGAAAACAGACTTTTTGCCGCCACGACTCTGAATGTCACTACGGCTCTGGCCGATGACTTATTGTCGGCAGGTTTCGGTAAGCTGGGAGTCGACGATCTGTTTAAAGCGGCCATTTTCAAAATCGATTCGAAGTTTATGCGCGAAATGAAGGCCAGCGGTTTCCCCAACCTCGGCATGGAAGACCTCGTCAAAGCGCGTATCTTCAAAATCGATGCGGAGTTTGTTAGTCAGATAACGCAGATGGGTTTTGCGGGAGAATCGTTTGAGAGTCTCGTCAAATTGCGGATCTTCAAAGTTACGCCAGAGTTCATTACTGAAGTGCGCGCCGAAGGTTTGACGAACCTTTCGACAGAAGACCTGGTAAAAATGCGCATCTTCAAAATTGACAGCGAATTCATCCGCGAGGCGAAAGCTGAAGGGGTGCCGCTGGAAGTTGAAAGACTGGTGCAAAGGCGCATCGGCGTAGCGCGCAATTAATCAGATACCGCGAATTGATCAACCGCGCCCTAATGCCACGGCAAAATGCCCGAGTCGATTCGATAGAGAACCCGCAGCGATATGAGACCTGTGTAACAAAATGAGATTTCTTATTTTGTTGAGCAGGTTTTGCGAGTAGTAAATCGATCCACGAAATCATACGAACCGAAAACCAGGTCACACAAAATGTCCTTCCATTTATTTCGTGTGATTTCGTGTGATTTCGTGGATCGGGTCTTAGGTTTTGCTGGTTCGTAACGCGCACCAACCTTCCCGCGCGAAGCTCAAATTAAATTTGTTTCAAAATAAGAGCGCACTTGTCGATCTCACACACTCTCGTTCGACAATGCTCGTAGAGAAACAGGCTGTCCGGAGCGCAGGGGCGACCCACAAGCCGGGAAATAATGAAATTTGAGTATTGAGTATGAATCCATTGGAGGCTATCAAGATGGCAACAGCTGACGATATGGCCGCAACGCAGCGGCCGCGCTACATTCTTCGACGCATCGGGGCGGTCCTCGCGGGTTTGCTTGTGGTCTTCATTCTCTCGCTCGGCACCGACGTTGTTCTGCATGCTACAGGGATTTATCCGCCTTGGTTTCAGCCTATGGCGGGTTCGCTATTCCTGGTGGCCACAGCCTATCGCACGGTCTACGCCGTACTGGGCAGCTATATCGCTGCGTGGCTTGCACCCGATCGGCCCATGCAGCACGCGTTGGCTCTGGGCGTCGTGGGCCTCGTGTTGAGCACGGCCGGAGCCGTCGCAACCTGGAATGCCGGTCCAGAATTAGGACCCAGGTGGTATCCACTTGCGCTCGTAGCGACTGCATTGCCGTGTGCCTGGCTGGGCGGAAAGCTCCGGACCATGCATTTGCGTGCACGCACTCAACGATAGAGGATGTTAGCGTTTCAGCGACGAATGATGAGGCAAAGCATTGTTGGGGCTTGTTCGTGCCATGCGCGTGGATCCTTTTCTCAATCGTCAACAATACAACCCACGAATAACACGAAATCTCCTTTCTGTTATCAGTAAACGTCTTTATTCCGGGCCACCTTGCGTAACTGCTCTTTGATAACAGTCCAGGCAGGTTTCTTTGACGGCGTCGATAGCATCGGCGTGAGTGGCGACAGCAGCCGCTGTACAGGCAAGAAAGCCCGGCAAAGAAGTGATTTCGCTACAACCGCCGAAAATTCCTGATGTCGCTACCGCCGAATTTGATAAACCGCGATGGTACCCGAGCCGGCACGCCCTCCATTCATTTCTCAAATGGTAAACCTCCGCGAGGAAGCTACCGGCAAAATCGTGTTTTTGAAGCTCAGCAATAGCATCGTCGCTTAGCAGCACACCATCGCTCAGCAACACACCATCACTCAACAGCACTCCATCACTCAATAGGACTCCGTCACTCAGCAACACACCGTCACTCAGCAACACGCCGTCACTCAGTAACACGCCAGGTATAGTAAGTGTCGTCTGCTCGGCCTCAATGGTCATCTGCGCGATTCGGTTCCGCACCCAGGAGCTCATCTCTTGCTGCGTGTGGCTCGCTGCATACTGCTCTAGCTGCACCTGGAATTCTTCGACTGTCTGTGCGTCGATGGCCTGGGAGCCGAAGAAAACAAATGCCAACGCAAAGGCCAACGCCTTTATCATAAGCCCCCCTCTCAAAGACAATTGCTAATCCGAATGAGTAGACCTGCAAGACAAAGCTTGGTCACTGCAAAAGTCTCTCGATGAAGGAACGAACGATAAGTGAAGGTGTGAGGAAAGTCCTTAGAAAACTCTCAGAGAACTATCAAAGAGTTCCGCGTTTGTGGGTTATCTATTGGTTGGAATGCCGTCAAGACCTTGCATGAGTTTGGTCCGCAGATTACTCAGCGCAGCAGAGCCGCAAGTAAACCTAAGACATGATCCACGAAATTACACGAAATAATATAGAGGAGCTTTTGTGTCAGTTGTTTTTCGGTTCGTGTAATTTCGTGAATCGATTTATTTACTCGCAAAAAACTTGCTCAAGAAAACAAGAAATTATCACTTTGTTACAGATTATCGAAGCGGAGAAGCTTCCAATGTTAGGAGCGACTCTCAATCATATTGGCGGTGCCCTGAAAGCCAAGACGAATCTGTGCCGCAGCCTCAAATGGAGAAACCGAAGGACCATTATGGGCCATCTTTGAGCACAAAATCGTACGTGATCATGTACGTGCTTTTTCTAGCCTGAACGTCGGAATTATGCGCCGGCAGGAATTGCGCGCGTTGTGCCGCGCGCACCGCGGCCTGACGAAGGAGGTAGTGACCGGTCCTGGCGAACGCCGAGACAACCTTGCCCTCCTCGTCAGTATTAACCATGACTGTGACAGTGCCCGAAACGCGCGCCGTTTTAGCTTCAGCAGGGTAGACAGGCTCGGGTTTGCGGATCGCCATCCCAGCGAGTCTGAGGCCTTTGTCGAGTGCAATCTGACGTAGGTCAACCACTTCTCCGTCTGCGGATGCGTCGTCAGATTCACCATTCCTGGATCCTTCTCCTTCGACCTTTTGTCCAGGCGCTGGCGCTACCGGAATGCCGCCGGCAACATGTTCGTTGCCCATTTGTTCGAGCTTCTGCTGCTCGAGTTGAAGATTCGTCTGATGCTCGAGTGCAGCAATATTGCCGGGGTCGAGGACAAGCGCGTTCTTGGCGTACGTCAGACCTTCGAGGGCGCACAAAGCCGACGCTCCTATGTCAGCGAGCACTCTATTCGCGCCCGGCGCTGCCGCGACAGCGATGCTGCGGGCACATTCGAGCTTCCTGGCGGCCAAGGCGGTATAGGCGGCGGAGCGTTCCACTGATGGAACCCGCCAGGCGGCAGCCAGCCGCACCAGCCAAAGATTTGCCAACTCGGTGTCGCCCATCTGCGTAAGAAGTTCAACTGACGCGTGAAGCGCTTCACTAACGCTGCGGGAAGAACCGCCCAACGCCTTCTCGTATGCTGCCACGGCCTCCATCCCCACAGAATAATTATCGAGAGTGCGAACGCCTGGTTGGTACTGCCGATGTATCGCTCGCGCAATCAGAAGTGGGATGTTCCTATTCGATGGGTCCAACGCGAGCGCTGCCTCAAAGTGCCGTCTTGCCTCAACATAGTTGCCGTTGTCATACAGCTGCACACCCGCTTCAACCTCCTCGCGTGACAACGAACTTTTCTTTTTTGTCTGACCCGACGCAAACACTGAAAGGGCGACCACCATAAGGAGAAAAAGGATGAGATGTCTCATAAGAGTTCCACCCATATCCGGGGTCCGACCTCCGATTCTTAGTATAGCAATTACCAATTGGCTCAGGGACGAGTTGCTCAAAATCCCAGGATCCTGGAACAGTCGCCCGAACCGTAGAAATCGACATAGGTAGGCTGTCACCAGCTTTCCCTGTCACACCACCGTGCATACGGGTCCGTACACGGCGGTTCGGCG
>Ga0137403_10005604_pt1 | contig 14523 bp, 12 predicted proteins | sample CZOMad2_1_16fung_FD_122057 | JGI IMG/M metagenome (GOLD analysis project Ga0137403, IMG submission 122057) | Vadose zone soil fungal communities from Angelo Coast Range Reserve, California, USA - CZOMad2_1_16fungal (Hybrid Assembly) | ecosystem: Environmental > Terrestrial > Soil > Vadose zone... | reverse complement strand
CCTGGGTAGAAGAAAACTTCATTACGGATGACACGGAGCAGATCGCGGCGGACGCCAACCAGGAGTTGAGCGGCTTCAGCGCGGAAATGTCCAAGAAGGCGCATGATTTCGACAAACTGAAACTTCCTCCAGAGGTGGCGCGAAAGATGCTGCTGTTGAAGCTTTCGGCGGGATTCCCAGCGCCAGCGGATCCGAAAGAACAGAAGGAACTGGCGCAGGTTTTGGCGTCGTTGGATGGCGACTACGGGAAAGGGAAGTGGTGCCCTGGCGGAGACGCTGCAAAGTGTCTGGATGTGACTGCCGTAGGAAAGTTGATGGCTACGAGCCACGATCCTGAGGAACTGAAGCGTGCGTGGGTGGGTTGGCACGCGGTGGGCGCACCGATGCGGCAACGGTACGCGCGCATGGTGGAACTGGGAAATGCGGGATCGCGAGAACTGGGATTCGCGGACGCGGGAGCATTGTGGCGTTCGAATTACGACATGCCGCCGGATCAATTGGCGAAGGAGGCGGACCGGCTTTGGGAGCAGTTGAGGCCGCTGTATGAATCGCTGCATGCCTACGTGCGCGGACAACTGCGGAGAAAATACGGGGCGGAACTGGTTCCGGCGAATGGGCCGATTCCGGCGCACCTGTTGGGAAACATCTGGAGCCAAGAGTGGAACAACGTCTATTTGCTGATGGATTCGCCGAAGCCGGCGCAGAGCTACGATCTGACGAAGATACTGCGGGAGCGAAAGACGGATGCGAAGGGGATGGTGGTGTACGGCGAGGCGTTTTTTACGTCGCTGGGATTCGCGCCGCTCCCGAAGACGTTCTGGGAGCGATCACTGTTCACCAAGCCGGCGGACCGCGACGTGGTGTGCCATGCGAGCGCGTGGGACATCGATTCGAAAAATGATGTGCGCGTGAAGATGTGCATCCAGATCACGGAAGAAGATTTTCGTGTAATTCATCACGAGCTGGGGCACAACTTTTATCAGCGGGCGTACAGCGGGCAGGCGCCGCTTTTCCAGAGCAGCGCGAATGACGGATTTCATGAAGCGGTGGGAGACACGATCGCGCTTTCGGTTACGCCGGAATATTTAAAGCAGATTGGATTGATTGACGCGGTGCCGCCAGCGTCCGGCGACATTGACTATCTGTTGCAGCAGGCGCTGGAGAAGGTGGCGTTCCTGCCGTTTGGATTGGTGGTAGACAAGTGGCGGTGGGAGGTATTTGCAGGGCAGGTCAAACCGGACGGGTACAACAAAGAATGGTGGGAGCTGCGGCGGAAGTATCAGGGCATTGTTCCGCCCGTGGGGCGGACGGAAGCAGACTTTGATCCGGGCGCGAAATATCATGTGCCTTCGAACACGCCTTATATGCGGTATTTTCTCGCGCGGATTTTGCAATTCCAGTTTCAGCGTGCGCTTTGCCGGGAGGCGGGCTACAGCGGCCCGCTGCACCGCTGCTCGATTTACGGAAACAAGGCGGCGGGAGAGAAGCTGAACAAGATGTTGTCGATGGGGCAAAGCAAGCCTTGGCCGGAGGAGTTGGAGACGCTGACAGGGGAGAAACAGATGGATGCTTCCGCGCTGGCGGATTATTTTGCGCCGCTAAAGACGTGGCTCGACGAACAGAACAAAATCAACCATTACCCGGTGGGATGGTAAGTGTTGGGTTGGCGCGACGCAGTTTGATCAGGCGAGCGGGCCGGGATTCTTGAGATACCGGTTCACCAGAGCGTCGGCGGTGCGGTAGGCGAAAGCGAGAATGGTTGGCGTTGGATTGGCGGAAGAGTTTTGAGGAAACGTGGAGCCGCCGAGAATGAAAAGATTGGGCAATTGCCAGTGCTGAAGGAAAGGGTTGACGACGGATTGGTCGGGAGAGCTGCCCATGATGGTGCCGCCTTGCACGTGGGTGCTTTGGTAGCGGGTGGTGTCGTAGGAGCGCAGGCCAGGAAAAGCATCGACTTCTTCGGCGTGCATGGCGCGGGCGATTTCGACGGCCTTCGGAGTGGTGAAGTCGACCATGTTGCGCTCGTTTTCACGCCAGTCGAGGGTGAGGCGGAGGAGCGGGTCGCCTAGCTTGTCCTTGTAGGTGGGATCTAGATCCATGAAATGATTTTTGTAGGCGAGATGTTCGCCGGTGAAGATGATGGCGCCGGTGCGGTCGTAATAAGAGACGGCGGCTTTTTTCCATTCCGAGCCCCAAGTGGCCTTCACCGAGCGGGGTAGCACACCGAAACTGCCGATGGGCTGAAAACCGAAGCCTCGCGCTGAGAAAAATCCCCCACGCAAGAAGGGAAGCGTACCGCGATCGAAAACGTCGCCGTCGAAGTCGCTCATCAGCATGCCGGCGGAACCGGAGCCCATGAAGCGGTTGAGAGGCTCTTTGAAGAAGGCGTTGGCGGACGGAACGCTGACCTGGTGAGTAAGATTGCGGCCAACGGTGCCGCGTCCAGTGGCTGGATCATAGGGCTCGCCAATCCCGGAGAGAAGGAGCAGGCGAGTGTTGCTGAAAGTCCAGGAAGAGAGAATTACCAGTGACGCGGGCTGAAAAACTTCTTCGCCGTGAGCGTCGATGTAGGTGACGCCGCGGGCGGCGGGCTTGGAGGCGGCGTCGAAGAGGATGCGGCGGACCCAGGCGCCGGTGCGCAGGACAATGTTTTTTCGCTTTTGGATGATGGGGAGAAGGAGATTGGTGGGCTGAGCCTTGGCGCCGACCATGCAGCCGAATCTTCCGCAGAAACCGCAGTAGGTGCAGCCACCGCGGGAGATGCCATCCGGATTGGTATAAGTCTGGCTGATGTTGGCGGAGGGCACGGGGTAAGGGTGATAGCCGAGGGAATTGGCGGCGTCGCGGAAGAGCGCGGCGAAGTAGGGCATTTTGGTGGGCGGGGTGGGATATTCTTCGCTGCGCCAGCCTTCGAAGATGTTGCCGCCGTCGATTTTTTGTCCGCGGAGATTGCCGGCTTTGCCGGAGATGCCGAGCAGTCTGTCGACGCGGGTGTAAAAAGGCTCTAGCTCGTCGTAGGTAACGCCCCAATCGCGGATGGCATGGCCTTCTGGCAAGGACTTGGCGCCGTATTTTTCGGTGGTGCGGGACAGCAATTCGAAACAATCGGGGAGAAAACGGGGGCACTGGGCGTTCCAGTGTTCGCCGGAACCGCCGACGCCTGCGCCGGGCAAGAAGGAACCGTGTTGGCGAAGCGGCAAGGCGCGCTTGTTGGCGTTGTGGCGAAATGTGACGGTGTCCTGGGAGAGATCCTGCATCATGTGGAGGCGGATGGCGAAATCCAACTCGTCCATGTCGTTGGCGTAGTCGGAGGTTTCTCTGGAGGGGCCGCGTTCGAGAACGAGGACGGAGAGAGAAGTGCGGGAGCCGAGTTCCTTGGCCATGAGCAGGCCGGACCAGCCGCCGCCGATGATGACGACGTCCACCGCGGGAAGAGATTTCATGGCTCATCCTCGCCGAGGCGAATTTTTGCGTGTGTGACTTGGGCGAGAGTGGCGGGTTTGGGGCGGAAGAGTCTCCCGTAATACTTGTCGATTTCGTCGTAATTGCTCATGCGCGGGCCGGGAAAGCCGACGAGTTGCCAGCCGACCATGCCGGCGTTGCCGCCGTGAATGGGATCGCAAAACATGCCCTCGATGGTGTTTTGGCGGAGGAGTGCGAAAAAGACCGAGGACTCGATCTGCTGCAAGGATTTGTCTTGCTCGCCAGGTGAGAGGAGATGAAAACCATTCAGACCCTTTAGGGCTTCGCGATAGAGTTCGCGGGGAGTTTCTTTACCTTGGTAGCCGAGAACGGCAGGGGCATCTTCAAAGGGTGGCTGGATGTAGCGAAAACGATCGCGGCCGTAGGGGCCGGCGAGCTGGCGGTCGATGAAGATGGAGACGCCCGCTTCGCGTGCGCCTGGGCCGGAGTCGTCGGAGGGGAAAATGCGAGAGGCAGCACCGGCGACGATCAAGGCCTCGGTCTCGGTGAAAAAGCGAAGCGGGATGCGCAAGGGTTTTTGTTCGGAGGCGAGAAGAGAGGCCTTGCGGTCGAGGGAATAAACGAGGACGCCACCGAGTGTTGCGGCAGAAAGAGTGAGGAAATGGCGGCGGCGCATCGGCAGGAGTCTACCAGAGGAGCAGGCGTAGAATAGAAGAAATCGCAAATTTTGGGCCGAAGACTGTGAGCGAGATAAGCACGTGAGGGGGCCGCGGAATTAGGGGGAGAGAGTACTGTGGTATAAATTATATTTGGGCTGGGTATAGCAAGAGCACATAGCCGCACCGGAGAAAACGTGGAATTCAGTTTTACTGAGGAACAGCAGCAACTTCGCAAGAGTGTCCGGGAATTTGCCGAGGGCGAAATCGCTCCACATGTGATGGAGTGGGATGAGGCGTCGCACTTTCCGATTGAAATAATGCCAAAGCTGGGGGAAATGGGGCTGCTGGGGGTTATATTTCCGGAAGAGTATGGTGGGGCGGGGCTAGGCTACGTGGAGTACGTGATAGCCATTGAGGAATTGTCTCGAGTGGACGGATCGGTGGGGATCATCGTCGCGGCGCACAATTCGCTGTGCAGCAATCACATCTTCAAATTTGGAAGCGAGGAACAGAAGAACAAGTATCTTGTGCCGCTGGCTCAGGGAAAGAAAATAGGCGCATGGTCGTTGACGGAGCCAGAGGCGGGATCGGATGCGGGAGGCACGCGAACGACTGCCGTACGCGGTGGCAAGCATTGGGTGTTGAACGGGGCGAAGACCTTTACGACAAACGGCCATTACGCGGATGTATGCGTGGCGATGGCGGTGACGGACAAGTCCAAGAATTCGCATGGAATCAGCGCCTTCATTTTGGAAAAGGGAATGCCGGGATTCAAGCCAGGCAAGAAGGAAAACAAGCTGGGATTGCGCGCGAGCGACACTTCCGAAGTGATTTTTTCGGATTGCCGAGTGCCTGCCGAAAACCTGCTGGGGGCAGAAGGCGAAGGGTTTGTAGGGAGTTTGAAAATTCTGGATGGCGGCCGAATTTCGATTGCCGCTCTGGGGCTGGGAATGGCACAAGGGGCTCTGGAAGCGGCAACGAAATACGCGAAACAGCGGAAGCAGTTCGGGCAGGCCATCAGCGAATTTCAGGCCATCCAGTTCAAGTTGGCGGAGATGGCTACAGAGGTGGAGGCGGCGAAGCTATTGGTCTACCAGGCGGCATGGCTGGCGGATCGCAAGGACGTACGATTTACGAAGGAATCGAGCATGGCGAAACTGTTTGCCAGCGAAGTGGCGGTACGCGTCGCAAACGAATGCGTGCAGATTCACGGGGGATACGGATTCATCAAAGACTATCCCGCGGAGAAATATTACCGGGACGTGAAACTTTGCACGATTGGCGAAGGGACCAGCGAAATTCAGAAATTGGTGATTGCCCGGCAACTGCTGGGGAAGAAATAATAGGGTGATGCGGCTGCCCGCTTCCGAAAGCTCCACAGAAAAAGCATGACGTTACCCGTTGAAAAGTGGGCGGAACAAGTGCGCGCGGGCGAGGTGCGCGCGGTGTCGCGGGCGATTACGGCGATTGAAAATCATCAGCCGGAAGCGGAGACGCTGCTGCGACTGCTCTTTCCGCACACGGGTCAGGCGTACCTCACGGGAGTTACTGGCGCGCCGGGAACGGGAAAGAGCACGTTGGTCGACCGGTTGGCGAGCTATCACCGGAAGAAACAGGAACAAGTTGGCGTAATTGCCGTGGATCCGACGAGTCCGTATTCCGGCGGGGCGATTCTGGGCGACCGGATTCGAATGCAGGGGCATGCGGGGGATGCAGGGACATTTATTCGATCGATGGCCACGCGCGGATTTCTCGGCGGGCTTGCGCGAGCGACGGCGGAAGTGGCGCTGCTGCTGGACGCGGCCGGGAAGAAGCACGTGCTGATCGAGACGGTCGGCGTGGGTCAGGATGAGATCGACATCGTGCGGCTGGCGGATTGCGTGCTGGTGGTGCTCGTGCCAGGGCTTGGCGACGACATTCAGAACATGAAGGCCGGGCTGATGGAGATTGGCGACATTTTTGTTTTAAACAAAGCGGATCGGGAAGGTGCGGACCGGCTGGAGCAACAACTGCTCGCGATGATGTCGCTGGTGATGCCGCGCGACGGCTGGCACTCACCGGTGGTGCGCACGGTGGCTTCGGAGAACAAGGGGATTGAGGAATTGGCGGCGATGGTTGGGAAATTCCAGAAACATTTTGAGTCGAGCGGTGAGCGCCGGCGAAAACACGTGGAGCATTGGAAAAACCGATTGGTCGAGCTGCTGGAATCACGTTTGCTTGAACGAGCTTTGGGCGGAGCGGACGGCGATGCGCGCCTGGCGGAGTTGGCGGGGGAAGTGGCGGATCGGAAAAAGGATCCCTTTACGGCCGTCAACGAAATCCTGAAGAAGAGCGGCCTGGGCGCGTAGCGGAGGAGAAAAGATGGCGGCAAAGGAGACGAGTAAATTGAAGAGCGCAACGGGGAAATCCGAGGCGGCAATCGGCATCATTGGCGGGAGCGGGCTTTATGCGATGAAGGGATTGACGAAGGCGCGAGAGATTCGCGTGAAAACGCCGTTCGGCGCGCCTTCGGATGCAATCGTGCTTGGCATCCTGGAAGGAAAACGCGTTGCGTTTTTAGCGCGGCACGGGCGCGGACACCGCATCCTGCCGAGCGAGATCAACTACCGCGCCAACGTCTATGCGATGAAGCTGCTCGGCGTGGAGCGCATTATTTCGGTGAGCGCGGTCGGCTCGTTGAAGGAAGATTTGCGGCCGGGAGAATTCCTAGTAGCCGATCAGTTTTTCGACCGGACGAAGAACCGGATCTCCACTTTTTTTGGAGAGGGACTCGTTGCTCACCTCGCGTTTGCGCACCCCACTTGCGGCCAATTATCGGGAGTGCTTGCAGATGCCTGTGTCCATGAAGCGGTGATGGTGCATCGCCGTGGCACGTATGTGTGCATCGAAGGGCCGCAATTCTCTACATTGGCCGAAGCGGAAGTGCACCGGCAGCTTGGTTTTGAAGTAATCGGGATGACCAACGTGACGGAAGCCAAACTGGCGCGGGAAGCGGAGATTTGCTACGGGACCCTCGCGATGATCACCGACTTTGACTGCTGGCATCCGGAACACGAGTCGGTGACGACGACGCAGATCATGGCGACGCTAAGTCAAAACGCGGAGAACGCGCAGAAGGTACTGCGCACCGCCGTGCGCGAGTTGCCTGCGGCGAGGACGTGCAAATGTGGATCAGCGCTGCAACATTCGCTGGTCACGGATATGAAGATTGTCCCCAAGGCCACAAAGAAGAAGCTAGCGGCTATCATCGGAAAATATAGTTCATAGGAGAGACGCGTGTCCCTACTCGTTGTGGGATCGGTGGCATTTGACGCACTGGAAAGCCCGTACGGAAAGGTGGATCGCGCTCTGGGCGGCGCGGCCACGTACTTCGCCGTAGCGGCCAGTTTTTTCACGCACGTAAATCTCGTGGGGATCGTGGGAGACGATTTCACGGAAGTGGATGCCCGGATTTTTCATGGACGGACCATCGATATCGAGGGGCTGGAACGCGCAACGGGGAAAACATTTTTCTGGGCCGGGCGTTATTCGCAGAATCTGAACGAACGCGTAACGCTGACGACGGAACTGAATGTATTCGCGGAATTCAAGCCCCGCTTGCCGGAAAAATACCGCAGCTCAAAATATGTTTTTCTCGCGAACATTGCGCCGGATTTGCAGCGCGACGTGCTGCATCAAGTGAAGAAGCGTCCCAAAATCGCGGCGCTGGATACCATGAACTACTGGATCGAACGTTCGAACGCGGAATTGCGGGAGACGCTGAAGCACGTCGATATCCTTATGATCAATGACTCGGAGACGCGCGAGCTTTCGAACGAGCACAACTTGTTGCGCGCCGCCAAGCATATTTTCAAGATGGGGCCGACAACGCTGGTGGTGAAGCGCGGAGAGTACGGCGCCATGATGGTGGACAAGCGCGGCGTTTTTTGCGTGCCGGCATTTCCGCTCGAAGAGCCGCACGATCCTACTGGAGCGGGCGACAGCTTTGCCGGCGGCTTCATGGGATACCTGGCGGGATGCGGCGACAAGAGCGACGCTTCGCTGCGCCGCGCCATGGTCTACGGCTCGGTGCTGGGGAGCTTTGCGGTGGAAAAATTCGGCCTGGACCGGCTGCGGCACCTGAAGCGCAGCGAGATACACGCCAGGGCACGCCATTTTGCAAAACTGACGCAATTCAAATTGTAAATCGTTAGAATTTCGTTCAGGCGGGCCGTGGGTCCCGTTGGCGATGCTTTCTCTCCCGGAAATCTTGTTGCGGCTAACTGTGGCCGCGGGGCTAGGCGCGGTGATCGGTATCGAGCGCGAGGTACGTCGGCGGCCCGCCGGTATTCGGACAAGCCTTTTTGTGTGTCTGGCGACGGCTTTGTTTACAATTCTCTCCGGCGAGATTGCTCATCGCTTTGGAGACACGGGAAGCACTCGAATCGCTTCCAACATAGTTCAGGGTATCGGCTTTCTCGGTGCGGGGGCGATCCTGCGCGAAGCCGGCGGCGTTGTGGGACTGACCACGGCCGCAACGATTTTTGCGGAAGCGGCAATCGGGATGGCGGCCGGAGGGGGGCTTTACTCCGTGGCGGCGTATGCAACGGGCCTGGTGATATTCGGACTGGTAGTCGTCGGCTGGGGCGCGGATCGCCTCAACTTGAAGCGGCGAGCTATGGTGTTCCGGATTACTACGAGCCATGCGGAGAGCGTAGCAAGCGAAGTGCAACAGTTATTGGCTGGAATGAAGGTGAACGTGCGGCACTTTCGCGCCTCGATGGTGGGCATAAACTCCATTGTTGAACTCGAAGCTGAAGTGAGTCACAGCCAACAGGAGAAGATCATCGCGCAGCTCAACCGAGCAGGTATCGTTACCGAAGTGATCCCTGTCGAAGGCCATCACGAATGACCGGAAACAACGGGAACCCTCGAAAGCCCAGAGCGCTGGCCGCCGGATCACGGCTGGGAATATTTGCTCCGGCGTCTCCGGCGGAATCCGTGGAAATGATCGCGGGGCTGGCAGAATTGAAACGCCTCGGGCTTTTAGTGGCAGTGAATCAAGACAGCAAAGCAGAGGGATATTTCGCCGGGTCATCCCTGGAAAGAGTCGGCGGATTTCAAAGCGCGGTGCTTTCCGATCAAGTGGACGGGCTGGTCGCTCTACGGGGCGGCTACGGTTCAAACTACTTGCTGGACTATGCGCTAGAAAAGAGCCTGGCCGGACCGAAGTGCGTGCTGGGATTTAGCGACCTCACTTCTTTGCAAATCTATCTTTGGCAGCGATGCGGCTGGGTGAGCTTCTATGGCCCGATGGTCGCGGCGGGCCTGAACGCTGGCGCTGGCATGCGCAAAGGTTATGATGAAGATTCGTTCGTTCAAGCAATTCGCAAGAGCGGAAGTGGATGGAAACTGCGATTGCGCGGAGAACCGGTGTTGACGGGAAACGCTACCGGGACAGTTCTGGGTGGATGCATGACTTTGCTGGAGGCCACGATCGGGACGCCGTGGGAGTTGGATACCAAGGATTCGATCCTGGTGCTGGAAGACCGCGCGATGAAGCCCTATCAGGTGGACCGCGTGCTGATGCATCTAAAGCAAGCTGGGAAATTTGAAGGAGTGCGCGGGATCGTACTGGGGGATTTTCCGGAGAGCGAGCCGGCTGTGGCGGGAGCCCCAACCGTGCGGGAAGTATGCGCGCGGATTCTGCGGCCTCTGGGAGTGCCCATTGTATTTGGCGCGCCGGTCGGGCACACCGTTCGGCCCATGCTGACGATACCGCTGGGCATCAAGGCGCGACTGGATGCGGATGGGGAAGGCACACTCGAATTTCTGGAATCGGCGGTGGTGGCTTGAGCGAAACGAAGCACGTGCATGTGATTGGGATTGGCGGATCGGCGATGGCGCCGCTGGCCGGGATGCTGCGCGAGCACGGCTTTCGCGTGACCGGGTCAGATTCTGGAGTTTATCCGCCGGCGTCGACGCTGCTCGAAAGCCTGGGAATTTCTTTCTTCAACACGTTTGACGCGGCGCACATGCAGACGGCGCCGGACCTGGTGGTGGTGGGGAACATCATCGCACGCGGAAATCCGGAGCTCGAGGAAGTGCTGGATCGAAAGATTCCTTATCGTTCCATGCCGGAAATGCTCGAGGAAGTTTTCCTTCCGGAAAGGCATTCGATCGTGGTGAGTGGAACCCATGGAAAAACGACCACGACGGCGATGCTGGCATGGATTTTTCAGACTGCCGGGAAACGGCCGAATTTTCTCGTTGGCGGCGTGGCGGAGAATTTTGGAAAGAGTTATGGGCTGGGCGGCGGGGAAGAGTTCATTCTCGAGGGCGATGAGTATGAAACGGCATTCTGGGACCGCGGGCCGAAATTTTTTCACTATCATCCCGATGATTTGATCGTTACTTCGCTGGAATACGATCACGCGGATATTTATGCTGATTTTGAGGCCTACCAATTGGCTTTTCGCCGGCTCGTCAATCTTGTTCCCCGGCGCGGCCGCGTGGTTATTTGGGGCGACGCGGAAGACTCCGGCCCGGCCCTGCGGCGCGCGGCGGAGAAGGCATTTTGTCCGGTCGAGACCTACGGATTCAACTCGGGGAATGATTGGGTGGCCAGCGATTTTGCGATTGAGGGCGAAGTCATGCGGTTTGGCGTCGCGCACAAGGGAGTAGCGTTTGGAGAATTTCAGTTGGTGGCTACCGGGCAGCACAATGTTTTGAATGCCATGGCGGCGATAATTGTGGCGCAGGGACGCGGTATCGCGGTTGAGGCGATCGCCAAAGGGCTCGCGACGTTTCGCAGCGTGAAGCGTCGAATGGATGTGCGGGGCGAAATCGGAGGAGTGTTGGTCGTTGATGACTTTGCGCATCATCCCACAGCTGTGAAGGCGACTATTGAAGCGGCGCGGGGACGGTGGCCGGGGCGGCGGCTGTGGGCCATTCTCGAGCCGCGATCGAATTCAATGCGGCGCAAAGTCTTTCAGGATGCGCTGCCGAAAGCGCTGGCCCTCGGTGACCGCGTCATTCTAGGAGGCGTTTTTCGCGCACAACAATTAGGTGGAGAGAATCGCCTGGACCCGGAGAGCGTGGCGGATAGTGTCCGCGCCCTTGGCAAAGAGGCGCGCGTGTTTCCGAGTTCTGACGCTATCGCTGAGCATCTGGGGAACGAGGCAAAACCGGGAGATCTGCTGCTCATCATGTCCAACGGAAGTTTTGATGGCCTTTGCGAAAAACTTCTGAAGAGGCTGGGCACTGCGGCGCAATTTGCGGGTGAGGCGAAATCTCGGTGACGTTTCCTTCGGTTCGAAGCAGGCTTCTGCTCCCTGTTAGTCTCTGCCTCTTTCTCACCCTGGCGATTGGGTCTTCAACGCGGGCGACAATTCAATACACGGTGGGGCTGGAGCATCCGGAGAAGCATCTTTTTCACGTGACGATGGTTATTCCCGGCGTGACAGGCGAGGTGACGGTGCGTATGGCGGCGTGGAATGCGCTTTACCAGGTCCGCGACTTCAGCAGCCACGTGCAACAAGTGGAAGCGGTCGCCGGTTCTGAGAAGGCGTTAGTCGAAAAGGTGGACAAGCAAACGTGGCGGATCAAGGGCACGGGAACGATCAAGATTTCTTATGCGGTTTATTGGGATGAAGCGGGCCCTTTTGCATCGCAGCTTAACTCCGAACACGCATTCATCAATCCGGCGATGATTCTGTTCTACGTGCCTTTGCGGCGTGAAGAAGACGTGAGCCTTTCCGTCATCTTCTCTTCTTCCACGTGGAGTGCCCAAGGCCCTTTGTGGACCTCCTTGTTTGTGAGCGGACCGAATCATGCGGATATGTTCACAGCACCGAGCTACGACGCACTTGCCGACGGTCCGATTGAAGTCGGGAAAATTGAGCGTTTCGAATTGCCGGGGGTTACGCCGGCGGTGACCGTTGTGATTCACGGAGACAATTGGAGCAAAAAAAGGGTTGAGGAAGATCTAAAGCGGATCTGTATATACGAGTTGAAGCTCATGGAAGGGGCACCATTCGAGCATTACATGTTTATTCTTCATTTCGGTAAAGGTGCGGGCGGCGGTGGCATGGAGCACATGAATTCAACGGCGATTAGCGCCTATTCCGATGAGTACCTGCCGGGGCTCGCGGCGCACGAATTTTTTCATCTGTGGAATGTCAAGCGCATCCGGCCGGCGACACTCGAACCGGTTGATGATACGAAAGAACAATTCACGCGCTCTTTGTGGTTCGCCGAAGGCGTGACGAATACTTATGGTTCGTTCACCCTCGTACGGAGCGGCATCTGGAGTAAAGAGCAGTTCTACGCAGACCTGGGTGAACAAATCACCGAATTGGAGGGCCGTCCGGCCAACCGCTGGCAAAGCGCGGAGCAGTCCAGCCTCGATGCCTGGTTTGAGAAATATCCGCTCTATAACCAGCCGGAATACAGCGTTTCGTATTACACCAAAGGGCAGGTGCTGGGGAACTTGCTGGACATTCTCATTCGCGATCGTACCGGAAATGAAAAGAGTTTGGACGACGTGTTGCGATCGATGAATACAACTTTTGCCAAAACAGGGAAGAGCTATCGCGACAGTCTGGATGTTCAATTGACCACGGAGAGTGTTGCTGGCGGGTCGTTCCAGGAGTTTTTCAGAAAATACGTGGCCGGGACGGAGCCTTTTCCGTACCAGCCGATTTTGGGGCTGGCAGGCTTGACCTTAAGAACTGTGGAGCACCGGAAACCGGCGCTTGGTTTTTTCCTGGAGCACGAACCGAACGGGCTGTTTGTGGTGAACGCAGTCGATTCGGAGGGACTGGCGGCACAGGCGGGCTTGCGAGCTGGCGATGTAATCGTCAACTGGAACGGCGGAGAAGCGCCGCGGCGCGTGGAGCGCTGGCTGCAGGAGCAGAAAGCTGGGGAATCGCTGAAGCTGAGGATTCGCCGGGAAGACAAGGAGATGGCGCTGGAATTCCGGTTAGGCGAAACGAAGGAGATGTTCTATCAGGTCGTTGAGGACTCGCACGCAGGGGAAATGGCGCGCCACATTCGAGAAGGGATGCTTCGCGGCGAGACGAACACGGTTCCGGTCCACTAAGGCTTTGGCCGATTCACGTTTTGCTTGACCGTCGCCGCGGGATTCGAGAGAGTTTGCCTGCCCATGCTGCGCACACTATTTGTCGCTGTTTTCCTGTCACTCTACATCCTGATTGTCGGGCCGCCGCTGATCCTCTATACGTGGATTACAAAAAATCCTGATCCGGTTTACTGGGCCGGAGTGAAAGGCGTGATGTTTTTTGTGCGCGCCGTGGGAGTGCGGGTGCGCGTGCTGGGGCGTGAACGCATTCCCGCGGGTGTTTGCTTATTTGCAGCGAATCACACCAGCTCAGCGGATGCTCCGGCGGTTGTCGGCGCAATTCCCCGCAGGGTCGCCCTAATCCTGAAAGAATCACTGTTCAAGTTCCCGATCGTGGGGCAAGCTTTTTCCTCGGCGCATTTCGTTCCTGTGAATCGGGGCGCGCACGACTCCGCCGTGGCCAGCGTGGAGAAAGCTACGGAGATTCTCCGCGCGGGACAGTCTTTTTTGATCTATCCCGAAGGCACGCGCAGTCCCGATGGCCGTCTCCAGCGATTTAAAAAGGGCGCTGTGGTAATGGCCATCAACGCGGGCGTGCCGATTGTCCCGATGGTTTGTTCCGGGGCTCACCGCATCATGGAGAAGCGTTCGCTGGTGATTCACCCTGGCGAAATTGTGGTCGAGTTTCTTGATCCGATTGAGAGTTCGGGGTACTCGATCGAAGAACGAGACATTTTGAATGAGAAGATCCGTGCAGCGATGGCCGCGAGTCTGCCTCCGGACCAGCGCCCCCTTGATTCTCCAGGCGCCGTCGAAAAACCAACCGCATCCTGAGCCGCCGCCTGCTTGCGCGTGTACTCAGCGCGATTTCAGTTTTTCAATTTCGGCTTCCAGTTCGCGAACACGCTTTTGAAGTTCGGGAGTGCGATTCAGTGCGGCTGAATTTTTCAGCCATTGCCTGCGTTCCACGCAGGGCGTGCCTGCGTACTCCTTGTCGCCGGCGAGGTCATTTGGTATCCCGCTCTGCGCCGTGACGACGGTTCGGTCCCCGACGGTGATGTGCCCTGCCGCTCCGACTTGCCCGGCAAAAATGCAATCGCTGCCGATTTTCGTTGATCCGGCCAAGCCGACCTGTCCGCAAAGCAATGTGTTCGTGCCGACCCGCGAACCATGACCGACAAGGACCAGGTCGTCCAGCTTGGCGCCGCGTCCGATGCGCGTCTCGCCCATGGTAGCCCGGTCGATGCACGAATTTGCCTGTACTTCGACGTCGTCCTCGAGCACGACGGTACCCGTTTGCAGGATTTTGCGGTAGCTGCCGTCGGGCTGCTTCGCAAACCCGAATCCATCTCCTCCGACAATTACCCCATCTTGCAGAAC
>Ga0137403_10005602_pt1 | contig 14527 bp, 17 predicted proteins | sample CZOMad2_1_16fung_FD_122057 | JGI IMG/M metagenome (GOLD analysis project Ga0137403, IMG submission 122057) | Vadose zone soil fungal communities from Angelo Coast Range Reserve, California, USA - CZOMad2_1_16fungal (Hybrid Assembly) | ecosystem: Environmental > Terrestrial > Soil > Vadose zone... | reverse complement strand
ACTGGAGCCCCGGCGGGAAAGTGCAGACGCCGAGCGGGCTGATCGAAGACAACATTCCTGAGGATCAGTCGCTCGTGTTCAACACGTCGCGAGGCTTGGTTGTGCTGACCGGCTGCGGGCACGCCGGGATCATCAATATTCTGACTTATGCGAAACAGAGATTTCCCAACCAACCAGTGTATGGAGTCGTCGGCGGCCTGCACTTGTTCGCAGCGAGCGATGAACAACTGAACTGGACGGGCGACAAGCTGAAGGAGTTTAGGGTCGCGAACCTTCTGGGTGCGCATTGTACCGGCATAGAAGCGTTGTACCGCCTGCGGGAACGTGCCGGACTGACACGTAAGTCTGCGATTGTGGGTACGGTTGGTTCAATGTTCACACTTAGCGAAGCGATTCGCCCAGGAGTGCTTGCCAAGTAGTGCTTTAGGGCCCTCGGCAATCCTCAGTCTGAATGAAATGGATCACGGCTGCGCAGTTACAGAGTAGCAGCATTGCAGGGGCTTCAAAACCTCGTCTTGCTGAAGCCTATCAATCGCTGATTCGAGTTCCAGAAACGCAGTCAGCTTTTCATCTGCGCGCACAACGAACCGCTTTCCGTCGTTCCTTCCAAGAAAGAATAATTTTCTCGGAAAAGTTTTCCTGTTGACGGGTTACCAGGCCCTTTACGAGAATTCCGCAAATGGGTCGTCAAACCGGAACCGTCAAGTGGTTCAACGATGCGAAAGGCTTTGGCTTCATCACGACTGAGGGGGGCGAGGATGTGTTCGTCCACTTCAGCGCGATTCAGGCCCGCGGCTTCAGCTCTCTGCAGGAAGGCGCGCAGGTGGAGTTCGATGTGATCGAAGGTCCGAAGGGACTGCAGGCCGCGAACGTCACGATCGGGGCGTAATCCAGATCGTTCGCCGTTGGAATCAATCGCTGACACGCAGCCCCAACTCCAACCGGCTTTCTTGAGACTGTCAGCGATGATTTCCCAGTACTTCACGGCGTGGATGCGGTTAAGCGCGGCAATATGAAAGTCACCGACCTATTTTGAATTCGTCTAGCTTTACTTCCAACGATGAAAGCCTTGAATCTAAAGTTCGAATCTCCCTCAGAACCCGTTCATGCGCACTTTCGTCCTGCTTTAATTCAGGCTGGACGAACAGGCTGGCAATGAATCCGGTGAAAGTGCCAAAAAGGCCAACACCGACAGCCATCAACATACAAGCGACGATGCGTCCTTCCGTCGATACCGGAAATTTATCACTGTAACCTACCGTCGTCACAGCAACGAACGCCCACCAGAAAGCATCTCCCGCATCTTTGATGTTCGATTTCGGCAAGTCTTCAAAATTCATCACGCGATCACGGATTGGTTTCCATTGTCTGATTGACGAACCAAGTACACCGTGCGGCAAAGAATCGCAGAGAGATGCAAAAATGAAAATCCGTTCCGCTTCTGCAATTTCTGCGATTTATTTTTTCGTTTTCGCGATAGTCGCTTCGCACGGAGTTGAAATCGCAGCTCCGCAAAGAATCGCGGACACGAAGGTCCCGAAGGCGGCGCTTCAGTCATCCGCCCAGGCGAGAGGGCTCGCCATGCTCTCTCAGGTCGTAATGCAACTCGAAAACTACGTTCAGAGCAAAAATCTGAGTGGCGTCCATAACGAAGACATGATCCTCGCCGCGGCTGCGAGGGAATTGTTGTCTCAGGGGAACACCATCGCCCCGAATCACGGCAGCGATTTCAAGAAGGACCTGACAGTGTTCTGTTCGCGAGTGAGCGCGCTTCATCTGGTGGCGGATTTAAATCAGCAGGCCAATTCGGAAACCGAGCTTGGCCAAGTTCGGGAATCGTTTGCCAAGGTGAAGGCGCATTTTTCTGCGCCAGTCATCGCTGAAGTTCAGGTCTACCTCGACACTTTTACCTGCCCAATGCATCGGGATGTCGTCGGCAAACGGACCGACTTCTGTCCCAAGTGCGGCATGGCGTTGGATCAGATGTTCCGGATTCTTCCTTCCAACTCCGGGTTTCCCCAGCCCGGGCAACAAACTGTGCGCGCGTGGGTGAGCACGGCGGCGCCGCTGACCGTGGGCCAGCCGGTCGCAGCGCTTCTGCACCTGCAAAGACCAAATGGCGATCCGGTGTTGTTCTCCGATCTGATCGAAACGTATACGAAAAAAATCCACCTGTTTATCATCGACAGGAGCCTGAGCGATTATCACCACGAACATCCGGTGCCGACCCAAAATCCGGGCGAGTATTCCTTCGGCTTCACGCCCGCCAAACCCGGCAGCTACCGCGTCTGGGCGGACGTGAGACCGAATCCGCTCGGGCTTCAGGAATATGCGATGACGGATATTCCCGCGACAACGACTGGCGAGCCGCTAACGAATCGCGCCGTCAACTTCAAAGCGACGGTGGATGGATTGAATTACGAACTCATCCTCGCGCAGAAAACAATCCAGGTTGGCCAGCCCACGCTCGCCCGGCTGAAGATCACGACTGCAGACGGAACAGGCTTCACACAACTGGAGCCGATCATGGCGACCTTTGCGCATCTCGTCGGATTCAATCAGGATTACAAGACCGTGATGCACATCCATCCCAAAGGCCCGCCCGTGCTCGACCTGGCTGCACGCGGTGGACCGGAACTGGAGTTTCAGATTTATGCGTTGCAGCCCGGCTTCATTCTTCTCTTCGCTCAAGTGCAGATCGAAGGCCATTCCCGATTCGCTCCCTTTGGCCTTCAGGTCGAACGATGAGCGAATGCTGACGCTAAACGAATCGGCTTTGGTACGACGAGCCGAATGCGGCCAGCAATGCGATTGGCTATGCTCAACACCGCAGTCGATCACATGATACCGTAATCCGTGGTTACGATGCGGCTGGCAAGGTGATTGAAACGCACGAGCACACGGGGGATTTCAAAGAGTGGTGATGCCTTACGTTCGGCGTGCCTAGCGCTCATCCCTTGCTGGCGTCATACAACCTTTGTCCGGTCCGGCCGGTCTGGGCGACCACGGGAAACCAAGGGTGTCACAGTTACAGTCCCGTTGCTCACAGGCCGCGAAATACGCGCCCTGAAAAGGCCGGAAGCTTCCTCAGTGTAATATTGCGCCAGACCACTATCGGCGGGCACGGGAATGGTTGCCAACTCCATCCAAAACTTGCCAGCCTTTGTAGATTCCGGGCAACACTCAATCGTTACCGCTCCGGCTGATACCGGCCCTTCTCCGCGGATGAGAAACCTAACCCTGCGCGGCTCCGGTAGCACAAGCCTTTTGCCCGCCCCGCTTGTGGCCTTGTCTTGCAGGCGTTTTAGTACTCTCATCATTGCTTTTCCTTTATGAGTTACTTTTGGATTTATAGACCCACGCTGGGCAACTGTGTATCATAAGAGTGGCGAATTTGGGCTCTGATGCTCGACCGGTGGTATGGCGAGCCAAATGCAATGCAATCGGCAACGCAAAGTTTCGCAGCCGCTCACATGATGCTGTGATTCGCGTTTACGCGAAAGAATCTACTCCTCGGTCAGTTCGTCGGCGTGCGGCCGTACATCTTCCGAATCGCTCAGTCCGCGCCTCCACTCTGGCCGAGCGAATGGTTCGCCCCAATAATCCGTCACACGGGTCACTCTTCCATCTTGCAGTTCCCCGATGCTCACGTTCCGATAAATGCGGCCATCCCCGTAATCGCTGTTCCATTCGACCACGATGACGTCCCTGCACGCGTGGCGCCGCGTGACGGCCAGCTTCAGACCTTGAAAGTGCGATTCCACCTCGGCGATGCGGGCTTTGCCACAAAGGATTTCACCACTCTGCGGCCATCTCCGAACAGCGTCGTCGTCCAACGGTGCGCCCAGCAGCCGCTCTACACGAGTCTCATGACTTGGTTGTTTCATTTGCGTATCAATCTCCGATTCGTCCTCGAATTCAACACGCTGCCGTTCGGTCGGCTCTGGTATGGCGAACCGAATGCCTTCGCGAATGCTGTCGGCTACGCGATGCACCGCAGCCGCTCACATCGTGCCGTGATTCGCGTTTACGATGAAGCTGGCGACCTGATCGAAACGCACGAGCACAAGGGCGATTTCAAAGAGCCGTAGCGGCCACGCGGACCGTCACGGTTGCTTTTCCTCGCAGAGTTTTTGGAAAGCGGGCTCGGAGCGCAAAGGATCCCAGAGCGGATCGAGCCTTAAGAGTGCCGGCGTAACGCCTGAGCTTACCTGCGAGCGGTGCGCCAGCACCGCGAGTCAGGTGGACCGACTTGTTGGGCATCGCAATTTCAATGCTCAGTTTCTCAGCAAACGATCAACAATCGATTGGGCCTGCTTCTTAAGGGAAGCGAAGAATTTTTGATTCCTGGCCTCTCTGTCGTAACAGCGCTGGTATGCCTCGAACCCTTGCTGCTCATACTGTTGAACTTCTTCATCGAACGCCTTTTCATTGTTCAAGCCGGAGGATCGATAAACCTCCATTGCGTCTGCCTTCTTCTTAGCAAACTTCTCCCACTCGTTTCTACACTGCGGAATTTCTGTGATCTCAGCTGCCGCTGGCGACTGGACTGCGAGTATTCGATTTCCCTTCGTAACGAATACAAAGACGTCTTTTGGAATGAAGGGGCCAATATCTTGAGCAGTTAGACCGAGAAACGCACGAACATCAGATTTGCCGTTTGGGCTTTTGACCGGGATCTCTGCAAAGTACGTAACAGCCTCGCCCGACGTAAAGGCGCAACTATAAAATTCAGCAGTCCTGGAAAGTTCAGCCAGGTCTTTAGGTAGCTCTGGCTGCTCAGCCAGATATTTCTTCAAAATGTTATCGGTTGTTACAAAAAGGTATTCTTGCTTGGCACTGAATCTAAGCCCATCGACCTGACCAAACCCCAAGTCGCCGTTTTGGAGAGTTTCAAGGTTTATTTTGCCCTCTTTCGGAAAGCCTTCAACATTAACTGGCCCTACAATTGCCTTCAGTTGTTTCTCAAGTTCAGCAAGGGCATGCCTATCTTTTTCATCGAGGGCGTGCTGATCTTGTTCAGCGAGGCTATCAAGCGGGGTCGATGTTTTTTCAAACTCCCGGATGAAATTGTCACGAGTTTCAAAATACTTTTCCTCCGGGGAAGCAGCTACCAGAGTCATGGGCGCCGACAAACAACTGAACAGCGCAAGGACAAGCAGGCTAGTTCTTGTGTTCACTTAGTTTTCTCCCGTAGATGCCTAACGAGATATAGATGGAATTTTCCCGTAATATTTTACGGAATTATTCCGTCTAATCCGGTCGCTTCCCTCGCAATCGCCCAATAAAAGCGGAGTCATGGGAGAATTGTGCCCAATTGTTCCGCATTAGGGAAGCTCATTTATTCGTTGTGGCTCTCTCAAGTTCCAGAAACGCTGTCAGCTTTTCATCCGGCGTGCACAACGAAACGCTTTCCGTCGCCGCGATGCGCGTCAGTAATCCAGATTGTTCGCCCTTTTGAATCCAAAACTGAGACATAGCCCCAACTCCAACCGGCTTTGCTGAGATTGTCAGCGATGATTTCCCAGTCCTTCAAAACGAGGCATCGTAACCGGTCGGGCTACGCCAGTGCAGCATCTACATTTGGGAAAATCCGAAAAGTTCGATCAAGCCGCGAAATTTCGAAAATCGAGCGTATGGTTTCCTGCAGACCACTTAGGAAAAACTTGCCACCATACCCTTCAACCTCTTGCATGGCTAGAATAAGCGCCGCCATCCCCGCGCTGTCGATGTAAGTCGCACGGGAAAGATCTATCACTATCCGTTCCGGTTTTTTCTTGATCATTGCGTTAAGAGACTCTGTGACGGCAGGCGAAACGTGCAGATCGATGTCGCCTTCAAGCGGCAGAACATTCGGGCGGTGTTGATGCTGCACCGGACTGGCTGGAGAAGCGTTTTCCCTCATACAATTCCTTCATCGTCACTGCATTACCGATTGCGCGTATCGTTCGGCTAAAATCGCCCCGGCCCGCTTCACAGGATCGCGCTAGAATCGATTTTGATTGCCGGACGGCAAATGATCCGGCCATGATGTCATCGACGGGGCACTTCGTTGTTCAGACGCACGTGATGTCGAGTGGGAGTATCGGATTTATATTTTCTGTCTGACCACGCAACACATTTACGAAGTCCGCCCGCGCAAAGATCATCGCGGCGTAAATCTAATCTCCGACGCGCTGCCATTCGGTCGGCTGTGGTATGGCGAGCCAAACGCAAGCGTCAATGCAACCGGGTACGCACAAGCACGCTGTGGCGCGTTTGGTGGGCCGAGAGTATCAAAGTAGCGGCCAGACCGATAGAGACGGTCAAAAGGGGACCGATTACAACCGCCGCATTGAAGCAATGTCGATCGACGTTGCCTCACAGAGTTGCCTTGTGATTGAATCCCGACAATGGACGGATTAGGCCAATTCTTATATCGCGCACTCCGTCCCACTGAGATAAAGCGCCGTGTCCTCATCCCTAAGAAACCACTCACCCCGTTTGTCGCTGACCTTATGTTTCCCCAAGTTTTTCCGGTTAAATTCGGCAAGCACCCTGAACACGCCGTTCGCGCTCAACAATTAGATAGCAAGAAATATCGCACGTCCGGCGTTTCCACTACACCGCATCTTAAACAGGCTAAGTATTACGCGCGACGCAATCGACACATTGCCCGCATCGCCGTTGAACGTTTGGCCGCGTGCGGCGTCCAGACGTTCCGAGTATCAGAGCACGTTAAACCTTCACTAATCACCAAGCCCGAAGATGACGAAGTGATCCTCGTTTGCCCCGGCGCGAAGTACCTCCCGAAAGACATTGTTGTTGAAATTTTCACGTTACCTGCCGATTACAACCGCCGCAGTTCGTTTTCAAAAGTCTGAACTTCCCTAGATCGCCTCGACCTATCTGGTTGGGATGAACGAATCAGGAAATCAAAAAGGCAACCTAAGTTACCTGGCAGGCACCAAGAAACGGTCCGATTTTTTAATACAGAGTTATTTCCAATAAGGCCAGAGGGCGCGAGCGGTCGGACGACAATGACGCTCTTGAGGGAGCGCGGGCGGTCGGGTGACAATGACGCTCGCGCTCTCTTTTTAACGACGCGGCTGGAGGAACGCGTTGAATTTCTCGGGATTTTTCATGCTTGACCCTTCGCTTGCTTTCTTAAAGAATCGGACCGTGGGCTGCCTCAGGTGAGGATAGGCTCATAAAGAGAGGGAGCGCGGGCGGACGACGAACTACGCTCGCGCTCTTTTTTTAAGCAACACGGCTAAGGAACGCGCGTTGAAGCGCTCGACCGATTCGCCAATCGCCTCGAATTCCTGGACGGTCGCGTCGCTTCACCTGACTCATCCCTCTCCGCTCAGCTCCGACGGATCGCAGAGCTTGGCGGCCGCGATTGGTTTCGGAATCTAAGCGAATAAAGAAACGCTCACTGTGTTTGCCACGACACCCTGGCGTGGCTTATCTCTTTCTCGTTAGGTCTATGCGTGCTTATCAAGTAATCGCCTGCGCCCTCCTGCTAGCCATTAGTACCGGTCGTGCTATCGCCGCCGAGCCCGTCATCGGTGGTCCACCCCAAGGCAAAGTGATCGGATTTGGCATCATTAAGTCGCTCGGTTCGATTGATCAGAGCGCGGCGCCCGAAACGTTGTCTGGCACTCAGAGGATCGCACACGGCCCGAAGTTTGGGCAGCATACCACGCGGATTCCAGCAAAGCCGGGGATCAGTTTTGGGTTTTGGTTTCTGCTGACTGGGATCACGGAGAAGGGATCAGTCGAGCTCAAGAAGGTCGTCAGACATCCGCAGATGAAGAACAGCCGAGGCCAGGAAGAAGATCACTACACGACCACCGGCACTGGACCAGTCACCAACGGTTCGGTGTTCGCCGGCGCCGCTTACACGCTGGACAGGCCAGAGGAGCTAAAGCCCGGACAGTGGACGTTCGAGATCTATTATCACGGGAAGAAGCTCGTATCACAGTCGTTTACCGTGTATGCGGCCAAATAGACCTAACCAATCGCTGGAGCCAACCGCTGGCCGGTGCGATGACGACCTCACAACACGTTTATGAAGTCCGCCCGCGCAAAGATCATCGCGGCGTCATTCTGATTTCCGATGCGCTGCCATTCGGTCGGCTGTGGTAACGGCGAACCGAGCGCCATCAGCAACGCAATCGGCTACGCCAAGTTCTACAGCCGCTCACATGATGGCTGTGATTCGCGTTTATGATGAATCAGCCAACGTGATCGAAACGCACGAGCACGTGGGCGAGTTCAAAGAACCATGATCAGCTTTTTCAACCTCGCTGGGCGCGCCTAGAGACTAAGTGCCCAAATTTGCGAATAAGCAAAGTTATGAGAATTTGGTGATAGGCTGCATCGGTGCCTGGAACAGAGGGGGTTGAGGACACTGAGTAAATTGGTCGACCGCCTAAATGAATCGATTGGTCGCGGTGATCTGTCAGGGGCGTTTCGCAATCAGTTGGCTTCGCTTCGTGAACAGACGAAAGCTGTAGAGGCGGAGTTCCAAAAGATTCAAGCTCGAATCAAAGACCTTGAACGCGTTCGCAGATCCTCTTTGGAGAGCAAGGCGAATTCGAGGAAGCACCGATCATTGAAACAGATCGTTGGTCTCTGGCGCAGGCAAAGAACTAAGAGAACGGTGACGGCCGTCGGCGTTCGACCCGTCATCCCTGTTTACGATCAGCGCGGTGACTTCTCCGGTTTTTTGAGCCTTTTGGGACCCGCGGGACCGTCCGCACCCGATTCAATTAGCGAGGGCGCGGTGCATTCTCCGAGCGTCGCAAAAGAACCAACAAATAGGGAGGACCAATGAAAAAGCTTCTCTTAATCGGATTGGTTGCAGCTGGATTGGCTTTCGTTCCCGTGCAGCGTTCTGACGCTCAGATCAGCTCCGGAGTTCGGGCAGTAAGTTTTGGATTTCCTGGCGGCTATTACGCCTATTATCCAACCTACTATAATTATTATCCCTATGGGTACTACATGCGGCCATACTACCCTTACTCCCAACTATACCCGTATTACTACACGGGACGCGCATACTACTGGCATCACGGACATCGAGTTTACTACAGGCACCATCGCCATCATTACTATCGCTATTGAGTTGAGTGGATGGCGATCTTTATCTAAACGGTTCTTTACCGAAGTCCGCCCCCGCAAAGATCATGCGCGGCGTCGATCTGATTTCCGACGTTTTGCCCTTCGGCGGCTTGTGGTATAACGGGCCGAATGCAATCAGCCACGCAATCGGCTACGCGATGCATCGCAGTCGATCACATCATGCCGTGATCCGTGTTTATGATGAAGCGGGCAACGTGATTGAGATGCACGAGCACAAGGGCGATTTCACAGAACCGTAAGATGAGCAATCCAGCCCAAAGACTTCACAAGATACTTACGCGCTCAAAACAGAAAGATCTGCAACACAAGCAGATGCTGGTGGGTTGGCGTGCGGTTTTGAGCCTGGCCGACGACGTCGACGATCTCATTGTTATAAGCAAGATTGGGAAAGTTTTTACTCTGCCTTCAATAATTACGACCCAGATCCGGAGATTCCCCGATATTCCTGAGGAGCTTTTCCTCGGTTGGCGAAAGGACCTCTCGTCCGCTTTTCGTGGTATCCATTTCAACACAAGCTTCGGCGAATTCAGCACGCGTTTGCCTGATTCATTACTTACTGCCATTAGCTTTTGCGCGCACGAGCTACACAGGTGTATGCCTGAGAAGGATGTCGCTCGAGAGGAGCTTAAAGCCATCCGCGAGTCTGCTTGGGCATTATACGAGGAAATTCTCAAATCCGATCTGCCGCCTAACCTCGCTCGCTATCTACTCGATTATTTGTATCTCGTTATTGAAGCCATCGACGATTTTGAAATCACAGGCGCGGCTGGTCTAGAGCGATCCCTCAACGCAGTCGTTGGTACTGTGGCGACAGATACAACGACAGCAAAACAGGCGAGCGCGTCTCCGTTTGGCGAACGCTTTTGGGGCGTAGTGACGAAGGTTGCAGTTCTGCTGAAACTAGGTAAGACCGCACTAGAATTAGAGGAAGGACTTCGGAAGTTCCTTCATCCACATCGTTCGCCCGCTCGCATCCAGCGTTGAGACATAAACCCAAACCTTGAACCGACTTTCTTCAGATTGTCGGTGATAATTTCCCAGTAGTACTTCACTGGATCACTTCCATTTTCATCACCGGATGAATTTCCCACACCGCGTAATCCTTCGGCGTCCTTCTCCGGTTGGAATGATCCGCAGGCGCGTGTGAGATGTCATAAAACGCCTTGCCTGTAACAGTGATGACGTGCGGCTCGCGAAGTTTAAGCGCATGCGCGGTTTTGACATTGAAAGGAAACTTTTGCGTCGTCCAGCCAAACACTGTTTGCCGAATGTCACACCACTTTGGGCCAACGGGAATCTCGGCGCTCACTGTTCCGATTTTGTCTCCGGTCGCATCTTGCAGCTCTAGATGAACGTCGCCGTCCGCTTCGGTTTTTGCGCTAATGATGCGGCCTGTCAGAGCGTACCACTTTTGTTCAGACGGCATTCTCTCTGTCGTCGCCGTCAATTCCACATTCTGCCCAAGCCCTTCCCATTCGTACATCTGCGAAGGTGTCACTGATTGAATCGCAGACTTATCGACCGGGACAGGCGATAAATCGGTTTTAGTGATCCACCGATTTTTGCCGTGGAATCCCTGACATTCGCACGGCGAAATGAAAGTTACTTCCGGGGCAACCCTAGAATTGGCGAATGTCGAGGCGACGACAAAGGCGAGGAAAGCAAACAACGTGCGGTTCACGACGGCAAGTTTGATGGATTCAAACGGCAATGTCGAACGCACCATTGCGTTCAGCGAAGCGGAAAACTGTAACGCTGAGGAGCCAAAATTTCTCGACGAGTCGTTGCTTATTGATTCGATCCACTAATCAGGCTGCGAGTTCGAGACGGGAAAAGGTCGTCGAGCGATACGCCAAGGGAGCGCGCGAGATACACCAACTCGAAATCTCCAACCCACCTAGTTCCAGCTTCAATCTTTGCCACCGTGTCGCGCCCAATATCCCACCCGATTCGCTGGCATCGCGCGGCAAAAGCAGGTTGCGAGAGATTCCGCTCGAATCGAAGCCGCCGAATCTGCGGCCCAACAATGTTCCTTCCGGTTTTCACAGGCGTGCTCGATTGAGCACTTGACCTTATGAACCCTGACTGATTTGATCGTGCCCAAATGAGCACGATCTTGAAGGGAGTTTCGGGTTCGATGCTCCATAGTCGCGGGGGGTAGATGCAATCCGCGCTCGCTTTAGAAGTTCCGGCCGAAACGGCAGGCAACTTGAGCGCCTCCGCTGGCGATCAAGAGAGCACCCGCAAGGCGCTCGATGACCTGATTACCCGTGCTCTGGCTTATCGCACGGGTCCTGAACTAAAGGCGCTTTTCGATTTCATGCGGCGCTTTCCGCACATCGCGCCTTACAATGCAATGCTGCTACACGTTCAGAACCCCGGAATTGGTTACGCACTTCGGGCGCGATTTTGGGAACGCGACTATCACCGTCGAGTTCGGCCAAGTGCGCGGCCTTATATGATTTTGCAGACAATGGGGCCGGTGGCCTTCGTGTTCGAGTTAAGCGACACAGAACCGATTGATCCCGCTGTCGATCTAGTTCCGGAGATAGCTAAGAATCCATTTCCCGCAAAAGGCCAGCCTCCGCTGGGAGCCATCGAGAGACTTATCTCAGCGTGTTTGGGGGTCGGGATTGAAGTTGAACGGCGCGATCGCGGAACCATTATCGCGGGCAGCGTTCAACGGCTCGTACACCGAACACCACAATTTCATCTGCTGTTGAACTCAAAACACACCGAAGCCCAACAGCTCGGCACGCTAGCGCATGAACTCGCTCACGTTTTTTGCGGCCATCTTGGGCATCTTGAAGAAGGATTTTGGCCGGACCGGGCCAATACTACGAAAGTCACGCGAGAGCTTGAAGCCGAAGCCGTCGCCTACCTAGTCACGGACCGTCTCAATCTCGACATCGGCTCCGTGCAGTACCTTGCGGGCTACTTATCTGACGAGAAACCGCTGCCAGGTTACAGCCTAGATAGCGTCCTTAAGGCGGTGGGCAAAATTGAGGAAATGCTGCGAGGCACGTTTCGGATTCGACGGTCTCAGCACGTGAAAGCACCCGACGCCAGGACTGGACTCATCCGGGAGACAAAGCGATGAAGCGTGAACGGGCTGGCGAACACAGCGGCGAATTGTTTAGCCGTTTGCCGGTGTGAACTCCGTTATCTTTATCCTTCTGGCCTTCGGCTACATGTATATCGGCCGAAAGATCGGCTGGGCCCTATCTCGCAGCATTCTTTATTCGGCATCCGCTGCTGTGACCACCCTGCTTTGTGTCGGATGGGGTATTGCGGTCGCCTCTTGTATTCACATCCTAACTGCGTTGCTGCAACCAAACATCATCGTCGAGGTGATTTTCGGCTTCTTGCTTGGTGCTTACGTCGCGGTCCCTAATTACGGACTTTTAGCCGAGTCTTCGATTTCAACGGGCGCTAGGCAGAAGCACCGGATGATCGGTACACTTCCCGTTTTCGCATACGTCCTCACGTTGATTGCCCTTGTGTGGCTGCCCATACTTGGGCTCTTGCTCTCTCTCGGCTTTGTCGGCGTCGCCGGTGTCATCTTAATCGCTTTGGTCAGCGACAGGGGTAGTCGGATGAAAACTGTCTCGCCGCCGCCGATACCGGAGTGGGCCGTGTCTGGGTCGTCGCCGCCCCCGACACCTGAGTCAACGCCAGCGCCCGATACGGTTACACCATCAAGTGCCCGAGCCCAAAGAACACCCACGGTGACAGCCTGCATCCAAACCGTCGAAACTGACTTGCTCAAGCGCACGCTTTCCGATTCGGAGGAAAACAGTGTTGCCGAATTATGCCGCGGTTTGTTGTCGATGGCGATGGGCGACGAGAAGATCGTTATCCGGCTTGTGAAATTGGAATGGCCTGAGTGCACTGACGTTGTTGATGCGTTTCGTCGCGCACAAGACCGATGGGAAAGAGATCACAACCGATTCGTGTAGCGACGCACTTCCGGGAAACCGGCCATTGCGGTCGGCAGATTGATCGCGTCGGCGTTTACGTTGCCTTCTGAATTAGCCACTGCGTTAGCTCCACACGGCAATGACGAAATGATATGAACGGTCGCGATGACTAGCTCACAACACGTTTACGAAGTTCGCCCGCGCAAAGATCATCGCGGAGTCAATCTAATCTCCGATGCGCTCCCATTCGGTCGGCTGTGGTACGGCGAGCCGGATGCGGTCAGGAACGCAATCGGATACGCCGAGCATCGCAGCCGATCTCATCATGCTGTGATTCGCGTTTACGATGAAGCGGGCAATCTGATCGAAACGCACGAGCACGCGGGCGACTTCAAAGAACCGTAACGCTGCGTGAAACAAAAGCCGCCACACCGTGAAGCGTGACGGCTGATTGTGAAATGGTCCTGCTTTATTGGAGCGGGCGCACTTTAGGGATTATTGACTACTTGCGGCGCAGGGTTGCTCGCTTCAAGCTGGGCGCTCACCTTTTGGATTTGCGCTGCCTGCTCTTTAAGCTGGGCGCTCAAGAGTTGAATTTCATTCCGCTGTTGTGTGCTAACGGTTTGGAAATCGTTCGTTAATCGCGTGATCGTCGCCTCCTGTTTCTCAACCTTTTTGTGCTCCTTCAGGAACTCGTTGAGCAACATCGCGTTCACTGCATCGTAGCGCACTGTATAAGGTTTTCCTTCCTTGTCGGGCAGCACCAAGGCCGGGTTTACCTTCGCCACTTCTTCGGCGATCAAACCAAATTGCGGTGTGCCTTGAGTGTCTGTCTTGTAGTGGAAGGTGACCGGTCTGAGCGACAGGATTGCTTCACTGGCGTTGTGCATCGTGGCGATGTCCTTCTTGAACCGTTCCGAGGAGGCGACCGTGCCAAGCTGGCCGCCATCGGACACAACGACTGGCGCTGTAGTGCCGCTTTGTGTGGTCACGCCATAGACGTTGCCAATCCAAGTCGTGTTGCTCACGTTCTGACCCGCGACTCCGAAGCCGATAGAGGTAACGTTATTGGCCGTGGTAACAGCGGTCCCCGCGAAAGAGCCCAAGGCGACGTTGCTCATGCCCGTGCTGTTGAATTGGAGCGCTTGCCAACCGATGGCCGTGTTGAAATCGGCGTTACTCTCAAATAGCGCTTGCCAACCGACGGCCGTGTTGTTGCGGCCGGTGGTGTTGCCGGCGAGCGCAGAACGACCAATAGCCGTGTTGCTGTCGCCAGTGGTGTTGCCAAACAGCGCTCCGTCACCAATGGCCGTGTTCTCGACGCCCTCTACGTTCCTGAAGAGCGCGCCGGCGCCGATGGCCGTGTTGGCGCTGCCGCTAGAATTCACGCTGAGGGCGTTGACGCCAAATGCGGAGTTGAAGTCGCCCATCGTGTTGCCTGGGAGAGCCCCTCTACCATAGCTCGTGTTAGAATTTGG
>Ga0137403_10003903_pt2 | contig 14527 bp, 11 predicted proteins | sample CZOMad2_1_16fung_FD_122057 | JGI IMG/M metagenome (GOLD analysis project Ga0137403, IMG submission 122057) | Vadose zone soil fungal communities from Angelo Coast Range Reserve, California, USA - CZOMad2_1_16fungal (Hybrid Assembly) | ecosystem: Environmental > Terrestrial > Soil > Vadose zone... | reverse complement strand
ATGGCGGCTACAAATATGACGGCCGCTGGCGCAAGGTCGCGGACGCGATGGCCGCCGCTTACGGCATCAAGCCGGGCATGCGGGTGCTCGACGTCGGCTCGGGCAAGGGCTTTTTGCTCCACGATTTCCGCGAAAGCGTGCCGGGGGTTGAGGTTGCGGGGATTGATATTTCAGCCTATGGCGTCGCGCATACGATGGAGGACGTGAAACCCTTCTGCCAGGTCGGTAACGCCGCGAAACTGCCCTACCCGGACAAGCATTTCGATCTCGTGATTTCGATCACGACGCTGCACAATCTATACAATTACGATCTGCACGCGGCATTAGGCGAAATCGAACGCGTCAGCCGCGGCGCCAAATATATCTGCGTCGAGGCCTATCGCAACGAGCGCGAAAAGGTGAACCTGATGTACTGGCAACTCACCTGTCGCGCCTTCCATACGCCGCAAGAATGGGATTTTGTTTTCAGACAGAGTGCTTATACCGGCGATCACGAGTTCATCTTTTTTGAATGATATTTGGCAAACGGGTGGATGGAACAACTGCGGTAAATGTTGATGTCAGACCGTATCACGGCGGACCCGAACCAATCATCGCACTCGGTGAGCCTGCTCACCGTCGTTATTCCGCATTTCAATCAGAAGGATTTTCTGCCTCGTGCCGTGGCGAGCGTCCTAAGCGGCGAAAGTCGCGGCATCGAGATCATCATTGTAGACGACGGCTCAACCGATGGCAGCGGGCCGACGCTTACAGCCCTTGAGGCGGTAAGCCCGCTCGTCACCGTCATTCGCGGCAAGACAAACCAGGGTGTGCCGGCCGCGCTCAATATAGGCCTGGCGGCGGCGCGCGGCCGCTATGTCACGTTCCTCGGTGCCGACGATTTCGTAATGTCGGATCTCTATGTACCGTTGGTGCGCGCGCTCGACGATAACCCGACGGCGGCACTCGGTTGCAGTCAAATCGCAGTTGTCGGCGACGACGGATCTTTGCATGGGATCCGACCGATCACACCACCCTCCTTTCGCGCCGAATACCTCGATCCACAGTCGATTTGCCACCGCATCAAGAGTACCGATCATTGGATCGCCAGCACCACCGCAGTCTTCCGAACTGACCTTCTGCGGGCCGTCGGCGGGTTTGACGTGACGCTCGGCGTGTTCTGCGACATTATCGTCGCAAGGATTCTCGCCTTTGAGCACGGCTTCGTTTACGTGCCGGGCATCCGAGCTGTATTTCGCGTGGCTGCCAGCACCTTCTCCGGTTCCACGCGGCTTGACCAAAGGGAAAGCAGCCGCCAATTAGCGATCGCGCGAGAGCGGCTTTCAAATTCGATCGTCGCCCAGCTTGCACCGGATTATCCCGATCTGTTTGCCCGGCGTTTGCGGTTTAGCGCCGCTCGCCTGCAGTTGGTTTGGAATGGCCGGAACGCCGATCCTAGTGTTATTGTTAAGGCCGCCGACGGTACTGACACCGATATGAAGGCGCTAACAGCAATTCGTCAGAACATTGGCTTTGGAACCGTGGGTCGGGTTCTTGCCCTCGCCTGGCTAACCCTTCGCCTGAGGCCATTCTCACCTTTACATCTGATTGTGCACTTGTTGCGAAATAAGGTCACGCTCATTCGTAACCGCCGGCGCGTCGCCGATTGGATTCGCCGGATGGATGACGCGCGAAGACAGATCATGACCGGCGCTGACATTCGTTCCTGTCGGAGCGCACAATGAGCACGCCGACCTACACGGGCGTTGAGGCCTGCAGCTTTCCATGTCAGGAACAGTTGCTCTCGCAACGTTCGACGGCAAGTTCAGGAGGCGCTGCGGAGAAAAACGTGGTCGAAAGTATGCGGACGGCGCCAGTTTTCCATTGCAGACTGTGCAATCGACTGCTGGACAACCGTGGCCTGTTGCTTACGCAGATACCCATCTGCAATCGTTTTACGACATCGAAAGAGCCGGTCGAACGCCATGATCTTCACCTAGATCAGTGCGCACGATGCCAGCTCATCCAGCTTTGCGAGCCGCTCCCGGTCGACAAAGTGATGCCAAGGCTTCCCTGGATCAAATACAGAGAGCCGGAAGGCCATCTTGATTCCGTCGTCGACCGTCTGCTGTCCGCGCATGGCTCGAAAGCAGGCTCCTCGTTCGGCGTCGGCCCATTTGACCAACCGCTTCTTTGTCGTCTTGAACAGCGCGGCTTGAGTTCGTTGGTTCTGGAAACACGGCCGCCCCTGTCGGGTGAAGAAGGCAAAGGCTTTCCCTACCTCGAATCCTGGCAACTCGGCCTAAATGCGGCAATTCTTGCTGGAATTGCCGATACCCGCGGAAAAGCAGATATTGTCTCGTGCCGATATTTGTTGGAACATTGTCACGATCCTCTCGGCGCACTTCGCGCGTTACGACAATTGGTATCTGTAGATGGCGTACTCATTGTGGAGGTCCCTGACAGCACCAAATTTCTTGCCGCGCGCGATTTTTCGTTTATTTGGGAAGAGCACATCAGCTATTTTGTTGAAAGCACACTTCGTTTGCTCGCCGCGAAGGCTGGCTACGCGGTTCTGGACCTTCACCGCTACCCTGGCGATCTAGAAGACGCGCTGGTCGCCGTGCTGCGACCGTCTGCGAGTGAAGGTGGAGCGGATGCAGCCCAAACTTGCTCGTCGCACTCCGATCTATTTCGGTTTTACGTTTCCAGCCTGCCACAGACTAGAGATTTTGTGCGATCGTCGGTCGCGGCTGCGGCAGGACCTTCCAGAGACGGCGTCGCACTATTCGGCATTGGACATCAAGCCGTGATGTTCGTTAATGCATTCGATCTGTCGGAGTACGTGGCGGCGGCAGTCGATGACGACCCCAGCAAGGGTGGTTATTTCCCGCCGGGATTTCGGGTCCCAGTGATCCCATCGCAAGCACTCCTTCAGGACGATCGAATTCAAACCTGCCTCCTTGCCGTTGCGCCGGGTATTGAGCATAAGATCCGCGACAAACTGGCTCCACTCGCGGAGCGCGGGGTCCAATTCCACTCGATTTTTGCTGGAGTTCCGGGATCATTGTTGTCGGGGTCGTCATCATGGCGCTAGTCCAATATTCACCCGAGGTCTTTCTAGCAGAAGGTCCCATCTCTACGATCGGGAATGAGGATATCGAGGTGCTCCGTCAGGCCGTTCGCAACACACCAAAGCGACGTGTCCGCATCAATGCCCATCCGGAGAGTACCGACGAACTTCACGAAATGATTATCGCGATCGAGCCAGGCTCGTACATTCGTCCGCACAAACACCCCGAAAAAAGCGAATCCTTCCACATCATCGAAGGTCAAGTCGACATCGTCGTGTTCAGCGAAGAGGGAAATATTGAGCGGATCGTTTCGCTCGCCGCGAAAGGTGGCCGCCATCCGTTCTACTATCGCATGTCAACGGCGCGTTTCCACACCTTGATCATCCGGTCCGATTTGCTGGTGGTTCACGAAATCACAAACGGTCCATTTCTTCCGACCGGCACGATATATGCCGCGTTCGCTCCGGAGGAAGGCGACTCCGCCAAAGCCGCCGTCTTTCAAGCTGACCTGGTCAAGCGTGTCGCAGCAATCCAGGAAACATCTCAGTGAGCGCTCAACACGCCGTTGTGGTTGGGGGAACGCGCGGCCTTGGCCTTGTCGTCGTCGAGCGGCTGCTGTCCCGCGGATTTGACGTAACGGTCATTTCCCGGCGACCATCGCCTCGACACGCCGGGAACTCCAGAGTCGGCCATATTGCCGTCGACCTGGAAGCCACGGACAGCCTCGACGGCGTCTGGACCAAAGCATGCGAACCTTTTGGCGAGATAAGTTATCTGATTCTCTGTCAGCGGTTTCGCGGTCAGGGGGATCCGTGGGAGGGCGAGATCCAGGTTGGTCTGACTGCGTCAAGGTGCTTGATCGAGGGATTCGCGGATCATTTCACGTCAGCCGGCGATCGCGCCATCGGCGTCGTCAGCTCGGTTTACGCGCAATTCGTCGGGGCTTCTCAGCCGGTCGGCTATCACGTGGTCAAGGCGGGGTTGAACGAAATGGTCCGGTATTATGCTTCTACGCTCGGACGGCGGGGCATTCGCGTCAACGCCATCATGCCGTTGACCTACATGAAGGATGAATCCCGCCAGTTTTACGAAAACAATACCAGCCTGATGAATGTTTACGAACGACTTGTCCCACTGCGACGCATGGGCCACGCCGAAGATTCAGCGAATGCCCTGAATTTCCTGTGCAGTGAACAAGCATCCTTCATCAACGGACAGTCGCTCCTTATCGACGGCGGGGTTTCAGTGGTGTGGCCCGAAGAAGTGGCAAAAAACTTTGCTGGCTTGTAGACATCCGCATCCAGCAAGTCACTGCCTTACAATTCATCACTGCAGAAACATCGGTGACAAATGCAATATGTGACGCGTAAGTCGACCTGCCGTTTGTGTGGATCCAGCGCGCTCGAGCTGGTTCTCCCGATCCTTCCGTCCGCCATCGGCGACGCTTTCGTAAGCCGAGAGCGCTTGCAGGAAAAGCAGGAGGTCTATCCGCTCGATTGCTATCTCTGTCTTGATTGCGGTCACCTGCAAAACCTTGATGTCGTCGATCCGGAAATCTTGTTCCGGGATTATACCTATCGCACGTCGGTTTCGCTGGGATTGGTGGAGCACTTCCGAAAGTATGCCAGATCGGTTGTCTCCGATCTTGCAATACCCAAGGACAGCCTGGTTGTGGAAATCGGCAGCAATGACGGCTCGCTGCTAAAGGCGTTCAAGGCCGAGGGTATGCGAGTGCAAGGCATCGACCCCGCGCGCGAGATTGCACAGGCGGCCACCCATGACGGCGTCCCAACCATACCGGATTTCTTTACCAGCCAAATTGCCGGGCAGATCAAGGCCACAAACGGACCAGCGGCACTATTCTGCGCCAACAACGTATTCGCCCACATCGATAATCTGTCTGACGTAGTCACCGGGGTCCGCACGCTACTGGCTCCTGACGGAGCTTTCGTATTCGAGGTGTCCTACATTGTCGACATGATCGACAATATGGTGTTCGACACCATCTATCACGAACATGTCTCTCATCACGCGTTGCTCCCGATGGAAACATTTCTCAATCGACACGACATGACGCTGTTTGACGTGGTGCGAACAGGGACGAAGGGCGGCTCGATCCGCGCCTTTGCACAACCGATGTCGACCGGCAAACGCCCGAGGTCCGCGCAGTTGACGACCCTCATGGCCGAAGAGGAGCGGCGAGGCATCACCAAACCGCAAGTCTATCGCGACTGGTTTGCAGCCATCGAGAGCCGTAAACAGCAAGTACTGGCCTACCTCGATGCCGCCATTCTGGCAGGCAAAACGGTCGCAGGGTACGGGGCATCCACGACCACGACGACGCTGCTCTACCATTTCGAATTGACTTCCCGGATCGCGTTCATCGTCGATGACAACGCGCTGAAGCAGGGCCTCTTCAGCCCGGGAGCCCACCTTCCGGTTTTATCTTCCCAAGAACTGGCGGCGCGAAAGCCGGATATCGTGGTGATACTCGCGTGGATCTACGCTGAGCCGATTGTAACGCGAAATGCAGAATTTGTTCGTAACGGCGGAACGTTTCTCATTCCCCTGCCGGAGGCAAAAACGATCGACATGCATGGCACCTCAGCTTTGAAACAAAAGGTCAACGTCGCAGGTAGCACCTCTTCCTCCTTGGCTCGCTAGTCCTTGCGCAATTGAGGCCGGCATGCTTTTCACACAGTTCGAATTCATCTTCGTTTTCGTTCCAATCACGCTGATTGGCTACTTCAACATTTCCAAGATATTTCCCCACCCGGCCGCTCAGGTGGTGTGGCTGGCAGCAGCATCTTTGGTTTTTTATGGCTATTGGGACATACGATTTGTTCCGATCATCGCCATTTCGATAGTTGTGAACTACCTTTACGCTCAGAAGATCTCGGCTTCACCGCCGGGTTCGAAGCGTAAGGTTCTTTTGATCACGATCATCAGCGCGAATTTATTGGCTCTAGCCGTTTTCAAATACATGAATTTCGGGATCAGCACGTATAACGCGCTGACGGGGTCAACGATCCGGGACCTCCGGATCGTGCTGCCGCTCGGCATTTCCTTCTTTACATTTACGCAGATTGCATACCTGGTGGATGTCTACGGTGGCTACACAAGCGAGCGTAGTTTTTCGAAATACGTCCTCTTCGTAACGTATTTTCCGCACCTGATCGCCGGCCCTATCCTGCATCACGGCGAAATGATGCCGCAGTTTGGTGCGGAGAGAAACCGCAGATTCTCGGCAGAACGTTTTGCCATCGGCATCACCATCTTTGCGATTGGGCTGTTTAAGAAGGCGATCCTCGCCGACGGATTCGCGCTCATCGCAGGACCGGTCTTTGCGCGTGCCACGACCGGTGACCTCGCGTTTCATGACGCATGGTATGGTGCCCTCGCCTATTCACTTCAGATCTATTTTGATTTCTCCGGCTATTCCGATATGGCAATCGGACTTTCCACCATTTTTCGAATCTCGCTACCGTTCAATTTCGATGCACCGTACAAATCCCAGAGTATCATCGAATTCTGGCGTCGGTGGCATATCTCGCTGTCCCGCTTTTTGCGCGACTATCTCTATATCCCGTTCGGCGGCAATCGCCGCGGCGAGCTAATGCGCAACGTCAATCTGGCAGCGACGATGCTGCTTGGCGGTCTTTGGCACGGCGCGGGCTGGACTTTTGTGATCTGGGGAGGTCTGCACGGACTTTTTCTAGCGATCAATCACACGTGGTCGCGATTAATTCCTCGCTTCCCGCGCCTCGCTCGTTTTTCCACGACGAGGACTTACGCCATCCTGGCGCTGTTGCTTACGCAGTTCTGCGTCGTGATCGCCTGGGTATTTTTCCGCGCCACGACTTTTGACGCTTCGATGAGAATGCTATCGGCGATGTTCCGCATAGGAACCAGAAACTTGAGTCAATACACATCGCTGGTAGACCATTCGACATTTGCCGCGATCGGCATCGGCTATCTGATTTGTTTGCTGCTTCCCAATGTCAACGGTTTATTTCGTGATTTCAGCGTAGGCCTTGATGTCTATAAAAACCCACGCATTTGGAGCCTGGTGTCACTGCAGTGGGAACCACGCACAGTCTGGGCACTGGCTTCGGTTGGCATGCTTGCGATCGGGCTGTTCGTCACCTTGATCTCGGGCGACCTGAGCCCGTTCCTGTACTTCCAGTTTTGAACCGGACGACCATGAAACTGCGCCCGGTCGAGGAAATCGGAACTGGACCTACCGCCAAAATGGCGTCGGGCATATACCGGTATCTTGTTGTCATCGCAGTTTCTTCAACGCTGCTCGTATCGACTTGCCTGGTTTGGGGTCTGAGTTGGGGTCTCAAAGGTCACGATCACTTCGCGTCATACCCGCTCAATGGAGACATTGCGTTCTACCGCGATTTTTCGGGACGCACTGTGCCGGAAATCCAGGACCAGGAATTGTTTTATCACAATGTGGGCGGCTCGGTGACCGCCGCCAAGGCGGCAGATATAGTCGTACTCGGTCCCTCTTTTGTTTCTTACGCTTTGGACAAAGCGGTGCTGCGCCAATTCGAGACGGCTAGTGGTCGTCACATCTATAACATGTCCTTCATCGGAATTCGGGGCGGCGAATTTTCGCGCCGAATTATTGCACGCTGGAAAATTAGAGCACCGCTGTGGGTGATCAATGCCGACGACCAGTTCATCCATTTTTTCAGCAGGTCCCTCGATTTGACTCTCGGGCCGACCACAACCCGGATCCCTGCCACGCGCCACTGGAGAATGGCCGGTTACATCAGTGCGGCCGTTCGCAATCTGCGCTGGCGCGCCGAGGATTACATTTCCTACTACAGAACGGGAGATGGCTCGGCTTACGGCATCTACCGGAGTATCGCAACCGGAGATGCCACCGTCGAGGTCAACCCGCGGTATACGGCCGATGATAACAAGGAAATCTCGTTTGATCGCGGCCGCGACTGTCACGTCACTCCGGAGACCATTGGGATTGCACGCCAGTACCTGGAGGACATCGGGGGGCAGGTCGTACTGACGTTGGTGCCACACAGCCAATATTGCCCCGCTCAAGCGTACGAACTGGCAAAAGCGCTTGGAATCGAAATCATTGTTCCGCCCGACCGTGGATATACAACGATAGATGGCGGTGGCCATCTGGACCAAAAGAGCGCAAAACGATTCACCAGCTTCTTGATCTCGGAACTGATAAAAACGGATGCGTACCGGAGAGCGTTTCGCAAGGAGGCGCAATGAATGCCGGCGCTCTTCGAGTTTCACAGCAACGCGTGCGAAAGATCTAACCTCCATCGGATCCCGCGACAATGAGTCAAGCTACTCCTGCCAACTCAGAGGAACAACCGCTGTCGACACCACTAGCGCAATTCGGCGGCACTGGTTCGCTGCAGATTCAGATAAAATTCAGACACTATCTGGCAACGCTCCTCGGAGGGCTTTTGCTTTGTATCTTTGGCTTGGCTTGTGCAGTGAATTGGCTGGGAGAATCAATCGGCGCCACGACCAGCTTGATAAATCTGGCGAACGCGCAAGCAAGAGATCGAAACGCAATCGTTCTGCCATTCGACCTGCGATATTGGGCCGACCTGAAGTTGCCGCGAATAGCTACCGAAAAACCCGACGTAATCTTTATCAGCTCATCACGCGGCGGCGAAATGCGGAGTCAAATGCTTGAGCCGTACAAGTTTTACAATCTTTCATTCACGGCTTGGACCTTGGATCAGGTCATTGAGATTTTCGATCGCGCAACACGCGACTTTGTTCCGAAAGTCGCAATTGTCAGTCTTGATTATTTCATGTTTACCGACAGATGGCCGAAGGCGAACGCCAAAAATGCCATGCGCTTCGATGACCCCCTTTACAAGTTCAGAAGTGGGTTGGATATGATGCAAACTGCGGCACGACGAGCCGCGTTCCTCCAGGATTGCATCATTACGATTTTCCAGGCGGGCCATGGTTGCAGGGCAGCGGAAGGAAGATTTTTGGGCACTGCCGCCATCATCAACCAGGAGGGATTTCGCGATGACGGCTCGTATCGATACGGACCTGGGCGCCTTCAAGATTCCGAGAAAAACATTACGGCAGATTTTCTGGTTAACGCTATGCCGGGAGCTCCGTCAATTGATCGCGACCAGATGCTCGTTTTGGAACGCCTCGCCGCGCTGGCTCGGACGCGAGGGGTAACGCTAGTTGGCATACAATTGCCTTTCGCGAAAGCCGGAGTCGATTATCTAGATAACAACGAATCTTACCATCATTACTCCGGCGTTTGGCGTGAATTTCAAGGCAGCGCAGTGAGAGATAAATTTCGCCAATTGGGAATCACTTTCTTTGACCTAAGCCGTGCGCCACTAAATCAGGACAGCAATAACTTTATCGATGCCTACCATCCCTCAGAGATCGGAATGCTGCGATCATTACGCAGCTTACTTCTTATTCCGCGATTTAGAGAGCTTTTCCCGGCAATTGACCCACAGAGAATCTTCGAGAAGATCAACGAGGCAGAATTGAACAAAAAGCGCTTTAGCGTATATGAAGATTGAGGGTGGGTTGAAAGCAACCACAACGGAAAATTTGATCGACACTCAGCTTGTATGATCAAGATCTTGATGGTAGCAGCTGGGTCTGGATCTTGTACTTGGGCATGCGAGGAACACGAGATCACTTTGAAGCGACGGACACCATGAGCCGGACAATTTTTCGTCGGTCGCCAACGGGCTATCACCACATGGCGCGCTGTTTGTTAGGGCTGCGCACGACTCCGGTGTCTTGATCATATGCGGCGCCTGACCAAAAGGATCGTCCGCGGAGCAAGATCCCGGGTACGACGGTTCATTATCCCAATCGCCAACTTCGTCTTGCCTCGTCTGCCGGCTCGCACGGTCCTTGGCATCGTGTATCTCGCGCAAGCGCTGCATTTGCCGGGACAACACACTTTGCTTGCCCATCTGGTTTCATCCATTGCAACTCAGCAAAAGAACAAACCTGACCCAGCGTCGCTGCTCCAAGGAAAAAAGTGGATGCCGGCCGCTTCGTCGCAGATCCTCATTGCGTTAGGCAGGCATCAGGACGCGGTTAAAGCTATTCAGGAGCTGAAGCCGGGCGCTCGAAAAAGCGCCATGACCTTGCTGATGGCGCGCACGCTGTTCGAGCTCGGTGAATTCGAGCGAGCGCGTGCCGTGCTCACCAATTCAGGCGGCGAAGAAGCTTTCGATTTTAATCCGTCGATTGCTCACCTTCGGGGACTTCTCGAGCTATGTGCCGGTAACGAGAGCAATGGTGGACTCGCGCTTCTAGCCGCGACCGCAGACATGCCCCACCTGAGGACTCCCCATCAAAATCTCGCGGCGAGGGACCCGTTCGAGTACAACCCGACGCAACTTGATGAAGCGGCCGGACAAGACGGCCGGCTATTCGACGCCTACAATTTTCTGGGTCAGCGGGTGACCCATGTCGGGATGGGGCAACTTAGCACCGGGCTCTACGCCAAGGCCTTCGAAGCCCAGAAACGCCTGCAAAAAAAGACCCCGCCCATATCGCCGGAGTGCGTAGCGTATCTCGCCGATCTCGGCCTCTCTCTCTCGGATCTCAGAATATTTGCTTCGGAATGGCAGACCCAAATAGGGCACGAGGGAATGCTCGACATCGAGTTGCGCATGCGCGAACTCGGCTGGTGGAAGGGCGAGCCAATTGTACTCGTCAGTTCCCACAGGGTTGCGAATTTGGCATTCCTGTCGCTGTTCGAGCATCGTGTCAAATTGCTCTCGGTGGGCGGAAGTGTCCCGCTTAATATCGCTCGCGAGCTCTTTTCACTGCAACGATACTGCGGGCTGAGCTTCAACGCGTTCGAAATGCCGGATGGGACAGTCGTGCAATGGTCGGAGGCTGCAGCATTGGCGATTCGCCAGTGGGACGAGGAAGGCCGGCCGCCCCCGCTTCGCGCCGAGTTCGACCGGAAATTTGGATCCAGCGACACCTTGGCCGCGACCCTCGGTGAGGCGAAACGTTCATGGGGAATGGCGCCGAGCGACTGGTATGTCTGTCTTCATTTGCGCGATGGGTCATTTTACGGTGAAGCAAGGGGCCTCGGACAAAGCCACCGCAACTGCGACGTCGAAAATTATCGCGCGGCGATCGAATACATTACGGGACTGGGCGGCTGGGTCATCAAGCTCGGCGCAAAAGGATCGCCGAAACTTCCACCGATGCCGCGCGTCATCGATTACGCCCGCAGTCCTTACAAATCCAGCCTTATGGACTTATCTCTTATCCGCGGCGCCAAGCTTTTTATCGGCACGACTTCCGGACTAACGAATGTGCCGATCTGCTTTGGCGTTCCGGCGGCCCTGGTCAACTGCATCAGCACGGATGCTCAACTTTGGCATCGGCAGGTCCGTTTTGTGCCCAAACAAATAATTCTTCAGAATGGCTGCGCGGTTGCACAAACTGAGCTCACACGGTCTCCATGGCGTTGGCGAGTATTCGATGCAGGCGTGCTGGCACGGCACGGCGCAATGCCCATCGACAACACCTCAGACGAGATTCTGGAAACCGTAAAGGAAGTCATGGCGCTCGTAACTGGCACACCCGACGACTACGCCGCCGGCGTTGGTGCCGCTGATGACCTGTATTCGCGATGGCAAGAAAGTCTGAGCATGGCGCACTTCTACGGTGGCGCGCAAATATCGCTCTACTATCTGAAAAAGCACCACGCCTCGCTCTTCCCCCCAATGCCGGAAGTTAGCGAAGCTCCCCAAAGCTAGAAGTTTCATCCGGCATGGCCGACCGACAACATCGCCGCGCAGGGAATCCACCTCTTAGGTCAGCAGCAATGCAATCACGGAGGGCGCCGTCGATGAAGATGATCGTCGCGGATTGCCTATCCTGCTGCAGCAAGCTTTGGTCGGTCAAGCACTGTCGCGATCGGTCCGAAATCGACCACTCGCCCCTTCTCCAAGCGCATTCCGAGGGTGCAGTGCTGAAGCAGGATACTCGGATCGTGTGAGGCGATGACAAGAATCCCGGCCTTTCCCGTCATGTCCAGCATACGCTTCTGGGCCTTGCCTTGAAAAGATACGTCACCGACCGAAATCCACTCATCCATCAAAATGATGTCGCCAGCCACGCTAGTGGCGATCGAAAACATCAGGCGAAGGGTCATACCGGCCGAATAGGTTCGGATTGGCAGATCGAGATATTCGCCGAGCTCGCTGAAGGCGGCAATCTCATCTGTCCGGTCCGCGATTTCGCGCCGCGTCAGGCCCATCATCATCCCGCGCAGAAAGATGTTCTCATAGCCGGTCGCTTCCTGGTCGAACCCGATGCCGATATCGAACATGGGAATGAGCGTGCCCTGACGTTCGATCTTTCCCGCTGACGGGGCGTAAATATCGGCAAGAACGCGGATCAGCGTACTTTTTCCAGCCCCGTTCGGTCCGATCAGACCAAGGCGATCACCCTCTCCGAGCGTGAAGCTGATCTGGTCCAACGCCCGCACGACGCTGATGCGCGTGCCGCTGTCAATAATGGTTCCGCCGACGGCCCGCGCCTTCGCCACCACAACGGTACGAAGCGATTGCGCGCGAAGTGTTAAAACCGGAATATCGATGGAGAGGTTTTCGACGACAATGCTGGGCATCGTTTTAAACCCAATATGCGATACGGCGCCGAAAGCGCACATACATCAGCGACCCAGCCAGCACGGACGCCGCGGCAAGGAAAATGGCAATGATCCAGGACTGAATCTCCACCGGCCGTCCCAAGACCGGATCGCGTACGACAATCAGCATGTACGACACAGGATTGAGCGCGAGGATTTTCTTGCCAGTATGGATTTGCTCGGGATACCAAATGATCGGCGTTAAAAAAAACAGAAACTGAGTGAGCACCTGGATCAGCGGTGGGATGTCGCGATACCGCACGCAGATGATACTAATGATAGCCGACACCCCGACCAGAAACAGATAGAGCAGAACCAGGCCGACCAGGCTCAGCAGGGCGCTGGGGTAAAGCGACCATCGCACGAACGGCCAGATCGCAGCCAAGACAACGGCATTGTGCAAAACGATGATCAGATTACGTTGCATCATCCGCATGATGTGGAACACGATCGGCATTTGCGACGACTTGATCAGGTTTCCGGACCCGATCAGAGTGGTCGATGCCTCTCCGAATACCGATGCGATAAAGGACCAGGTGATGTAGCTCGCCGTGAAATACGGCAAATAGCTGTGCATATCCTGGCCAAAAAACTGCCCGTAGAATAGGCCGATGGCGAGCACCATGGCACCCGTCGTCATCGTGATCCAAAGCGATCCAAGAGTGGACAGGCGATATTTCGATCGAATATCGGCTGAGGCCAGCGCCGACCACATCATCGAGCGAACGAAGACATCTCGCAGGTCGCGCACCGCCCTTTCCGTGTCGACAGACGATTTCATTAACATGGTCCAACCGGGTCCTTAAATTGAGGAAGCATCAACCCATTCATATGTCAAATAAACCATAGCGGTCGCTGGCTGAACTTGCAATCAACGGATACACAGAAGTGGAACGAATCGAGCTTATGCGAGAGCATCTGACAGTGTGGAGGCAAGTCAAAATCGCGCGCGCCTAACGTCGCCCAAAGCGTTGGCGATAAGGATTGATGCCTGGATCAGGGCCCTTGTTCCATGCTGCGCCGCTAGTCCTTCACGGGTGACGAGGCATGAACATGGTTGCCGCGTGGCCACGATGCTTTTCAGCCCATCCGAATTCATTTTCGCGTTCGTTCCCATCACACGATTAGCTACTTCAGTACTCCCAAGATGTTCGCTTTGTTCAACACGGTGTCACGTCATCCGCCGTCCCGGGGTTCCACGGCTGATCTTGCCGAGCACCTAATATCTTGATAACTGCGGAATAGACCTCTGCCGGATTACGGCCAAGGACAAAGGAAATTCCCTGACGATTGTCGAAAAGACACCCGCCTGGCTCGACAAGACGGTGTCGACCTATCGTCGCGATATCGATGGCTTGCGCGCGGTGGCGATCGGGCTCGTCATCGGGTACCACGCCCTTCCGACGTATTTTCCAGGCGGCTTCATTGGAGTGGACGTATTCTTCGTTATTTCCGGTTTTCTCATTACCGGCATCATCGCGCGGCACCTCGCGCGGCGAGACTTCTCGGTCGCCGCGTTCTATGGCCGGCGCATCCGCCGCATCTTTCCGGCATTGCTGTTGGCTGTCACGGCCACGGTCGCCGTCGGCTGGTACATGCTGCCGGTCAAGGAGTTCAAGGCGCTGGGATTGAGCGTCATCGGCTCGACAGCGTTCGTCCAGAACCTGGTTCTGCTGCACGAGGTCGGCTATTTCGACGTGGCCGCCGCCCGCAAGCCGCTGCTGAATATCTGGTCGCTAGGCATCGAAGAGCAGTACTACATCATCTGGCCGCTCATCCTGATGCTTGCGACGCGGTT
>Ga0137403_10005601_pt1 | contig 14528 bp, 12 predicted proteins | sample CZOMad2_1_16fung_FD_122057 | JGI IMG/M metagenome (GOLD analysis project Ga0137403, IMG submission 122057) | Vadose zone soil fungal communities from Angelo Coast Range Reserve, California, USA - CZOMad2_1_16fungal (Hybrid Assembly) | ecosystem: Environmental > Terrestrial > Soil > Vadose zone... | reverse complement strand
ACGGTGATTGCCCGCAGCGTTGATGTGGGACAGACGGTAGCCGCTTCTTTGCAGGCGCCGACGCTTTTTACCATCGCGCAGGACTTGACCAAGATGCAGGTGTACGTGAGCACCGATGAAAGCGATGTGGGCACGATCCAGGCGGGACAGGACGTGAATTTCAAGGTTGACGCGTTTCCCAAAGACACTTTCAAGGGAAAGGTTTCCGCAGTGCGGCTGAATGCCACGACCGTGCAGAACGTGGTGACCTATACCACCATCGTGGACTTTGATAACCCGGACATGAAGTTGTTTCCGGGCATGACGGCTTATGTTACGGTCCCGGTCGCTACGGCAACCGATGTGGTGAAGGTCCCGAACGGAGCGCTTCGTTTTACTCCTGATCTAACGGCGCAGCAGATCAGCGATCTATACCAGAAGGCTGGAATCGCCGGGACGGGTGGAGCACGCAAAGGCGGAAAGGGAATGCAGCAGTCTGGACAACAGGCCACTATGGCAGTCGTCTGGAAAGTGAATACTAACAATTCGGTTGAGCCCGTGCAGATAAAGCTGGGCATTACCGACCACACTACGACGGAAGTGGCGCAGGTGATGAAGGGCTCACTGAATCCGCAGGAACAGGTGATTACGGGTTCAGCAGCGGCCAACAAGGCGGCCAGTGCAACATCTGCTGCGCCGGGCATGGGCGCAGCGCGTGGAGCAGGCGGCGCAAGGGTAGGCCGGTAAAACCTACAACGGAGACACGGAGAAGAGCGGCAGGAAACTTACCGCGGATAAAACGCGGATGATCGCGGATCAGGAATAGAGACAGAAACGAAGAGGGCTTTATGCCAACGCTCGAACAAGTTGAAGTGAATGTAAATGCGGACATCAAGCATGCGGTTGGCGGAACCCCGGTGATTCAGGTGCAAGACGTGCACAAGTACTACGATCTGGGTGAAACCAAGGTTCACGCGCTACGCGGCGTCGACATGACGATTCAGCCGGGAGAGTTTGTGGCGATTATGGGCTCCAGCGGCAGCGGCAAATCGACGTTTATGAATATGCTGGGCTGCCTGGATAAGCCGACCAGCGGTCAATACATCCTGGAAGGAACGAACGTTTCCAGCCTGGACAAGAAGCAGCTGGCGGTCATACGCAATCGCAAGCTGGGATTTGTGTTTCAGGGATTCAATCTCCTTTCACGCACTACGGCGCTGGAAAACGTCGAACTTCCTACGCTATACGCGCAGATGGGGAAAGAGCAGCGCCAGGCGCGGGCGAAAGAAGTGCTGGAACTGGTGGGACTGGGCGAGCGGATGGACCATTTTCCTTCCCAGCTATCCGGCGGACAGCAACAGCGCGTGGCGATTGCTCGCGCGCTGGTAAACAAGCCGGCAATCCTGCTGGCAGACGAGCCGACGGGAAACCTGGACAGCAGAACGTCGGTCGAGATCATGCAGATCTTCCAGGACTTGAATGACAGCGGGCTCACGATTGTGCTGGTCACGCACGAACAGGACATCGCGCAGTTTGCGAAACGGACCGTGGTCTTCCGCGACGGCAGGATCCGGCACGACGACCCGGTACGGCAGCGGCCGCGCGCGGCTGAAGTGTTGAAGAGTTTGCCGACGGTGGATGAGGACTAGAGAGCGTCATCCCGAGAGCCGTGAAGCGAGCAAGCGCGGTCTTCAGCTTGCGAGTAGGCCCAAGGGAACTTGCGGTAGGAACCATATGAAGTGAATAAGAAAAACACAAGGTCCCTCGCTCCTATTCGGACGCTGAAGAAAGCGCGTCCTCATTGACGTAGCTCGGGATGACGAGCTTTTCAAATTGGAGATATTTACGAAGAGTTTTGGTCGCGGAGATTTCAACGGGGGGTTATATGGATTTCATAGCGATTCTAAAAATAGCGGTACGGGCTTTAACTAGGAACAAGATGCGTTCACTGCTGACTATGCTGGGAATTGTGATCGGCGTAGGAGCGGTGATCGCAACTGTAGGGCTGGGGCAGGGCGCACAGCAACAGGTACAGGACCAGATTGCTTCGATGGGGACCGATCTGCTGTATGTCAGTTCCGGCAGCGTCAATAAAGGCGGCATACGGCTGGGCGGCGGCGCGACCAAGACTTTGGTCTATGACGACATGAAGGCGATTCAGCAACAGGTTCCGACCATCGGCCAGGTTGCGCCGGGCGCCGGCGCCAGCGCGCTGGTGGTTGCCGACAACCAGAACTGGAGCACGCGCATTACCGGCACCGAGCCGCAGTATTTTGATATCCGCAACTGGGATTTTGCCAAGGGAGCGAACTTTTCGCAGGATGATGTGACCCGCGCCGCCAATGTTGTGGTGCTGGGAGCGACGGTGCAGCAGAACCTGTTTGGGAACAGTGATCCCACGGGCAAGACAGTCCGTATCGGAAATCTGCCGTTTCAGGTTGTCGGCGTGCTGCAAGCCAAAGGGCAGTCGGGAATGGGACAAGACCAGGACGACGGCGTCTTTGTTCCTATCACCACTTTGCAAAAGAAGATTACCGGGCAGGACTGGCTGCAATACATCATGGCATCGGCCACGTCGCAGTCTGCCAGCTATGCCGCGCAAGGGCAGATCACTTCGCTGCTGCGCGATCGCCATCGTATTCGCGCCGGACAGGATGACGACTTCAGCGTGCGTAATCTGGCGGACGTCGCGCAACTGGCGGACGAGTCCTCCAAGGTGATGACGCTGCTACTGGCTTCGATTGCCGGCGTCTCGCTGCTTGTCGGTGGAATTGGGATCATGAACATCATGCTGGTTTCGGTGACCGAGCGCACGCGGGAGATCGGCATCCGCATCGCGATTGGCGCCACAGAGTCCGATGTGTTGCGGCAATTTCTGAGTGAGTCAGTGGTGCTCAGCATGGCCGGAGGAATTCTGGGCATCCTGTTTGGCATTGCTTCTTCCATGACCATCACCAAGGTGCTGGGCTGGAGCATTTTGATTTCGCCCGTGGCTGTGGGAGCGGCGGTGGTGTTCTCAACAGCAGTGGGAATTTTCTTCGGATTTTATCCGGCGCGGAAAGCGGCAATGCTGGACCCGATTGAAGCGTTAAGGTTTGAGTAGGATGACCCCCCTTACTCAATAACGAGTGGCCCGAGCTTGCAGAAAGCCGGGCCATTTTGTTTGCCCCACGAACCCTGCCGCGCGAAAAGCCGGCCGACATTTATGAAGCCTTGCTTAGATCGGTTTCAAGGCGCATGGTCATAGGCAGATCGAGCTTCTGCGCCAGGCCGGTCAAGACGGCCTCGAGTTCGAGCATGACAGCCAAATCCATGTCGGCGGGAGCGGTTGCCGCTTCCATGGCTGCCATCGGGTCTTCAATAAACAGGCAGGCATTTGCGGGAGATTTGCTCATCCACAGGGCCAGTTGGTCACCGCATTGCCTAAGCGCGTGGAGTAGCTGCTCAGATTCACTCATCGGGGGAATATGTGCCAAAGCGCACCTCTTAAGCGAGCTTGGATGCTTAGACCCGGCGAATCGGCCATCCGGAACAGAAAATTTTTTTGCTGGTTTCTCACAAGGGGCCGTTTCCTTACAAACCCCTACAGTTCGTTACAGGGCTTAGCCAATCGTTACAGGGCTTTCAAAACGATGGTTGCGAATCGGGGTTTGAATAGACAGGACGAGAAAGCTAAGACCTGAACCAGCGTAAAAGAAGTCGGGCCTGGCGAAAATCGGAGGAGATTATATGAATCGTTTACGAATGATATTAGTTGGAGCGGCATTGATAACCGGCGGTTCGGCTTTGGCATCAGCACAGGTGGTTCAACAGGATGTTGCTTTCCGCGACCGGGATCACGATCGAGATCGCGACAGGGATCGGGATCATGATCGCGACCGAAATCGCGGGTACAACAATAACTACCGAGTTTATCGGGATCGGGATGGAGACCGCGATGACCGCCGGGTCTATCGCGACCGCGACCGAGGATATTACGGCCGGGACTGGCGAAACGACGGGCGCTATGACCGCAGTTATGGGGGCTACAACCGGCGTTGGGACGGACGTCGCTGGGTTTACTGGAACGGCCGCAACTGGGTTTACTAAAAATTGACGTTAGCTCTTTCTGAGAGCCAGAGGCGGGACGTGCATCGCAGGCGTTCCGCCTTTTTGTTTCGCAAGCAATTCTGGACAAAGACAAGGGCGGCATCTCTGCCGCCCTTTACCGTTTGAGTTGAAGATCCCCATCTATTGGTGCCGGATGTCGCCTGCCGCCACCACTGCCCCATCAATTTCGACGAAGAGTGCACGGGTGCCATTCACCAGGTAGACCACCAGATTCTGCGTTCCCAGCGGTGTTTGCAGTGCCATGGTAGTGCGGCCGTTGGCGGCTACGGTAAATGTTCCGGAAAGCGGCTGGCCAAAGGTGATGCCGCCGCTGTTGTTAAGGTCGATGATCCCGGTAAGTTTGCTGGCGCCATCGGCGGTGAATTCAGCAATTGAATCCAACTCAGAGCCGTTGTTTGACGCCGTGAAATTCAATCCGTAAGTTCCCTGAAGAGAACCGGCTGTAAACGGCGTGGTCTGTTGCTGGAGCGCGGTACCGGTCGTCAGAAACCGAACATCGGTTTCAAGCAGGATAACGCCTCCGCTGGAAGGATAGATGGCAAAGGTAAAGGTTCCGGCGGTTGTAGTCAGGGTCATCGTCCCGCGCCCGTTGGCTGCCATCGTGTAAGTGCCGGTGAAAGGCACGTTGGTGTTGACGAAACCTGCGTCATTAATATCCTCGATGCCGTTGGTGAGGTTGCCGGCGCCGTCTGAAGTCACTACCCCGCCCGCAGCAAACGGGTTCCTTGAAAGCAAATCTGCTCCCGCCAGGGTAAAAGCGAAGGGACCGGAAACAGAGGCGTTGGTGAATGGGCCTAGCTGGCGGAATGCTTCGCCGCCGAGCGCCGGGAGCGTATTGGTTCCAACAATTTTCAAATGGTTCGCGTCGACAACATAATAGGCAAAGGTCAGAGCCCCTCTGGATGTGTTCAACGTGGCGGTGCCGCGGCCGGTGGAAGTCATGGGGATCGATCCTGTCATTGGATCATTCGTCACGACAACGCCATTGTCATTGGAGTCGTCCACGCCGGCGGTCAGGGTGCCTGAAGCATCGGAGGTAAAGATGCCGCCGACTGCCAGAGGAATTCCTCCCGTGTCGATTCCTGAGAGACTGAAAGCGAAGGGGCCAGCCAGCACAGCATTGGAGAAAGCGGAACTGGTCTGCTGGTCAATTGTGCCGCTGCCCGTTGCGCGGTTATCGAAACGGGTTACCAGCGCGTGTCCGCTGGCCACGATCACAAAATCCAAAGTGGTGTTTCCGGCAGGCGAATTCAGGTTCGCCGTGCCTCGACCGTCGGCGCGCACGACGTATGTGCCCGTGATGGCTGCGTTGGTCCTCACACCCAATCCGCTGTTGATGTCCTGCGTGCCGGAGGTGAGATTGCCAGCGCCATCAGCCACGAAGCTGCCAGCAACTGCCAGGAATCCTGAAGCGTCAGACCCGGTGTAAGAGAACGCAAAAGGGCCGCTGAGGTTTGCGTTAGTAAACGAGCCTACCGGAGGAGGAAAGCTGAGACTGGTGCCCCCTCCGCAGCCTGTAATGATAACCAGAGCGACGGCCAGGGCAAGAAACAGGGAAAACCGCTTGTTTGCCTGCATTATGTTCTACCTCACATTTATCAAAAGAATTATGACATTAAAGGCGGAGCCCAGAACTTGGCTTCGCTGATTCAGGCTCCAACCGTCACCGAAAGACCTTTAACACCGAAACGGCGTAATTGTTGCGTACTGGCAAAAAAGCTGGGTGGCAGTTAAGGAGACGTAGCAATGCTACGTCTCTACGTGGAATCTTTAATCTTCTTCCGTAAAAATCTCCTTCCGCAACTTCTTGTCTCGGACTCTACGCCTAGTCGAGTCTCCATTCGCGCAAAATCTGTACTTTGGGGTATGTCGGGAGGTGTGATGCGCTCGCTGGCCCGTTCGGCCATTGGCTAGAGGGTAAAGTTTTGTTAAAGGGCCGGCCCATTTATAATTAAGGATAGTTGACCTCATAATTTCCTGGAGCTTTCCATCCATGATTAAGTTTTTGCAGAGCGGCAACAAAGCCGCAAAATATATCCTCGCCGGATTCCTTTTGATTCTGGCTGCCAGCATGGTGACCTATCTCATCCCCGGTTTCATGGGAGATACCGCGGCGAGTGAGACCGGAGTGGTGGCTTCCGTCGGCGGCCATGAAATCCACCGCGAGGAAGTAGCGCGGGTGGTACAGGCGCAGGCCCGCGGGAACCAGATTCCGGATTTCTATATGCCTATCATGCGTCAGCAGGCGATCAAGCAGCTGATTCAGCAGGCTGAGCTCCAGTATGAGAGTGAGCGCATGGGGCTGAAGGTTTCAGACCAGGAATTTCGCGACGAGTTGCAGTTCGGGCCCTATAAGCAGGCCTTTTTTCCCGCGGGAAAGTGGATTGGCGCGGAAAAGTATAAGCAGCTGCTGACCCAGGGCGGCACTACGGTAGAGAACTTTGAGCGCGACGTCAGGCTAGATCTGCTGCAACGGAAGCTGGTGAACGTTATCGGCGCCCGCGCCACGGCAACCGACTCCGAAGTGGAACAGGCTTACAAAGACCAGAACACCAAGGTGAAGTTCCAGTACGCCGTTCTCAAACTGGAAGACGTTGCAAAAGCCATCAAGCCGACGGACACAGAGTTGAAGGCTTTTTACTCGGCAAATCAGGCACGCTATACCAATGCTATCCCGGAGAAGCGCCAGATCAAGTATTTTCTTCTGAATGAAAAGAGCTTCGCCGATAAAGTGACAGTAGATCCGGCTGAAACACAGCGGGCTTACAGCGCGAACCAGAGTGCGTATCGCATCCAGGAACGGGCGAAAGTTCGCCACATTCTGATAGAGATGCCCAAGCCCGGAGCGGACGGCAAGGTGGACCAGAAAGCTATCGATGAAGCGCGCGCGAAAGCGCAGGACGTGCTGAAACAGCTCAAAGCCACTGGCGACTGGGCCAGCCTGGCAAAGAAATATTCCGCTGATCCCGGCAGCAAAGACAAAGGCGGAGAACTGAACTGGATCGAGAAGGGCCAGACCGTAGCGGAATTTGAAAAAACCGCGTTCTCGCAGAGCAAAGGACAGATCAGTGATCCGGTACAGACTACATTCGGGTTCCACATTATCCAGACGGAAGATAAAGAAGATGCGCACATGAAGCCGCTGGCCGAGGTAAAGCCGGGAATCGAAGAAGCGATCAAGCAGGAAAAAATCAAAGGGCAGATGGCCCAGGCTTCGACAGACGCGGAATCAATCGCGCAGAAGCAGGGGCTGGACAAGGCCGCAAGCAAGTATGGCGCGCAGGTCGTCAACAGCAATCTGATTACGCGCAATGATGCGCTGCCGGGAATCGGCCCGCTACCCCAGTTAATGGACTCGATTTTCGCCACTGCGGAAAAGGCTGGCCCGCAGGTGACACAGACCCCGCAAAGCACCGTGGTATTTGAAGTCACCAAGGTCGAGCCGGCGCGCACACCGTCATTTGACGAAATCAAGGACCGAGTCGCGACTGAATTCAAGAACCAGCGCGCCACTGATGTCCTCCGGCGCAAAGCCCAGGAACTCGCTGACCGCGCCCACGCCGAGCATGATCTGGGCAAGGCGGCGAAAGAAGCGGGGGCCACCGTCAAGACCAGTGACCTGGTTTCGCGGACCCAACAGGTGCCGGACATCGGCTCGTTGTCGGGCCCGGCGAGTGCGGCTTTCAGCATGAAGCAGGGCGAAATCAGCGGCCCCATTAATATGGGTGCGAGCCAGGCGGTCTTACAGATTCTGGAACGGCAAGAGCCTTCCGCAAGCGACGCTGAGTTTGCCAAGCAACGCGATCAGCTGCGCGAGCGTCTGGCCTCACAAAAGCGGCAGGAAGTGCTGACCCTGTTTGTTACCGATCTGAACACGCGCCTTGAAAAAGAGGGCAAAGTGAAGATCAACAAAACAGAAATGGACAATCTGACCAAATCCCGCAGCTAAGGCTGCATCATAGAGAACTATGCTGTCCCAGCGTCTGGCCGGAATATTGTTGCATCCAACATCACTCCCTTCGCTGGGGGGCATAGGCGATCTTGGTCCGGAAGCCTATGCATTTGCGGACTTTCTGACCCACTCCGGGCTGGGACTTTGGCAGGTGCTGCCGCTCTCGCCCCCCGGACTGGGCAATTCTCCTTATTCGGCCATCTCCGCCTTTGCCGGGAATCCACTTCTGATCAGCCTGGAAAGGCTGGCCGAACGTGGCTGGGTGGAAAAAGACCATATAAGGAAACTGCCTACACCTCACGGCCGGGTTGATTTCGACGAAGCAAAAGCCTTCAAGATGCCTCTGCTCCAGCGCGCAGCCCAGAACTTTCTGGAACGTGGCAATGGTGATCGTGGCCGATTTGAGGCATTCAAGCGCGCTCACGCCTCATGGCTGGAAGACTTCGTGCTTTTTGACGTGATGCGCCAGGTCCATCGCGGAGCCACATGGAGTTCATGGCCGAAAGAACTGGCGCGGCGAGAAGCCGAAGGGCTGCACAAGTTCGGACTTGAGCATCAGCCCGAACTCGAACGTGAGCGTGCCATTCAGTTCGCATTTTTTGAGCAATGGCGGGCACTGCATCAGTATTGCGGCCAGCGCGGTATCAGGATCGTGGGCGACGTTGCCATCTTTGTGAACTATGATTCGGCCGACGTGTGGCGCAATCCCGACCTATTCTTCCTGGACGAGAACTTGCTGCCGACAGTAGTGGCCGGCGTGCCGCCGGACGCGTTCAGCGTGACCGGCCAGCGCTGGGGCAATCCGTTGTACCGCTGGGATGTTTGCAAGGCGCGCGGCTACGACTGGTGGATCCAGCGCATGAAAGGCGCGCTGGAGACCTGCGATATCCTGCGTCTGGATCACTTCCGCGGTTTTGAAAGCTATTGGGAGATTCCGGCCAATGAACCCACAGCGGTGCACGGCAAATGGGTGCAGGGACCGTGTGATGACTTGTTCCACGCGTTGCGCACCAGCCTGGGCGATCTTCCCTTTATCGCCGAAGATCTTGGCTTGATTACTGAAGAGGTCCATACTCTGCGGGAGCGGCTGGGAATTCCCGGAATGAAAGTCCTGCAATTCGGCTTTGGGGATCCCGGGGCGCACATTTATCTTCCGCAAAATTTCGAGCCCAACTGCGTGGTCTATACCGGCACCCACGATAATGACACCACCCCGGGCTGGTGGAAGTCCTCGGCTAACAAGGAAGAGAAGTACCTAGCTGCGAACTATTTTGGGGAGCCCGCCGACGGAATGCACTGGGCATTCATCCGGGCCGCGTTTGGCTCCGTCGCCCGGCTCGCTATCGTGCCTTTGCAGGATTTTCTGGGCTTGGGCAGCGAAGCCCGCATGAACACGCCATCACTGAGCGACGGCAACTGGGGCTGGCGCTTTGCCAGGAACGCGCTCACTGACGGCCTGGCGGAAAAGCTTGCCACACTTTCTTCCATCAGTGATCGTACTCCGCTACGCGCTGACCAGCAGGGCTACGGGGAAGTGCGCGAAGACTTCGCGGCATAGCAGTGTTCTTTGCGGCGTGACCCTGATTTTCTCTCCGGTAAAAACATTCTCCAGAAACTCCGCAGAACGCGGCGGGACCGGTATTTCCGTGTTTTCCCACAAACCGGCAAGAGGAGCGCGCAAAGCGCCACCGGCCAGGGTATAGCTAAGACGGGGCACAGCCACGATTGCCACCTGATTGTTGTGCTCACGTGCGAAAGCCACGAGGTGCTGTAGCTTCGCGCCGGTGCCATGCAGCGGCCGGTAATTCCCGGGGTGAAACAGATCACGCCGCTCGCGCCGCAGACGCAGCGCCTGCATTGTGGTCCACATCTTAATCCGCCCATCCTGGTAATTGTTGAGCAGTTCGGCGCACATCTCAGGCAGATTGCCGGCTTCAGCTTTGCGGTCGAGTTCCGTGACGTATCCCTCGCGCAAGGCATAATCCACCGGACGCCGGTTATCGGGATCGACCAGGCTGAAGTCCCATAACTCCGTGCCCTGGTAGATGTCAGGATTGCCGGGCGACGTAAGCATCAGCACGCGTTGCGCCAGCGAATTGATGGCCCCAAAAAAAGTGACGGGCGGCATGAATGTCTGTATTTGCTCAAGAAAAGCGTTTGGCCGCGCCGACGTTCCGGACATCAATATTTTTTCAATGAATTGCCGCAACGCTTCCACGTAAAACGGATCATCACTGATCCAGCTCAGATTCACCTTGGCCTCATGAACGGCCTTCGACATGTATTGTTGAATTCTCTCGACGTATTCGTCACGCAGAGCTTGCATACTCATGTCGAATGGCCATGTGCCAACCAGGGTCTGGTAAAGGAAGTATTCTTCATTCGCGTCCGGCACCTGGCGGCCGTCAGGAAGCATACGTTTGCGCAAGCGATTGGTTCGGCGCCAGCGCAACGCGTGCGCCGACCATGTTTTGGGCATTTCAGAAAGCACATCCAGCCGTGCCCGCACGTCTTCACTGCGCTTGGTGTCATGGGTGGAAGTGGCCAGCATGGAATACGGCCAGCTTTCGGCACGCTTCAGGTTGCCGGAATGAAATTCATCCGTGGTAATGCCGAACTGCCGCGGCGATCCGCCCACTTCGTTCACTGCGATGAACCGGTTATAAACGTAGCAAGCGGTGTCTTCCATGCCCTTGGCCATTACAGGGCCGGTGAGCTGTTGAAACTTAAGCGTGAAATGGAGTTTTCTGCGGTAGAGGTCAGACTGGTCTTCTGAATTCTTCTGCTTCAGCAGCAGGATGTCGCGCAGAAAGTCGAAGCTGGCTGGGGCCTTGTCCGTATTGCGCCGTTTGGCCTTGGCAATGGCTTCATGGATGTAGGAGCGGTCACGGTCAGTCATCTCTCCGCGTTCGTCGATGTATGTGCGATACACGGGGAAGCAGGCAATGGTTTCGCGGATCACGTCACGCAGAGACTTGCGCGTGAAATCGCGGGCGTAGCGGTCGGTGGCAGAGATGGCGTCGAGCATATGGGCCAGCACGTTGACTTCACTGGCGAGTGACGCGTGCATGATCAACTTCTTGCTGTTGTAGATAACGTTCTCCACGTCCTGGGTCACGCCGGCAAAGCGATGATAGAAGTTGGTGAAGCTCCGCTCATTGCGGTGATCGATGAACAAGCCATTTACCAGTGTGGTGAAGTCGTAACCTGAAGTTCCGTCCACCGGCCACTCGCGCGGAAGCTCTTCCGCCGGCTCCAGGATTTTTTCCACCACGGTATAGAGCAGAGCGCGTTGGTTCATCCAGTCGTGCTGGCCGAAAGCCTGTTGCAGGTCAAGTTCAATTCCATTCTCAGCCAGCGTACCGCGAGGCGTTGCGCCGCTGCACTGGCTTGCGGCATAGAGCATTTGCAGACGCACCATATATTGGCGCGGGTTCAGCAGCCCGTCACAGTGGTCAACGCGGAGGCCCTGGACCATGTCGTCGGCCAGCAGATGCCGCAATAATTGATGTGTCGCGGCAAAGACACGCGGATTTTCCATGCTCAGGCCAATAAGATCGTTCACGTCAAAGAAACGGCGGTAATTGATTTCTTCGCCGGAGACGCGCCAGTTGGCCAGCCGGTAAACCTGCGCTTCCAGCAGCCGATGCAGTGCGTCAAAGCTGCGCGGATCGCCTGCACGGCCGTTCATCATCAAGGCAGCCTTCGCTGCGATCTGCCGTGACTCCGGCGACTTTTCCATCAATTCTTTTAACGCCACAGTCAAGGATGCAATCGCGCGCCGCCTCTGGCGCACCAGATCGCCTTCCAGGGCGCTGTGCGATGGCAGGTTACGCAGCCCGGAGAGCAGGTTGCGCAGTTCCTGCGGCAGATCATGAGCCAGAGGCTCAAAAATCATGGGAACGGTCTGCGGATCGAGCGGCAGAAGCTTGTCGAAATATTCAATGTGGAATCCGCCCTCATCGCTGACCAGCCGAAGGTGTCCGGCTTCCAACTCTGCGCCGTACTGGTCGCCCAGGATGGGCAGAAGAAGCTTGTTGCGCAGCTCTGGTTTCAAGGGCTCCCAGTCGATGTCAAAAAATTCCGCAAACTCTGAGGCGCGGCCGTTCGCCAGCACGTCCCACCACCACGGGTTCGCGCCCGGACCAATCCCCATGTGGTTCGGCACAATATCCAGCACCTGGCCCATGCCATAATTCTTCAACTCAGCGACCAGTTCTTTCAGCTCCTCATAGCTGCCGACTTCCGGATTTAGCTGGTTGTGATCAGTGATGTCATAACCGTGCGAACTCCCAGTTCTCGCTTTGAGGATGGGAGAAGAATAAATGTGCGAAATGCCGAGCGCGTGAAGATATCCCACCAGGCGGCGCGCATTCTCAAAGCGAAACCCCGCGTTAAACTGCAGGCGATAGGTCGAAAGCGGCTTCGCGCTGCTCTTCTCCGAGGCCAGACGGTCAAGGCACTCCGAGATACCGCTCGTTTCTGGCGTCAATATCGCTGGATTGGTTCTCATGGGACGATTGCTGAAAGACGGTTCTTAGGCAGAATACTCCCATTGATTTGGATGCATGAATCCGGCGCCGTGAATCCTCGCATGCCCGCGCTTTGCTAATTTCTGCGGAACAGTTGAAAATAGCTTTTGGAAATAAAGGAGCTAGACCCAGCATGCCAGCAACTGGTGAACTGATCCGAATGATGAATTATGTGGACGACATTGCCGCCACACTGCGCCGCATCGTGGTAGGAATTTCCGGCATGACGCCGGAAGAGCGCAAACGGCTGGCGGACTACATGCGCAGTTCAGACCCCAGCTTCATGAAAACCCTGGAGAACCTGGACAAAGGCTAGCTCGATGGCCGAAATCCGGACCATCGCAGTCATCGGCGCCGGAGCCATTGGCCGCGGAATCGCTTACGCCGCTGCACTTGGCGGTTACCGCACTATCCTGGAAGACATTCTGCCATCCAGCTTGCGCACCGCCGCAGCGGAATTGCGTGAGCATCTGGCCAGGGCCGCTGATCTTGGGACTATGAGCAAGCCGGACGCGCTGGCTGCTTTCAGCCGCCTGAAATTTGCTTCCACCGTCGAACAGGCAGCGCGCGAAGCCGATCTGGTGATTGAGGCGGTGCCTGATGAATTGGAATCGAAAATCGAAATTTTCACTCTGCTGGATAAAATATGCAAGCCCCACGCCATCCTGGTATCGAACACGTCATCGCTCAGTGTGACCGATCTTGCTTCCGTAACTTATCGCGCTGCTCAAGTCGCAGGCATGCGTTTTGCCAATCCTGTTTTTACCGCGAAACATCTGGAGATCGTGCGCGCCCGGCTTACTGACCACGAAACCATCACTGCCTGTACAGAAGTCGGAAAACGGATGGGCAAGCAGGTTGTCGTAACCGGCGAAAACGCCGTTTAAATCGCGCTTTCTCCCTTCACGCCGCCCGGCAAGACTACGTCTTGCGTCGCATCAATCGCAGATCCGATAGATAAATGTCGAGCGGGCTCAAGCCAGCGACACTAACCGTCTCAGTGCTCCCTATAGCCGCTTTATCCAGGAATGCTTCCTGGCGGCCTAGTTTATCCGCAATAGTGGCAATTCGCCGCCGCAGATATTTCAGGTCACAAGGTTTCGTAAGGTAGTCATCGGCTCCGGCTTCATATCCGGCTTGAATTTCTTCCGGCTGCTCCCGGCCGGTAATCAGGATCACGTAGGGCTTCCGGACCAGGGCCTTCGTCCGCAGCCAGTTGCAAATCTCAAGGCCGGTCATTTTAGGCATGTCCCAGTCCAGCAGGCACATATCGATGCTGCGGGCGCGCAACACGTCTTGGGCGCTTTCGCCATCCACGACTGAAACCAGTTGGTGACCCCATTGAACTACCGAACGCTCCAGCACCATGCGGGAGAGCAAATCATCTTCTGCTACAAGGATTGTGAGGGCTTTCATTCTTACCTTACTTTGATTGACTTAGGCTAGGCTGAATGTAACAAACAAGGCGGATTGGCGCGAGATTACGTCGGTTTTCCACATTCCCAAAATGGGAACTATCAAATAAGGAGTTTCTTACTCGCATCGCGGATATACCCGCCGATTTTCTGTCCCAAAATGCCCAAGCCAGCTTAACCTTCCCTCAGTTTCGCACACAAAAATCAAAAGGCGCAGATGACCTTGCGCCTTTTCCGTTTTCACGAATTGCCCGATGTTTAATTCCCAGCCGGCTTGCTGCCCATTGCCGGCAGAGGCAGCCTGCCGTCGGCGCCGCTGGTCAAAGCCACGAATGCGGGGTCCTTATAGAGCGACGCAAACACCGCATCCACGCGCGCTTCCATCATCTCTTTGCTGCGCACTTGCTGATACCGCTCATACTCAAAGAAATGGCGCTTCAATAGCGACAGGGCTTTCTCTTTCTGCCCCAGCTGCGCATAGATGGCGGCCAGATTGTAGGAAGCGCACAGAATCGCTTCATTATCTTTGGCGATTTTCAG
>Ga0137403_10005600_pt1 | contig 14530 bp, 14 predicted proteins | sample CZOMad2_1_16fung_FD_122057 | JGI IMG/M metagenome (GOLD analysis project Ga0137403, IMG submission 122057) | Vadose zone soil fungal communities from Angelo Coast Range Reserve, California, USA - CZOMad2_1_16fungal (Hybrid Assembly) | ecosystem: Environmental > Terrestrial > Soil > Vadose zone... | reverse complement strand
AAGCGCTCGGTGCGCTTCTGTCAGCAAACGGAGCCGATTTTTCAGGCCCGATCCGCCTCATGGCATCGCGCAGATCGACCCTCCGGAGCTGGGCATCCTCGAGAAGCAGATCCAGCGCGTCCGGCGCGGCCAGGCGGTGGTCCCCCGGATCAGTCGCGATCCTCGCCGTCCTCGAACAGGGACAGGTCGATGCAGTCGCCCATGTGCACGTAGCCGAGGTCGCCGGGATGCAGATGGTCGCCGGAGTCCCAGATCGGAAGCATTTTCCTGGGATCGCTCGGGTCGGCGAGGCACTTGTCGAAATCGACGACTCCGTCGAAAGCGTGGCTCGTGCGAATCCAGTTGTTCACCGCCTCGTGCTTCTGCCATTTCTCCAACGTCCAATTGTCGCCGGTAAAGATGGACTGCCACCAGGGCGTCAACGTGCCACCGTAGATCTTGATCCCTGCCGAGTGCGCTCGCAGGATCATCTGTTTGTATCCGCTGATGACGTCGTCCGCAGGTACGACCAACGCTGGATTGTCGCTGGGCGCGTTGCGGAAGTCGTTGACTCCCAGGAGCACGATGACGTGCGTCACGCCCGGCGCCGCGATCACGTCCCGGTCGAACCGGTGCTGGCCGGAGTCGTTGCTGCCGAGCGTTCCGGTCACGGCATCCCAGGTGACCTTGTCGCCGCCAGTGCCGTGGTCCAGGACGCCCATTCCCTTCTTGCCGTGCCCGGCGTTGAGCCGCCGCGCGAGCTCATAAGGCCAACGGAAATTCGTGTCCTGCGTGGACACGTTGGCGTCCGTGATGGAATCGCCGAGCGCGACGACGACTCCGGCATGCGGGGACGCCAATACTTCCACCGTATTCACGAAGTACCACGACACGACGAGCGTCGAGTTGGTCGGCAACACCGTGGCCGCGGTGAGGTCCCCCGCGCCAGGCGCAGAGAAGTAGCTCGTCTGTTTGGCGGTGCCGTGGCGAGTGATCAGGTTCCCGGTGCTCGGGTCGATGCTGTTCGGGAGGTAGAAGCTCACCGCCAAATCCGAGAGCGCTGGAACGTCGAGATCGACGGGATCGCTCACCATCACCGCGCCCGGAAACAACTTCGTCGAGGTCGATCCTCCAAAGGTCAACACCCGATCTGATTCGGGCACGATTGCCGAGCCGTCGATCGTGGAGCACGTGCCCCCGGGAGGAGGAGGTTGAACGACGTGGATCGGATCGTACAAGTATCCGTTGTAGATCACGGTGCAGGGAGCGCGCAGCGCGATCCCTGCCGCGCCGATGACCAGCGGCTGTGTACCGTAGGCGTTCGAAAACCGCACGCGAACCCTCTGGCCGCCGACGCTCACGCGGACGATCATGCGCAGCGTTTGATTGTTGAAGCTGACGGCGTTCGTCGATTGTGGGCTCGTGGCCCACGTCCCGACCCACTTGGACCTGCCGCCCTGGTCGTGGTCGTCCGCGAGCGCGACCGGATGAGGCGCGAACGCCGCGAAGCAGAGAGACAGCGCCGCGATGGCGACAATTCTTTTCGTCGTCGTTTCGCGTTTCATGTTCCCCTCCTGGAGCAACGCATCGATTCGACCGTTGGGCCGGCGGGCAACGTATGCCGGGACTGGGATCACCTCCAACCGCAGATGATCTGTCAAGACGCGGGGCGTAGCTCAGCCCGGCCGGCTGACGCTCGGGGGAGGCGGTTTCGCCGCTCATCCCTGCGAAGGCGGCGGTAGGGCCACAGCCGCGCTGGAGTCCACTCGCCCTCCTGGATACCCTACTTCTCCTTCACGCGAGTATCCGCGTGAGCGGCGAGATGACGAAGCGAACCAGGATGGCGCGGCTCCCGAGCGAGTCCCGGCCGAAAAACTCGCCGCGGCCGTCCTTGAGCTCGCCGTACACCGGCGGGCTCAGCGTGCCGCTGCTGCTGTTCGAGAAGTTCAAGCTCCACTGGTGCGCGTCGGGGTTGTAGAGGCGCAGGCTCAGGCCCTCGATGTGCCCTTGCGGGCCGTGGACCTCGAGCTCCACCAGATTGGCGCGGCCGTTCCAAACCTTTCGCACCGTGGTCGTGCCGATCGTGACGCCACGCGCGTTCCTGGATCTACTCGGTTCGTGAGCGAACGAGCGCGACCAACGCCGTCGGCTCGACGCGAATCGCGTTGGCGATGCGGACGTGCCGCAGGCGGCCTTTCTCGCAGAGCTCGTAGACCGTGCGCGTCGAGACCCGGAGGAAGGCAGCGACCTCGCGCACCGTCAGCAAACCGAGCCGGTTTTTCGGGTCCGATGCGACTGACGGCATCGCGAAGATCTCCAGCGCAGGTGACCGTAAGTGCCGGGTCATCATCGTCACGGAGGCCAACTACGAGCTGCAGGCCGCGAGGATCGAAATCGTAACGGTCCCTTGGTCGACGTTAGCGGGGAAGCGGGGCAGCGGACTCGTCGCGGGTCCGGTCAGCAGGGCGCCGTCGAGACCGAATTGCGACCCATGGCAGGGGCAATGGAGAATGCCGCCGGCGGCCGGTTGCACGGTGCACCCGAGATGGGTGCACAGCGCGGAAAGCGCGAGCACTCCCGCACTCGATCGCGTGACTGCCATCGGGGCGGGCAACCCGTCGGGATGCCCGATGACTACGCCGCCTTCGTTCTGTAGAGCGGGGTAGTCGGCCAGCGCGAAGACGATGCTGCCGTTGGCAACCGGAGGAAAGACGCGGTCTCCAGCGAACAGGTGCACGATCACGTTTCCTTGGGCGTCGGCGGAAGCGGGGTACGACTCGAGGTCGCGCGCGGCCGGTCCATGGAGGACCGCGCCGTCCCCCGCGAACCGCGAAAGGTGGCAGGGGCATTCGGCCTGCCGATCCTCCTCGACCCAAGCGACCTCGCAGCCCGCGTGAGGGCAGTCGGCCTGCAGCGCGAGGAACCCGATTCCGGCGTTCACCACCAGCACCGGGTGGACCGCGCACGGCGCGCGCACGACCACCGCGCCTCCCGCTCTGGCCAACTCGGGGGCGCGGTCGGCGGGAATCGTGATCCGCCCATCCACGGGTGCCGCGACGTCGATGGATCGTTCGGGCGAGATGCGCGGCGCGCAGCCGCCCAGCGCGCTGCCGAATGCAGGCGCGCACGCGGCGAGGGCCCCGATGCGGAGGACGTGGCGGCGGGAGATGTCGTCGGTCATCGAGGTCTCAGAACGTGAGGACGAGAAACCCGGCCGCGGTCGCGGCCAGCGTCGTATAGCCGACGATCTGGTGAGCGAGGGCAACATCGCGCTGCGAGAGGCTGCCCTCGCTATGCGCGGTGACGATTCCCAGCACGATCTGGGTCACCAGACCCGCCGTCGCGACGGCCATTGCTGCTTTGTGCAACGTCGCGGTGTCGAGCCGGAGCGACTTGTCGAGCGGATTCGGCGCCAGCACGGCGAGGAGGGCGGTGGCGGTGAAGATGCCCGCAGCCGTGTAAGCCGCGATCCGGTGCGGCGTGGCAAACTTGCCGGTGTCTCCACCGCCGCCGTACTTGTCGAGGTAGTTCAGCTGACCGAGCGCCACGGCGACGGTCATGCTGGCCAGCGTCGCGAAGCCGGCGACCTGGTGGTAGTGCAACATCGTGCGCCGGCGCGACATGTCGCGCGCAATCCGTTCCTGCCGCGCGAGCGTCGCGGCATCGGGCTTCGGCGCGGGCTCGAGCAGGTCGAAGTCCTCGGGTGGTGGCTGCGGCGTCGGTTGTTGCCCTTGCGCGGACGGCGGCGCTTCGGCCTGCCCGGATGCGAGTTGGGCCGCCGTGCGTTGCCGCAAGGACGGCAGCTGCAGCGCAGTCTGATGCAACGGCGGCCGCTCCGCTTCCGCTGGCAGCTCGAGCGGACCCGCTTCCGCTGCGAGTTGCGGCGCCATCCCGAGCGCCACGACGGCTAGCCAACGTCCCATCAGTTCCTCGGCGCGCCCTGCTGGATCCACTCCACGATCGGCTCCATGGCCTGCGGGCAATCGGAGATGATGCCCGGGTTGTCGGCCGGCATCCCACTTCCGAAGCGTGGATCGTGGGCGGTCTTGAGCTTGAGCTTCGTCACCAGGAAGCTCGCGTCCGGATTTCCCGGCTCGACGAGGAGGCCGGCGTTCACTGTTCCCGCATCGCCGTCCCGCCCCAGGTTCAGCGCCCGCACGTTGACGAGCCCCGACCACGCGTCGCCCGCGAGATCGAGGCCGGTGGTCGAGCGCGCCGCCTCGGCGGAGTGGCAGTTCGAGTTTTTCGAGCCGCAGGACACCTTCAAGAGGTTCCGATCGATGCTCGAAAAGCGGGCGGTCAACACCGGACAGGTGCGCGTACCCTCGTGGCACTCGCCTGCGATACAGCTGTTCCCGGTGCCACAGTCGGCGTCGAGCGCGCAGGCCGCAGGATCGACGGGATATGCGCAGGCGCAGGCGAGCGCCGCGCCGATCGCGGCCCACCTCATTTGCGCTCCTCGAAGAGGACGTCGCCTTGGATGATTGCGCGGTCCTCGACCTTGATGAGCAGGAGCTCGGGACGTTCGATGCCGAACGACTCGATGCTGATCGGAAAGGAGAAGCGGGCTCGGACGGAGGTCCCTTCGGGTGACAGCGTGACGGCGATGCTCTGCCGCTGGACCACGCCGTTCAGTTCTACCCGGGCGTCGAGCCCGAGCTGTTCGTCGCGCAGCAGCGGCAGCGCGATGGGCGGCAGCGTTCCCTTGACCTCCACGTTCGGATGCGCCGGCTCGTGGGTAGCCTCGCGCATGTGCACGTCGCGATTCGAGTTGCCGCTGTCGAACGACGCGATGGGCGCGCGGACCTGCACCAGCGTAGCGGCACCGGGCTGCACCCTCGCGAGTCCTTCGAGCTTGCGCGAAGTCCCCTTCACCTCATGGAGCTTGTGCACCACCGTGTAGGTCAAGGTTCCTTGCGTCAGCGCGAGAAGGATCGGCCGCGCCTCGTCGGCGCGAGCTGTTCCGGCGGCCAGTGCGAGTCCTGCCGCGAAGGCGCAGAGCCCTCGGGCACGACGACTGCCCGGGCGCCTCTTCCATGCCATGGCGTCGTCGTTCTTCTGCGGCGGATGCGATCTCAAGGCGCGCAACGCGTCCGCACCGGCGCCGGGAACTTGTCGGCCTGCACGTTGAGATTGCTGTTCGTGGCGCAGTAGACGGTCCCGCCCGTGTTGCGATCGGTGTACGTGTGCGTCGCCGCCGCTTGCGTCCATTCGAGCGTTCCGCCCACGGTGAATGTCGGCATGGACAACCGGAACTGCGGATCGAGGTCCCCGCTGGCGATGAGATCGTCGAGGACGTCGAGCCCCATCGCGCGGAGCCGCACCCGGAGCGTGATGCGGTCTGGAGCAGGAATGATCGCGCTGCCGCTCACAGGGAAGAAACGCGTTTTGTGCGTCTGGTAGAAGTTGGGATCGGAAGGATTGAAAGTGGTCAGGGCTGGCAGCGCGTTCGTCTCGAAGCCGGCAGCTTCCCAGAACATGTGCACCTGCGCTCCAGCCTGGTCGAACATGCAGTCCCGCATGAGCCAGAGGTCCGGGTCGGTGGAGGACGTCACCGCCTGATCGTCGGCGACGATGCCCGATTGGTAGACGACGTTCGTGCCCGAGTAGGCGATGAGCTCGATCCAGAGGCGGCGGTCCTGGGCCGATCCGCTGGGGAACGCGTGCCCGGCGGCCGCGTTGTCGATGATCACGCTGAGCTGCGAGCCTCCCGCGAAGGGCTGCACGCAGACGGCGCTCTGCATCGTCGTGTCGAGCAAGGCCTGCACCTCATCGCGCTGGCGCTGGGTATCCGGGAACAAGGTGATCGCGGTGTCCACCGCGGCGAAGGTGTGGCTGTGCGTGCGCCGCAACGGGGCGCCGGGGACCTGGGCAGCCGGCTTGTCGGACGTGCTCTGCGGCATGTGGCATTGGCCGCACGTCGTGCCGGTGGCCGTGGAAAAGGCGGACGTCTGCCATTCGCTGAAGGTGCGCTCGATCGCGCCGTCATGGGGCGACACGATGTCGTGACAACTTCCGCAGGCCGCCGCCGACTCCGCCCGGTTGCGGTCCAGCAGCGGCGAATAGGCGGCGCCGTGCACCCGTCCGCGCACGGCCGGGTCGGAGATCGACGCGTACATCACACCGTCGTTCGCGAGCTTCAGCGGGTTGTTGTGCGTCCCTTCGACGCTCTGCGTGGAATGACAGAAGAAGCAGGTGACGCCGTGCAGTTGCTGCGGCAACTGATCGAGGTTCAGCCCGTCCGTCGTGGCGCCTTCGCGCACCGCCATCGGGGCATGGCAGTTCACGCAGAACGAACCGAGGGCGCCCTGCGTCTCGCGCTGCCCTCGCTGGTTCATCGCCCGGAACACCGGGTCCTTGGACGAGTACGCGTGCATGCTGCCTGCCCATTCGGCGAACTGGTCCTGGTGGCAACCGGCGCACGATTGGGGGTCGAGGAGCTGCGCCCGCGTCAGGTCTGCTTGCTGTTGCGGCTGCGACGACCCGCTGCATGCTTGCAGCAGAGCAACCACGAGGGACGGGAGCACGAGCTTGGAAAAGTTGCTCATCGGAGGTGATGCTATCCAGGGATGCAGAGCTGATAAACGGCCGAGTCGCTGGGAGAGGCAACGTTGAAGGTGATCCGCCACACGCCAGGCATGAAGAAGTAGAGATTCGTGGCCGTGTAATTGCCGGCGCCGTTCGAGGTGATCTGGGGCGTCACGGGCGAGAAGTGCCCGTGGTCGGGCATGAAGAGCACGGCCGAGAGCGACAGACCGGAGATCGCTTGGCCGGACGTGTCCGTCACCCGCAGCGCCCAGGTATCCGTTCCTTTGGCGGGCGGAGCCGGGTCCGACGCGACGAGCACGAACTTCATTCCGCCGCCCGTCGAGTTCACGCTGAGGTTCGGCGCATAGGCAGCGACGCGCGGGTCGTTCGTGCAGTTCACCACGTCGCCGGACTGGGAGCTGCCGCCGCAAGCCGCCACGGCGGCGAGCGTCAGGAACATCGTGAGGCGGAACGAGCTTGGAGCGTCAGGTCGATCCATCGGCCGCTCCTTTCAATTGTCGGGCGCGCCGCACACCAGCCACCCGAGAAGCAGGGCCCGCTGCTGTGCGTCGGGCGCGGGATTGCCCGCCGGGGGCATCACGCAATGGTACACTTGGTTCAGGATCGCGCTCCGCGAGTTGAATACCTGCTGATAGGTGGTGAAGGGCAGCGCTGCGTTCTGCCCACCGGGACCATGGCAGGAAACGCAGCGGTTGGCGATCACGGCCCCGACCTGGGTCTGATAGCTCGGGACGGGAGACGGGCAGGCTTGCGGCAGGTCGTTCGGGCACGACGTGCCGGCCGATCCTCCACAGGCGGAGAGCAGGACCAGCGCAACGAAAATCGTCCTCACCCGGCCCCCACACGCGCCGTTCACGGGACGGCGATGAAAAAGGCCGCGTGCCCGTGCGGCGAGTCCGGTACGGTATCGAGGCATTGCTCGAAGAGGTGGAACCTCACCGTCCATTGCCCTGCCTTGTCGAAACGGATCGGTCCGACCGTGTACGTGGCCGGCGGCGATTCGGTCGTGTGCTGGTTGGAATTCGGCGCGGGGTGCGTGCTGTCGAGGTACACCTCCGCGTCGAGGTTCGCGCCGGTGGCCGGCGCTCCGTCGGACTTCTTCGTCGCCGTCACCGTGAAGCTCACGTCCGTGTTCTCGTACACGGGCGAGGTGGTGAACTTGAGGTGATACTTGCAGTCGTCGTCGTCGGCTTCGGCGTTGAACATCGTCTGGCCATAGTCGATCGTCCCGGCGTCACCCCCGAGCTGGCAGGAGGTCTGGTTGGTGGGCTGCACCTGCATGCCGCCGTCGGGAAGGGTGCAATGCGTGTCGAGCAATCCGGACACGGGACCGCCGGCTGGACCGGAAGGACCGGAAGAACACGCCCATACGACTACCGCCGCTGCCGCGAACAGGATTGCAGCGCGTCTCATGACCATCTTCTCCTCCTCCAAGCGTAAGCGAGCAAGACGAGCAGCGCAGAGGCGCTACCGCCGACGCTCGCGCAGTGCGATCCGCCCGGGTTCGAGGGCGGCTGTGCAGCGCCACAGGTCTGTCCCGCGTCGGCCCCGATGCCGATGCGCAGGACGCACTGGATGCGCTGCCAGTGCGCCTGGCAGTTGGTCTGGACGGGCGCGCAGGTAAGGGGTCCCAGGAGATCCTTCAAGCTCATCACCGGCTGGAACGTCACGGCTTTGTCGTCGCTCGATACGAGGCTGTATCCGTCCACCAGCATGTCGGCGCATCCGTAAATCCGTGACGTCCCGCGGCGCTGTCCGAGGCAGCGCAGGTGAGGAGCGCTCCGCACGGTGAAATCCATCGGATTCGTCGCGCCGGCGTTCCGTACATACAGCTTCCCGGCTCGCGTCCCCGCATACAGCGCCCCGTCGTCCGCTCGCAGAAAGGAGGAGAGCTGGCCGTCGATGGAAAGGATCTTGGTGAACGTCTGCCCTCCATCCGCCGTGGACAGGATGCCGTCCGCAAGAGCGCTGCTGATCACCCGGAGGTAGACCTTCTTCTCGTCGTCGGGATCGACCGCCATGATGCGCGGCTCCGCGGAACCGATGTCGAGCGCAGTCGCGGTCCAGGTTGCGCCGGAGTCGGTACTGGCGAGGAACCGTGCTTGCCCGCCCGAGGTCGACATGAGAGTCGCGTAGTAGACGCCCGGCTTCGAGCGCGCGATCTCGATCCCGGTCAGCAGATCCGTCGAAGTCGGCGTGTCGTAGAGATGAGGGCCCTCGAATGTCTTACCGCCGTCGTGGGATGGGACGATGTAGTTGCCGTTGGGCAACCCGTCTTTGGACGCCACGACAGTCGCCAACACCAACGACGCGTCGTTGGGATCCGGGAAGAAGTCGGAGACCTTCTGGCCAGCGATGCCGGAGCCGGAGGAGTTGGGCCAGGTACAGGCCATGTCGGCCGAGCGCGTGACCGTGCTGATGTCGAAGACGGCCGCGATCAGCGCGCCGTCCGCTGTCGCGTCGTACAGGCTCACGTTGGCGAACGCGAGAGCGGCGTTCGACCCCGCGACGACCCACGGCTCGCAAGCGTACCGCCAGGTCAGCCCGTCATCCTGGGAGACGAGCATCCCGAAGTTCGCTCCGATGAAGATCGTCTGCGAAGGGGCGGCGGGAAAGTGGACGCTGAACTCGTCTGGAAATGCGTTGTTCGCGCGCGCGGGGCTTGCCGCGGCGAACGCAGCCACGGCGAGCGCCACCATCCCGGGTCGCAAGGAATGGAACCAGCATGGATGGCGCGCCATCGGATGGACGTCCGGCTCCTGTATTCCCCTCGCTTGAACAAAATATGCACGGTCATTCTACTACGGTCCGGAGGGGGGCGGGATTTGACGAGTCGGGCCCGTCCGCAGCGGCGACTTCGCGGGTGCCGCAGGCGACGGTCAACAGTGCGGGCGGCGGGCGCGGAGCGTTCGCTCCGCGGCCGGCCGCCCGTTGGTCGTCACCACCGGCGTCCAGCGCTCCGGACCTTCATGGAAGCAGCTGCGACATCGGCTTCGTGAATTTCACGATCATGAACCCGTTGTCCTGACCGGCGAACCAGAGATAGTTGTCGCTGCCGATCGTACGGAACCGCACGTTGGCAGAGACGCGGTCGGTCGTGCGGTCCGCTCCTTTTGCGTAGTCGAACCAGACAGACGATCCCGGGAGAAACTTCGTCCGCTGCGCCGGCGGCTTGTAGTACGCGATCTCCTTCGGCTTGTACGGATCGCGGACGTCGAAGACGCGCAATCCCGCGCCCCAATAGCCGCACGCGAGGATTTTCGGATCCGTCGTCGTGTCGGGAGTGCAGTAATGGGCGGAATATCCGTAGTTGTCATAGTCGGCTGTCGCTGTTGGATAGTCGACGATGTACTGCGCACACTTCGCGGGGTCGTTCACCTCGAGCATCAACTTGGCGACGAGCTTCGGCTTGGTGTCGTCGCTGACGTCGATGATGCGGGCAAAGCCGAACGGCGGAAAACCCTTTGCGCATGCGTCCGCCCGGCCAGCAGCAGGAGTCGCGATCTTGGCCCATCCGGTCTCGTCCGTGAAGATGATGTACGGCTTCCCGCCCCACGTGACGGGGATCGTCTGCTGCGCGACGCCGCCGTCGTCCCAGTAGAACGAGCTCACGAGCTTGGGCTGCGGAGTGGCGACGCGCTTCTGGAGGTCACTGGTGTCCAGGATCACGAGCCCGTTGGGGCCATTCAGACCGAACGGCGCGAAGTTGCCCCAGTGCGTCAGGTAGGCCCGATTTCCATCGTTGCTGATGGAGATGTCATGGGTCTCGTTGATGTCGCCGGCGCCATGCCAGATCAGCGCCGGCTTCGTCGGATCGCTGATATCCATCGCAGTGAAGCCAGTCCCGCCCGCGCCGGTTCCGTAGTACGTCATTCCATCCGGGGCGAAGTCGCCCGCATGCCCCGTATGCCCCGGAACGTCGACGTCTGACAGCAGCGTCGGATGGGCACAATCGGACGCGATGTCGTAGAAGGCGAACTGCCGGTCGGTCGGCTGCGAAGCTCCAAAACCTGGGCCTTTGGTGGCTCCGAGCAGCTTGCGCGGCTCATTGACCTTCAGTGACTCCCACGGATCGATCATCGCGCGCGAGGTGAGGCGCGTGGTGATGTGCGGGCTTGCTGGGTTCGAGGCGTCCACCACGACCGTGCCCATATTCGTCTTCTCTGGGGTGTCGTACGTGCCGAAGTAGGCGCAGTCGTTGAACCAGGTCAGCTGCCACTGCGCGCCCTGGTCCTGCACCTGGCTGACCAGCTGGAGGTTGCAGGTGTACGCCGTCTCCGAAGCGCTCGGACTGCCCGTCCGCTCCGCCAGCGTGGTCTGACCCTGCAGCCCCGTCTCCGGCCGGTCGGCCGCGCCGCACGCGGCCTTGGGCACCGACGTCGTCCAAGGGGGCGGAGAGTTGCTGCCCCCGCATATCGCCAAGAACGGCGCGAGCGCGAGCAACAACATTGGAACGCCGAACCGGAACTTCGAGCAGCCACACACCGGCGGCCTCGGCATCGTGAGTATCCTTTCGTTCACGGTCCTTCGAATGGCTGATTGTGCGCCGGACGGTGCGAGACGATTGGTTCAAGAGTCAAGTACCCCCGCGTCGAAGCGGAGTGCGGCAGGTGCTGCACGACAGCGGTGCAGGGCGGCGTGACGGGCCAATTCTCGTTCGCGCACCGAGCGACCACCTCGCGTAAGGTCCCAGGAAAACATAAGAAAGCAGCGGATTTGCGAAAAGCATACCGAAGCGCCGCCTCGACAACCGACAGCGGCGCGTCGATTGACGCAGGCACCAATCGATGGATGATGGCGCGCAGCGTCAGCAGCGCCGTCGAGGGTGCGTCGCCAACTCTTGAGGAGCAGTTCCGGACAGCAACCGCGATCGCCGGTCATTGCCCCGCGGAAGTGGCGCTGCCAGTCCCCTTCGGAGGGGGCCCGGAAGTCCCGCGCAGGAGGCGCAGGGCCTGCAGCCGCTCCGGGAACGGTCGCTTGGAATCCAGCGCGGCTCTCAATTCGCTCCGGGCGAGATCCGGCTTCCCCTCGCTTGCGTAGACGGCGGCGAGGTGGAAGTGCGGACCCGGCTCCTCCGATGCGCCGTTCACGGCGGCGGCGAGCAAGGCGCGGGCGCGAGCGGCACCCCCGGCGCGGTAGTGCGCCCATCCCAAGGTATCGAGCAACAGAGGGTCGGAAGGAAAATCGGATTGCAAGCGCTGCAGCGCCTGCAGCAGTCGCTGCGACGGTGCCCCGTCCTGGTCTCGTAAAGCGACCAACATGGCGAGCTTGTACTCGACGAGGTCGAGATCCGGTCGCTGCGATCGAACGTCATCGTAGAAACGGATTGCGTCGTCGGCTTTGCCGAGCTCGGCGCTGACCTGCGCCAGCATCATCTGGAGGTCCAGATCGTGCGGGAAACGGTCGAGCCCTTGCTGCAAGAGGCGAAGCGCGTCCGCGGCTCGATCGACGTCCAGGTAGTGGTCCGCGAGTTGTTCATACGGCAGTGGTGAATCCGGCTGCAAGACAAGCCCCCGCCTGAGCGCAGCCTCCGCCTGGACCGGATCGCGCGCGTCCATGAAGGCGCGGGCGGCCATGTAGCGCGCAAACGTAAATCCCGGATCGCGTTCCGCGAGCCGCATCAATCGCTCCCCCGCAAAGGCAGCGCCTTGTTTCCGCGACCAGGTCTTGGCCAAGGCGGTGGCGACCACCGGCGAACGCGGCGCGGACTCCAGGGACTCGGACAGGTACTTGTCGGCCTTCTCCGCGTCGCCTCGCGCAAGCTCGAGAATGCCCGCCAGAAAAGGGGCAAACGCACCGTCTGGATAGGTCCGTCGGGTAGATTCGACGACCCGTTGCGCGGCAGTCCAATTCTGCTGCTGCATCTGGACTTCCAGTGCCTGTCGTAGCTGTGCAAGGCGCCCTGGCCAGTGCTCCCGCGCGACGGCAGCGAGCTTGTCACCGCCAGCCTGCGCCTCGGCGCGAAACCGGCTCGGCGACACCGGTGCCGGTCCCAAGTCGCGCCGGATGAGCTCGCCGAGGAGCGCCGCCGTGGCGGCCCGGTCGTTCCGCGCCGATTGCAAGCGGGAGCGTACATCGCGCAACAGGCGGGAGGCCGGCATTCCCTCCAGCGCTTCAGCCACTTTCACAAGCGATTCCTCGGCTCGACCGTCCGTCGCGTCGACGACCGCACGCAGCGCAAGCGCCTCTTCGTCGCCGGGGCGCTGCAGCAGGACCGCATCGATTTGCTTCCGGGCGGCTTCCCGGTCGCCGGCGCGCAGCTCGACCCGCGCGAGCGCAAGCTGCGCGTTCCATCCCGTGGCGGAACCGCTGTGGGCGCTGACGATCTCTTCCAAGAGTTTGCTGGCGGCCCGCGTGCGACCGCGCTCCGCCAGCAACGAAGCCAACGGCAGCAGCAGTGCTGGATCCTGGCCGGCGGCCGCCACGCCCCGGTTCGCTGTTTCAATGCCGGCGTCGGCGCCTTGTGAACGCGCCGCGCTACGCACGAGCAGTCCCCACGACGGAACATCCTTGGGCGCGTCTGCTACCGCGGCCTGCGCATCGAGGTGAGCGCCATGGTATCGCCCCAAGCGGAAACGGATGTCCCCTCGCAGCAAATGCGCGTCTGCGCGCTTGGGCGCCGCCGCAATCGCCTTGTTCAAGGCGGCTTCAGGTGCCTCGAGCAATCCGCTTTTCACCATGATGCCGGCAAGCCCGATCCAACCGTTCGCGTCCTCCGGGTGCAGCTCGGTCAGCGACTGGAGCTCCACGAACGCGAGCTCCCAGTTTCCTAGACCGAGCTCGATGGTCGCGAGTTGATAGCGGGCGGCGGCATTGCCCGGCTGCAGCCGGAGCGCATCGCGGAGCTCGCTCCGGGCCTGCTCGAGATTGTGGGCGGCCAGACGCCTCTGCGCCCGTTTCAGGCTGAGCGCTGCGCGGCGCTCCGAGACCACACCAGACGAGAGGACCCGAGGGAGCCCGACCGCTGCCGCCAGGATCAGGCACAAGGCGATCCAGCCCCGGAGCTTCAGTCGGTCACGAATGAAAGCGATCGCTCGGAACATGCCGACGGAGGGTGATCCTGACGCGTTGAATATCCGAGGCTTGTACTCCGGCAGGTCTTCGAGCGTCCAGCGGCGCCCGCCGCATGCATGGGAGCGCCTCGTGCAACGTACGCAGATGCGCCTCAGGCAGCTCACCAAGCCGATTGAGACGTCATGCCGCGCCGACGTGGTTTGACACTGCTCTGCGCGTCACGGTAGCGCTGAGCATCGACCGATCCGAGAGGGGATCCAATCGATGCCACCGCTCCCCGTCAGGCCGACCCTCGCTGCTGCTCGCTTTGTCGATGCGCGCATCGTCATTACCGGCGCGCTGATCGCCACGATCTGCGCCATCTTCTGGCTCGGTTCTCGTTATCCGTCGCTGCAGAGCAAGGCCGGCGCCGACCCCGATGAAGCACTGTCCACTCCCCTCGGATTCGAGGGCCATTTCCCCGAGCCGCGCGCGGACGAGAAATTCAAGCGCGTCCTCTGGGTCGCGGCCGAATGGGGCGTCACCAACAAGCAGGGCATGACGTTCGGCATCCTGCTCGCAGCGGCTCTGCTGACGGTCGTCCCGCTGCTGCCCCGTCCGCGGGGCGGGAAGTTCGCCGGATCGGTGCAGGGCATGCTGCTCGGCGCACCGCTGGGCGTCTGCGTGAACTGCGCGGCGCCGATCGGGCAGGCGATGCTCAAGGGCGGGAGCCGCGTCGAAGTCGCGCTGGCGACGATGTTCGCCTCGCCCAGCTTCAACGTGATCGTGCTCGGCATGCTGCTGGCCCTGTTCCCCTGGTATCTGGCGGCGCTCAAGCTCGCCACCAGCCTGGTGATGGTGCTCGTCGTCGTGCCGTACCTCTCCCGGCAGGCCGACCGGCCGGGATGGAGAAGGCCCGTTCAATCGCCGGCGAGACTTCCCGGCTTGCGCATCTTCCAGTGGCTGGAATCGGCGTTCGGGAAGGTGTCGGACGCTCTGTTGACGCCCG